>Ga0194057_10000120_pt1 | contig 36930 bp, 32 predicted proteins | sample SepL4415m_MetaG_FD_155474 | JGI IMG/M metagenome (GOLD analysis project Ga0194057, IMG submission 155474) | Anoxic zone freshwater microbial communities from boreal shield lake in IISD Experimental Lakes Area, Ontario, Canada - Sep2016-L442-15m | ecosystem: Environmental > Aquatic > Freshwater... | reverse complement strand
GCCCACCTCGGGCGCGTCGTGCAGGGTGACGGTGAACGTGCTGCCCACGCCGGGCGCGCTCTTCACGGTGGCCTCGCCGTCGTACATGTTGGCGATCTTGCGCACCGTCGAAAGACCGAGGCCGCTGCCGAGGATCTTGACGGTGTGCTCGTTCTTGATGCGCGTGAACTCGCGGAAGAGCTTGCCGGCCTCCTCGGGGCTGAGCCCGATGCCGGTGTCGCTGACGGCGAGCCGCACGGCGTCGCCCTTGCGCCGGATGACGATCGTGACGTGGCCGCCGTCGCGGTTGTACTTGACCGCGTTGGAGACGAGGTTGTTGAAGACGATCTCGGCCTCGCCGGCGTCGGCGAGCAGCTCGATGCCTTCGTCAGCGTCGAGCTCCATGGTGATGCCGCGGCGCTCGGCATCGACGGCGAAGAGCTCCATCGACCCACGCGCGAGCTCGTGCAGGTCGAGCCGCTTGATGATGCGCTCGCGCTGGCCGGACTCGATGCGCGTGAGGTCCAGCAGATCGCCGATGAGCTTCTTCATGCCGTCCACACGCACGATGCTGCGCTCGATCATCGTGAGGTTCTGGTCTTGCTCGGTGGTCCGCAGGATGTTGAGGTAGCCCTCCACGGCGTTGAGCGGCGCCTTGAGCTCGTGGGCCAGCACCGAGATGAAATTGAAGCGCACCTGGCGCTTTTCTTCGGCGAGCTTGCGCGCCTGCTTGCTGAGGATGAGCTGCTGCGTGGCCTTGCGCAGCGCGTAGCGCAGCTCGTCGGGGGTGAACGGCTTGGCGAGGAAGTCGTAGGCCCCGAGCTTGGTCGCCTTGACGGCCGTCTCGAAGGTGGCGTAGGCCGTGATCATGATCGTGAGAACCTCGCGCCCCTGGCTGCTGAGCGCGTCGAGGACGTCCATGCCCCCGAGGCCGGGAAGCTTGAGGTCGAGCAGCAGCAGGTCGATCTCGCCGCCCTCGCTCAAGTACACGAGGAAGTCCTCGCCACTGGTGAAGTAGCGGAACGTGTAGGCGGCGTCGACGAGCACGTCGGCGACGTGTACCTTGTAGCGCTCGATGATGCGGCGCACGCCCTGGCAGAGCGCCTCCTCGTCGTCCACCATCACGACCTGCAACGTGGCCTGCTGCGGGTCCATGAGGGTCTCGCGGGGCGCGGCGTCGGGGATCATCGCTCAGCTTCCCATGATCTCTTGCAGGCTGGCCGGTGCGTTGAGCTCGGTCTCGTAGCGCGGGAGAACAATGGTGAAGGTCGTCTCGGTGGGGCCCTTTGAGGGGTCGGCGTTGGACTCCACCGAGATCTGGCCGCGGTGCATCTTGACGATGCCGTGCGTCACGGCGAGGCCGAGACCGGTGCCCTTGCCCACCTGCTTGGTCGTGAAGAACGGACTGAAGAGCTTGTCGAGGTGCTCGTCGGCGATGCCGGTGCCGTTGTCGGACACCATCACGATCACGTTCTCCTCCGTGCCGTCGAGGGTGACGAGCACGCGCCCGCCGTCGGGCAGCGCGTGCTGGGCGTTGGTGAGCAGGTTGGTGAGGACCTGCACGATCTGGTCGGCGTCGAGCTCGGCCATGGGGTCGGTGAGGCGGTCGTCGACGGTGATCGTGACGCCCTCGTCGAGCGGGATGGTGCGCAGCACCTCCCGGACGAGGGCCGGCAGGTCGGTGGGCTGCCGCACGACGCGGCTCTGGCGGGCGAAGTTGAGCAGCCCGGAGATGATCTTCTTGCAGCGGTTGGCCTGGTCGACGATCAGTTTGACGTCCTCGGCCACCTGGGTGTCGTCCTCGCAGTCCTCGAGCAGCAGATTGGCGTGCAACAGGAGGATGCCGAGGGGGTTGTTGACCTCGTGGGCGATGCCGGCGGCGAGCTGGCCCATGCTGGCGAGCTTCTCGCTCTTGACCAGGGCCTCCTTGGTGGTCTCGAGCGAGCTGTTGGACTCCTGCAGCTCGTCGACCGTCTTGCGCAGCTCATCGACGGCGTAGGGCAGGCACATCTCGACCTCCGCAAGGCCCTGCCAGATGGCCACCGCGTGATTGCGGCAGCTGGCGTAGCCGCAGGCGCCGCAGTCGAGCTCGTCCTCCGCCGAGAACTTGTTCATGCGCGCCAGGATCTCGCGGAGCTCCTCCGCCGTCGGCATGTCGTCGAAGCGCTGGTCGAAGGGCGCGAAGCTGCGCGAGAGGTCGATGCCCGCGTACTCGGCGACGGCCGCGTCCCAGGTGGCCTGGTCGAAGAAGGCGCGCCGCGAGCGCGTCTCGCGACTGACGTCCGAGCGCCGTTTGAACACCGGCTCGGCGCAGCTGAAGCCGGCGCCCATGATGCAGCCTTCGCAGCAGAGGATGTCGAGGAGGCGCGCCTCGGTGTCGCCATGCTCGAAATCGGTGATCGCGTGGGCCAGGTTGTGGCGTCCGTCGGCGCTCACGATGTCGCCGCTGAGCAGGTCCTCGTCGAGGTCGGCGGCCTGCAGCATGCCGCGCGTGATGGGGAAGAGGGCGCCGAGGCTGCTGTGCGGCGGGTCGAAGTCGTCGTCTGTCGCGGGCAGCTCCGCCGGCGTGACGCCGCGGGCCGCGAACAGGGCGCGCAGCTCGACGAAGGTCAGGGCGGCGTCGACCTCGCCCTCGAACTGTTCATACAGGGCTTCGCCCTTCTTGGCGATGCAGGGACCGATGAAGGCGATCTTCACCTCTGGTCCGTACTTCGCGTGGAGCACGCGGGCGATAGCGAGCATCGGCGAGACGATGGGGGCCAGCCGGTCGAGCAGGTCGGGATGGTACTTGCGCACGTAGCTGACCACCGCCGGGCAGGTGGTGGCGACATGGCGGCCCTCGTCCCGCTCGAGCAGGCGCGCATACTCGGCGGCCACCAGATCGGCGCCGAAGGCCACCTCGTGGACGTAGGTGAAGCCGAGCCGGCGAAGCGCCGCGACCAGGGTCGAGGTCTCGCACTCGGCGAACTCCGCCGGGTAGCTGGGGGCGACGATCGCCGCCACCGGCGCGGGGCCGGCGAGGAGGCGCTCGGTATCGGCGATGCCGCTGAGGACCTGCTTGGCGTTCTGGCTGCACACCGTGACGCAGTTGCCGCAGCCGATGCAGCGCGTCTGGATGACGCTCGCCTGGCCATCGAGGATCTGGATGGCTTTGGCCGGGCACTCGCGCACGCACGTGTAACACATGCGGCACTTCTCGTGGATCGTCGTGACGAGCTGCTGGTGGGCGACGCGATCGTCGTCCATCGGCGATCCGGAGGTGGCGGTGACGTCAGCCACCGCGCTCCAGAAGCTCCTTGACCTTGGCCAGCAGCGCCGCGGCGTCGATGGGTTTGTCGAAGTAGGCGTCGACGTGCATCCTGGCGAGGTCGGCGTCTGTTTCGGGGCGGAAGTTGAGGCCCAGCTGGCTGCTCACCGAGGTGGAGATGATGATCGGCACGGCGGCGGTGCGCGGGTCGCTCTTGAGCTGCGCCGAGAAGGCGAAGCCGGCGTCGATGCTGGTCATCATGAGGTCGGTGATCACGAGGTCGGGGATCTGTGCGGCGATGCGTCGCCACGCCTCGACGGGGTTGGTGGCCGTGACCACGCCGTAGCCCGCGCCCTCGAGGATGAAGCGGTTGATCTCGAGGAAGTCGTAATCGTCATCGACGATCAGTATGAGTGCCTGGTCCGCGGTCATGGTCTGCCTTCAGTATAGCCTCTCGGGGCGGGGCGCTCGCAGGGCGCCCCGCCCCGGTCGGCCGGGTCCGCGTCTCAGACGCGGTCGTGCTCGAAGTAGTGCGTGTGCAGGAGCCGGTGCGAGATCTCGCCGCAGGGCGCCCCGAGATACTCCTCGTACAGGGCGCAGACGGCCGCGTTCTCGTGCGACTTGCGCACCTCGCGGCCCTCGTCCTCGCGGTAGATCGCGGCCATGCGCGCCTTGCGCACCTCATTGGTCGTGAAGCGCGGCTGGCCGCCGCCGCCGATGCACCCGCCGGGGCAGGTCATGACCTCGACGAAGTGGTACTCGGCCTCGCCGTTCTTGACCTGGTCGATGACCTTCTGGGCGTTTCCGAGCCCGTGGGCCACGGCCACCTTGAGGTCGGCGCCCTCGAGGAACGCCCAATCGCCCTTGGCGCCCTCGACCTTGACGGTCGCGACCTTCACGCCTTCGAGACCCTCGATGGGCGCGACGTGCAGGTTGGGGAAGGGGAACGGCGTCTGCGTGACGATCTCCCACGCCGTGCGCAGGGCCGCCTCCATGACGCCGCCGGTGTTGGCGAAGATGTCGGCGGCGCCGGTGCTGATGCCCAGCGGCGCGTCCATCTCCTCGTCGGCCAGGCTGCGGAAGTCGATGCCGGCCTGCGTGATCAGGGCGCCGAGCTCACGGGTGGTGAGCACGATGTCGACGTCCTGCACGCCGCTGTCGTTCATCTCCGGGCGCGCCGCCTCGTACTTCTTGGCGGTGCAGGGCATGACCGAGACGACGACCATGTCCTCCGGCTTCACGCCGATCTTCTCGGCGTAGTAGGTCTTGGCGATCGCCCCGAACATCTGCTGCGGCGACTTGCAGGTGGAGAGGTTGCCCAGCATGTCGGGGTTGAAGTGCTCCATGTAGTTGATCCAGCCCGGGGAGCAGCTGGAGAACTGCGGCAGAGCCACCTGCTCGCCGTCGACAAGGGCCTTCTTGAGGCGTCCGAGCAGCTCCGTGCCTTCCTCCATGATGGTGAGGTCGGCGGTGAAGTCGGTGTCGAACACCGCGTCGAAGCCCAGGCGCCGGAGCGCGGCGACCATCTTGCCGGTCACCAGGGTGCCGGCCGGGTACTCAAAGCACTCGCCGAGCGCGGCGCGGATGGCCGGCGCCGTCTGCACGATCACCGTCTTGGTGGGATCCTCGAGCGCGTCCCAGACCTCGTCGATCTGGTTGCGCTCCTGGATGGCGCCCACCGGGCAGACGGCGGCGCACTGCCCGCACTGCACGCAGACGACGTCGCTGAGGTTCTGCGAGAAGGCCGGGCCGATGAGCGTGGCGAAGCCGCGGCCCTGGGCGAACAGGCCGCCCACTTGCTGGATCTCGTTGCACACCGTGACGCAGCGGCGGCACGAGATGCACTTGCCGGTGTCGCGGATGAGCGCCGGCGTGCTGTCGTCGATCATCTTGAAGGTCTTTTCGCCCTTGTAACGCAGCTCGCCGATACCGAGGTCGAGAGCCAGCGTGCGGAGCTCGCAGTCGGCCGAGCGGCCGCAGGTCTGGCAGTCGCCGTCGTGCTCCGAGAGGAGCAGCTCGACGACCATCTGGCGGCCGTCGCGCACCTTGCCGCTGTTGGTCTTGACGACCATGCCGTCGCTGGCGGGCTGGCTGCACGAGGCGACCAGGGTGCGGGCGCCTTCGACTTCGACGAGGCAGACGCGACAGGCGCCGATGGACTGGACGTCGTCGAGGTAGCAGAGGGTGGGGATCTTCACGCCGGCCTGGCGGGCCGCCTGAAGGACCGTGGCGCCCTCCGGCACCTCGACCTTGATGTGGTCAATGGTAAGGGTCGGCATCCTTCAGACTCCTTGCTTGTGGCCGTACTTGCCGTAGTCGCAGCGCAGGCAGCGTCGCGCCTCGGCGACGGCCACCTGTGCGGCCCAGCTCAGCTCGACCTCGTCGAAGTTCGTGACACGCGCCGCCACGGCCAGCTCCTCGACCTCGTGCCGCGGCGCCTCTTCCGGGTCGAGGTCGGGATCGAAGAACACGGGCGGCTCGATGTCGCGGCGCCAGAAGGCGTGGTTGGCGCCGGTGAGGAACTGGTCCATGCCGGCCGCGGCACGTTCGCCGGCGCCGATGGCCTCGACCACCGACGAGGGGCCGGTGGTGGCGTCGCCGCCGCTGAACACCCAGTCGGTCGAGGTCCCGCCAGTGACGGGATCGGCCTCGAAGTAGCCCCAGCGGTTGAGCTCGAGCGGTGTGCCGTCGACGATGGCGCTCGCGTCGAGCGACTGGCCGATGGCGGCGATCACGGTGTCGGCCGCGACCACGAAGGTGGGGTTGTGACCCGCCACGGGGCGACGCCTACCGCTCTTGTCGTAGTCGCCGAGCGCCATCTCCTTGCAGAGCACGCCGATGACCTTGCCGCTCGCGTCGCGAACGATCTCTTCGGGCGCGACGAGCGTGAGGATCTCGATACCCTCGAGGTCGGCGGCGTCGATCTCCTCGCCCCAGGCGGGCATCTGGGCGCGCGTGCGGCGGTAGAGGATCTTGACCGATTCGGCCCCGAGGCGCAGGGCGGAGCGGGCGGCGTCGATGGCCGCGTTGCCGCCGCCGATGACGGCGACGTTCCTGCCGACCGCGCCGGCGCCGTGGATGTTGTACTGCTTGAGGAAGGAGAGCCCGTCGTAGACGCCGGGGCCGTCCTCGCCGGGCACGCCGATCTTCATGCCCTGCGGGGCGCCGACGCCGACGAACACGGCCTCGTAACCCTCGTCCTTGAGGCTCTGCAGGGTGAAGTCGCGACCGAGCGCCTTGTTGTACTCGAAGGTGGCGCCCATCGCGGCGATCATGTCGACCTCACGCTGGAGCTCGGCGCGCGGCAGCCGGTAGGCCGGGATCGCCTGCACGAGCATGCCGCCGGCCTTGGGCTCGGCCTCAAAGACGACCGGCTTGTAGCCCAGGCGGGCGAGGAAGAAGGCCGCCGAGAGGCCGGCGGGGCCGGCGCCCACGATCGCGACCTTGCGCCCGGCGTTCTCCTCGCTCACCATGATCTCGGGCAGCACGGGGTCTGTCTCCTGCTCCACCATGTGGCGCTTGACGTGGCGGATGGCGAGGGCGCCATCGAGGCCGGCGCGCATGCACTTGCTCTCACAGGGATGGAAGCAGACGCGCGCGCAGATGCTGGCCAGCGGGTTGCGCTCGCGGTGCAGCCTGAGCGCTTCTTCGTAGCGCTGCTCGCCGACGAGGCTGACAAAGCCGGGGATGTTGACGCTCGCGGGGCACGCGTTGGAACAGCGCGCCTTGAAGAGCGTGGCGCAGACGCCGGCCTCGCAGTAGTGGTCCTTGATGTGCGCCTCGTACTCGTGGCGGAAGTGGCGGATGGTTGACAGCACCGGGTTGGGGGCCGTCTGCCCGAGGCCGCAGAGCGAGGTCTGCTGGATGCTCTCACCGAGGGCGATCAGGCGCTCTACGTCGCCCTCTTCGCCCTCGCCCTTGCAGATGCGATCGACGATCTCGAGCATGCGCTTGGTGCCCACGCGACACGGCGGGCACTTGCCGCAGCTCTCCTCCTGGGTGAACTCGAGGAAGAAGCGCGCGATGTCGACCATGCAGGTGTCTTCGTCCATGACGATCACGCCGCCCGAGCCCATGATGGCGCCCAGATCCTGCAGGGTGGCGTAGTCGACGGGGACGTTGAGGTGTTGCTTGGGGATGCAGCCGCCGGACGGGCCCCCGAGCTGCGCGGCCTTGAAGTCCTTGCCGCCGGGAATCCCGCCGCCGACCTCGTAGATGAGCTCGCCGAGCTGCATGCCGATCGGCACCTCGACGAGGCCGGTGTGCTGCACGTTGCCGCCGAGCGCGAACACCTTGGTGCCCTTGCTCGTCTCGGTGCCCGTGCTCGCGTACCACGCGGCGCCCTTGAGGATGATGGGCGCGATGTTGGCGAAGGTCTCGACGTTGTTGAGCACGCTGGGCTTGCCCCACAGACCGGAGACCGCGGGGAAGGGCGGGCGTGGCCGCGGCTCGCCGCGGTGGCCCTCGATGGAGGTCATGAGGGCCGTCTCCTCGCCGCACACGAAGGCCCCGGAGCCCATGCGGATCTCGAGGTCGAAGCTGAAGCCGGTGCCCATGATGTCGTCGCCCAGCAGGCCGAGCTCGCGGGCCTGGCCGAGGGCGTGCTCGAGGCGTTCGACGGCCAGCGGGTACTCGGCGCGCACGTACACGTAGCCTTGGTGCGCGCCTATGGCGTAGGCGCCGATGACCATGCCCTCGATGAGCGAGTGCGGGTCGCCTTCGAGCACCGAGCGGTCCATGAAGGCGCCGGGGTCGCCCTCGTCGGCGTTGCAGATGATGTACTTGACGTCGTTGTCCTGCTGCTGGGCGAAGCGCCACTTCATGCCCGTGGGGAAGCCGGCGCCGCCGCGGCCGCGCAGACCGCTGGCCAGCACCTCTTCCGCGACCGCTTCCGGGGTCATGGAGGTGAGCGCCTTGGCCAGCGCCTGGTAGCCCTCGCGGGCGATGTACTCGTCGATCTTCAGCGGGTCGATGATGCCCGAGTTGCGCAGCACGATCTTCACCTGGCGGTTGAAGAACGGGATGTCGTTCATCTCGGCCTGGGTCTTGTCGGTGCCGGGCGCGTGGCTCACGAGGCGCTCGACGATGCGCCCCTTGAGCAGATGCTCCTCGACGAGCTCGGGGACGTCCTCCACGTGCACGTTCTGGTAGAAGACGCCGTCCGGGTAGACGAGGGCGACCGGGCCCTGGACGCACGGTCCCAGGCAGCCGGTCTCGATGACCTCGACCTCGCCGGCGAGCTCACGCGTCGCCAGCTCGGCGCGCATCGCTTCGCTCACGTCGAGGGCGCCCGAAGCGATACATCCGCCGCCGGTGCAGATCAGAAGATTGGTTCTCACATCAGCCATAGTCGTGTCACTCGCTCTCAGGTCTTGATCAGGTACGCGTCGACGGGAGTGCCGCCCACGAGGTGGTTGATGACGATGGTGTGCACCTTGGCCTTGTCGAGCAGGCCGTAGCGGTACATCGTCCCGTCCGCGATCGTGATGGTGGCCATGGGCTCTTCTTCGCAGAGGCCGGCGCAGCCGGTCTGGTGCAGGCTCGCCGAGGTGACGCCGGCGGCGCTTATCTCGGTCATGAACGTGGCCACCACGTCACGGGCGCCGGCGGCGATGCCGCAGGTCCCCATGTGCACGGTGACCTGCGTGTCTTTGCGGCCGGTGCGCAGATCGAGGTCGGCCTGAGCCTGCTGCGCTCTGGCGAGAAGCTGGTCTGGGCTGGTGATCCTGTCGGCCATGGTCAAGCGCTCCTTTCCGCGAGCTCCGGCTCCGCGGCGTACTGGGCGATGATGTCGTTGACGCGCTTGGGCTTGACGCGATGGTGCACGTCGTCGTCGATGGTGATGACCGGGGCAAGGCCGCAGGCGCCGAAGCAGCGCGCGATCTCCAGCGAGAACTCGCGGTCCTCCGTGGTGTCGCCGATGTCGATGCCGAGCTCCTTCTTGAAGGCGTCGAGCACCTGTACGCTGCCGCGCACGTAGCAGGCGGTGCCCATGCAGATGCGCACCAGGTGCTTGCCGCGCGGCACGGTGGTGAAGAACGAGTAGAAGCCGACGACGCCGGCGACTTCACTGTAAGGCTTGCGCAGCTCCCGGGCGATGTGCTTGAGGGCCACCTCGGGCAGGTAGCCGAAGATGCCCTGGGCGAGCTGCAGCACCGGGATCAGGGCGCCGGGCTTGCCGCGGTACTCGCCGATCACCGCGTCGAGGCGCTCGAGGAGCTCCTCTTCTGTCGGCTCCTCGGCGCAATCGCACGTGCACGACTTGACTTCTTCGCTCATTCGCTGCTCCTCCGTTTGATTCGACTGCGATCCGCTGTGTGGGAGATGACGTTCATGTGAGGGCTTCCTGATAGGCGACGAGGGCCGGGAGCCGCCGCGGCAGCTCGCTGCCGTGCAGCGACGTACGCTCGTCGCCGTCCACGAGGTCGACGGCGAAGTCGACCTCCCGATTGGTGGCGACCATCGTGAGGATGCTGGTCGCCACATCGCCGAGAGGTGGGCGGTCGACGTTGCCGAGGCTCATCCAGGCGCGCACCGCGACCCCCCCGAGGTCCGCCGAGCGGCCCACGCCGAGGCCGCCTCCGGCGGCCTCGGCGGCCTGGCGAAACAGGCTCAGCCCCAGGCCGGTCTTCTTGCCCTTCTTGGTCGTGTAGAAGGGGTCCAGCGCCTCGCGCGGCGTCACGGGCAGACCGGGTCCGTCGTCCTCGACGGTGATCGCCAGGCTGTCGGCGGCGCGATCGGCGGCCACGCCCACGCGGATCCGCGTGGCCCCGGCGCGCACCGAGTTCTCGATGATGTCGAGCAGGTACAGCGAGAGGTCATGCATCGCCGACGCTCCTGCCCCGCGCGCCGGCGAGGGCCAGCGCCAGCTCGGCGAAGGTGGGGCGCTCGCAGTGCACGACGGTGCGCGCCGCGCCGATGTCGCTCTGGTAGTGGGCGTCGGACGAGTGCACGAGCGGCAGACCGTGGACGACGAACGTGGCCTCGTCCGGAGAGCCCGCGGCGACGTGCCGCGAGAGCTCGACGGCGTCGAAGCCGGCATCGCTCGGGAAGAGGCCGAGCTGGCCGATCACGCCGAAGCTGCGGCGGTCGATGTGCGCGGCGATGGCGAGGCCGCCGTGGTCGTGGACGAGCGCGACGGCGGCCTCGAGGTCGAGGGTCGTCGCGGTCGCCAGGGCGAGGGTCTCGCGGGCGCGCTCGCCGCCGTCCGCGGCGAGGACGCGCTGCTCGCCGAAAAAGGTCTCGTAGCCGTCGTCGACCTGCCCCAGCGTCGCGCCGACCTCGGCGCCGGCGGCCTGCGCCGCCGCGGCGTCGGGGAAGAGGGCGACGATGTGGCACTCCTCGACGGTGGTGATCTCCATGCCGGCGAGCACCGTCAGGCGCGCGCCGGCGGCCTCCTGCACGGCGGCGGTGTTGCGGGTGCTGTTGTGGTCGCAGACGGCGATCATGCCGAGGCCCTCAGCGAGCGCCCTGTCGACGATCGCCGGCGGCGTCATGTCGTTCTCCGCGCACGGGGACAGCGCCGTGTGCACGTGCAGATCCGCGGCGCAGACGTTCACGCATGGTTCCCCTTCACGCCCAGCGCGTAGAGACGGCCGACGACGTCGAAGGTGTCGGCCGGCGACACGTACAGCGCGAGGCCCTCGGCGACGGCCTTGGCGCACACGTCGTCCTCGGGGCGGCGACCGCCGGCGAAGATCACGGCGGCCATCTCCGCGTGGCTGGCCACGGCGATGACGTTGAGGTGCACCTGCAGGGTGACCAGCACGCCGCCTTCGGGGGCGTGCGCCAGCACATCGCTGAGCAGGTCGGAGGCGTAGCCGCGCTCGATCTCGGCCGCAGGGTCGCCGGTCACCTGGGGTGTGAGCTCGGTGAGGCCGAGCTCGCGGGCGATGTCCTCGAGCTTCATGACGCGCTCTCCTCTTCGGGTGTGACGTACGGGCAGAGCGCGCGCACGGCGCGCTCCATGACGATGTCTTCGGCGAGCGCGGCGCAGGTGGGCGCGCCGCAGACGCCGCAATCCTTGCCGGGCAGCGCCCGGGTCTCGGCGTCCAGCGCGGCGAGCTTGCGGATGGCCACGGCCATATCGGGGTCGAGGCGGATGCCGGGCCGTGGCCGGTAGGGCCGGGCGCGCTCGTAGCTGCGTCCCTCGCCGGGCCCGGCGCCGGCCGCGGCCGCCCAGCGCCAGGCCGCCACGTAGGCGTCCTCGCCGAGCAGCGGCGAGCCGAAGCAGCCGTCGTCACAGATGAACGGCTCGACGCTGGCCACGTCGCTGAGCCGGCCGTCCTCGATCTGTTCGAGCACCGCCAGCACGTGCGAGACTCCCGTGACCACGAGGAGGTCGTCGGCGCCGGCCGCCTGCGGCTGCGGCGTCGGCGCCCCGTGCGCCGTGCGCCGGCGGGCCGCGAGCCGCGGCAGCACGGCGTCGCGCACGAGGCGCGGCGTGACCGTGCGCCGCTGCGCCGTGGGCTGCTGGGCGAGCAGCGCCGTGCGCTGGCTGGGGCACGAGACGACGTAGGTGACGTCGCGCCCGCCGAGGTCGCGCTGCAGCGCCTCCCAGGGCGAGGCCAGCGGCGCGAGGTGCGGCGCCAGCGAGGGGAACTTGACTTCGATGAGGCTGACGACCGCGGGGCAGACCGGCGAGATGATGGGCGCCGGCATGGTCGACGTGGCGGCCAGGTCGAGGACGCCGCGGCGCAGCTCGTCCTCGTAGGGGTGGACCGAGACGACTTCCGCGAAGCCGAGGCCGCGCAGCTCCTCCAGCACGGTGTCGACGGCGTGGTCGCCGAAGCCGGCGAGCAGCGCCGGCGGCACGGCCAGCACACCGTGCGCGCCGGGAGCGAGCCCGTCGGGCGCGTCGAGCAGCGTCAGCGCGCCGGGGTCGCAGGCGGCGATGCAGCAGGTGCAGTCGATGCAGAGGTGATGAAGCACGGATGGGCGCGCCTCGCGCACGCGCACGGCCGCCGTGGGGCACGCCGCGAGGCAGTGACGGCAGTCGCGGCAGAGCGCGGCGACGATGCCCAGCGACGAAGGCCGCGCGCCCTGGTCGGCGGCCTCCGGCCGCAGCATGATCGAGAAGCTCACGCGCGTGCCGTCGCCGACCGTCGAGGTGACCCGCAGCCGGTCGCTGTTGCGCGCGATGTTGGGCAGGCCCATGCCGGCCCCGAAGCCGAGGGCGCGCGCCTCGGACGAGGCCGTCGAGAACCCCTCGCGCATCGCCTGCGGCACGTCGGGGATGCCGGGTCCGCGGTCGACGACATCGACGTCGAGCTGGCCGTCGCTGACGGTCGCCTCCAGGCGTCCACCCACGGTGTGGATGACGACGTTCATCTCGGCCTCGTAGGCGGCGATCATGGCGCGCCGCACGGCCCCGGACTCGGCGCCGATGCGCTTCAGATGCTGTTTGAGGTCGCGCGAGGCGGCCCCGGCGCCGCCGAAATCGCCGCTCTGGATGTCGTAGGCCAGGTGCTCCATCGGTCAGTCTTGCTTCTCCCCGGAGAGCGCCTGGTAGATGAGCCCGCAGGTCTCGAAGACCCCGGCGGGGGAGACCAGCAGCAGGGTGCCGTTCTGGCGGGCGAGGTCGACGACCTCGGCTTCGGGCTCGACGCCGTTGACGAAGCAGATGCCCGGCACGTCCATGAGCTCGGCCACGCGGAGAAGCTGTACGCTGGCCAGGTTGCTCACCAGAAGGGTCTTGTCGGAGGCCTCGTTGAGGAGGTCGCTGACGCGGTCGCCGGCGTAGATCCGGGCGATCTCGGTGCCGCCCGGTCGCCCCGGCGTGATGACGCGGGCGCCGATGTCGTGGGCCAGATCCTCGAGTTTCATCTTCGACCTCGCGAGCAGGGATTCGAGCTTTCTGACCATCGGTTCGATCTCGCCGGCGCCGTTGGTCTCGGGTTCTTCGCGGCCGCCGAGGCGCGCGAAGTAGGCGGCCGATTCGAGCGCCGCGGTGATGTCCATGTACTCCACGAAGATGTCGGCGGCGAGGTGCAGCGGCACGGGCGCGAAGCTGATGAGGCTTTTGACGCCGGCGCGCACGAGCGTGTCGGCGGCCTCCTGGGCCGCCTCTCCGGGCACCGTGAGCACGGCGATCTCGAGGCCGAGGTCGCGCACCAGGGCCTCCATGCCGCCGGCGTCGAAGCAGCGCACGCCGTGGACGACGGCGTCGGTGAGCGCCGGCTCGATGTCGAACGCCGCGACGATCGCCACGGAGGAGCTCTTGTCCTCGAAGTGGGCGAGGACCGCGCGGCCCAGGTTGCCGACCCCCACAAGCGCGACCTCCTGGCTCACGGCGCCGTCCAGGAAGCTGCCGATGCTGGCGATGCAGGCGTCCACATCGTAGCCCTTGTTGGGGCTGCCCGAGTAGCCGATCGCCATGAGGTCGCGGCGCACCTGCGCGGCGCTGACCACGGCGTGGCGGGCAAGCTGGTGCGAGTAGATGCTCTCGAGGCCATCCGCCCGCAGGGACGACAGCAGCCGCCGGTAGCGGCTCATGCGCGACACTGTCTTTCTCGACACCATGCGGGCTTCGACTCCCTCAGGAAACTCGGCCAGGAGATTCGTTACAGAACGAACGCTGTGAAATCTGTCACGATTCTCCCCCAGAAGCCCGCGCCTGTCAACACGGCGCCTCTTGGACAAGTTGGCCAAACAGCGGCCGTCAAACGTGTCCTCCGTATGTTGACCCGGCCCGGGAGACCCGGCCGCCGGTTTGCTAGTATCGGGCGGAGTCATGAGGAGGGAAGACCAGCGGTCGCGGCGTCGTGGGCGCGCGTCCATCCGATCGTCTCTCTTCAGCGCGGAGGCGCTTCGCGCGCCGCGCCGTCACTGCCGGCACTACGATCTTCTTTGGAGGTTCATCCATGACGGACAGGCCAGTTCACATGAAGCACATGCCGGATTTCGTCGCTCCGGTCGCACCCATCGTCATCGACCACGCCGAGGGCAGCTGGGTCTACGCCACAGACGGCACCAGGTGGCTCGACTTCGTCATGGGGATCGCCGTGATGAACACCGGTCACGCGCACCCCAAGGTCGTCGAGGCGGTGCAGGCTCAGGCGGCCAGGGTCTCGCACGCCCAGATGAACATCTACCGCCATCAGCCGATGCTCGATCTCAGCGACAAGCTCGCCGAGATCGTCCCCGAGGGCATGGACACCTTCGTGTATACCAACTCGGGCGCCGAGGCCGTCGAGAACGCGGTCAAGCTGGCCAAACAGGCCACCCGTCGCCCGGGCGTGATCGCCTTCCACGGCGCCTTCCACGGTCGCACCCACCTCGGAATGGCGCTCACCGACTCCGGCGTACACTACCGCGGCCACTTCGAGCCGCTCGTCGGCAGCATCTATCACGCGCGCTACTGCTATCCGTATCGCACGCCCGCCGGCGAAGACGCCACGGCCTACGCCATCGAAGACGTGCGCCGCGTGCTGCGCGCCGAGATCTACGGCGACGACGTCGCCGGCATCATCGTCGAGCCCATCCAGGGCGAGGGCGGCTTCGTCGTGCCCACCGCGGAGTTCATGCAGGAGCTGCGCGCCATCGCCGACGAGATCGGCGCGTGCCTGATCCTCGACGAGATCCAGGCCGGCATGGGCCGTACCGGCGCGTGGCTCTGCCTCGATCACTACGGCGTCAAGCCCGACATCCTGACCCTGGCCAAGGGTATCGCCAGCGGGTACCCGCTGGGCGCGGTCGCGGCGCGCAAGGAGCTCTGGGACAAGTGCCTGCCCGGCTCCATGGGCGGCACCTACGGCGGCAACGCCGTGGCCTGCGCGGCCGGCGTGGCCACCATCGACGCGATGCGCGACGAGGGCATGCTCGAGAACGCCACCAGGCAGGGCGACAAGCTCAAGAAGTTCTTCGAGGACCTGCAGGCCACGTACCCCTGCATCGGCGAGGTGCGCGGCAAGGGCCTCATGCTCGCCATCGAGTGCGTGACGCCTGGTACCAAAGACGCCGACGCCGCCAGGTCCAAGGCGTTCATCGCCGAGTGCGGCAAGCAGAGGCTGATCCTCATGGGCGCCGGCTCCCTCGGCAACTGCGTGCGCTTTCTGCCGCCGCTCAACGTCAACGACGCCGACATGGACGTCGCCATGGGCATCTTCTCCGCGGCCGCCAAGGTGGCGTTCGCCTGAGCGAGACGCCGCGTCACAGGCGGTCTCCGCGGGGGCGGGGCGCTTCGGCGCCCCGCCCCCGCGGCGTTTCGAGCCACGCTCGGCGGCGTGCTACACTGCGGGCGATGAGCTCTCCCGAGTCGCCAGCCCCCCGCTTCACCACGCCCGTGCGCGTGCGCTACGCCGAGACCGACGCCGCCGGGGTCGTCTACCACGGCAACTACCTCATCTACTTCGAGGTCGCGCGCCTCGAGCTGCTGCGCGCCCTCGGCCACCCCATCACCGCCATCGAGGCGCAGGGCGTGCTGCTGCCCGTGGTCGAGGCGCGCCTCAGGTACCTGCGGCCCGCGCGCCTCGACGACCTGCTCGAGGTGTCCGTGGGCGTCGAGTCCGTCGGCCCGGCCTCCTTCGCCCTGGACTACGAGGTCACCCGCGACGGGCGCCTGCTGGTCGGCGGCTGGACACGCCTGGCGGTCTGCGAGCGCGACAGCGGCCGCGCCATGCCCATGCCCGGCTGGCTGCGCGACCTCTTTGGGCGCATCCCCGCGACGGCGGAGAGCGGCTCATGAGCAGCGTCTTCCCGCCGGAGCCCCCGGACGCCCCCGAGGCGCCGCAGCCGCCTGCCGGCGACGGCCTTCCGCCCGACTTCGAGACGCGCCTGCCCGACGACCTCGAGGTCCAGCACTGCTACCGGCATCCGCAGCGCGAGACCGGCGTGTCATGCTCCAACTGCGGGCGTCCCATCTGCCACGACTGCATGATCGAGGCGCCGGTGGGTTTTCGCTGCCCCGAGTGCGTCAAGGAGCAGAGCCCGCGGGGCTCGCGGGCCAAGGTGGTCACGCGCGGCCAGATCCGCTCGCGCTGGGGCGCCGCCGGCGGCGTCATGAGCGGCGGCGCCCCGGTGACCAAGGTCCTCATCGGCATCAACGTGGCGCTCTTTCTCGGCGAACTGCTGTTCGGCGCCGTGGGCATCATGGGCGGCGGCTCCACCGGCATGCTCGTCGACATGGGGGCGCTGGTGCCGGCCTACGTCGCCATCAAGCACGACTACTGGCGCCTGTTCACCGCCATGTGGCTGCACGGCGGCCTGCTGCACGTCGCCTTCAACATGTACGCGCTGTACATCGGCGGCTCGTACCTCGAGATGATCGCCGGCAAGGGCAAGTACCTCGCGATCTACCTGATCGCCGGCGTCGCCGGCAACGTCGCCGTGTACCTGCTGGCCGCGCCGATCTCGGTGACCATCGGCGCCTCCACGGCGATCTTCGGCATCTTCGGCGCCCTGTTCACGTACAGCCTCCACAACCGCGACAGCGCCGTGGGGCGCGCCCTCCAGAGCATGGGCACGGTGATCCTCATCAACCTGGTGATCACGTTCGTGGTGCCCGGCATCTCGTGGCAGGGCCACGTCGGCGGCCTCATCGGCGGCGTGCTCGCCGTGGAGGCGCTCACCTGGTTCGGGCGCCGCGACCTGCGCCGCCCGTGGGGGGCGCGCGACGCCGCCCTTCTCGCCGGCATCGTCGCCATCCTCGTCGTGGCGGTCCTGTGGCGGACCGCCAACTTCCCCCTGGCGTGAGCCGCGCCGGCGGCGAGTCCGTGCCCCAGCCGCCGCTCGTGGAGCCGCGCGCCACCCTCGTGCCCGGCGCCGAGGTGGCGCGCCGCCTGGCCGGCCTGCAGGCGGGCCTCTCGGCGCGCGGCCTCGAGGCGGCCATCGTCGTGCAGAACGCCGACCTCTACTACTTCAGCGGCACGGTGCAGCGCTCGTTCCTCTACGTGCCGGCGACCGGTGAGGCGACGCTCTTCGTGCGCAAGCTCGCGGCGCGCGCGCGCCTGGAGTCGCCGCTGCCGGGGATCGTCGAGCTGGCGAGCCCGCGCGACCTGCCCGGCCTCGTGGCGCGGCGCTACGGCGCTCCGCCGCGCCGCGTGGGGCTCGAGCTCGACGTGCTGCCCGTGGCCGAGTACCGGCGCTTCGAGAAGCTCTTCCCGGAGGCGCTGTTCGAAGACGTCGGCCGCGACATCGTGCGGCAGCGCGCCGTCAAGTCGCCCTGGGAGGTCGCGCGCATCCGCGCCGCCGCGGCCATCGCCCTCGAGGTCTGCGAGCTGATCCCCGGCATCCTCCGCGAGGGCCTCACCGAGGCCGCGTTCGCCGGACTCGTCGAGGCGCAGGCGCGGCGCCTGGGCCACGAGGGCGTCATCCGCATGCGCGGCTTCAACCAGGAGATGTTCTACGGCCAGTTGCTCACGGGCCTCAGCGGCACGGCGGCGAGCTATCTCGACACGCCGTTGGCCGGCACCGGCCTCAGCCCCGCGGTCGCCCAGGGCGTGAGCTTCAGGACGATCCGCCGCGGCGACCACGTAGTCTTCGATTTCGTCCCGGTGCGCGAGGGCTACATCGCCGATTTCACGCGCATCTTCGCGCTCGGCGAGCTGCCCGGCGAGCTGCGCCGCGCCTACGAGGCCGCCCTGAGGATCGAGGCGGCCGTGGTCGCGGCGGCGCGGCCCGGCGTCGCCTGCCGCGCCCTCTACGATCTCGCCCTGGCCGCCGCCGCCGACGAAGGTCTCGCCGCGTTCTTTATGGGCCACGGCGCCGGGCAGGTGCGTTTCATCGGGCACGGCGTGGGGCTCGAGCTCGACGAGCTGCCTGTGCTGACGAGCAGCGACCTGCAGCTCGCCGAGGGCATGGTCTTCGCCCTCGAACCAAAGTTCGTGCTGCCCGGTCTGGGAGCCATCGGCGTCGAGAACACGTGGCTGGTCGGCGCCACGGGCCTCGCCTGTCTTACGGAGGCCCCCGAGCACATCCGTCAGGTCGGCTGAGGCCGCCGCGGCGGGGAAGACGATCCGCCGCGGGCGCGCTCACCGCCGCGTAGAGGAGCGGGAGGAGACATGGAACAGCTCAGCGCAGACACCTGGGTGCACCGTATCGACGCCGGAGGCTTTCCCACTGTCGCGGCGCTGGCGCTCACGCCCACGCGCGCCTTCGTCATCGACACCCTGATGCGCCCGGGGGACATGCTGCCCGTGCTCGAGCTTCTCGCCGCGCGCGCCGGCGCGCGCCGCCTCGTGGTCGTGAACACGCACCACCATTGGGACCACGTGTACGGCAACGCCGCCTTCCCCGGCATCGACATCGTCGCCCAGCGCGCCTGTCCGCGGCTGATCCTCGCGCAGGGCGGCGCCCCCGCCGCGTCCGCGCCGCCGCCGCCCCCGGAGGGCGTGCCGCTGCCCACCATCACCTTCGGCGACCGCCTCACCTACCGCGACGCGCCCGAGACCGTGCACCTCATCCACACGCCCGGGCACAGCGAGGATTCACTGGTCGTCTTCCTCGCCGGCGCGCGCCTGCTCTTCGCCGGCGACACCCTCGAGTGGCCGTTGCCCAACTTCGCCCAGCGCGACGGCAAGGACGTCTGGATCCACACCCTGCGCCAGCTCAAGCAGCTACCCGTGGACCTCATCGTGCCCAGCCATGGCCCGGCGATGGGCAAGGCGCTCATCGACGCCAACGAGCGCTACATCATCAGGGTGTACGAAACCGTCGCCGCGGCGAAGAGGGCCGGCGCCGGGCGCCACGACCTCGTGATGCCGGCGTCGGCGTTCCTCGGCGCCGACGTCGTCGTCGATGAGGTCTACGCACAGGCGCACACCGGCAACCTGGCCTGGGCCTGGGACGACGTCTGAGACCTGGCCTGGGCCTGGGACGACGTCTGAGACCTGGCCTGGGCCTGGGACGACGTCTGAGACCTGGCCTGGGAGTGGGACGACGTCTGAGACCTGGCCTGGGCCTGGGACGACGTCTGAGCCGGCGGGGCGCGTGCGGCCAAACTGGACATTCTCTTCCACTTAGTGTATAAAGGTCGCATGAAGCTCTCCACCCAAGCCGACTACGCCGTGCGCGCCGTCTACGAGCTGGCGCGGCACGAGCCGGGCGCGGTGCTGCACACCGGCGACATCGCCGCCGCGCAGCACATCCCCAGCGCGCGCCTCGCCAAGGTCGTCCAGGAGCTGGCGCGCGCCGATCTGGTGCGCACCCAGCGCGGGCAGCGGGGCGGCGTCATGCTGGCGCGCCCCGCCGAGCGCATCACCGTGCGCGACGTGTACGAGGCGGTCGAGGGCCCCATCATGCTTTGCCGCTGTCGCCAGCGGGTAGAACCGTGCGGCGACGATGTGTGCGACACCCACGCGTTCTGGAGCGGTGTCGAGACGCTTCTCACCGAGGAGCTGCAGACAGTGACGTTCGCGGCCCTGGCCGATCCCCGGCGCCGAGCGCCGGGTACTGGCGGCCGCCCGCAAGCGACGAGGAGGTGACAACAGATGACTGAGATCATGGAGCAGGTCGAGCAGGCTCTCGGCGACATCCGTCCTGCCCTGCAGGCCGACGGTGGCGACATCGAGCTCATCGACGTGACGGACGACGGTGTGGTTCAGGTGCGCCTCCAGGGCGCCTGCGCCGGCTGCCCGATGTCCCAGCTCACGCTGGCCAACGGCGTGGAGCGGCACCTCAAGAACGTCGTGCCGGGCGTCGAGCGCGTCGAGAACATGCCGCGCTGACCGCCCGACTGTGTTACCGCGGCCGGCGAGTCACCCTTCGGTGGCTCGCCGGCCGCTTTGTTGTGGAATGTGCGTTCACGTGCGGAGTTGGGCGTATACTACTGATTCTACGAGCACAGGTCCGGATCACGGTGAGCCGGGCCGCCAAGGAGGGGTTGCATGCGAGGCACCGACGACCATTCTCGCGCCGACGAGTACCACGGCCGCAAGGCCGTGAAGCTCAGTACCGAGGCGGCCTACGAGGAGTTCTCCACAGATGTTGCGGCGCCTGCCGCCGAGAAGTCCGACGCCGATCTGCGCGACCCCTCTCTGTACATCAACCGCGAGCTCAGCCTGCTCGACTTCTTCGAGCGCGTCGTGGACGAGGCGCGAGACTCCAACAACCCGCTGCTCGAGCGCCTGAAGTTCGTCGGCATCCTGGGCTCCATCCTCGGCGAGTTCTTCATGGTCCGCGTGGCCGGTCTGCGCCAGCAGGTCGATGCCGGCGTCGTGGAGGCCTCGGCGGACGGGTACACCCCGCAGAAGCTCCTGCCGCTGGTGCAGGAGCGCGCCTGGAACCTCATGAAAGAGGCGCGCGCCTGCTTCAGCGAGCTGCGCCCGGAGCTCGACGCCGTCGGCATCCACATGGTCGACTACGCCGCGCTCGACGCCTCGCAGAAGGCGGCCCTCGAAGCGTACTACGCCGCGCAGGTCTTCCCGGTGCTCACGCCGCTGGCCTTCGACCCCGGGCGGCCGTTCCCCCATATCTCCAACATGAGCCACAACCTTGCCGTGCTGATCCGCGACCAGAGCGGCGAGGAGCGCTTCGCCCGCGTCAAAGTGCCGAGCTCGCTGCCGCGCCTGGTGCCCGTGCCCGCCCCAGCCGGCGCGGCCGCGGAGCCGGCCACGGATCCCGCCGAGCCGCCGCGGCATTGGTTCACCTGGCTCGAGCAGGTCATGGCCGCCAACCTGCCGTCCCTCTTCCCGGGCATGGAGGTCCTCGAGTCGCATCCCTTCCGCGTGACCCGCGACGCCGAGCTCGCCATCCAGGAGCTCGAAGCCGACGACCTCCTCGAGACCATCGAGCGCTTTGTGCGTCGCCGCCGGTTCGGCTCCGTGATCCGTGTCACCATCGAAGAGCAGATGCCCGAGCGCATCCGCGACATCCTCAGCGAGAACCTCGAGCTCGACGAGACCGACATCTACACGGTCAAGTCGCCGCTCGGCCTCAGCAGCCTCTGGGATCTGCAGCGCATCGACCGCCCCGAGCTGTCGTATCAGCCTCTGGTGCAGTCCACGCCGGCGGCGCTCGAAGGCGCTGAAGACGCCGACATCTTCGCCGCCATCCGCCACCGGGACATCCTGCTGCACCACCCCTACGACTCGTTCGATCCGGTCGTCGACTTCGTGAGCGCCGCCGCCGCCGACCCCAATGTGCTGGCCATCAAGACCACGCTCTACCGCGTGGGCCGCAACGCGCCGGTCGTCGAAGCGCTGATGGAGGCCGCCGCCAACGGCAAGCAGGTGGCCGCCCTCCTCGAGCTCAAGGCGCGCTTCGACGAAGAGAGCAACATCGGCTGGGCCAAGGCCCTCGAGCGCGAGGGCGTACACGTGGTGTACGGGCTCGTGGGCCTCAAGACGCACTCCAAGATCATGCTCGTGGTGCGCCGCGAGGGCGAGCGCATCCGCCGCTACGTGCACCTCGGCACGGGCAACTACAACAGCGTCACCACGAAGCTGTACACCGACCTCGGCTATCTCACCTGCGACGAGGATCTCGGGGCCGACGCCTCGGTGGTGTTCAACCAGCTCACCGGCTACTCCACGAGCGGCGACTACCGCAAGTTCCTCGTGGCGCCCACCACCATGCGCCGCGGCATAGAGGAGCGCATCGACCGCGAGATCGCGCACGCGCAGCGTGGGGAAGAGGCGCACATCATCCTCAAGATGAACTCGCTGGTCGACAAGCCGCTGATCCGCCGCCTGTACCGGGCGTCGCAGGCGGGCGTCAAGATCGAGCTCAACGTGCGCGGCATGTGCTGCCTGCGGCCCGGCGTCCCCGGGGTCAGCGACAACATCACCGAGCGCAGCATCGTCGGCCGTTTCCTCGAGCACAGCCGCATCTACTGGTTCCGCAACGGCGGCGCCGAAGAGATCATCATGGGCAGCGCCGACATCATGCCGCGCAACCTCAACCGGCGCGTCGAGATCCTCTTCCCGGTGCAGGATCCCGCCATCGTGCGGCGGCTGCGCGACGAGATCCTCACGGTCTACCTCAACGACAATATGAAGACCCGCGTGCTGCATGCGGACGGTTCCTGGGAGCACATCTGGCCGAGCGCCGACGAAGAGCCGCTGAACGCTCAGGAGTGGTTTGTGGCGCAGGCGCGCGAGGCGGTGCGCAAGCAGGAGGACGAGTGACGCCAAGGCTCTACTTTCTGCGCCACGGCAAGGCGTGGTCGCGCGGCGACTGGCGTGAGGACGACGACCTCAGGCCGCTCACCGCCGCCGGCGAGGCGCTGGTGCGCGCCGAGGGGCGCGCCATGAAAGCCATGGGGCTGGCTCCCGACGTCATCGTCACCAGCCCCCTGGCGCGCGCGCGACGTACCGCCGAGGTCGTCGCCGAAGAGCTGGGCATGAGCGACCGCCTGGTCGAGGACGCGCGCCTGGCCGGCGGGTTCGACGCGGCGGGGCTCGCCGAGATCGTCGCGCGTCACGGCGACGCCGCGAGCCTCATGGTGGTGGGCCACGAGCCCGATCTCAGCGCCACGGTCGCCGCGCTCATCGGCGGCGGCCGCGTGGATTTCAAGAAGGGGGCCTTGGCGCGTGTCGATGTGCAGGGCCCCCAGCTCGACGACGGCATCCTGGCGTGGCTGCTCACGCCTGCCCTGATCACGGGAGCGTGAAGGCGTGGAAGTAGAGGCCAAGTACACCGTGGCGGACGCGGCGGCGCTCGCCCGCCTGGCGAACGCGCCGGCGCTCGCCGGCTACGACGTCGAGGCCGGCGAGCGCCGCCGCGATCGCGACACCTTTCTCGACACGGCCGGGCGCGGGTTTCTTGCCGCCGGGTACTACCTGCGGCGCCGCGAGACCGGCGGCGGGGTACGCCTCACGCTGAAGCAGCTCGTCACCGCCGAGGCCGGCGTGCTGCGCCGCGAGGAGCTCGAGGCGCTGGTCGCCGCCGACGCGCCGCCCGCCGAGTGGCCGCAGGGCGAGCTGCGCGCGCGCGTCGAGGGCATCGCGAAGGGCGCGCCGCTCGAGCCGTTCCTCTTTCTCGAACAGGAACGCCTGGCGCGGCGCGTTTTTGACGGCGCCCGCGAAGTCGCCGAGCTCAGCCTCGACGACGTCACGGTCGCCGCCGGCGGGCGCGCGCGCCGCTGGTTCGAGGCCGAGCTGGAGCTGCGCGGCGAGGGCGACGACGACGACCTGGAGCGGCTCGCGGCCGCCTTGCGCGCCGAGCCCGGCTTGACGCCCGAGTGCCGCGCCAAGTTCACGCGCGCTCTCGAGATGGTGGAGGCCGGCGGCGACGGCAGCCTGCTGCCGCCGGCCGAGCGCCCCGTCCACGAGGCCTATGCCGGCGGCCAGGATGTGCGCGCGCGTCGCGCGGCGGCGCTGCTGGCCCTCGACGACGGCCTCGTGCAGAGTGAGGCGGCGACGCGGGCCGGCCTCTCCAGCCGCCGCGTGCGCTACTGGCTGCGGCGCTACCGCGTCGAGGGCACGGGCATCTACGGAAAGCCCGCCGCCCCCGCCGCCGGCGACGCCTCCGCGGAGGGCCTCGTCGACGAGGGCGCTGAGATCCTCGGCAAGAAGCGCCCCGGCATCCTGCCCGCCGACACCATGGCCGAGGCGGCCGTCAAGACGCTGCGCTTCCACCTGGCGCGCATGCTCGAGCACGAGGAAGGCACTGCCCTGGGCGAAGACCCCGAGGAGCTGCACGTGATGCGCGTCTCCACGCGGCGCATGCGCATGGCGTTGCGGGTCTTCGAGGAGTATCTCGACGGCCAGGCGCTGCGCCCGGTCCTCAAAGGGCTGCGCCGCACGGGTCGCGTCCTCGGCGCGGTACGCGATCTCGACGTCTTCCAGGAGAAGACGCAGAGCTACCTGGACAGCTTGCCGCCGGAGCGCGCCGGCGATCTGGACGGCCTGCTCGCGGCCTGCCGCGCGGAGCGCGAACGTCAACGCGAACATCTCGTCGACTATCTCGCCGGTGGCCGCTACCGCGCCTTCGTCGAGCGCTTCGCGGAGCTGCTGGACGGGCCGCTCGAGGCCCTCTCGGCGCCTCCGTCGGCCGAGCCTCGTCCGCAGCGCGTCTCCCAGGTCCTGCCTGGGGTTCTCTACAAGGACATGGCGATCGTGTGGGCCTTCGAGGGGCAGCTGGGCGGCCTCGAGACGCCGCTGCCGCGCTTTCACGCCCTGCGCAAGGGCTGCAAGGGGCTGCGCTACACGCTCGAGTTCTTTGAGGACGTGCTCGGCCCCGGCGCGCGGCCGCTCATCAAGACGGTCAAGGGCCTCCAGGACCATCTCGGCGATCTGCAGGACGCGGTCGTCACCAGCGGCGTGCTGCGCGACTACCTCACCTGGGGCACGTGGCGCCACGGCGGCCACGAGCTTCCCGGGCCCATCGAGGTCATCGTCTCCCCGGGGGCGGCGCACTACCTGGCCGCGCGCCAGGAGGAGATGGAGCGGCTGATCCTGACCTTCCCCGAGGTGTGGCCGACGATCTCCGGCAGCGGCTTCAGCCGCGAGCTGGCCACGGTGATCGCCGAGATCTGAAGGCGGACCCGGCGTCTGCACGGGAGGCGCTCATCGACGACTCAGCGCGGTGCGGTCGTGAGCGCCGCGCCGCTCAGGAACTGGACTTCTTCTTGCCGCCCTTCTTCTTGCCGCCCTTCCTGGCCTGCACCTCCTTGCGGTCCTGGTTCAGCTTGTCGAGGCCCTTGCTCTTGCCGTACACGCCGATGTAGGTCTGCGCGAGCGCGCACTTCCTGCAGCCCTTGCCGCAGCAGTCCTTCCACTCCTTGCGGCTGAACTTCTTCTTGAGGTCGGGCATCGCGGGGCTCCCCTGGTCGGGTCTGTCGGTCCTGCTACTCGCCGAAGGCGTCCAGCTTGACGTCGTCGGCGACGATGTACGCCATGTCGGTGCACGCGGCGATGTCGTCGAGGGTGTAGCTCACGGCCACTTCTTCGAGCACGAAACCCTTGTCCGGGTAGCGCCGGAAGAGCGCCCGTTCGGTGATGATCACGTCGCACTCCCCGGCCCCGGTGAGCGGGAAGGTGCACTGCTTCATGAGCTTGGAGCTGCCGTCTCTGGCGCAGTGTTCGCTGACGATGTAGACGGTCCTGGCGCCGGTCACGAGGTCCATGGCGCCGCCCATGCCGGCGAGCATCTTGCCGGGGATGATCCAGTTGGCGATGTTGCCCTTCTCGTCGACCTGGAGCGTGCCGAGGAAGGTCGCGTCGGTGTGGCCGCCGCGGATCATCGCGAAGGAGGTCGCGGAGTCGAAGTAGCTGCCCCCGGGCAGGAGCGTGATCGGCTGGTTGCCGGCGTTGGCGCGGTCGCGGTCCTCGCAGCCCGGCGCGGGCGCCGGGCCGACGCCGATGGCGCCGTTCTCGGTCTGAATGATGACATCGACGCCCTCGGGCACGTAGTTGGCGATCAGCGTCGGCAGCCCGATGCCGAGATTGATGATCTGCCCGTCCTTGAGGTCGCGGCCGGCGCGCGCGGCGATGGTGGTCTTGGCGTCAGTCATTGAACGCCTCCTCCCTGATGGTGCAGTACTCCACGTTCGAGCGAACCACGGCGTCCACGAAGATGCCGGAGGTGTGGATGGCGTTGGGGTCGAGCTCGCCGAGCGTGTAGAGGTTCTCGACCTCGGCGATCGTGAAGTGCGCGTTCATCGCCGCCGGGACGTTGAAGTTGCGCGAGGTGCCGCGGAAGATGAGGTTGCCCCAGGTGTCGCCGGCGTGGGCGCGGACGATGGCGATGTCGCACCTGACCGCGGGCACAAGGATGTACTTGCGGCCGTCGAGCTCGATGATCTGTTTGCCTTCCTCGGCCACCGTGCCCACGCCGGTCGGGGTGAGAAAGCCGCCGAGGCCGGCGCCGCCGCAGCGCAGCATCTCGGCGAGCGTGCCCTGCGGCGTCGCCTCCACCTCTATCCTGCCTTCGTTGATGAGCCGGGCGTAGTCGGGGGTCGTGCCCACGTGGCTGGCGACGATCTTCTTGATCTTGCCCTGGAGCGCCAGCTCGACGGTGCCGCGGTCGCGGTAGCCGCCGTCGTTCTCGTAGATCGTGAGATCCCTCACGTCCATCGTCTTGAGGTAGTCGATGAGGGTGAGGGGGTCGCCTTGTCCGATGAAACCGCCAACGGCGATGCTCATGCCGCTCTTGACGTGCGACATCGCCTCCTCGATAGGTACGACCTTGTTCCTGGGCACCTTGCGCTCCTTTGCACGGGAGAGATACCGGGGGCCGGAGCTCCGGAGTGGGGCATCGTAAAACAGCCGGCCTCCCTGGTACGCGCTTCTGACGGAAGAGTATCACTCTGCGCATCCTGTATACTTCCCGCGGCGCGTGGTCCAAAGGGAGGGTGCGGTGTCCGCTATCAAGGATTCTGCCAAGGTCGGTGTCATCGGCGGATCTGGCTTCTACGAGCTCCTCGAGAACGCTCGCGAAGTCACCATCGACACGCCGTTCGGGGCGCCCAGCGACTCCTACTTTCTCGGTGAGATCGGCGACGTGCCGGTGGCCTTTCTGCCGAGGCATGCGCGGGGGCACCGCCTCCTGCCCGGCGAGGTCAACTACCGCGCCAACATCTGGGGCATGAAGGCGCTGGGGGTGCACTACGTGCTCTCCGCCGGCGCCGTCGGCAGCCTGCGCGAGGATCTCAAGCCGCTCGACATCGTCGTTCCCGACCAGCTGTACGACCGCACCAGGAATCGGCCGAGCACCTTTTTCGGCGACGGCGTCGTGGTGCACATGGGGTTCGCCGACCCGTTCTGCCCGGCGCTCTCCACGGTCATCGTCGAGCATGGCCGCCGGGTCGGCGCCACCGTGCACGAAGGCGGGACCTACGTGTGCATGGAGGGGCCGCAGTTCTCCACGCGGGCCGAGTCCAAGGCGTACCGCCGGCTCGGCTTCGACATCATCGGCATGACCAACCTCCAGGAGGCCAAGCTCGCCCGTGAGGCCGAGCTCTGCTATGCCACCATGGCGCTGGTCACCGACTACGACTGCTGGTTCGAAGGTGAAGAAGACGTCACGCTGGCGCAGATCCTGTCGAACATGAGGCGCAACGTGGAGGCGGCGCAGGCGATCGTGCGCAGTGCTGTCCCCGCTCTCGACCTCGAGTGCGACTGCGGCTGCCGCCATGCCGTGGAGTCTGCCATCATCACGCGGCCCGATGTCATCCCGCCGGCGACCAAAGACAAGCTCGACCTGTTGATCGGCAAGTACCTGCACTGAGGCGCCGCCGCCCGTTTTCGGGGCGGCGTGTGCGCGGGACAGGAGAGTGACGGGCATCGGGGAGATGCCCACGAAGTCAGGGGTGGCGCGGCGAGGCCTTCAGGGGCTGCGTCGCGACCACGTGGAGCCAGGAAAGGAGTCTGCCAGGTGAGCTCGTTCTTCTCCAACAATGCGGTGCTGATCGCGGTGATCTGCGCCCTCGGGGCAGTAGTCTACGGGGTGCTGCTCATCCGCTGGCTGCTGGCGCTGCCGTCGGGCGACGAGAAGATGCGCGAGGTCGCGGGAGCCGTTCAGGAGGGCGCCAAGGCGTACCTTGGGCGTCAGTACCGCACCATCGCCATGGTCGGCGTCGTCGTCTTCGTCATCATCGGCGTCGCCCTCGGCGTCAAGCAGGGCTGGGGCCTCGGCTGGGAGACCGCCCTGGGCTTCGTCGTCGGCGCTTCCCTGTCGGCGGCCGCCGGCTACATCGGCATGATGGTCAGTGTGCGCGTCAACATCCGCACCGCCGAGGCCGCCAAGAAGGGTCTGGGACCGGCGCTCTCCGTGGCCTTCCGCGGGGGCTCCGTCACGGGCCTGCTGGTCGTTGGTCTCGCGCTCTTCGGCGTGGCCGTGTACTACTGGCTGGGCACGCAGTTCTGGCCCGAGCACGCCGTGCGCGCGCTCATCGGGCTCGGTTTCGGCGGCAGCCTCATCAGCGTCTTCGCGCGCGTCGGCGGCGGCATCTTCACCAAGGCCGCCGACGTCGGCGCCGACCTGGTCGGCAAGCTCGAGGCGGGCATCCCCGAGGACGACCCGCGCAACCCGGCCGTCATCGCCGACAACGTCGGCGACAACGTCGGCGACTGCGCCGGTATGGCCGCCGACCTCTTCGAGACCTACGCCGTCACGGCCGTCGCCGCCATGCTGCTGGCCTATCTCTTCTGGCCACACGTCACGGCCGCTCTCACCTACCCGCTGGTCCTCGGGGGCGCGTCCATCATCGCCTCGATCATCGGCACGTTCTTCGTGCGCCTCGGCGGCGGCAGCACCAACATCATGAACGCTCTGTACAGAGGCCTCGGCATCGCCGCCCTCATCGCCATCGCGCTCTTCTACCCGCTCACCAACTGGATGCTCGGCGCCGAGAAGTACCGTATCGCCGGCATCCCCAGCGTCGGCCGCCTGTTCCTCTGCGCGGTCAGCGGCATCGTCGTCACGGCCCTCCTCGTGGTCATCACCGAGTACTTCACGGCCACCCGCTACAACCCGGTGAAGAGCATCGCCAAGGCGAGCCTCACTGGCCATGCCACCAACATCATCCAGGGCCTCGCCGTGTCCATGCAGTCGACGGCCCTGCCGGTGCTCGTCATCGCCGCCGGCATTCTCGCCAGCTATACGGCCGCCGGTGGCGGCACCGCCGGCCTGTATGGCATCGCCGTGGCCGTCATGGCCATGCTCTCGATGACCGGCATCATCGTCGCCATCGACGCCTACGGCCCCATCACCGACAACGCCGGCGGCATCGCCGAGATGGCCGGCCTGCCCGAAAGCGTGCGCGCGGTCACCGACCCGCTCGACGCGGTCGGCAACACCACCAAGGCCATCACCAAGGGTTATGCCATTGGCTCTGCGGGCTTTGCCGCCCTCATCCTCTTCGTGTCGTACACCTACGACCTCAAAGACAGCTTCGGCTCCGGGGTGATCAACGAGTTCAAGGTCAGTGAGCCCTGGGTATTGGTCGGCCTGCTCATCGGCGGTCTGTTGCCCTACCTCTTCGCCTCGCTCTGCATGCAGTCCGTGGGGCGCGCCGGCGGCAAGGTCGTCGAAGAGGTCCGCCGCCAGTTCCGCGAGCTGCCCGGCATCATGGAGGGCACCGACAAGCCCGAGTACGGCACGGCCGTCGACATCGTCACCAGGTCGGCGATCCGCGAGATGATGCTCCCGGCCGCCATCCCCGTGCTCACGCCGATCATCATCGCCCTCGTCTTCTGGAACCATGCGTACCTGGTGCTCGGCGGCGTGCTCATGGGCTCCATCATCACCGGCCTGTTCCTCGCCATCTCCATGACCAGCGGCGGCGGCGCCTGGGACAACGCCAAGAAGCTCATCGAAGACGGTGAGTACGGCGGCAAGGGCTCCGACGCCCACGCGGCCGCCGTCACCGGCGACACGGTCGGCGACCCATACAAAGACACTGCGGGCCCGGCCATCAACCCGATGATCAAGGTCATCAACATCGTCGCCCTGCTCGTGATCCCGTTCCTCGTCAAGTAGACGTCACGGCGGAGCTTTCGCTCCGCCGCTGAGGGCGCGGCGGGTGGCCCTTTCGGCCGCCCGCCGCGCCTGCGCCATGCGCCACGCCGGTAGCGCGTTAAGAACCCATGAAGGCCGCTTGTGCGGCGTTTCTCCCGGTGGTACTGTCCGTGTTTGGGCCGGCTCGTTCTCGGGTCGGCCTTTCTGGATTCTGGACTATGTGGACCACGCGCAGGATCATCACGCTTATCATGGGAGCGATCGGGGTGGCGCTCATCGCCCGCGGCATCTGGGGTGGGGTGTGGCCGCTGTCGGTGCAGCTTGTCGCCGGGATCCTGCTCCTCGCCCTCGCGGTGTTGCGCTGGCGCTTCGTCCTCTGACCCGGGGCTGATCTCACATGGCACGACGCAAGAAGCGAGAAGGACAGAGCCTGCACAAGGTGCTGGGCGTCCCGGCGCTGTTCAGCACCGCGTACGGCAACGTGGGCTCGTCCATCTACTACGCCCTCGGCGTCGTCGCCGCCTCGGCGATGGGCCTCACGCCGGTTGTGTTCATGCTCACCGGACTCCTCTTCGTCACCACCGCCTTCTCGTACGCGGAAGCGACGACGATGTTCCCCGAGGCGGGAGGCTCTTCCAGCTTCGCCCGTCACACCTTCAACGAGTTCGTGAGCTTCTTCGCCGGCTGGGCGCTGATGCTCGACTACATCATCACCATCGCGATCTCGGCGTTCTTCGTGCCCAACTACCTCGCCACCTTCTGGCCGCTGCTCAAGACGTGGCCCTACAACTCCATCGGCGGCATCCTCGTCATTGCCTTCCTTGTGGCTATCAACATCGTAGGCATCAAGGAGGCTGCGCGGATCAACATCCTCCTCGCCATCCTTGACCTGGGCACGCAGGTCCTGCTCGCGATCGTCGGCCTCTTCGTGTTCCTCTCCCCGAAGATCCTCATCACCCAGATCCACGTTGGTACGGCTCCCACGTGGCATCAGCTGATCTACGGCATCTCCATCGGCACGGTCGCCTACACGGGCATCGAGACCATCTCCAACATGGCCGAGGAGTCCTCCAATCCCGGGCGCGACGTGCCGCGAGCGGTCAAGTACGTACTCGTGGCGGTCCTCGGCGTGTACTTCGCGATCTCGATGGTGGGTCTCTCGGCCATGACCGTGAACAACAACGTGCTGCCGGTCGATCCGCAGACCAGGATGACGGCGCCGGTCCCGGTCCAGCCGGAGCCAGGCAAGCTGGCCGAGACGGGCCCCTACGTCTTCAAGAGCGACCCCAGCCAGAAGGTGTACGTGCGCGTCGACAAGACCGACCTGCACGCGCTCGTCGTCAAGTCCGTCGCCGCGACGGGAGAGATCTTCCAGGAGAATGGGCGCTGGGTGACCAGACTGTGGGGCACCCAGCTTGGCAACGTCTACGAGGCCGATCCGCTGCAGGGCATCGTCCAGAACCTTCCCGCCAAGCTCGACTGGATGAAGATCATCCTCGGCCCCTGGATCGCCATCCTTGCGGCGACGATCCTGGTCATCGGCACCAACGCCGGCATCATCGGCTCATCGCGGCTCGCCTACTCGATGGCCGGTCACAAGCAGCTGCCGCCGATCCTGAGTCGCGTGCACCCGAAGCGCCACACGCCGTACGTGGCCATCGCCTTGTTCGGGGGCATCGCGGCACTGCTTGTCGCGCCCGGTAGCATCGCGGCGCTCGCCGACCTGTACGCCTTCGGTGCCATGATCTCGTTCACGGTGGCACATGTGTGCGTCGTTACGCTGCGCTTCAAGATGCCCGACGTTGAGCGCCCGTGGCGAACGCCGATCAACATCCCCTTCAGGGGCAAGAGCATTCCCGTCCTGGCGGTGCTCGGCGGGCTCGGCACGGCGTCCGTCTGGGTCGTGGTCGTGATGACGCACGCGACGGGCCGCACGGTCGGCATGGCCTGGATGGTCGCGGGCGTCGTCATGTACGTCCTGTACCGCCGCGCCAAGGGCTACTCGCTTACGAAGACCGAGAAGACCGTACCGCTGCCGGCATCGGTGAACGAGGACATCGACTACAACCAGATCCTCGTCCCCATCGTCGGCTCGCGCATCACCGATGAGATGATGGTGCTCGCCTGCCAGCTGGCGACGGAGAAGAAGTCGTCCATCGACGGCCTCTACGTGATCGAGGTGCCGCTCAATCTGCCTCTCGACGCGCGCCTCACCGTGGACCGGCAGAAGGCCGACCGGGTGCTTGCCACGGCGGCTCGCGTTGCCGACGCGTTCAAGGTCAAGTTCACCCCACACGTGATCACCGCGCGGCAGGCCGGGAAGGCCATCGTCGAACAGGCCATCGAGCGCCGTTCCGAAGTCATCATCCTCGGGACCATGCGCAAGCGCCGCATCGGCAACATCGTGTTCGGTCGAACCTCCGACTTCGTCCTCGACCACGCCCCTTGCGAGGTGCTGTTGAATCTCGTCCCCAGGGACTATCCTACCGAGGGTTCGGCGGTCCTCGAGAGCGAACCCCAGGCCTCGGCGCCCAAGCCCCCCGCCTCCGAGGGCGGGCGCCAGGGCCCACCGGCCACCAAGTGAGAGGTGAACCATGCACGTACTGATCGCCGGCTGCGGGCGCGTCGGCTCCGGCCTCGCCCGCGACCTCGTGACCGAGGGGTTCGACGTCACCATCCTCGACGAGAGCGCCGATGCCTTCCATTTGCTGGGCGACGATTTTCCCGGCGAGTTCGTGGTCGGACGGGCGCTCGATTGGGATGTCCTGCGTCGCGCCGGCATCGAGGACGCCGCGGCGTTCGTCGCCTGCACCGACGGCGACAACACCAACATCGTCATCGCGCAGATCGCGCAGAAGAAGTACGGCATCCGCTGCGTGGTGGCGCGCGTCTACGATCCGCTGCGCGCCGAGCTGTTCGCGCAGATCGGCATCAACACGGTGTGCCCGACGCGAGACGTCCGCGTGTCGCTCTTCGACGCCGTACGCTCCTGTCAGCTTCCCTTGCCGAACCAGGAGGGCTGAGCGGTGTTCGTGCTCATCATCGGTGGCGGCAAGGTCGGCCTGAACACCGCGCGTCAGCTCATGCAGCTCGGCCACGAGATCGCCCTCGTCGAGCAGCGCAAGACGCGCTACAATCTCATCGCCGGCTGGCTCGGCGAAGACGCTCTCGTGTTCGGCGACGGTACCGAGATATGGGTGCTCGAGAAGGCCGGCATCGGCCGCGCCGATCTTGTCGTGGCGGTCACCGGCGACGACGAAGACAACATCATCATCTCGCAGGTCGCCAAGCTCAAGTTCGGCGTGCCCAAGGTCGTGGCCCGGGTCAACAACCCGTTCAACCAGCCCACCTTCGACCTGCTCGGCGTCGAGAACACGGTGTGCGCCACCACGGCGATGCTCAACCTCATCATGCACGAGCTGCCCACGCACAAGTTCGTGCATCTCCTTTCCCTGAAGCGCGAGCAGGTGGAGGTCGTCGAGCTCGAAGTCGGCGAGAACTCGCCGTTCGCCCACACCTACGTGCAGGACATCGCTCTCCCCGATGGCGTGGTGCTCGCGGCCATCGTGCGCGCCGGTCACGCCCTGGTGGCCCGCGGCTCCACCGAGATCCTGCCCGGCGACTACGTGCTCTGCCTCCTGCCACCCGGCAAGGAGAAGGAGCTCATCAAGGTCTTTTTGCCCGAAGAAGAGCCCGAGCGCGTGCAGTTCGAGTCCGAGCTCGACACCTCCGAGGGCTGAGGCGAACCCGGGAGCGCGCGAAGGCCGGAGGGGGCCGCCCAGCCCCCGCCGGCCTTCGCCGTTCCGCCGGCGCGCGCCCAGTTCTCGCCGGCGCCCCCCAGCTCCCGCCGGCCTTCGCCGTTCCGCCGGCGCCCCCGGCAGGCTCCGGCGCCCGGCGCCGGAGCCTGCCGTAGGTTGACCGTCCACAGCCTCGCGGGTAGCATGGAACGCGCTCTTCCGAGAGCCGCGTTCTCTCGGTGGCGAGGTAGCTCAGTTGGTAGAGCACACGACTGAAAATCGTGGTGTCGTCAGTTCAATTCTGACCCTCGCCACCAACATCTGAAGCTCGAACCGGCCAAGAATGCCGGTTTGTTCTTTATCCGTCCTTGAGTTGTCCTACACTTCATCCGATACTTAGGGCCTATCCCGTTAGGTCTGCACGCACGGATGCGCCCGTGGACACGTCGCGGATGCGGCCCCTCCCCGGATCCCCACGTAACTGGGCTACGAGGGGACCGTCTCGTGACCGCCCCGCTCGGTCCACGAACGCCCCGCACGCACATCCCTATCGGGATAGGCCCTTAGTCCGTAAGTGGATGTCGGAGGGAGGCTCGCCGTGTCGATTCGCGAGGTGCCGGGCAAGCCCGGTGTGTATGACGTTCGCGTGTATGACCGCGTGCAGAACCCTGGTGAGCGGCCCAAGCCAATCGACCGCCGCGTGAAGGGTGAGAGGGCCGCACAGGACGTAGAGCGCGAGCTCAAGAACCAGCGGGATCGCGGCAGCCTCATCGGCCGAAACGCGACGCTGTCGCAGTATGCTGCCGTTTGGTTGCGATCGCGCCGAGCGGAGGTGAGCCGCCAGACGCTGAACGGCTACACTGAGTACGTGCAGCGGTACATCGACCGTCACGCCATCGGCGGCAAGCGCATCGGCGGCATGGACGTGACCACCGTCTCTGACTTCTACGCCGACCTGCTGGACGGAGAGGGCCGCGACACCGTTGACGAGGACGGCAGCGCCGTGCCAGCCGCTCCGATATCGACCGCGACAGTGCACGGCGTGCACCGCGTCCTGTCGATGGTCCTCAAGCGGGCGACCGTGGACGGCCTGCTCTACGTGAACCCGTGCGCGGTCGCCAAGCCCCCGAAGGACGACAGGGACGACGACGAAGAGGAGGACGCGGAGCGCGGTCTCGACCCCGTGGACGCCCGCCGCCTACTGAGTGCCCTGCAGGGCACCGAGGTTGCTACAGCAGCCAGCGTGGCCCTGGGCACGGGCCTGCGCCGATCAGAGCTACTGGCCCTCCGCTGGCGGGATGTCGATGTCAAGGCGGGTGAGCTCCGCGTCAATGGAAAGCTTGAGCAAGTAGGCCGCATCGTGGAGCGGAAGGCTCCGAAGACCAGGAGGAGCAGGCGCACGGTGCCGTTCAGTGATGCCATCGGGGCGGTGTTCAAGGCCCAGAAGGCGTGGATCGCGGAGTGCAAGCTGGCCGCCGCGCGGAAAGACCTTTGGCTCGATGAAGGGTGGGTCTTCCCTTGCCTGAACGTGTCGTTGGACAGGAGCCGCGACGTGCTCCGGGCGGGCCGATGCTGGACGCCGAACGCCTTCGCCCAAGCTTGGCGGCGGGCGATGGACGTCGCCAACGGTCGCCTGATGGGTGCGCACGTGGCGGCCGGGGGAGATGCGGAGGACTTCGAGCCTCTGGGTGTCGGCGTCCACGCGCTCCGACACACGTACGCGACGATGCAGCTCCGGGCGGGGGTGCGTGACGAAGTCGTCTCGCGCCGACTGGGCCACTCCTCAAGTCTCGTCACGCGCAGGGTCTACAGCCACGCCACGGAGGATGAGAGGCGGGACGGCGTGGACGTGACCGACGAGGCGCTGGCACAGGGCGGCGGTCTTCCCTGACCTGAAGGTCTTCCGAGGTCCGCCGCGAGGTCCCGCGCAGGGGGGCTCGCGCCGATAGTCGCGTTCCCGTGCGGGTGTCCCTGAGGGCTGGAAGGCCCTCGTTGTCCTATCGGACAACACTTGCTCAGGCTCGCCACGCGCTTTCTACTGCAGAGAATCGGGTCGAACCGGTATAAGGAGTATGCGAGTTCGATCCACAGATGCCCGAGACACCATCCCCGTCCGTGACCGGATCGTCGTAGGCGAGAACGACGCTGCGGCACTCCTGAGCATATCGAAGCCCACATTCAGAGGCTTCGTCCGTCTCGGACTGATCTCCCCGGTAACGCTGCCTGGCGGCGTCCGGCGCAAGCTGTACAGGCCTCAGGACCTTGAAGACTTCGTGGCGTCGCTACCTGAGGCGACGACTGCACGAGGTGGGCGGCGGTGAAGATCCCCCTTGGGCCGCCAACGTCCGCGACCGCCTTCGACGCCATCCCTGCGGAGCTTCGCGCCATCCCCCGGTGGGTGTGCTGGCGCTATCAGCCACACGAGGGCGGCAGGCCCGCCAAGGTGCCGAAGCGTGCGACAAGTCGCGGCAACGCCAGCAGCACCGACCCGACGACCTGGAGCACCTACCAGCAGGCGGTCGCGGGCATCCTCCAGTTCGGACACGACGGCATCGGATTCGTCCTGTCCGGCGACGACGACCTCGTGGGCATCGACCTGGACGACTGCCGCGACCCGCAGACGGGTGCCCTGACCCAAATGGCAGAGGCACTCGTGGAGAGATTCCCCACGTATGTTGAGGCGAGCGTATCGGGGATAGGCGCGCACATAGTTCTGCGCGGACAGCGGCCGGCTGGTGCAGGTAACAAGAGAACGCTGACTGAGGTCGGCGTGGAGATCTACTACACCGGCCGGTTCTTGGTGATGACAGGCAACGCTATCCGCCGAGAGCCCGTGGAGGACTGCCAGCGGCAGCTCGAGGGGCTCTGTCGGCGCTTGTGGCCGCAGCCCCCGTCCGACCCCGGCACGCCCGCGCGGCCCGCGTCCGCCGTGCGTCTTGATGACCACAAGTTGATTGAGAAGGCGTCGGCGGCGGCCAATGGCTCCAAGTTCGCCGCCCTCTGGACGGGGGACTGGTCGGGCTACGCCAGTCAGTCAGAGGCCGACCTCGCGCTCGTGGAGTCCCTTGTCTGGTGGAGCAACTGCGACAGGGCGCAGGTCGCTCGTCTGTGGCCTCGGTCCGGTCTCCAGCGGGCGAAGATGGACCGGGAGGACTACCGGGAGCGGACCATCGATAGCGCGTGCGAGTACGTCGCCGCTCGCGGCGGAGGGTATCAAGGGCGCGCACCAGACACCGAGACAAGCACACAAGAAAGGGCAGCAATGAAAGACCATCTAGCCTATTTCAGGCTCAGTCCCCGGATATGGGACCAGCCCTGGAGCGAGCCCGCGAAGGTGCTCGCCATCTACATCCTCGTCAACCGGCATCGCATTACCGAGGGCCTGTACCGCTTGCCGAAGGCGTACATCTGCCAGGATCTCGGATGGACGCTTGAGCAGATGACCGCGCCGTTCGCAGAGCTTCTGAAGGCCGGCTTCATCAAATACGACGACAAAGCGTCCGTGGTCTTGGTCGCTAAGGGCCTATCCCGATAGGGATGTGCGTGCGGGGCGTTCGTGGACCGAGCGGGGCGGTCACGAGACGGTTCCCTCGTAGCCGAGCTACGTGGGGATCCGGGGAGGGGCCG
>Ga0194057_10000119_pt1 | contig 37087 bp, 27 predicted proteins | sample SepL4415m_MetaG_FD_155474 | JGI IMG/M metagenome (GOLD analysis project Ga0194057, IMG submission 155474) | Anoxic zone freshwater microbial communities from boreal shield lake in IISD Experimental Lakes Area, Ontario, Canada - Sep2016-L442-15m | ecosystem: Environmental > Aquatic > Freshwater... | reverse complement strand
CTTCTTTTTTCGCTGCAGCTTTTGGAGCCTTTTCTTTTTTTGGTTCTTCTACAACTTCAACTTCTTCTTCAACGATTTCAGCCTTTGGAGCTTCTTCGCGAACAGACATAAGTTTCTTGCTGTCTTCAGTTTCGCCTTCGATTGCTTCAAAAGATTTCTCTCCGCCAGCAACTTCTGCAATTTCTTGTGCAGCAGCGATGTCTTCAGCAGACAAAGCTAGTTTCTCTTCGTTGAATTCTCTGACGATCAAAAGATGTCGAAGAATTGATTGAGTCAATCTCATTTCGCGGTCAAACTCTTTTACCTTATCAGCTGGTAAGCCGAAAAAGATAGTAACATAAGTAGCAAAATCCTGTTTTCGGATAGGATAAGCTAGTTTTCGTCGTCCCCAAATTTCCTCTTTGTTGATCTCACCACCAAGTTCGGCGATGTAACCAGCAACTTTTCCAGTGACTTTGTTCAAGTCTGATTCTGATATTTCATCAGAAATAAGGTACGTAAGTTCGTACTTTCTCAAAATGCTCCTTTCACGGCGCTAGCTGTATCCATAATCTTAGATTATGCGGATTGCCTAATTGAGCTCAGGCGCTAGCTCTCAACGCTTTCGGCGATGAGAAAAAAGTTAAATTAATATGCTCTGACAATAGCAGAAAAAGCTCGCTGCGTCAATAAACCCTGTCATTCTGAACGAGAGTGAAGAATCTCCCTGTAGTTATTATATCAGGAGATCCTTCGGTTCCTCAGGATGACAAAAAATTGATCTGTCATTCCCGCGAAGGCGGGAATCTTGTGCATTTATTTGGTAAAGATCCCCAGGTTACCATTCGATCCCGAGTCGCTCATTGCCGAGGGATGGCTCACTTTTCTATTAGATTTAATATGTAATAGCTCGTCCTCCCCAAGGATGACATTTATCGAACAAATACTTTTTTGCCACTTTTCTCTAAGACTTTTTTTGCTGATTCGATGTTCTCCTGTGTGGGGGATTCGACCGATTCTAATTCGTATTTCATCTTTAGCTCTTTGTATTTATGGGCACCGAGAGTGTGGTAAGGCAAAATTTCTATGCGTTCTAAAGTTCTAAATTCTTTTAGTATTTTAGATAGTTTTTCTAGCGATTCGGCGTCATCGGTGTAGCCTGGGACTAGAACGTAGCGAACCCAAAAAGGTTTGCCGATTGTGTCCAAATATTTCGCAAAATCGATCGAAGGAACAGAGCCTAATTTTACGCCTGAGATAGCGCTATGAAGGTCAACATCGGCTTCTTTAATATCGAGAAGCACTAGATTAGTATGACTAAGTAATACTTTTGCTTGTTCGGTAAGAATTGATCCATTTGTATCGAGACAGGTATTTACGCCATTCTTCTGAAGTTTCATAAATAATTCTGAGAGTTCTTTTGCTTGGAGTAGTGGCTCTCCGCCAGAGACTGTGATGCCGCCTTTAGCGCCAAAAAATGGGACATTTTTCATAACTTGTATGATTATTCCGTCGACGCTCATCTCAATATTTTTATCCAAACACTGAGTATCGGGATTATGGCAGTAGAGACATTTATAGTTACAGCCTTGGACAAAAAGGACATAGCGAATGCCTGGTCCTTCCTGTGTTCCAAATGTTTCGATTGAGTGAATATTCATATACGTACAAATAATTAATAAACGAATCAAACTAATAATGCAGAAAATTAGCGATTAATTTCGGTCCCTTCTGTTTTTTTACCATAGATCATCCAGACAAACCACCAGATCAGTACTCCACCTACGATATTGCCGATGGTCACCGGAACTAGATTATGCACGAAGAAGTTTGACCATGTGAGAGAAGAGTCGACAATATGTTTCGATGCGACAAACTCAGGATCAAATTTCTTGATGAAAAGAGCGATAGGGATTAGATACATATTTGCCACCGAGTGTTCGAAGCCCATCGCCACAAAGGCAGAGACAGGGAAGACAATCGCCATGATCTTGTCTGTTGTGTTTCTTGCGCTATAGTTTAGCCAGATGCCTAGGCAAACAAGCATATTTGCAAGAATGCCAAGAACTAGGGCTTCACCGAAACCGTGTCCTATCTTCGCATTTGCAATAGAAAAGGCAGCAACGCCGAAAGCGCCACTATTCATCGAATATTCACGTCCAAGGAAGATAAGCCCGGCAATAAAGAGGGAACCTATAAAGTTGCCAACATAGACGATGAATAGATTTTTCACAAACTCAAATCTCGAAACTGTTTTCTTGAACCTACCGATTGAGATTATCGTCGAACCAGTGAAAAGCTCGGCTCCTCCAACTAGAACAAGGACAAGTCCCAAGCTGAAGGCGATGCCCATCAGCGTCTTCGTAATGCCAATCGGCAGTGTAGAAGCTCCTGCTCCGATAAGGGTCGCAAAAGCCCCACCAAAGGAGATGAAGATACCACCAAGAATCGACAAAAGGACTAACTTTTTAAAGGAATGCTTTGTCTTTTTTGTAGCATGACCTTCGGCGTGAGCGTACAGATCAGGAACAGGAGTTGAGTGAAAATTGTCGGACATAATATTATTTGGTCGATTATTTATAGTTTTGAGTGAAAAGTACGAGCAATAACTTCCATCTGATGCTTCTTTGACAGCTTGATGAAGTTCACCGCGTAGCCAGAAACTCGGATCGTCAGCTGAGGATATTTTTCTGGATTTTCTACAGCATCAAGAAGAGTTGCCTTGTCTAGAACATTTACGTTCAGGTGATGAGCACTCTTTGAAAAGTAGCCGTTTATAAGCGAAACCAGATTTTCGATTTGTTCGTCCAGATCAAGTCCTAAGGTATTTGGAATGACAGTGATCGTGTTTGAAATACCATCTTGTGCTGACTCGTAGCTAAGTTTAGCGACAGAATTAAGCGAAGCGATCGCACCATGTGTGTCTCGGCCGTGCATTGGGTTTGCGCCTGGTGCAAATGGTTCGCCGTAGTTTCGTCCGTCTGGAGTAGAGCCAGTTTTCTTGCCATAAACTACGTTGGAAGTGATCGTCAGAATAGAAAGAGTAGGCTTTGCATTTTTGTAAATGTGGTGCTTCTTCAATTCATTGTTAAACTTCACAACTAAGTCCTGTGCGATTTCATCTACTTTATCGTCGTCGTTGCCGTACTTTGGATATTCACCTTCAGTTTCGAAGCCTGTCGATAGACCTTCTTCGTTTCGAATTACCTTCACCTTGGCAAATTTGATTGCAGAGAATGAGTCGGCGACAACAGAGAGACCAGCTGCGCCAAATGCCATGACACGATCTGGCTCAGAGTCGAGAAGCGCCATCTGTGCACGTTCGTAGTAGTATTTGTCATGCATATAGTGAATGATGTTCATCGCGCTGACGTATTGCTTCGCGATGTACTCATAAACTGTGAGATAATTTTTGTAGACTTCATCGAAATTTAGTGTATCGCTCGAGAGCTTTGGAATATTCGGAACAACAACGACGCCTGAGATTTCATCACGTCCGCCGTTTATTGCCATCAATAAGACTTTAGCGATATTGCAGCGTGCGCCGAAGAATTGCATCATTTTGCCAGTCTTCAGTAGGGAAACACAGCAAGAAATTGCATAGTCGTCATAGCAGTAAATTTCTTTCATCAGATCATCGTTTTCAAATTGAATTGAAGAAGTTTTTACCGAAACTTTAGCACAGTAATTTTTGAAATTTGCTGGCAAATGCTTGGACCAAAGAACTGTAAGATTCGGCTCAGGTGAAGGACCAAGATTGTCTAGGGTGTGGAGAAAACGGAAGGTGGTCTTTGTTACCTTGTGTTTGCCGCTATCCCAGCTGCCGCCAAGAGATTCAGTGAGCCAAGATGGATCGCCAGCAAAGAGGTCGTTGTACTCGCCAGCACGAAGATGACGGACAAGACGAAGTTTGATGATAAATTGATCAATCAGTTCCTGAGCAGTAGCTTCATCGATTTTTCCATCTTTTAGATCTTTTTCGATGAAAACATCAAGGAAAGAGGAGACATTGCCAAGGCTCATGGCCGCGCCATCATGCTCTTTCAGCGCTGAAAGATAGGCAAAATAGGTCCACTGAACGGCTTCTTTGGCGCTCTCAGCAGGTTTAGAGATATCAAAGCCATAAGAAGTGGCCATTTCTTTCATCATATTTAGAGCCTTGATCTGCTCAGTGATCTCTTCGCGAAGTCGGATCACTTCGTCAGTCATTTCATCGGTAAATTTGTTTTTATCGGCAGTTTTTTCTGCAACAAGCTTGTTTACACCATAGAGAGCGATACGACGATAGTCACCGATGATACGGCCACGAGCATAGTTGTCTGGAAGTCCAGTGATGATGCCCTGAGATCGAAGTGCACGGATTTCAGCGGTGTAAACGTCGAAAACACCGTCGTTGTGAGTTTTGCGATATTTGGTGCACATCTCGACAATTTCTGGCTTAACCTTGCGGCCATACTCTTCACAGGCTTTTTCGACAACTCGGATACCACCAAATGGTTTGATTCCACGTTTCAGAGGAGCGTCCGTCTGCAGCCCAACAATTTCTTCAATTTTTTTATTAATGTATCCAGGTTTATGGCTTGTAATCGTTGAAATGACTTCTGTGTCAATATCTAATACTCCGCCAAGAGATTCACGCTCTTTTTTCATAAGAGCAAGACATTCAGTCCAGAGAGCTGCTGTATTTTTGGTCGGACCTACTAGAAATTTCTCATCTCCGTCATACGCGGTCATATTGTTAATAATGAAGTCTCGAACATCAATTGTTTTTTGCCATTTTTCACCTTTGAACATAAAAAAATTCTCCTTATATAATGTATACTTGTAAATAAAACTAATTAAATATTTACTCCCCCTCCTTTTCAAGAGCCTGTCCTGAGCGAGCCTGCGAGTCGAACGGAAGAGGTTAGGGGTGTTTTTCTGATTAGATGGAAAGATACCCCCTCCAGCTCCCCCTAATTTAGGGGGAGAGTAACAAATCTTTCTAGATCCTAAGCCCTTTGTCCTTCACTCTGCCACTCTGTTGCTCATCTTTAAACGTTAAATCTGAAAAGAACGACGTCACCATCTCTCATGACATAGGTTTTGCCCTCGGTGCGGACTAAACCATGTGCTTTTGCTTGTGACCAACCACCCTGTGCGTATAAGTCCTGCCAAGGCACGACTTCAGCGGCGATGAAACCTTTTTCAAAATCAGTGTGAATGACGCCAGCCGCTTGCGGAGCTGTATCACCCTTGTGGATCGTCCAAGCTTTTGTTTCCATTTCGCCAGTCGTAATGTATGTTTGCAGCTCGAGCATTTCGAACGCTCGATGAATTAGCTGGTTCAAGCCAGAATCTTCTATGCCAAGAGAATCCAAGTATTCTTTTTGTTCTTCTATAGTAAGCTCGGAGAGCTCTGCTTCTAGCTTCGCGGAAATCGGGATGAATTTCTTCGTTGTTTTTACTGGTAACTCAGCAGCAACTTGATCCTCGCCAACATTGGCGATATAGATGATTGGCTTCTGCGTCATGAGGCCTAAGCCTTTTAGAAGTTCTTTTTCTGAAGAATCAAGATCAGCTTCGCGAGCATTTTCACCCGCATAGAGCTTATCCTTAATCTTTTGCAGGCCATTGTGCATTATTTTGGATTCTTTTGAACCCATTTTTAGCTCTTTTTCTAGCGAAAACAGTCTTTTATCAACTGTCGAAATATCGGCAAGCTGTAGCTCGGTTTCGATCGTTGCGATATCGTCTAGCGGATCAATTTTGCCTTCGACGTGAGTGACATTTGCATCTACGAAAAATCTGACGACCATCGCGATTGCGTCGCATTCACGAATATGTGCAAGAAATTTGTTGCCAAGACCTTCGCCCTTGGAAGCGCCACGGACTAGGCCTGCAATGTCGACAAATTCGACGATAGCCGGGACTATTTTTTTAGACTTAGACATTTCGGCGAGGGGAGCTAGACGTGTATCAGGAACTTCGACGATGCCGACATTTGGTTCGATAGTACAAAAAGGGTAGTTCGCAGCTTCCGCATGTGAACCTTTTACCAGGGCGTTAAATAGGGTAGATTTGCCAACATTTGGCAGACCGACAATTCCGATTTTGAGACTCATGTGATTGTCCCTTTCATAGATCAGATTATTATCATTTCAAACATAGTGAATATATCAGAAAAACTCTGGTTTGTGAACTCTTTAGGCCACGCTCAATGTGCTATTCATATCCCTCCCTCTTTGAGGGGGAAGTTGGGTCGGGGATTATAATATTAAAGTGGCAGAGTGGCAGAGTGAAAGATAAATGGCTTAGGACTTAGGGCTTAGGACTTAGGACTTAGGATTTAGAAGTGAAGAACAAAGCGTATTACTCTCCCCCTAAATTAGGGGGAGCTGGAGGGGGTATCTTGCACTCAGATCACAAAACCACCCCTAGCCCCTCCTTGAAAAGGAGAGGGACAATAAGACAAGCTGAAGCTTGGGCTACGAAAAGGATTGTGGACCACGCTTTAGTACTAGTCCCTCCCTCTTTGAGGGGGAGGTTGGGTGGGGGTTATAAATTCAGCGGATACCTGAACTACCCCTAACCCCTTCCGTTCGACTCGCAGGCTCGCTCAGGACAGGCTCTTGAAAAGGAGGGGGACAATCTTGTTTTCCTCGAGGATGGCAACACGAATTTCATGGTTCATCTGATTATCTTTGTAGATTGCTAAATTATCTCTAGCGTTATACAATTAAATAAATAATAAATAGAGAAGCATTAGCTTTAGTGCAGCACGCTAAAGCGTGGTCTACAGGTCCAGCGTAGCTCAAGCTTCAGCTTGTCTTACTCACGCTAAAGCGTGGTCTACCAGTCGATGGTTTCCGTAGCTCAAGCTTCAGCTTGTCTTGTTCACGCTCCCCACTTCGCTCGTAGTAACCGAGCTACGAGGGGCAGGAAAGCGTGGTCTACAATATGAAATTGCAACATTACTTTATATAATAAGGAGATTTATGGAAATTTTGTTTGTTCTCGTCATCGGTCCTTGGGTTATGGGTATCATTTATCTAGTAAAGCTGATCGCGAACAAAAAGAAAAACGAATCGACTGATTTACAAGCGACTATTTTCACTCTTAGAAACAGCAGTCTGCGCGAAACTAATCCAGAGAAGAAAAAAGTCCTTCTCCTTGCGGCCGATTGCTTGGCAGGCACTGAGTCTACGAGTGATCTAGAGAGTATTCCTTCTGGTATCTCTACTCATGCAGCTACACACGAGATTCCTCGTGAAGAGCATCACGAAGTAGAGACCCATCACGAAGAGATTCCTGTTGCAGTGAAACCGCATGAGCGCTTCAAGTCTATCGATAATATTAATATCCTACTATATATAGGTGCATTTCTTGTTGTTATCTCCGCTGGCATCTTCGTTGGGTTTAATTACGCGACCCTTACTGGCAGCTTCAAGACGATCTTCCTTGCCGCCTTCGCGCTGGTCTTCTACTTAGCCGGTCTGATTATCTATCTCAAATCTGAGAAAATGAAGCCAGCAGGGCTCACTTTTGCTACGATCGGTCTCTTGGTTGCACCTCTAGTTGGTCTCGCATATCATCGATTTGTGGCTGGTGGTGTGGATGGAAACATAATTTGGTGTGTCACCTCTCTTGCTACTTTTGCCCTTTACCTTTATTCGCTGTTTACCTTCAAGACTGCCTACATTTCATATTTTGTTACTTTCGTCTCGCTCTCGCTTCTCGAATCTTTTGTTTCTCTTTTCGACGCACCAATCTACTACTTCGCTTGGGGGATGGCGATCAGCTCACTTATCTTCTTGCTAGTGTCCAAGATCAAGGGCAAATTTGAAGGATTGTCGAAGTCCTTCGAGATCTCAGCCAATATTTTTCTACCTATCTCAATAATATTCTCTCTGATCACGCTAGATCAGACTCTTTTGGTTATCTCTATAAATCTTCTACTTGCAGGTATTTTTTACCTGGCTTCTAGCTTCTTGGCTGCAAAAGAGGATTCAGAGCAAGCTTTCTTCGTCACAGCTCTTGTACTCTTTCCAATATCAGCCGTACTACTCATGGCGAATTATGAGATAGTAAGCACCTCTATCGCGCTTATGCTCGGTGGATTTGCCCTACTATATATATTAATATTTGAAATATTTAAGAACCCTCTTTCTGCACATCGTGCAAAAACTCTACTTATCTTGGGCGGCCTGATCTCGGTCGTTGCTTCCGTGACTTATCTGCAAGATTGGCAGCAGTCCTCGATTGCATTTTTCTTATACGCGCTAGTGATCAACACTTACGCTTTCTGGCGCGGCAAGAGCAATTTCAACTTTGCATTTCTTCTCGCTACTGCCCTCATCCTGCCAGCAGACATTCTTGGTGCGATGAAAAACGACACAATCTGGGTTTTGTCTCTCTCTTATGCCGTTCTTGGTGTAATTCTCTTCGCGGTTCGATACTTCGTCTCCAAGTGGCAGGAGAAGTCGACCATTCTTGGCTACTTTGGATATGTGATCGCTCTCGTCATCTCACTCGTCGCTGTCTTGTCTAGCGGTCAGCCTCTCGCTATCGCTCTCATCTTCCTTCTCCATGCAATAGTCTTCTTCGCGCTAAATTATCTCGAAGATCAGAGTGCGCTAATAGGCTTCGCCGCTTTTTTCTTCTACGTTTTCGCCGTTCAGTTTGGCCTATATGTAAAGGTCGCACCAGAAAACATCGTTTGGTATCTAGTCGTTGCTGGTCTCATCCAGTTCCTCGGCAGTTTCTTGCTCTCTGATGTGAAAAGATCTAAGGTTTTATCCTACGCTGCAATCGCAGGGCCACTCGCTGGCGCTGTCTACGGCTCAGTTTTTCAAGAGACTATTGCGCCAATTTTTTCACTACTGCTTACAGGCGTGATGTTGCTCGTAAAGGGTTTTCAGGAGAAGAGTAGAGCCGTAAAATACATTGCCGGAGGCATCCTCGTCTGGGCTGCTCTCTGGTTCATGAGCTTTTCGCAGGTGGAGGAGCTTCAGGTGTATATGGTTACTATTGCCGCTTACCTTGGTCTGCTTGCTTATCTAGAGAACAAGGCAAACGATAAGACAGGGGAGACGGCTTTTACGATTTTCTCGCTGGCATTTCTCACCGTGCCGATCTTATTTCAGTCGTTTGACAGTTCGAACACACTTATATATGCACTGGTTCTTGGTATCGAGAGCATCGGCCTGATTGGCCTAGGAATAGGGGCAAACAGCAAATTGATGCGAAATTGGGGAATCTCGGCGCTAGTGGTAAATGTTCTTTACCAGAGCCGCTATGTGATCGCGACTGTACCTAAGTGGCTGATCATCGGTATTGTCGGAATACTTATCCTCGTTGGTGCGACCTATCTGCTTTCAAAAAGAGAAAAAACTGAAGAAAAATAAATTTTATTATGTAGTTCGCGCTTTCTTGCCCCTCCCACTTTCAGGGGGAGGTTGGGCGGGGGTTTCTTATCGGTGCTCAGAAATTCAGGAGTGAAAAGACCGAGTCTGGCTCTCCCCCTAAATTAGGGGGAGACGGAGGGGGCATTTTGTAGCTAGCCCCAAAAACCACCCCTAGCCCCTCCTTGAAAAGGAGGGGGACAAGAAAAAGAGCTTGTAGCTTGCCCCTCCCACTTTCAGGGGGAGGTTGGGTGGGGGTTTCTGATGATTCGGCGACGTAGCCAAAGCTTCTCAGTCAGAAAAAGAGCTAAGCAAAAGAAATATTTGACAACAAATATCCGCCTTCTGTACAATGATTATATATATAATTTTGTAATATTTTGGAGGGTATAAATGAACTTGAACAGGAAGTCTCTTGTAATTGGCCTAAGTGTCTTCGCTTTTGCACTCATCGCTAGCTCAGCGTATCTGCTGCGCGATCGTTTTTTTGCTGCTGATCAGACAACTGTTACTGCGCTAGCTAAGAAATCATTTACTATTAAAGTCGTAGACGCTAACGACGTGCCAGTTCCCAACGCAGAAGTTGCTGTAGTCTGGGCCAAGGCTAGAGATCTAGCAAGAGCGCCATATACAGGAGACTACTTAGTTAAGCCTGTCTTGAATACATCACAAGACTTCCAATTTGTCACTGGGGACATGCCTACTAGTGGTAAGGAAGCGATTAAAGCCGATTCAAAAGCTGCATTGCTGATTCCGGAATATAATGTCCGAATGCTTGATCCTTTTGACGAGTCGCAATCTATCGCTGACTATGGCTGGGCTTGGTATAATCATCACATTGCTACATCTTCATGCTCTTTTGAGCCTTGCTTTATCGACTCTATGGTAGTAACCAGAATTACAAACAAAGAAGATGCTGGTACTGATGCTTCAGGCAATGTGGTCTACAAGATGAGCTATCTTGGCGATTGGCTAAATAGAGACGATGTAACGGATATGTATGTGACCAGAATATACGTTCGCTACAACGGCCAAACTACTATCCACACTCTTTTTGATGGAGCTACTGTCCGCGATACTTGGTCAAAGATGGACTCTGGTCCATATACAGAAAAGATAAAGCTCACTGTCACGTCTCCTATTGCAGTAAATGGTGAAGCTGGCGTCTCTGTCTTGGTAAAAAATCTACAAGAGCAGCCAGTCCAAGGTGCCAAAGTCGAGATGACCTTTCAGTGCTACAAAAATGGCGTTGAATCATTTAACAGCAATACTCTGCCTGCCGACGCTATTAGCCTGACGACAGATGGGACAGGTATTGCTAAGCTTTCTGGTGCTGCTTGGCAGAGTAAAATCGTAGATAAGCTAGGATTTGATCAAACTGCTTGTCCTCAGAACAAACAAAAAGATTCTGATTCTATTGGCGGAGTTACTTATACCAAGTCTCTATCAGTCCTTGCTTATTTTGGAGAAAGCAGAGTCACTGGTTTCGTCAAGCATGGTCCATTTCCTTTTCTGTACAACGGATCATACGCGGATCAGATATATATAGATACTCTGAGGGGCGCAGCATACAGCGAGCCAAATACTGGGGATCCTAGCTTCAGTATTCAGAGCTTTGTAGTAGAAAAAGATAATATTGATTATAACACCCCGGCAACTATTAGCTGGACGTCTGTTGGGGCTTCGAAATGTGAAGTGACTCCAAACAATTCAGCGGCAGCAGCCAGCTGGACTACAGCACCAAACGGAACTATTGTAACTAGCAATTACGTTATAACAACTAACAAAACACTTACTTGTACAAGTGCGACAGACCCAAATAAGACTGCCACTGCAAACCTTACAGTACACGTAAAGCCTGGTTTCGCTGTACAGCCAACAAACAATCGAGAAGCAACAGCCGCCAATCCGATTGCAAATATGGACCATGCAGTTATAAATTGGAAGGTTGAAGGTGCAGATACTTGCAAAGTAACATCTCCCGCTCAGGCCGCCGTTGCCGCTACTGGCTCAGATCCTGATCGCGTAGCCTTGAAAGAGCTCGATGTCGAGATTACACCATCCGTTGGTCCTTGGACGACAAGTGCACTTTATGGGAGATCTGACAATACCTATGTATCAAGCGCATTGTTAGCACCGAGAACTTTTACGGTAACTTGTTCAAATTCAGTCGGCTCAATATCGAAAGAGGTTCCTGTAGTTGCGAAGACTGGCGGAGCGACGACATTTGACGGAGTATGTGTGGTTGATACAACTGCTAATAATCCCAATGTAGTCTCTATAAATGGAAAGTACGGAGTTGCCGCGGCATGCGAAAATAAGTCTATTAGAATAGTCGGCCCTATGACCGTAAATGCTGATCTTGTTGAAATTGCTCGTCCAAATTCACGGGCGAGTAATAACGACCCTAATTTCAAAGATACAATAAGAATATTTGACAATGTAACACTTGTAAGTGGAGCTGTTCTTACCCATGATCCCCACATGGGTGGAGATGTAGCGAAGAGAAAGATTAATTGGATCACCTACGGCAACTTCAACCTTAGCAATAGCTTTGTAAATGTAGATGGTAAGGGCTATCCTGGTGGGGCTTCTGGGGCAATAAGCGCCACCGCATGTCCTGCTGCCGGTATTGCATCTGCAGGTGGGGGCACCCCAGTCGGTACTCTTAGTACAGGTGGTCAGCCTGCACAAACGTATTATCAGTATGCTGGCTCAGGAGCTTTGTCTGGAGCGGGTGGTCCTGGAATTAACACTCAAACCAATGCGAAAATATCTGGTGGCGTTCCGATTTATACTTCGACTACAGCTTATGCAAATGACGTTATGTGGTTTAATGTCGGTGGCGGTGGCGGTGGCGCTCATGCTGTTGATGGCACTTCTTTTCATTGTTGGAACGGTGGAGCCGGAGGTGGTAGAATATTGCTAGATGTAAATAACGCTTTAGTTATTTCTGGTGATAGTAAAATCACTGCAAATGGAGCTTCAGCAACTGAAATCGCAGGTTCTGGTGGAAATGCAGACCTTGTTGCTGGTGGGGCAGGAGCGGGCGGCATGATAAGGCTCTATGCGAGAGCATACTATTATCCATCGGCTGATCCTGTCACGAGCTTCAACGTTTACCCGGGTATAGCTGCGACAAGTCATACTGGAACTTATGGGAAATCATATGGTCTTTCCCAATCAAGTCGTATTCAGGCTGCAGGCGGTAGTGCTCGTAAAGGATTGGATGGTAATTATATTGCTACGGCTTCTTCTGGCGGCGGCGGACTTATCCTTGTTAATACCAAATAACTTAGCTTTAAATTTGGAATATAGATATAATGCAAAATCAAAATACAAATAATCTTAGTCCGTGGGATGAGGACTTGCCGGAGGAGACTCCTCCTCCGGCTCCTCAAGTTGGTACTCTTCATGCGGGGCCTGTCACTCAAGCTGCACCAACATCTGGAGCCTTTATGGTCCCTGCGCAGACATCTTCATCAGCGCCAACCGCAGCGGCTCCTGCTGTCCCAGTAGCACCAGCTGCGGCTACTACGGCTACGCCTCCTTCGGCACCTGCAGTCGCTTCTAGCCAGCCAGCACCAGCGCCAACATCACCTACTACCGCTCCTGCTCCGTTTGTTCCTTCTGTATCACCCACACCTGCATCAGCTCCAGCTAATCCTGCACCCTTGGCGAACACCGTGGCACCAAGCAAATTTGCTGCGCCTGTCGTTTCTCCTATCGCGCCTTTAGACGACTTAGATGCTCCAAACAAATTTGCGGCACCTATGACAAATGTTGCGCCTCCGGTGAGCTCTACACCTGCGGCAGCGCCTCAGGCGCCGGCAAACAAACCAAAAATGAAATCAAAGCTAAAGATGATTATTTTTGGAGCTTTAGCATTTATCATTATCCTGTTTACTTTGGGAGTAGTGCTTACGGAAAATGGTAGTATATCTATCGGATTTGAAAAGTTTTATGGGGGCATGGGCCTCGAGAAACTTTGGGGTGGCCTTTCTAAGGACACAAGCTCAGCACTTGGCAAGTCTTTTTCTGTAATGTCCGCTCAGCCTTCTTTCAAAATCAAAGGCACACTTTCGATGAAGATTGACAGTACTGTAAATTCCGAATATACCACTCCTCTTGTTGCAATGTCTGATGAAAGCTACGCCCTCGGAGATTTCGATCTGACCGGAAGTATCGTAAAAGCATTGTTGGCTGTCGAATGTGTCGGGTGTAACCCTAACGGGATTCCTGCTATTCAGATGACTGCCTTTCCTTCTAAAATCGTAAGAGGAAACAGCAGCTCGATCAATTGGGGTTCTACAAACACTATCTCGTGTAAGGCTGAAGGAAACTGGACGAGCATGACATCTACTGCTGGGTCAGCATCTGTTTCTCCAACAGCAGATACGACCTATACTTTGACATGTAAAAATGGCGGGAATGACACAACAACTTCTTCTGTGACCGTACTAGTCACAGAGCCAGCACCAACTCCTACTCCAATACCTACTCCAACACCTGCTCCAACTCCAACGCCAGCACCAACTCCAGCGCCAACTCCGACAGCTACTATTTCAGCTGACAAGACTTCAGTCGCTTACGGCGGCAGCGTCAAGCTAACATGGACATCTAACGGAACAACCTGTGCCTCTAGCTGGGCTGGAAATTTGGCTGCGAACGGGACGCAAACTCGTACATACCTCACGGCGACAAAGACATATACGGTAACTTGTTCTGGCACAGCTGGTTCCAAAGCAGCAAGTGTTACCATAAACGTCGGCGCGAAGCCTGCCACAGTCGCAGGCCCTACTGTAACCCTCTCTGCAGATAAAACTGATCTTGCCTATAACGGTACAGTTGTTTTGACATGGAAATCTACAAATGCCACGAAGTGCGCTTCAAGCTGGACTAAACTTGTTACAACAAGCGGCACAGCCACACTTACAAGTTTGACATCAACCACTAACTATACGATGACATGTACTGGAGCAGGAGGAAGCAAAACATCAAATGTGGTAGCAGTCAAAGTCGCTGCTGCGCCTGCGCCAATAGTCGCTCCAATCAAACCAACAGTTACTCTTACTTCTGACAAAACAACAGCAGGATACTATGACAATGTGACTCTAAGCTGGGTGTCTACAGATGCTGATACCTGTGCAGCAAGCTGGACATTGCTTACAACTGTATCTGGTACGGAAACAGTGACTACTTATGGCAGTGATACAGCATATACTATTAGCTGTACTGGCAAAGGAGGAACTACTACTTCAAATGAACTAATAGTTGCTTTTGCAAATCCCGTAGAAGACCCTGTAATCCCTACGGTTAGAGTTCAGGATATAAAGGCTGATGTCACTGGCATCTCAGGGCCAAATGGGATGAATATCAGCTTATCTCTTACAAATTCAAATGCTACAGACATGTCGAAGAGCAAATCTTCGGTAGAGCTTAGAAGTGTTGGTGAAAAAATATGGGTAAAAAGTGACATCTTGAAGTTTGACCAAGCGGCGGTTTCTGATAGTTGGCTGCAGTATAGTATCGCCTCGATCAAGGATACAACTCTTGCAAAAATTATCTTCGCTAAAGATGCTGCTTTGCGACCAAAAGTCACTGGTACTCGTCTGGGTAGCGAAAAGATTGATGGTGTTCGTTGCTATAAATATTCTATAGACTCCCTAAGTCTTGGTAATTCATTAGCTTCATTGGGTATAAAGTCTGATGCCGCTACTAATATCAAAGGTAGCGTTTGGATCGGTATTAGCGACAAGCTCATTCACAAAATCACATTGGCTATCGCTCCATCGATATCATCTTCTACCTCAGATATTGCTGTAAACTTGTCCTTTTCTGACTTTGGCAAGAAAAATGAAATCAATGCTCCAAGTGTTAGTGAGGTTATTACAGCTACCGGTGAGATGTATAGTGCTACAGCGGCAACCTCTGGCTCCACTGCTAGTGGAAGTACAGTGACTTCAGGTTCTACGACTACTGGATCTACTGCAACGACTGGCACGACGGTTACGACTGGTGCTGCTACTACCGGAGCAACAGTAACAACCGGAACTACAGCAACAACTGGCGCTACTACTGTTGTGCCGCAAACATCCGCTCAAATAAACGATAGCCAGAGAAAAATTGATTTGGCTTCCCTTAAATCTGCACTTGAAAACTATAAGTCGATTAATGGAAAATATCCTATTTCTGCTAGCTACGTTTCGCTAAATACCACAACAAATGTCGTTGCTAAAGCGCTTGTCCCAAAGCATTTATCAGCTCTTCCTGCTGATCCAAAAGCTACTGAGGGCTGGTACTACGCTTACAAATCTGCAAATGGTGCAGCCTTTACTCTCAGTACAAAGCTAGAAAATTTGGTTGACCCTGCGTTGACTACAGTAGGCACATCGTCATTTTACCTTGTAGAAAGTACGATTTAGAACTACAGATTTTAACAAAAATTGACTTGGAGATCCCAAGTCTATTTTTGTAGTTGAATCTCAAAACCACTCTAGACAAGTGTCATTGTTGCGCGCTAAGCTCCTCCCTTTAGAAAGGGGAGGTTGGGTGGGGTATGATCCATTTGAATAAGCTTATACCACCCCTAGCCCCTCCTAATTTAGGAGGGGAACATTGCAGTAGTATTATTGATTTTTATTTCCTACTCCTTGGACAAACAATCATGATTGCGCTATCATGATCTTATGGAAAAAGAACGAAAAGTAATGGTGCTAATAGACTCAAACGCGATCATACATCGCTCGTATCATGCGTTGCCAAAAACAATGTCTACATCTAAGGGCGAGCTGACAAATGTTATATATGGGTACACGACAACACTTCTAAAAGTTCTCGAGGATTTGAAGCCGGACTACATAGCTGCTTCATTTGATATTTCTCGGGCGACTTTTCGCATGGCCGAGTACTCTGAGTACAAGGCAACCCGTATCAAGGCCGACCAAGAGCTCTACGACCAGATTCCAAAAGTTCGCGAGCTTTTGTCGGTTCTTAATATTCCGATCTATGAGCTTGAGGGCTTCGAGGCAGACGATTGTATCGGGACAATCTCAGATAAATTTGAAGATCATAATCCAAAGCAAATTTACAAGGATTGCAAGGTATATATCGTGACAGGGGATAAAGATACTTTTCAGCTAGTAGACGATAATATTTTTATCTATAACTTAAAAGGTGGTCTCTCAAATATCCAAATCACTGATCGAGAAGCGATTATGAAAGATTGGGGACTGCATCCTGAAGATTTTGTTGATCTGAAAGCGCTTGCTGGAGATCCATCTGATAATATCCCTGGCGTCCCTGGTATCGGGCCGAAGACAGCGATAGATCTTTTACAAAAATTTGATTCTTTGGATAAAATTTACAAAAAGATTAAGAGCTTGACACACAACAAAGGACTAGATGAGTCTGAGCTAAAGAAGATTGCTCTCGATCTCGGGATAAAGCCGAGAACCTTGCAACTTCTAATCGATTACGAAGATCAAGCGGAAATGTCACAGGGCTTAGCAACGATTCGTCGCGATGTTCCGCTAGATTTTGATCTAGAAAAATGCAAGTGGGGTGAGTATGATAAGGGAGCGCTCAAGAACTTTTTTGAACGAATGCAATTTCACTCCTTACTTCGGCGATTTGGCGCAGAACGTGGTGCAGAACTGAAAACTGAAGCTGCGAAAGAACAGCAAGCAGAGGATAACCAACTAAGCTTATTATAATATTATGAGCGACTTACAAGACAAAGCAGAGAAGATGGCTATCAAAATTCCGGAGACTACCTTCGAAGAGATTAACGAACAGATTAAGCCGGTTTTGCGGAAGATGGAGCAGGCTGGAGTTCGGATAAACGTTGACTATATTAAAGATCTTGATCAAAAACTTTCTCTTCGCTTGAAAGAACTAGAGAAAGATATTTACAAGGCAACTGGGGTAGAGTTTAATATTGGCTCGCCAATCCAGATGGCAGATGTCTTGTTTGATCAGCTGAAATTATCTACTCTAGGACTGAAAAAAACGAAGTCTGGGGTCTCTACGGCAGCCAGCGAACTAAAGAAAATCGAGGATACTCATCCAGCTATCAAACTGATTCTTGAACATCGCGAACTTTCGAAATTGATCTCAACATATCTTCGTCCCCTGCCACTTCTTGTCGATGAAGATGATCGGCTTCACACGACGTACGGCATGGAAACCTCGACTGGACGCTTGAGTTCGTCTGAGCCAAATCTCCAGAATATTCCAATCAGAGGAACATATGGATCTGAAATTCGCAATTCATTTGTGGCCAAGCCTGGAATGAAATTGATCGCCGCTGACTACTCACAGATCGAGCTCCGAATCGTGGCTTGTTTGGCCCCAGACAGGCTCATGATCGAGTCTTTTCAGCGGGGCGACGACATTCATGCCAAGACTGCTTCGGAAATCTTTCATGTTTCCTTGGTTGAGGTGACAAAGGAACAACGCAGAGTTGCCAAGGCTGTGAACTTCGGTATAGTCTATGGCCAAACCTCCTATGGTCTTTCTCAGGCACTTGATATTTCGCCTGCCGAAGCCGGAAAATATATCAAAGAATATTTTGAAAGCTATTCAGGAATTACCAAATATATAAACAACATGATTGATTTAGCCCATAAGGATGGCTACGTCGAGACACTGTTTGGCATGAAGCGCTATCTGCCTGAGATAAACTCTAGCAATCGTTATTTGGCTGAAAGTGAAGAACGTATGGCTATCAATACGCCAGTTCAAGGAACTGCTTCTGAAATATTGAAGCTTGCCATGATAAAGCTTGATGGAAAACTTGACGAAATTTCGAGAAAATCTGGAAAGACAGCTAGAATGCTCCTTACTGTACATGATGAGCTTGTAATCGAAGCATCAACAGAAATTGCCGAAGAAGTGGCTTCTGTCACAAAAGAGACGATGGAAAATGTTATCAAAATCTGCGTTCCGATAGAAGTCAGTATCGGTATTGGCGACACATGGGATGAAGCCAAATAGTTTTTAGTTTGTAGTTTTTAGTCGTTAGCGCCTGAGACTGTGCAAATTAGATTTCAATTCTTGCTAAAAACTAAAAATTAAAAACTAAAAAATGGCAGCATGCTTTATTTTTATTACGGTGAAGACACATATAGTCTGAAGAAAAAGATCAGGGAGATCGTTGACGCTTTTGTAAAAATTGAAGGCAGTGATTTTAACGTTTCTACTATATCTGGAAGCAAAATTACGGTTCAAGATTTCGAAAAAAACGTTTTTACTGCTCCTTTTTTAGGCAATCGTCGTCTTGTCCTTATCAACAATTTTCTTATAGAATGTAGCGATTTGGATGTGAAAAAAACAATATCCGCAGAACTTGCTAAAATTCCAGAGAATTGCATAGTTATTTTCGCCGATGCAGGGAAACCTGATAAACGTGAAAGTATATTTAAAAACATGTCTAAAATTGCCAAGACCACTGCTTTCGAGGCCCCTTCTGATCTAAGCGTAAAAAAGTTTATTGAGCAAAAAGTTGCCGCAGAGGGGATTGCCATAGACTCTAAAGCCACCTTTAATCTTGCTATATATTGCGGGGCTGACTACTGGCGCATAGAAAATGAAATTTCGAAATTAGCGTCTTTCGTAAAATTTAAAAATCGTGATTCGATATCTGAAGATGATGTGAGACTTTTGGTTGAGCAAAACAACAGCTTCATCATCTTCGATCTGACCGACGCGATCGCAGCTAGAGATGTGAGGAGAGCAATAAACATTTATCATTCCATGTTAGAAGGCGGCGAAGATCAGGTTATGGTGTTTAATATGATTATTGCCCATATTAGAAATATGGTTATGGTTAGCAGCGTGTCTCAAAGTCGTGAAGCTGAGATAGCTGAAATGACCGGATTGAAACCCTTCGTAGTAAAGAAGATTATGTATTCAGTGGGAAAATTTGATAAGCCAAAACTTTATCAATTATATAAAAAACTATCAGAAATTGACTGGAATATAAAAAGCGGTGTTCTAGACATCGGTGTGGCATTAGATTTATTGCTAGTAGATTTTCAAAGAAGTTGATATAATTATACAAGAAAGATATAGGTGCTCTGGGCATTTACTTGGAGGGTAAGTTGGAAGTAAAAAATCGAGTTCAGACAAAAAGAATAGCGATAGGCGTCTACTGGCGAAAGTTGATCTTTATGTCAGGGGTTTTTGCTATAGTATTTCTTGGTCTTTCGAGTGCTCAGGTTTTCAAGGCTGACTCTATCGGCACAGATCTTGGAAGTAGCGGGACTGGTGGCTATACTGACTCCTCAATAAAGTTTTTTGACGTGAAGATCAAGAGCGATGGCTCAATCTACATTGATAATAAGAAGAGCAAATACCGCGTGAGCATGGTTGGTGATATCGAAGAAATGAGAATCCCTATCGTCGATAATGTAAACAAATATTATTCGAATATCACGATTAATTTAGAGCTTCCGAAAGAAATCGCGTATAGTGTAGGACACGAAGAGCTTCTTGTTCATAGTGTCGGTTCTCCGATGACTTTTAGGGTTGTCGATAAGAGCCATGTGACATTTGTTGCTAGTGACGTTTCTCCTTTGGCGACCGTAACACCTGTGATTACTATGCCAAAAGGAACTATAAATCCGCCGGTAGTAGTCAAGATGCTGAACTATATGCTTGAATTTTCGGCAACCTTATGGATAATTATTGGGGTATCGATTCCTTTGGCTACTCTCATTTTCATGATATTTCTAGTTAGCTCGAGAGCAAGACGTGTGAAGATTGGCACGGTTGTCGCTGAGTCTTCTTTGCCGCCCATGGCTTTACCTCCAGCCCTCGTTGGTGTTCTTTATCACCAAAACGTTGGCGCGCGCGAGCTCGCGGCTACATTGGTTGATCTCGCTCTTCGCAAAAACATATATATCATGGACCGCGAAAGAGATTTTGCTTTTGCCAAAAATAAATTTGACTCCAGACTTCTTTCGTTCGAAAAAATACTTTTGTCAAAGATTTTCAAAGACAACATATTTTCTAACAGAGAAGAGATAGAGCGTAGAATAAATAATCATTTATACAGCAAGAAGATATCACTAGTAACCGGCGGGATTTATTCTCTTGCCACCCGTTTGGGATATTTTGCCGTTAATCCTCAGAAGAGTCATTTGAAATATCAGACACTCGGCATATTCGGATTTTTCATTGGCATCGGCGGATTTATTCTCGCCTTACGTCAGTTTCAAGACCCTGCATATTTTTCCTTTTTCTGGCTAGGAATGGCAGTTTCGTCTCTTATCATAGCAACGGCAGCTAGGAACATCCCGATTCGAACTGTGGTCGGTCAAGAAGCACTGATGAGCTGGATGGCGTTTCGTAATTTTCTTTCTAATCCAGAGAAAATTCCTTATTCATACGGCAATCAGGAGACATTTCAGAAGTATTTGCCCTATGCTATCGTGCTTGACTGCGAAGTATCGTGGGCTCGTCGCTTCTCTGAGCATAGCTTCGAAGTACCGAGCTGGTACATGACGAATCAAACAGGGATGGGATTGCAAGATTTTTGTTTATCGCTTTACCCAATTGTCTCCTACGTGGGTAGAAGCATGGCAGCGATCAGAGAACCAGGATTTAAATAATAGAGCCAAGATTTGATGGAATTTCTTAAATATATTTTCAATAAAATAATTTATGGTGGTGGTATTGTTTTTGATTTGGGAAAATGGTTGATAGTATTTCTTGTAGCTCTCCTTATTATCAACACTTTTTTCATTTCTATTTTTTTTGTGGACGGTGCTTCAATGGAGCCAAATTTACATGACGAAGAAGCAATTCTTTGGAGCAAAAATTCTTACCATATCCGAACCCCAGAGCGTTTCGATGTCGCTGCGGTAAATGCGCCATCTGATCCAACCAAGAAGAAATACGTGAAAAGAATTGTTGGTATGCCTGGCGATACTATTGAGATTCGCGGCGGTGATGTATATCTCGATGGCAAATTGCTATATGAAGATTATCTGCCGAGTGATCTTAAAACAAATTTAGACGGTGTTTGGACTTTATCAGAAAATCAATATTTTATTATAGGTGACAACAGACCAAACTCAAATGACTCCAGATCATTTGGGCCTGTCGATAAGCGCTTTATACTAGGCAAGGCTATCACTATTATATTTCCTCGATTTCGTTTGATAAAGGATATATAGTAAAATTTCAACAAAAAATCACCATATTGCAGGTGATTTTTGTATTTAGAGAGCTAAATTATTTCTTATCAACGGCTTTGGCCAGACGTGATTTTAGACGGGCTGCTTTGTTTCTGTGAATGATATTTTTCTTGGCCGCGATATCAAGCTCACGAAAAGCCGCGCTAAGCAAGGTGGATGTGTCTTTGATCTTGTCTTTAATGCCAATACGAACACCTTTTACTGCGCTTTTTACTTTAGCGCGAGTAAGGTCGTTTTCGGCTTTGCGACGAATGCTGATTTTGAGTGCCTTCTTGGCAGATTTGATGATTGGCATGGGGAACTGATTCCTAATTTATATTAAATATGTGTTTCGAAATTTACATGTGTTACTTTACCACAAAGAAAAGGAAAAGTAAACACGGTAACGATTAGAGATAGAGGTTTTTGCCCTCGTTCTTCAGCTTGTCGATCAGATCTTTTACTTTTTGTGATTGATCGCCTTTGCAGATCAAAATCGCGTCTTCTGTGTCTACTACAATAATGTCCTCGAGACCCACAGTTGCGATAAGCTTGTTGTTTGCGATTACCATGCAGTTCTTATCGTCTACACCGACATGGTTGCCTTTTACTACCATATTTGAGCCGAAGTGGTCTTGCAGCACCTCTGAGATTGTTCCCCATGAGCCAACGTCACTCCAACCAAAATCGCATGGGAGCACTAAAATATCTTTTTCCTTTTCACAAATTGCATAATCAACAGAAGTTTTTTCAATATTTTTATATTCTTTTTCAGCAATTTTCTGATAATCGGCAGAGTTTAAATTTTTTACTATATTTTCTGCGGCGCGAAATGATTTAGCGGCATATTTCTTGTACAGTTCTACCGCATGATTTGTTTTCCAAACGAACATCCCGCCGTTCCAGAGGTAGTCCCATGCTGATAAATACTTTTCTGCGGTCTTTAGATCTGGTTTTTCTACAAATCTTTTTACTGAAAAAGCTTTCAGCGATTTTTCCGACTCAATCTGTGAGTCCATCTGTATATAACCCATTCCTGTATCGGGTCTTGTTGGGTTTATCCCTATCAAAACTAAGTGTTTTGGGTTTTTTGTAATCAATTTTTCAGCAAAATCTAGTGTTTCAAGAAAGTTTTTTGGTTCTTCGATCACATGATCTGACGGCAAAAAGACGATTGAGGACTCGGGGTCTATCGTGTGAATAAGGGCAGTTGCGAGCGCGCATGTTCCTAATGTCCCCGTAGCATATGGCTCAACGATAAAATTTTTAGCAGGTAGATGCGGTAGCTGCATCATCGCTTCATCAACACAATTTTTTGTCACGGTCACAAAAATATGGTCAGCTTTAAACTTTGGTAGAAGCCGATTGTAAGTATCTTGTATTAGTGTGTTTTTGCCTACAAGAGAGTGAAATTGTTTTGGTTTTGCTTGACGTGACATCGGCCAGAGTCTGGTGCCTTGGCCACTTGCCATGATGACTGCATACATAATACATCTCCATTCGTTAATATGGATAAAATATAGCATAAATTATGCTGACTTGAAATGATTTTATTACTTTTTAAGTAATTTTTTGTAGACAGCTAGAGCTTTTTCTGAGACGACGGGAATGCTTTTTTCTTCGGCTAGTTTCCTGGCGGCTTTTCCGAGCTTGGTTCTGAGTTCTGGGCTTTCGATCAGTTTTTTTAACATTATGTCAAAATCTTTTTCATTTTTCGCTTTTAGACAATTTACTCCGTGGATCAGCCACCCTTCATAAACTGGGATATCGCGAACAAGGATTGGCAGGGAAGCGGCAGCCGCCTCGAGTATCGCCATACCCTCGTTTTCTTCGTATGAAGGGAAGATAAAGATGTCCATCGCGTTATATGCTTCGTTGACCGAGTCAGTGTGACCCTTGAAGCTGACGTTCGCCGGCAATTCTTTTGGCAAAGGCTTTACAAGTAAGCTTGAATAAATTTTGCCAAACCAGATAAATTGATTTTTTTTATATTTTTTGGCAAGTGAGATGAAAGTGTCTAGGCCTTTTCTTGGAATCACTAGGGCCATACTGCCGACGGTAACAGAATCAAGATTATACTTATTTCTTGATCCACCTCTTAGAGTCGCGTCTGCAAAATATTTCTCCAGATTTACTGCGTTTGACTGTGCTATTATTTTTTCCGCTGGAATTCCATAAGCAGTTAGTAGACCTTTGGTATATTCAGTTGGAGCAAAAATAATATCTGCTAAACCATAAGCATATGTAAGGTATTTCTTTACCAAAGGCGCAATCATTGGCATGAAGCGGAAAACTTGCATTGAATCTTCGACTGTCACATGAGACCAAATAATAATTTTTTTACCCTGTTTGCGAGCTTTTTTTATTAGATAAATTGATTTCAGCCAAGGGGTATTGATTTGCAAAATGTCGCAGGAGTCATCCCATGTTTCGGTAAATGGAATACCAAGGTTCGACAAAATAATCTTCTGGTTTCTATACGAAGAAAGCAGGCCAGTGCCGATTTTTTTATAGATTCGGCCACCGAGGAAGTGATAGTATTCTAGATAAAGACAAATTTTCATAATTTCTTTAATTTATCTGATATTTTACTTAGAAATGTTTTTTTGGTCGACTTCACAATCAATTTTTTGTAGATTGATTCAAGCTTTTTTGTTAGACAGTCTTCGGAGTGTAGAAGAGAAGCTTCGCGAGATGCAGTGCTAAATTCTTTTAGCAACTTTTCATCTTCAAGGATAGACAGGATTTTATTAGACATTTGCTTGTAGTCATCTGGTGCGAAAAGGTATCCATTTATGCCATCCTCGGCAATCTCTGGCATGCCGAGAGCGTCTGCGGCCACCACAGGGAGGCCAACAGCCATCGCTTCGATGACTGACAGGGGCATATTTTCGGTCTTGCTTGCGGTTAGGAAAATATCATTTGCCTGAAGTGCCTCTACCAATTCCTGATTTTGCTTGAAGCCAACAAACAACACATTATCCTTGACCTTCAGTTTCTGGGCTAATTTTTTCAGATTTTCTCGTTCTGGACCGTCGCCAATAATCATGAGCTTGATTGTTGGAATTCTTTTCACAACCTCAGCTGTTGCTCTTATCACGGTGTCTACACTTTTTTCGTAGCTGAGCCTACCCATATAAACTAAGGATTTGCTGGTAATGTCGTATGATTTTTTCAGTAGTTCTTTTGTTTTTTTGTCTACAGCTGGGCAGAACAAGTCGGTGTCTACGCTGTTTGAAAGTATTTCGAAAGGTTTTTTCAGACCATGGCTCTGGAGCTGATCAGCAAGTGACTGGCTTGGGCTCAAGACTAAGTCACAACGATTATAGTAATCAAGGGTGAAGTTCCAGGTCAGTCTCTTGGCCCAATCGTAGTCAAGGTGCGCATGTTTCAGATAATGATCATAGAAAGTATGATGAGTACCAACGATCGGAATGTGCATCAGCTTAGCTGGGCCAATCAGCGACCAACCGATAGAAAATGGAGTATGAGTATGTATGACATCTGGACGAAAACGTCTTAATTTCTCGATAGCGATTCCCACAGGAAGGGCTAGCCGATAGCCGGGGTAGACCGGAGCCGGCATGGATGGAAATCTGATAAGTTCGATGCCATCGTGTTCAAAGGAAATGATATCGTTAGCCTTGTCATCCTTGCCATTTGAAATAGTAAAAACTGCGACTTGATGTCCCATTTTGGTTAGGCTTATGGCTGATTTGTAAACAACATTTGCAACGCCGTTTATTTGCGGCGGAAATGTGTCGCTAAAGATTGCTATTTTCATATTTTTTTAGAAAATTGAGAATAAATTCTGCAGTTTCTTCCTGTGCCTCTGTGGCGATAAAATGACTTTCTTTCTTCGCGATCACAACTTCGGATTTACGAATATGCTTAAGCATAAACTCGATTTCGTCTTTTGATATAAATGGCTCTTTCTTGGATTGGATCAGTAAGGTCTCACAGATTATCTTTGGTAGCTTTGCTTCGTCGTCGATCGAGATTACCTGTCGTAGCATCCAAAGATCAAGAGAGATAGGCATAGTCATGAACCCAAGCATCGTCGCACGCCAATAAGTCAAAGATTCGTCGTGCCTGTAGTAATAATACTCTTTTCTTCTCTGCCATAAAAGTGCTGTGGCGGCGAAGCCCAAGAGGCTTCTCCACATGGGTAAAGAAAAACCGATACCCCAATTTCTAAGAGGGCCTATGTAGTTCGTACTGATCAGGACAAGTTTATCAACGATTTTCGGGTATTTAGCGGCAAAGCTGAGGGCGACCATTCCGCCGAAAGAGTACCCAACCAGAATTATCTTTTCCAGCTTTTCTTTCTGGATAATTTCTGCCAAGTCTTCGACAAAAACAGGAATCTTGTATAGCGCACGCTTTTTTGTTTTATCCGAATTTCCATGTCCGCGCAAGTCTGGAGTGAGGCAGCTGTAGCCCTGTGTTTCTAAAAGGCTAATTATCTTTGGGCACTGAGTATGGTTAGCGGTGAGGCCATGCAGAAAAACGATTGTTGGCTTAGCTGACTTTTTTGGCGAGAGGTAGTAGAAAAGTTTACCACTTGCAGTCTCGATAAATTTTTCTTGTTGATTAGATAGCATCTTTGTTGTTTTTCTTATTCAAAATAAAATAGAAATAAATCACGGCGGCAGCTATCAGAAGAAAAATTGTGAAAAAGGTAAGGAATTCTAAAAATGAATTAATCTTTGAAATTGCTTGTCCGAAGAAATAGCCGACAAGCAAAAGTGCAAGCGACTTTATTAACGTTGCATAAGTATTAAACAATAGAAATTTGGAAAAAGGCATCTTCGCGAGGCCTGCAGCTATTAGAAATGCACCACCAATCCCGTGAGAAATTTTACCAAGAAAAAGTGTCTTCCCACCATTTTTATTGAAATGGTTTGCTAGTTTTTCGGCTTGCTTGGTGTTTATCCCAATATAGCGGCCGTATTTATCAAGAAATTTGCCGTGGCCGAGACGTCCGACTGCATAGTAGAGACAGTCAGCGAAGAGATCTGCAAAAACAATTACGGGAAACAGGTAAAATATGTTGAAATTGCCAAAAGAGCACAGCGATCCGGCGATCACTGTGACTATGGGCCCCTCGATCATGATGAAGGGGATTATGGCTAAGTAGCCGTACTGAACGAGCCAGCCAGAGATGTCGCTAAGTGGTATATTCATGAAAAAAACCAAATTAGAAGGTGGTAGAGCATTAGAAAATTATATCAGAAATAGCTTCTTTTAGTAGTATAGCTTTAGGCTTGTTGGATCATCTGAAGCAGCAAGTCGCGTTTTTCTTCCATAAGTTTTTCTGATTTTGCTTCAACATTTAGGCGAAGAAGCGGCTCTGTGTTGGAAGAACGGATGCTAGCACGCCATTCTGGATATTCGATGCTTAGACCGTCCATCTTTGTGATTTCAGCGTCAGAGAAATTAGCTTCAATCTTTGCCATTGTGGCCGCGCTGTCTGCAACTTTGTTGTTGAACTCTCCGGAGATAAAGTATCTCTTGAAATATGGCTCTAGGATTTCATCCAGTGTCTCTCCTTTGCTCGAGATCATCTCTAGGACGAGTAGGAGGGGGATTATGCCCGAATCTGCATACCAGAAATCTCGGAAATAGGTGTGGCCGCTAGATTCACCAGAGAAGATCGCATTGTCCTTGCGCATACGAGCCTTGATAAACGAATGTCCAACTCTCTCAAGCAGAGCTTTGCCGCCATTTTCGTTGGCACTGTCGATAAGTGCCCATGTGTATCTCGGATCATGAATAATAGTTTCTCCAGGACTTTTTTGTAAAATGTAGGCGATCATAGCAGCACTCATGAAGTAGGAATCGACAAATTTACCACTCCCAGTGCAGAAAAATACACGGTCGGCGTCTGCATCCCAGGCTGCACCGAAGTCTGAGCCAGAGCTTTTCACTAGCTCGACAAACTCAGGTCTGTTTTCAGGCAGAAAAGGATCCGGGCGACCTTTTGGGAATCTACCATCAGGAACATCGTTTAGGCCCACAATTGTAATAGGCAGATCACCGGCCTTGATTACTTCGCGCAGCACTACTGCTTCGTAACCAAAGTTTGCGTTTGCAACAATCTTTGTCGGCTTGATCTTGTCCTTATCGACGTATTTCAGCATATAATTTGCAAAATCGCTCATGATATCTTTTGTCTCAATCTTGCCCTTTGTTGGCGCTGAGATTTTCGTATCTGCCATGACTAAATCTCGAATTTCAAAAATCCCATTATCAGATGAGATCGGCGCCGCTCCTGTCTTTACCATCTTCATACCGTTAAACTCAGCTGGATTGTGAGAGGCCGTGACGACGATGCCACCAGCGAGATTGTAGCTGCCGACAGCAAAGTACAGCATCTCTGTCGAGATCAGCCCGATGTCCATCACATCAATGCCGGCGTCCACTAATCCCTCGATAACTGCTTTTTTAAGCACTGGAGAAGACAGTCGCACATCCATGCCGACAGCAACTTTTCCCTCTGGTTTTATTGTTTGCACATAGGCTTGTCCGATCTTGTAAGCAATACTCTCATCAATATCTTCTGGGTACACACCGCGAATGTCATAAGCTTTGAAAATAGTTGGATTCATCTAATTCCTTTTGTTAATTTACTCCAAAATACTCTATTTAGGTGAAAACCTCAAATAATTCTATATGTTAGTAAGTGGTGATATCGAAAGAGGAGACCCCAGCGTTGATCACGATCTTGATCTGAGTATCGCTAGAGTCGAAATTTTTGCTCTTATAGCTTTGGCCATTTTTCTCTAGTCCAAGGCTTTCATAAGATTCTTTGGTAAGGGCCGTCTTTGATTCGATCCAGATAGCGTAGTTTTTTGGTAGAAGCATCTTGAAATCAGAAGCACCTGTACTTAGATTTAGATTCACTTTTTTCGTTTTATCGCCGATCTTTATCACGCCAGATGAAGCACCACAGCTAATACCTAGGTCCGTAACTGAAAGAGCCGAAAGATCTAAGTTCAAATTGGCTGCACCAGAATTTATCTTTAGACTAGTAGGTACCAAGGGGGATAATTTCAAATCAAGCGAGCGTTTATTAAACCGGTAGAAAGAGCTGCTCTCTTTTTCGTTCAAGGTGATATCAGCAGTTTCGCCGAAGCTTTTGTCTTCGACGGCCATTCCTGCTTCTGAGACATAGGAAAGATTATAAAGACTGAAATTCGACTCTGCCAGACTACTTATTTTCACATCGGCAGCGCCAATATTTAGTAAAATCTTTGATTCCTTGTAGTCTCCAAGAAGTTTTGTGGAGGATTGCTCTTGTGAAGTAGGAGTTGGCAGGTATTTCTCGCGCCAACCCATATAGTTGGAGATAAATACAAAACCGAGGAGGATGCACAAGATACAGAGAAAGAACGAAACGGGATTGTTGTCACCAAAGATAAGCCTTATTCCTACTATCACTAAGATTAGCGGCCAAATCGCGAGAAGTTGGTACCAGATATCGGCGCTCCACCAGTGACTATTTACTCCAAGAATCAGGATTCCTATGATGATCCAAAATATGCCAGAGAGCAATGAGCCAAGTTTCATTTTTCTCCTATTTTTTGCTTTTCATAATTATTACAATTCCGACCGCAATCACTACGATAGGCCAGATATTTTGCCAGAGATGAAGTCCGAAAAGATTCTCCATGAGCAGAGTGATGCCGAGAAGCAGGACAATGAGGCCAAATATTGTTTTTGTACTGTTTAGACTCTTGTGATCCTTGAACTCTTTTTTCACCTCTTTTGCAAAAGTTTCAGCTTTTTGTTTGATTTCTTCTGCGCCAGTTTCCTTTGTTACGCACTTTGGATCAGATGGTATGACAACCCAAGCAATTATATATACAAGTAGTCCGGACCCGCCAGCGATAAGTAATAGTGCAAAAACAAGTCGAACAATCGAGGGATCAATGTCGAAATACTCTCCAAGCCCACCACAAACGCCAGCGATCAAGCGATCATCGCACGAACGGTAAAGTTTCTTGTCTTTCATTTGTCTCCTTTTATTATCTATTTATATGATTATACCACAATCCAAAAAAACGCAAAGATTCTCTCTGCATCCTGGGTCACCACCTTGACTTTTTGCCATATTTTGGTATTATGATTAGTTCACTTTACTAAAGGAATTTAATCATAAATTTGAAGTCATGATGGAATTGTCTCCAAAACAACAAGTTGTCGATATTCTGAAAAATCGACAAAATATTCTGATCCTCACACACAAAAACCCAGACGGCGATGCGCTTGGCGGAATTTTGGGATTATATCTGACTTTGCGAAAAATGGGCAAAAATGTGACGGCTGTTTGTAACGACGCCGCCCCTGCTGCGTACTCATTTCTCCCATCGGTCAAAGAGGTTTCGCAGAATTTTGGTGGTAGTCGTGACTTCGTCATTTCCCTCGATATTTCTAAGGTTAAGGCCGACAAAGTAATGTATAAGGTGAACGGCAACCATCTCGACATCATCGTCACGCCTCTTGGTGGCCAGTTCAAGCACTCTGATCTCATAAGTTGCGAAGGCTGCTTCAATTTTGATGCTATCGTAGTTCTAGATTCTCCTGATCTTGAACGCATCGGCTCTCCTTATGAGAAGAATCCAGAAATTTTCTACGACATTCCACTAGTAAATATCGATCATCACCCTGGCAATGACTTTTTTGGCAAGATCAATCTTGTTGATATGACTGCAACCTCAACATCTGAAATCCTTGTTTCTGTGATAGAGGCGCTTACTGGTGACCCGAAGTTTATTGACGAAGAGATCGCGACAGCTCTGCTTACTGGCATTATCACCGACACAAATTCATTCCAAAATACCAACACCACACCAAAATCTTTGACTGTTGCAGCACAGCTCGTTGCTCTTGGTGCCCATCAGCAAGACATTATCAAAAATATCTATAAGACGAAGACCCTCTCAACACTTCGTCTTTGGGGCAAAGCTCTTTCTAACCTTGTAGACGAAAGCGAGTTCAAATTTGTCTGGACTAGCCTAAGTCTTGCTGATTTTACTGCTGTAAACGCCCTTGAAGCAGAGTCCGCAGGTGTGATTGATGAACTTTTGAAAACTGCCGCGGGCGTTGATTTTGCACTTCTTCTCTCTGAGAAAAATGGCGATCTTCATGGCTCACTTCGATCAACAAATAAGTCGAAAGACGTTTCAGCAATTTCCAATATATTTGGCGGTGGGGGGCATGCGATGGCCGCAGCATTCCAAATTCCAGCAACTTCACTCGAAATATCTGGCGCTGAAGTGATACAGAAGATCAAAGAGTTTCAGTCGAAATAATTCTCGTCCATCTGCCATTGCGCCTGTCCGCCAGTAGAGGGAGAATTATAGCGAAGCAATCAATCATTGATAGATTGCCGTGTCGCAAGGGCACTCCTCGCAATGACAATTAAGTACTTTATAAAGAATACCCGTCCAGAAATTCTGGACGGGTATTTTGTTTGCTATTTTACTGCACTTTTACTTGGTGCACACGGATTTATTATTTTGGGAGCTCTCAGAGCAGGAAAATCTGAGACGGAATTATCTGCTATTTTACCCTTAAGGCTAAGAAGAAATTCGGTTTCTATCTTCTTCTCTTTCACTCTCTTGTCGAAATACTTGTCGGTAACTTTAAACCCATTGAGATCAGAAAGATAAGCAAGTGGAAGTTCTATCGCGACGCCGACTTCATCCGTTTCGTCTGAAATATCCAGACCTTGGATTTCGAGTAAAGTTGAGAATAATTTGCAATCTTTTGGCATGTCGCCAGCGTGAACGTAAATAATTGCTTTTGTTACGTCTGCTGGAAGTGTTATCTTTTTCTTTTCAATAATTGCCTTGTCGGCGGAATTAAAGAAGATATAAAGACCAGCCTTTTTGTCTATGCAAACGAAGCTATACTTTACTATCGGTGTCCCGTTGATGGCGTCAGAAAATTGCTTTGCCGCCAAAACTTTCGTATTAGCACAGATATTTTCGTTTGATACTAAGAGGTCAACAGTCTCTTGCACATACTTTATTCTCTCAGTATAAGGTGGATTCCACTTCGCTAGCGTTACCTTATCTTGATCTGGAAGTTTTCTTAGTCGTTCCAACAAAGAACCGTAAGATTTGTAATCAAGACCGAGCATGCCGAGCAGTTTCACAGCAACCATATCGGAATCAATTCCAGAAGCGTCCTTAGATTTTACAATTTTTAGAGTATCAACACTGCCTTCTAGATTTCTCAATTTTATTCGATAAGCGGTGTCCGGAGAGGTGTTTACGCGCTCCCAACTTGTAATGACGTAGTTGTTCCATTCGTGGATTGCTAAGCCGACGATCTCGTCATCTCTTTGACAAAGCTGTACAAGCCCAGTCGTAATAAACATGGTTTGATTGAGATTGAAGACATTTATATCATCTGAATCAAGTATTACAACTTTAAACGCATCTTTTGGATCTTTCCATATCGGCGCTGAGAGTTCTCTAACGTGTGCTGCTCGAGCAATTGTTTCTTTGTCCGTGCAATAATTAATCACGTCAGTCGCTGCAAAAACAGTCATGGGCAAGATTGCCCCAATCGCCAAAATTATGGCGACCAGTACACAATTCTTTGAATTGTACTTGTGCATATTTACCTCCTAAAGGTAGACAACTTCTGCACTATACAATAAATTATTAATCCTGTCAATTTAAAAGGATAGAATCAGTTGATTTAATCACAATTTTGGTGTATAACTTGAGAGTAAATTATAAATTAATAAGGGGAGAAACCAGCGTGCGGAGTATGCGAGCCAGAACTATCGGCTCAAATATCAACTGCGTTTGCTGGCTGAAAGGACACGATGGTAGAGAAAAAGGTTGCTAAAGGTCAGAGAGATGACTTGATCAAGAAGTATCAATCTCATCAGAATGACACTGGTTCGACAGAAGTTCAGGTTGCGATTCTTACAAAGAAAGTCGCTGATCTGACAACACATTTGAAAGAGCACAAGAAGGATTTCGATTCACGTCGCGGACTTCTTATGATGGTTGGTAAAAGACGAAGATTGCTTAACTATTTGAAGAAGAGCAACGAAGAAAATTACGCAAAAATTATTGCTGATTTGGGTCTCAAAAAATAGGTTTGTGAATTTAGACGTAGCCCCGATTCATCGGGGCTACTCTTAGTTTTAATAACCCCCCAGAGACAAACTTGGGAGAGGCGAAAAGAAATTATAAAGTGATTTACGATTTGTTTCCGCTTCTTGAGGTCTCTGGTAACGAAAGGTAATATGATTCAGAAAATGAAATTCTCTACCAAAAAGTACGAGGTAGATTTTGCTGGTAAGAAATTGGTGCTTGAGACTGGTAAATTGGCAGGACTCGCTAGTGGTTCGATCGTTGCAACTTACGGTGAAACTGTAATCTTGGCAACTGTTTGTGTTGCTCCTGAGGCTCGTGAGGGAAATGACTATTTCCCGCTTATGGTTGAGTTTGAAGAGAGATTTTATGCTGCTGGTAAGATTTCTGGTAGCCGTTTTATCAAACGCGAAGGCCGTCCAAGTGACGCTGCTGTTCTAAATGGTAGAAAAATTGATCGTCCTATTCGTCCACTTTTCCCAAAATCATACCGAAATGATGTTCAGCTCATTGTTACCGCTCTTTCATACGACGGTTCGATCGATATGAGTGTTCTCGGTACGATCGCTGCTTCATGCGCACTTATGCAGACAAATGCTCCATACAAAGGACCAATCGGCGCAGTCAATGTTGGCTTGATCGATGGTGAATTTGTTATCAACATGAGAGAAGACCAGCTTGAGAGCTCAGCTCTTAGCCTCACTTTCGCTGCGACTTCTGAACGTGTCATGATGATTGAAACAGAAGCAAACGAAGTTCCTGAAGACAAAATCTTTGAAGCGATGCAGCTTGGTCACAAGGCAATGCAGTCGGTTATCGAAATTCAACACAAGATTGCTGAGGATCATGCACGACTGGTTGAAGAGCTTGTCGAAGACAAGACTATTGGTATTCACTCTGAAGTTTCAAATCTTGTTGCTGACAAGATCAAGGATGCTCTTGCTGAGATCGACAAAGAAGCTCGCGAAGCAAAGCTAAAAGCTTACGAAGCTGAAGTCACTGCTTCGCTTGAAGGTAATTACAAACAAGTTGAGATCAAGGGTTCTTTTGCAAAGCTTGTAGAAAAAGAAATCCGTCGTTTGATTATTGAAGAAGATATTCGTCCAGATGGCAGAGGTCTTACAGAAATTCGTCCGCTTGGTATCGAAGTTGGCGTTTTGCCAAGACCTCATGGCTCTGCTCTTTTCACCCGTGGCCAGACTCAAGCTCTAACGATCGCAACTCTTGCATCTCCTGGCTTCGAACAGCTTATCGACACGATGGAAGGCGAATCTACTAAGCGTTTCATGCATCACTATAATTTCCCACCATATTCTACTGGCGAAGTTCGCCCAGTTCGTGGCACAGGACGACGTGAAGTTGGTCATGGCTACCTGGCTGAAAAAGCGCTTAAACCAATGATCCCAGACAACGAGAGCTTCCCATATACAATTCGTCTTGTTTCTGAAATTCTTTCATCTAACGGTTCAAGCTCGATGGCTGCAACTTGCGGCTCGACTTTGGCGCTTATGGATGCTGGTGTTCCAATCAAGAAGCCAGTTGCTGGTATTGCGATGGGACTTGTTACTGCAAAAGATGCTGCTGAGTACAAAGTTCTCTCTGACCTTCAGGGTCTAGAAGACTTTGCTGGCGACATGGACTTCAAGGTTGCTGGTACAGCTGACGGCGTAACTGCGATTCAAATGGATACGAAGATTACAGGACTTACTTGGGATATCATCAAAGACACGCTTGCACAGGCTCATACTGGTCGTCTAGAGATCCTTGCAGAGATGCTAAAGGTGATCGCTGAGCCTAGAGCTGAGCTTTCAAAATATGCTCCACGTATCGAGACTATCAAGATCAATCCAGACAAGATTGGTGAATTGATTGGGCCAGGCGGCAAAAATATCAAGAAACTGGTAGAAGAGTGCGGCGGCAAAGAGATTTGTAGCATCGACATCGAAGACGATGGCACAGTTATGATTTCATCCATCGATCCAGAGATGAGCGCAAAGGCAATTTCACTGATCCAATCTATGACTCGTGAGGTCAAGGTTGGCGAGATACTTACTGGCGAAATCATCGACATCAAGAAAGACCGAATGACTGGCAAAGAGATCGGCGCAATCTTCGCAATCTCTCCAAAGCAAGATGGTATGATTCATATCTCTCAGATCGCTGATGAGAGAGTAGAGAAAGTTTCCGACAAGCTAAAAATTGGTCAGACTGTGACTGTAAAAGTTATCGAAGTCGATCCAATGAAGGGCCGAGTTTCTCTCTCGATCAAAGCTCTAAATCAGAAATAACTATATTTCAGCAGAATAAAAATAATCCCCGTTCTCATTTGAGAAGCGGGGATTTCTGTTTGTGTGACACAATACTAAATTTTTCTAGGCATACCAAGAAACCATGCGATCGTCTCTTGCATAGCGGCGATCAGGAAAAAGAAAAAAACAATCATCGCCGCGACTAGTGTGCCAATCATCACGAGAAGACCAAAGGCCTTCGCGATACATAAGCAATAAACGGAAATCAGAATCAAGCTGCGAATTGTGCCGAGAATGGCAAAAATGATTCGCGCAAGAGGATTTCTTATTGGGAAAATCATCCCCCAAAGAGCTAGCAGCCACCAGAATAAAATCATAATTATTGCTAGTGTTAGCGGAAGCGTATGACACTCATACAGGCTATAGACCAGTGCTAGTGAAAATAAACCGTCGCAGATGCTGTCAATCTTCGTTATGATTTTGTTATGCTGTACCCCGAGCTTCTTGGCAATGAAGCTATCGAAGTAATCGGAGGTAAAAGCATAAACGATCAAGAGTACGACTACTGGCCACTTGCCATCTCTTGCTAAATATATAACAAAAGGCGCAATTGCGAGTCGTGATAAGGAAATCAAGATAGGAATCAGTGATCTCATAATTTCTAATGCTCCTTTTGTCAGGCTTCGGCTACATTAACATTATTGTTTGAAAGTGTCAAATGCGATTGAGCTCAAGATTGCTGTCTTCACGGGAATGACAAAGAAGTGCCATTGACACCCCAAGCCATAAGTGTTAAACTTATATCAACAAGTGCAGGTTGAACTCTCGAATTACGAACTTATTTATAGCCCTATTTTCATTATTTTTGTTTATGAATGATTTAGATAAAACGAGCGAACTAGATCTGATTGCAGGGGATATCTCAAATTGTGAGAAGTGCACTCTTTGCAAAACACGGACAAAAACTGTCCCCGGTTCTGGTGATTATTCGGCCAAAATTATGTTTGTCGGCGAGGCACCAGGGGACAAAGAGGACAAATCTGGCTTACCTTTTTGCGGTGCCGCTGGGAAATTCTTAGATAAGATGCTCGAAAGTATTAGATTGAAGCGCGAAGATGTTTTTATTGCAAATACGGTAAAATGTCGACCACCTGAAAATCGTGATCCTGAGCAAACTGAGAAAATCGCTTGTAGGCCTTATCTTGAGCGTCAAATTGCACTTATTCAGCCGAAAATAATTGTCTGTCTTGGGCGTCATGCTGTTGCAAGCATGCTTCCTGATCAGCCGAATATTTCCAAAATCCATGGCGAGCCGATTATCGGCGCCAACGGAATCATATATCTTCCACTCTATCATCCAGCCGCCGCACTTCATAACGGAAGTCTCAGAGCGACTTTATTGGCTGATTTTGCAAAGATAAGAGAGCTTATAAAAACAAAGTAAATTTGTTTTGCTCTGTCATCCTGAACTTGATTCAGGATCCAGAATACAATTCGGAAGAAGGCTTTCTGGATTCCGGATCGAGTCCGGAATGACAAAAGGAGAAGGTGAAATGACAAAAAGAATTTTAATTAAAAATAATTAGTGAAACTAAAAAAGAAAGAAGATTCCTAAAAAGTATGAAACATGATGTACTAAAAGTCATGAAGGATAGCCGGCCAGCAGTGTCGAGCGTTCAAGGTGACAGAAATCAAAAATTAGAAAACTCTATTAAGAGCGACGGTGTAGCAACTCGCTACACAGCACAGCAAGTTGACCCAAATTTACAGTCGAAGTTCTTCTATGAACCAAAGCTGAAAGTTATTCCACTTGGCGGTGTTGAAGAAACCGGTGGAAAGAACTGCACGATTATCGAGTACAAGAACGACATTATCATTATTGACATGGGCTTCATGTTTCCTGATGAGACAATGCCAGGCGTTGACTATGTTATCCCAGACGTGACTTATCTCGAGCAAAATAAGAGTAAGATCAAGGGTCTCTTGATCACTCACGGTCACTTGGACCACATCGGTGCTATTCCTTACGTTTACGAACGTATTGGTTCGCCAACTATTTATTCCGCACCTCTGAGCCTTGGTCTTATCAAGAGCAAGCTAGAAGAGTTCGGGCTAGACCGCACTGCGAAGCTTTCTCCTTTGAAAATTGGCGAAGATACATTGCAGCTTGG
>Ga0194057_10000114_pt1 | contig 38318 bp, 35 predicted proteins | sample SepL4415m_MetaG_FD_155474 | JGI IMG/M metagenome (GOLD analysis project Ga0194057, IMG submission 155474) | Anoxic zone freshwater microbial communities from boreal shield lake in IISD Experimental Lakes Area, Ontario, Canada - Sep2016-L442-15m | ecosystem: Environmental > Aquatic > Freshwater... | reverse complement strand
GGTGGTGCCAACAACCAAGACTGGGCCGGCGCCCTTGCCAGTGATGGTCACTCGAGGATCCTGAGTGGGTGGATAGAAGGTGCAAAAGTATGAGCCCGTTGTGCCCGGGGCGAACCGCGGCGCCACCGCAATGAACTTCGCAGCCGAAGCATCTTCCTGAGCAACGGTGAGTCGCTCGGCCGAGTCCATGCAACTAATGGTCTGGAACGCTTCGATCGAGTTGTCGTAGGTTCCGTCGCTCTGGCGCTGGAAGTAGCTGTCGTACAAATCAAGCAAGCCAATACCGTCGCCGCGTATTGCGTCGGCAAGTGCTTTTTCTAGTTCGGGCCACGACGTCTCGCTATACATCGCCTCAGCAACAGCGGTAAGCGCCACCCCCCGCGTGACCGTGGGTCGGCCGGGGCGACTGGGGATCGGCGTGTTGTCGAGCGACAACATCAGATCGTCGAAGGCCTTCTCGGCGTTGCCGCCGTTGTGGAGCAGACACGATTTCTTGGCACTACACCGTTTCAAAAACGTGTTGATCGACTTCTCGAAACCAGCGCTTTGCTGCAAGCCACTGGTGAGAAAATCAGATGTTGGGTCGGCAGCCCCATCGAGAACAGCGGCGCGAACGGTGCTGGGGAACAGGGTGGTCCAGGCAGCTCCGAGTTCGCTTCCATAGCTAAATCCGAAATACGAGATCTTTTCCTCACCCAACGCCCGGCGGATCGAATCCATATCTCGGGCCGAATTATTGGTGCCCACGTACTGCAGGATCTTGGCGTTTTTCTCAGCACAGTTGGTTTCGAACTCTTTGGCGAGATCAATGATCTGCTGACGCTCGGCTTCGTTGTCGGGGGTGATGTCGGTGCTCGCGAAGTAACGGTCGTAATCGTCGATGCAATCGATGGCAGGCGTACTCTTGCCGCTGCCGCGGGGGTCCCATCCAATGATGTCGAACCGCTCGAGTAGCGCCGCGCTGTAGACCCCATCAGCGTGCACCGCGAAGTCGCTGCCGCCAAACCCGGGGCCGCCAGGATTCACCAACAATGTGCCAATGCGCTTGCTTGGCTTGGTGGCCAAGTGCCGCGCCACAAAGAGATCGAACGTACCTTTCGAAGGATCCCTGTAGTCAATAGGAACTCGAAGACTGCCCGTCTGCACTCCGGTTGCGGTGGCGAGATCTTTCCAACCGAACGGGTTGCTCGATGGATCAATCGGGGGTGCAGTACCGATGGTGTCGCTCGCAGAGGAACCTTCGGTAGATGGCGAAGACTGACTCGGGGTGCTCTCAGTAGGGGCCGTGGTGGCGGGGTCAGTGCGAGTGACACCGCTTGGACCATCAAGGCCGTCGTTGCGACCATCGCCGCATGCACCCGCAACGAAGGCCAGGCACACCACTGAGACAACGAATCGCTTGGAACGCATGCGCAGACGGTACAAGGCGCCCGCCTAGCCACCGTTACACCAATCTGGATGTTCGCGAGCGGCGCCGTGTGCCGCTTACGGCCTAAGCCCGAGTCATGGCCGTAGCCTTTGCCGCTATGCGAATGGGTCCCCACATGATGTTTCAAAATGACGCCGAGGCGGTGAAGGGTGCCCGGCTCAAGAAGGGGGCCCTGCGGCGAGTGTGGGTTTTCGCCCGCCCCTACCGAGCAAGCATCAACGGCTTTGTCTTCACCATTGTCCTGTCGGCGCTGCTGTCGCTTGTTGCCCCCTTCGCGTTTCGGCGAATCATCGATCAATCGATTCCGAACAGAGATCGCGGACAGCTCACGCTGCTCGCCTTTATTGTTGTGCTGGCCGCAATTGGCGATGCCGTGCTCGCGATCATCCAGCGGTGGTACTCGGCACGCATCGGCGAGGGCCTCATCTACGACCTGCGAGTTGCCTTGTTCGACAAGGTGCAGCGCATGCCCATTTCGTTCTTCACTCGCACGCAAACCGGCGCTGTGATCAGTCGATTGAACAACGATGTCATCGGCGCTCAGTCGGCTGTCACCAGCACGCTTGGCAGCGTGGTGAGCAACGTGGTGGTGCTCACCACCACTCTTGGCGCAATGGCCGCGCTCGAATGGCGGCTCACGCTGCTGTCGTTGGTGGTGCTGCCTATCTTCATCATTCCGGCCAAACGTGTGGGCAAACGGCTGCAGATCATCGCCCGTCAACAGATGGAATTCAACGCGCAGATGAACACCCAGATGACCGAGCGCTTCAACGTGAGCGGCGCGATGCTCGTGAAGCTGTTTGGGCGTCACGACCGTGAGGTCAACACTTTCGCAAAGCGAGCCGGCGGGGTACGCGACACCGGCATCAAAGCAGCCATGTACGGACGCGTGTTTCTCGTTGCGCTCGGCCTTGTGGGCGCGCTTGGCGCTGCTGCGGTCTACGGATTCGGCGGTCAGCTCGCGATCTCACGCACTATCTCAGCCGGAACCCTGGTGCTGCTCGCCACGTTGGTGTCGCGCATTTATCAACCGCTCACCGGACTCACGAATGCACGCGTCGATCTGATGACTGCGTTCGTCAGCTTCGAGCGTGTGTTCGAAGTTCTCGATGCGCCTGTCGCCATCGTCGATTCGCCAACAGCCACCGAGCTCGTCAATCCAAAAGGCTCGGTTGAGTTCGCCAACGTCACGTTCCGCTACCCGGCTGCTTCGGGTGTCTCTATTGCGTCGCTTGAGGCCCCCGGCCCACAAGGAGCCGACCCAGACCGAGACGTTCTGAGCAATCTGTCGCTCAGCATTGCTCCGGGCGAAACCGTTGCGCTCGTTGGCTCGTCGGGCGCCGGCAAGACCACGCTGGCATCGCTCATCACCCGCTTGTACGACGTCACCGGTGGCGCCGTGCTGGTCGATGGTCACGACGTACGTTCGCTCACCGGCGAGTCATTGCGCGCCGCGATTGGCGTGGTGTCGCAAGATCCGCACCTATTTCACGAGAGCATCGAATCGAACCTGCGCTACGCCAAGCCCGACGCAACCATTGCCGAGCTCGACGAAGCGTGCCGCGCTGCTCGCATCTACGACACCATTGTTGCGTTGCCCGATGGCTACGCAACGATTGTTGGCGAGCGCGGCTACCGCTTCAGCGGCGGCGAGAAGCAACGGCTCGCAATCGCGCGGATGTTGCTGAAGAACCCCGCCGTGATGATTCTCGACGAAGCCACCAGCCATCTCGACAACGAAAACGAGGCGCTAGTGCAGGCCGCGCTCGACAACGCCCTGCGCGGCCGCACCGCTTTGGTCATTGCTCACCGGCTCACCACCATTCGCGACGCTGACCGAATCGTTGTGCTCGACAATGGCCAGTTGGTCGAGCAGGGAACCCACGACGAATTAATGGCCCTGGGTGGATTCTACGCCCGCCAGGAGCAGACCAACTAGTCGCTCGGATGGCGCTTCAGGCGCGGCACGCTGTAACTCTGTAACTCTGTAACTCTGTAACACCCCTTCGGCATGATCACCGAATGAACACTGCCCTTACTGTCGCTGTCACCGCCATCGTGTTTTTGCTTGTGTTCCTTGTGCTCATGAGTCGGCAGCAACTCGGCACCCAACACGCCACAGCCACCGCCGATCTGTCGGCCAAGAAAGACATTATCGATGCCCGCCTTGGTCAGATTCAGACCGACGTGCGCACCGACATCGACCGACTGGTGTCCATCATCAGCCAACTTGGTGATGCCACCTCACAACGCTTTGGGCAGGTCGATCAGTCGCTGCGAGACCATGTCGAAATCACCCGACGGCTGTCGAGCACCACGCAAAGCTTGGGCGAAGCACTCGCCAGCCCCAACAATCGCGGTCAGTGGGGCGAGCGCATGGCCGAAGACATCATTCGTTCGGCCGGCCTCATAGAGCACAAGCAGTACCTCAAGCGCACCGCAGTGGCAGGCACCGAGCAGGGCATCCCTGACTTCACGTTCCTACTCCCCAAGGGCCACGTGCTCTTTATGGACGTCAAGTTTCCAATGGCCGCCTACCTTCGCTATCTCGATGCCGAAACCGACCTTGAGCGAAGCGCGCATCGCGCCACCTTCTTGCGCGATGTGCGCATGCGCGTGAAAGAACTCGCCAAGCGCGAATACGCACTCGCCGACACCCGGCCTGCGGTCGACAACGTGTTGTTGTTCGTCCCCAACGAAACCCTCAGTGCGTTCATCCACGAGACCGACCCCGATCTCATCGACGAGGCAATGAAACAGCATGTGGTTATCTGCTCGCCGCTCACCCTGTTTGCGTTTCTCGGTGTCATCCGCCAAGCGTTCGACAACTTCATGATCGAGCAGACCAGCCACGAGATGTTGCAAATACTCGGCCAGTTCGCGCAGCAGTGGACCAAGTACAGCCAGTCGGTCGACAAGGTCAAGCGCCAGTTCGACACTGTGGCCAACTCGTTTCACGAACTCGCGGGCACGCGGCGTCGGGCACTCGAGCGGCCGCTCAAAGATCTCGAGGCGTTGCGCCTCAATCGTGGGGTTACGGTAGAGGGCGAACTGTTCGGCACTTCCGTGCTCGAACTCGACGAACACATCGACGAACTCGCCTAGCTCGCTGACCCGAGCTCGGCGATCTCCCAGGGGAACTACACATGGCCGATTCCGCCGGCACCGAACAATCCATCGCTCTGCAACCCTCCCAGCCAAGGGCACCTCGAGTACCGCTGTGGTGGGGCATCCTCACCGGCCTACTTGCTGCCGGAGCAGGTCTTGCTGCAGGCGAGTTCGTGGCGGGTATGTCGCGGGTGCTGCGCTCTCCAATCGTCAGCGTGGGCGACCGAGTGATCGATCACGTTCCCAAGGGCCTCAAGCAATGGGCCATCCGATCATTTGGCACCAGCGATAAAACTGTTCTCATCGTCACCATCGTCGTGGTCATTGCCATCGCCGCGATGATCGTGGGCGTCATCACTGTTCGCGGCCGCCCCGACCTCGGCATCGCCTTCGCCGTGTTGTTCGGCGTGCTCGGCGGCAGCGCCAGTGGCATTGGCCGCAACACCAAAGTCATCGGCGTGCTGCCCTCGTTGGTGGCCGGCGCAGTGGCGGCCGGTGTGCTGCTCTATGGCCACCGCCTGACCCAACCCCGCACCACGCCCAGTGCGTCACCCGCTGCTCCAGCGGCGCAAAGCATGCTGCCCACAGCCCAGCTCAACCGGCGTCGGTTCTTAGTGTCTGCTGGCGGCATTGCCATGGCCGCAGCCCTTGTCGGATCAGCTGGCCGCGGCATGCAGGGGCGCTTCAACAGCGCACTCGAGCGGGTTGGCGTGCGCTTGCCAGCGCCCAAAACCGCGCTTCCCGCACTGCCTACCGATCCGGCGGTCACCACCGAGGGCCTTTCACCGCTCATCACCCCCATCAACAACTTCTACCGAATCGACACTGCCCTCTCGTTTCCAAACGTTTCACTGAAATCGTGGCGGTTGCGCATTACTGGTCTCGTCGATCACGAGCGCACCTACACATACAACGAGTTACTCGACCGCGAACTCATCGAACGTGACATCACCATCTCTTGCGTCTCGAACGAAGTCGGTGGCGAGCTGGTGGGCAACGCACGCTGGATTGGCTGCCGCCTCGACGATCTGCTCGCCGACTCGGGCATCAAGCCCGAAGCCGATCAGATCATGGGCGTATCGGTCGATGAGTTCACTGCTGGCTTTCCGGTTGCCGCCCTCGATGGCCGCGACTGCATCGTTGCGCTCGGAATGAACGGCGAGCCGTTGCCCATCAAGAACGGTTTCCCCGCCCGGCTTATCGTGCCCGGCCTGTACGGCTACGTCTCTGCCACCAAGTGGCTCTCCGAGATTCGTCTCACCCGCTTCGACACCGAACAGGGTTTTTGGGTGCCCCGCGGTTGGTCTGCGCTGGCGCCGGTAAAGACCCAGTCCCGTATCGATCGGCCAGGCACCAACATCGCTCCCGGCACGGTTGCGGTTGCTGGCGTGGCGTGGGCACCCACGTTGGGTATCAAGCAGGTCGAAGTGCAAATCAACGACGGCTCGTGGCAAACCACCGCCCTCGGGCCGTCGCTAGGCAACGACTCGTGGCGGCAATGGTGGATCAGTTGGGACGCAACACCCGGCCAGCACCAGATTCGTTGCCGGGCCACCGACGGCAGCGGCGCAACACAAACCGACCAACTCGCCGACGTAGCGCCCGACGGCGCTACGGGTTGGCACACCATTCGCGTCACGGTTGCGGGCTAACCCAACGGTGGCCGCTTCGTTCGGGCAGAATCGGCAGGTGACTCAGCCAGCCTTCGACTTCGAGTCCCCAGCCGATGCCGAATACACGTTCTCGGTTGGCGAACTCTCCGACACCATCAACGCCACGCTCAAAGATCGTTTCGGCGATGGCGTCTGGGTTCGCGGCGAGATCCAGGGCTACAGCGAACGCGGCCCTCACGTGTACTTCCGCATCGTCGAAACTCGAGACAACGCCAAAGCGGTGCTCGACGTGTCGCTGTTCGCCAACAACAGGGCCCGCCTTCGGCCACTGCTGCAAACACATCGCCTGCAGCTTGGCGAAGGCATGAAAGTACGGCTCTTCGGCACACTCGATCTCTACGCCCCCACAGGCCGAATCAGCCTCAAGATGTCGGGCATCGATCCGCGTTACACACTCGGCGAGATGGCCATTGAGCGCGACGAAATCATTCGTCGACTCGTGGCTTCAGGCGCATACGACGCCAACCGCCAACGGCAGCTGCCGCTTGTGCCGCTGCGTATCGGCGTTGTCACCAGCGAGGGCAGTGCGGCGTGGCACGACTTCACCAAAGAACTCGAGCAGAGCGGTTTTGGCTTTGCGCTCAGCGTCATCGACGTGCGCGTGCAAGGCGACCAAGCAGCGCGCATGGTCACCGCTGCGATCAACCAATTCTCGGCGCGCACCAACCTCGATGCCATCGTCGTTATTCGCGGCGGTGGCTCCCGATCAGAACTCGCTGCATTCGATGCAGAGTCAATCGCGATGGCCATCGCCCAATCATCGGTGCCGGTATTCACCGGCATCGGTCACGAAATCGATCGCAGCATTGCCGACGAAGTCGCACACACGGCATTCAAAACCCCCACCGCATGCGCGGGCGGGTTCATCGAGCGCGTGCAAGCCTTTGCTCAAAACAGCGAGTATGCATGGAGCTCGCTGTGCGCACTTGCCGCGCGCCAGGTCGAGCAGGCATCGTCGGGTCTTCTCGAGACCGCTCGGCGCATCCAGCAACGAACCGTGGCCGCCGTAGAGCGCAGCGATCAGCGCCTTACCGACCGGGCCAATCGGGTCACCAAGTCGTGCACCCGCTCACTCGACCAGGCGGGCACCCAGCTTGCTATGGCCAGCACGCGCCTTGGCCGACGCGGGTTGCAGTTGGCCGCCCAAGAACTGCAAACCCTCATCCAGATCGAGGCACGTGTCAGGTTGCTCGACCCAGTGCACACGCTGGCGCGGGGCTGGAGCCTCACCCGCACAGCCGATGGCCGAGTTATCCGCAGCACCGCCGACCTCGCCGTTGGCGACACCATTGTCACCACGTTGGCCGACGGCCAAGCCCGCAGCGCCATCGCCGCTATTCAGGCCGCGCCGACGCCACCACAATCTCAAGGAGACGCACCATGACCGACTCGAACAGCACCAACGCCGGCACCAACGCAGCGATCGACTCGCTCGGCTACGCAGCAGCGCTCAGCGAGCTCGAAACCATCTTGTCCGAACTCGAACGAGACAATGTCGATGTCGATCGCCTCGCCAGCCAAGTGCAGCGCGCCAGCGAACTCATCCGACTGTGCCGCGAGCGAATCGGCAACGCCAAGCTGCAGATCGAGCACGTCGTGGCCGAGCTAGGCGCCTAATCAGGCGCAGCCCCGGCGCTCCGTGAAACTCACCCCACAGCGGCCGCTAGCCTGACCGCGTGGTTCCTGTCGCTCCAGCGTCGCTCACTCACATTGCTGCTCGCGTCGATACGCGCCTGCGGGCAATCATCGACATCGAAGACGCCCGCTGGTCAGCGCTCGACCCCACCTTGGCCGATCCGTTCATTGCTATTCGCGGACTCGTGCTCGGCGGCGGTAAGCGACTGCGCCCAGCATTTTGCCACTGGGGTTTTGTTGGCGTTGGCGGCGACCCCGATGCCCAACAGATCATCGACGCCGGCGCTGCGCTCGAACTTCTGCATGCATTCGCTCTCTTCCACGACGACGTCATGGACGGCTCGGCCACCCGCCGCGGTGAACCCACCGTGCATACCGTGCACGAAGAGCGCCACGCTGGCGCATGGGCCGGCGAGTCACGTCGATACGGCGAAGGTGTCGCGATCCTGGTGGGAGACCTCACGTTCGTCTACGCCGATCAGTTGATGCGCGGTGCCTCCGGCCCGGCTTGGGACATCTGGAACGAACTCCGTATCGAGTTGAACATCGGTCAGTATCTCGACATCGTCGGCTCGGCTCACCGCGAACGTCGATGGGAAAAAGCTGCACAGATCTGTCGATACAAGAGCGGCAAGTACACCATCGAGCGACCGCTGCATCTGGGGGCATTGCTCGCAGCACCCGATCGGGCGCACGAGTTGCTGGCCCCCCTGTCGGCGTTTGGCCTTCCCTTGGGCGACGCGTTTCAGATGCGCGACGACGTGCTCGGCGTATACGGCGACACCCTCATCACGGGCAAGCCCGTGGCCGACGACATCCGCGAAGGCAAGCCCACTCCTCTGATGGCATTGGCATGCGCGTCGGCCACACCTGCTCAGACTGCCGTGCTTGAACTCGTTGGCGAGCCAGGACTGACCAGCGAAGAGATCGCTTCAGTGCAGCAAGTCATCATCGACACAGGCGCGCTTGCTCAGCTAGAGGCCCACATCAGCCACCTCACCGATCTCGCGCTTGCTTCGCTCGACAACATCCCGCTGAACGCGCAAGCACGCGACGAGTTGGCGCAACTCGCCCATTACGTGAGCTGGCGCGACATCTGATCAATCCCTTGCGGGTGCGGTGCTACGGCACCTGCTGATACAGAGCCAAGGCTTCGCGAACGCTGGCCTGCGCCACGCCAATTTCGTCGGCCACAGCGGCAAGCCACGGTGGTCGCACCACGGCCGCCACCGTGATCGGCTCGTCGATACCTGAACCCTCGACAGCCATGCGCACGAACAATGTCGCGTAGTCGGGCGGACGCAGATCGCGTGACATCTCAAACAGCACATACGGATCTGGAGGCGTAGCGCGCGGCTCGAGCGCCAGAAAGCTCGACGACGTGGGCTGCACCGCTCCGCCAGCCAAACCAGGGCCGTCGGCGAGCACTGCACCGCGAACCGATGCGGCGCGAGCGCCAGCAAGTTGCAGCGCGATGTATGCACCGAGTCCGCGTCCCACCACGGTGACCTGTCCAAGTGCAGCGAGCGCCGCATCGGCGTCGGCCAACAACATCTCGGCGCTATATCCGCCGCCGCGGGGCACTGTGGATTGGCCGTGTCCCGTGAAATCGAGCGCGGCAATGGGACCGACCCAATCGCTGCACCACGCTGGCTCTGCGCTTGGAGCGTGATCACCAAGGCTGTGCAACAACAGCAGCGAGCGACCTTCGCCTTCGCGCAGGTGGTGCAGAGCCAACGAGACCTTGCCGTGGCGCAACATCGAGATGCGGGTCATGCGGCACCACCAAGGAAATCGAGAACCATCCGAGACACCAGCTCGGGCTGCTCGATATGGACGAAATGGCCAACATTTTCGAGCACCTCGCAACGCCCACCATCGGGCAGATACGCGGCAACATGACGGGGCAAGGTGCCCCAACCCATCTCTTCGAGTTCGCTCCCCAAGATTCCAAAGAACGGAATCGGCAAACCCGGCAACCGCGAGATCGTCCACTCGGGACGCCATGGGCCAAACCCGCCGAATCGCATGGCTGGGTCGATCTTCCAGCGCCAGCCATCGGCGTCGTGACGCGCTCCAACCGACACAAGGTGGCACAACCACTCATGCGACAAGCGTGGGTTCATTCGGCCGCGGCGACGGGCGAGGTCTTCGAGCGTGCCCGGCTTGCGCGTAGCGCTGCTCACCGTGCGACGGTCGTCGAGCCACCGCTGCACATCGCCGGTCATCATGCGCGTGCGTTCGTGATCGGACACGTCGGGGATGCGGCGCTTGTAAGGAATGCCATCAATGTTCACGAGGTGGCTGAAACGAAACGGCTGCGCATCGGCGAGTTGAATCATCAGTGCGCCGCCCTTCGAATGGCCCAGCACCGGCGCCGCTTTGGTGGTGATGTGATCCATCACTGCCATCGCGTCGCGCATGTCGCCGTCCCACGAATAGAGCTCGGTGTGATCGCTATCGCCATGGCCACGTTGATCCCAGCTGATGACACGCCAACCGGCGGCGGCGAGCAGCGGCGCAAACACGTCGTAGGTGCGAGCAAAATCGAATCCTCCATGAACTACGAACAACGGGTCAGCGCGCTCGTCGCCCCATTCGTGTACGGCGATCTTCAACTGGCCTGCGGCAACGAAGTAATCGCGATCGGGTGCGTGCGCGCCGGGGTAGTCGCCCACGGGGCCGTCAGAAGAAGAGTTTGCCTGCACCTCGTTGAATCTACGCGTAGCATGACCGTAATGAGGTATTACGAGCGCGCTGCGGGACTCTTCGTAGTCATCACCTGCTCAGCAGTGTTTGCTGGCTGCGCAAACACTGGTCGCTCGGCGAACGACACGTTGCCACCAATCCTCACCACCACGAGCACCAGCACGGTGCCCGAAACCAGCACAACCATCCCAAAGACCTATGTCATCCAATCGGGTGACGCGCTGTCAGAGATCGCAAAACAGTTCGGGGTCAGCGCAGCCGCTCTGGCCGCATTCAACAACATCACCGACCCCGACAAGATCGAAGCCGGACAAGTACTGAACCTTCCCCAGCCGGGCGCAACCGTTGCCACCACAACACCAACCGCGCCCACCACACCGAAGACAACGCCCGCAGCGGTTGCACCAACTGCCACCACCGCTGCTACTCCGTGACCTCAGTGACGCGCTAGCGCCTCAAGCAACTCGCGCTGCGCCCCAGCTTCGGGGCCAGCCATCGGACGATGCGCCGCAACATGAGCCACCGCCTGTTCATGCTCGACGCCCATTGTCATCAACAACGCTGCTGCCATTGTTCCGGCACGTCCGATGCCAGCACCGCAATGAACCAACAACGTGTCGCCCCGTGCGATGCGGCGGTGCAGATCGCCGAGCAGCGCCGTAGCCGCCTCGATCGATGGCGCACCCAGATCGGGGATAGGAAACCACACCACGCGCTGCGGTGTCTGACTCTGTAGCCACGCGACATAGTCGGGGTAGCGGCTCTCGAGTTCATCGCGCTGATTGAGGCACACCACGGTGGTGGCATCAACCTGTTGCATCGCAGCCTCAGCATCGGGGCCGATGAAGTGCTTGCCGCACAGCCAGAGCGCTCCCTGATCAAGCGGCAGTGGAATGCGGTCGGCGCCGCCGTGGCGCGATCGCTCAGACACCTGAACGATGGCTTGCAGCAAGCTCGGCGATATCGCGCATGATGCGGCTGAGTTCGTAGTCCTTCGGCGTGTAGCAACGGGCAACACCGATGGCTGCGAGTCGCCGCTGGTCTGCCTCGGGGATAATGCCGCCCACCACGACGGGCGAGTCGACACCGAGCGCCGCAAGGCACGCCATCACGTCGGGCACCAACGCCAAATGCGAACCGCTGAGAATCGAGAGGCCGATCACGTCGGGGTCTTCGTCGCGCGCAGAGGCTGCGATCTGCTCGGGGGTCAGCCGAATGCCGCTGTACACAACTTCCATACCCGCATCACGGGCGGCAACAGCAATCTGCTCAGCGCCATTGGAGTGCCCATCGAGACCGGGCTTAGCAACCAAGAACTTTGGAGGTCCACCAGGAATCGAGCGAACGAACTCGGCAACCGATGCCAATTCGTGGGTGCGCCTGCCGACGGCGGCAGCTACTCCGGTTGGGGCACGGTATTCGCCAAACACCGAACGCAGCGCGTTGGCCCACTCGCCGGTGGTGCCACCAACTCGGGCCAGTTCGATCGAGGCGAACATGATGTTTTCGTCGCCCTCGGCCGCGGCGCGCAACGCTGCAAGCGCTGTCTCGACCGCAGCGTTATCGCGGTTCGCGCGCCACACGCGAATGTCATCGATGGCCTCTTGCTCAACGCCTTGGTCGACCACCATGATGTTGCCTTCGCCACCCAATGGGCTGTCGGCGGTCTCCACATAGCTGTTCACGCCCACCACGGTCTGAGCGCCCGACTCGATGCGACGGGTGCGCTCTGCCATCGAGCGCACCAAGCGACCCTTGAGTTCGTCGACCGATTCGAATGCGCCACCGAGTGACAGCACATCTTGCAACTCGGCCCACGCAGCATCACGCAACGCGGTGGTCTTGGCCTCGATGACTACCGAGCCATCGAAAATGTCTTCGTACTCGAGCAGGTCGGTCTCGAACGCGAGAACTTGTTGCATTCGCAACGACCACTGCTGATCCCATGGCCGAGGCAGACCAAGCGCTTCGTTCCATGCAGGAAGCTGCACGCTGCGCGCCCGGGCGTTCTTCGACAACGTGACAGCGAGCATCTCAAGCACAATTCGCTGCACGTTGTTCTCGGGCTGAGCCTCGGTGAGCCCCAACGAGTTCACCTGAACGCCGTAGCGGAACCGCCGCGCCTTGGCATCGGTGACCCCGTAGCGCTCGAGACCGATGCGATCCCACAGTTCGGTGAATGCGCGGAGCTTGCAGGTTTCTTCGATGAAGCGGATGCCAGCGTTCACGAAGAACGAGATAGATCCGAAGACTTGGGCGAACTGCTCGGGCTCAACTTGGCCGCTCTCGCGAACGGCATCGAGCACACCAATGGCCGTGGCTAACGAGTACGCGATCTCTTGTACCGGCGTGGCACCAGCCTCTTGCAGGTGATACGAGCACACGTTCATTGGGTTCCACTTCGGCGCGTTCTGCGCGCACCACGCCACCATGTCGACGATGAGCCGACGCGAGGCTTCGGGGGCGAAGATGAACGTGCCTCGGCTGAGGTATTCCTTCACGATGTCGTTTTGGGTGGTGCCGCGCAGCGCCACAGGTGCAATGCCTTGCTCGTCGGCGTTGGCCACGTAGAGCGCAAGCATCCACGCTGCTGGAGCGTTGATGGTCATCGACGTGTTCATCTTGTCGGGCGGAATCGAATCGAGCAGCGTGCGCATGTGGCCGAGATGCGACACGGGCACACCTACTTTGCCCACTTCGCCGCGGGCCAACACGTCGTCGGGGTCATAGCCCGTTTGCGTGGGCAAATCGAAGGCAATCGACAGGCCGGTCTGGCCCTTTGAAAGGTTGGTGCGATACAACTCGTTCGAGGCTCGCGCAGTGGAGTGACCCGAATAGGTGCGCATCAACCATGGTTCGTCGCGTGGCGCGTTGGCGTCATTGCTCTCGTTCATGCAGCAAGTGTTACCTGTGAGTGGGCCGAACTTCTACCTGCACGGTGGAACCGAGCGCGCCAACGGTGATTGTCCACCCGTGAAGATCGAGCGACGAGCCCGCTTTGGACAGCAACTTTAGGTGCGGAGCCACGCTACCGAGGGTGGTCTGCGTGCGTTCGCTCACCCGATCCGACCCTTCGATGAGATGCACCGCCACGCCTGACGCCGGAAGAAAATCGTTGAAGCCATCGGCCGTTAAGTATTCGATGCTGAGAAACGAATTGTCGGTGAGACCAATCGCCAGCAATCGCACGCCGTTATCGCCGGTTGACGGCCACAGGGTGAAGGCGCCGCCTGCTGGCGCGGTGACAACAACGTCGTCGGCGGTGAGCCAGCCGAGCGCGAGCCGATTGATTGCAAGCGTGTCGGGCCCGTTGCGAAGCTGGGGGTTCACATCGCGCGGCGACGCGCTGTTACTCATCAGGTCGATACCGCTGGCGTGCTCATCGGCACTGTGCGGATCGCCGCTATGCGGGAGCCCAAGCGTGTGGCCGATCTCATGCTCGGTGAGATCAACGGCCGGCACTGCCCCCCACGAAGAATGAAAGTCGGAGGCCCCCACGTACAGCGCACGCCGGGTCTGGCTCGCCGCGCAAAAATCGACATTGCACGGTGCGCCCTGACGACCCCAACCGCCGGCCTGATCGGGCAGGTGCTCAGCAGTAGCCACCACCATCACCGCCGCGGTAGCGGGCGCGCTGCTGTCGATGGCCCGCTCGACACAACTGTCATGGGTCTCGGTTGCAGACATCGACAGCGTGCGACCAGCAACAAATCGGGGGTGATACAGGTTGTGCGACAAAGCAACGAAATAGGGCGTGACGTTGTCGTTGAGCCGCTTCACAAGATCATCAGGAGTCAACTTCAGCCGTTGCGTGAGCCTCCCGTAGATCGGATCGCTGGTGGTCAGCGGCACGTCGCACATGAACACCTCGAACAGGTCGTTGGCGGGGGCATGATGCGCCCCGGCAATCAACCTGAGTTCGCGAGGCCAATCGGCTTGGGTCAGCGCGCTCGACGACGAAGGGGATGCCTCGGATGCGCAACCGGCCACGCCCGCACCCAAACCGAGCATTACAAGCGGCCCGAAAAAGAATTTCAAGAATTTCCTAAAGAATCGCTCAAGTTCCTGAAATGGCTGCCGATATCTATGGCAGTACCGACGCACACACGGCATGTACGTCGATCGAGAAGTAGGGCCTAGCTCCTTCTCAAATGGTTTACCGGTGTCGGAAGTGGCGGAACGCTCCGGCACCGGTAACCATCCCCCCTTCGTTGCGAAAATAGCCCTCACGCTGGTCGTATCGCTTCGTTGAGCAGCTCGAGGTAGCGCTCGCGGGACACATCTACTGCACCCATCGAGATGAGATGTGACGTTGTCCACTGCACATCGAACAGGGTCACGTTGGCTGCATTCAGCTCCCGCAACAGCGCCACCAATGCCACCTTTGAGGCATCGCGAGCCGTTGAAAACATGCTCTCTCCGGCAAAGAATCGGTTGATCTTCACCCCATAGAGGCCGCCCACGAGCCGATTCTCGGCGTCGAAGACTTCGACACTGTGCGCCCAGCCCATCGTGTGGAGCAACTCGAACGCATCGATGAACTCGCGGTTGATCCATCCGTGGGGCCGACGCGGATCACCGCACTGCGTCATCACCTCGCGAAAGCACGTATTGAAACGAACCTCAAAGCGCCGACAGCTCTTGCGCAACGAGGTGGACACATTCAGACCATCGAGCGGAATGATGCCGCGCGGATCTGGGGACCACCACGAAATCTGACGACGGCCTGCCGGCATAGGAAACATGCCGCGGCTATACGCATCGAGCAATGTGCCTGGTTCGAGATCGGCTCCAATTGCAGCGACGCCATCAGCGTCGGCGGTTCTCGGGTCGGGCATCTGCCACCGACAGGGCGGCGGCCAGATCAGCTCGGTGTCAAAGACGGGCACTTCACCAGCATGCCCGAACATGCGGAGGGCCTAGCGCGCGTAGTCGAAGAACCCGCGACCACTCTTGCGACCAAGAATGCCAGCGGCCACCATGCGACGCAGCAGCGGCACTGCGGCGTAGTTGGGATCGCTGAACTCGGCGTAGAGCGCATCGAGGATGGCCAACGACGTGTCGAGGCCCACCAGATCGAGCAGTGCGAACGGACCCATTGGGAAGTTGCAGCCGCCCTTCATGGCCGTGTCGATGTCGGCGACCGAAGCGGTGCCCGACTCGGCCAGGCGAACTGCGTTGTTGAGGTACGGGAACAGCAACGCGTTGACAATGAAGCCAGCCTGATCCTTGACCTCGACAGCATCTTTGCCGCAGGCAACCGCAAAGGCGGTGGCAGCGGCGATGGTGTCGTCACTGGCGGTGAGCGGACGAATGATCTCGACAAGCTTCATGGCCGGTGCGGGGTTGAAGAAGTGAATGCCGCAGACCTTGTCGGGACGCTGCGTGACCATGGCCAACTCGACAACGGCCAAGGTGCTGGTGTTCGTTGCGAAAATAGCGTTGGGCTGCACGACCTGCTCGAGCTCGGCAAAGAGTTCTTTCTTGATATCGAGGTCTTCGACGACGCTTTCAATGATGAGGTCGCAGTCGCGCAAGGCACCGAGATGATCGGTGGCGCTGACTCGGCCCAAGATGGCAGTGCGCTCTTCGTCGGCAAGCTTGCCGCGCTCGACCTGCTTGGCCAAGCTCTTGCCCAGTGAGGCCACCATGGCATCAGCCGTGGCCTGACTGCGCGAACGCACGATGACGGTGTATCCGGCCTTGGCTGCCACTTCGGCGAGGCCCGATCCCATAATGCCCGAACCCAAGATGCCTACTGATTTGATGTCGCTCATTTCAGAGACGATACCTACCAATGGGTAACTCGTCGAAGCCGAAGTGAGATCGACCGTGACGCGTAGGCTCCATCGATGGCCAAACGGGAACCACTTCGACCCCTGCGAGAATTTTTAGCAACCGAATCTGCGGGTGGCATTCTGGCCGTCGGCGGCGCTGTGGCAGCAATCATTTGGATCAACCTGGCGCCTCACAGTTACAACTCGTTGTGGTCGCATGAGCTGTCCATCTCGTTCGGTCACCATGTGCTGCAACTCTCACTCAAGCATTGGGTGAACGACGGGCTGATGGCGCTCTTTTTCTTGGTGGTTGGGCTCGAAATAAAACGCGAACTCGTGCTCGGTGAGCTTCGCGTGCTGCGGCGCGCCGCTCTGCCAATCGCCGCCGCCGTCGGTGGCATGGTCATCCCCGCGGCGCTGTTTGCAGTGATCAACTCAGGTAGGGCTACCAGCCACGGCTGGGGAGTACCGATGGCAACCGACATCGCGCTTGCGCTTGGTGTCATCGCGTTGATCGGTCGCCACATCGTGCCGCCGTCGCTGTCTCTGTTTCTTCTCGCCATCGCAATCGTCGACGACATCGGCGCGATCGTGGTGATCGCTGTGTTCTACAGCAACGGCATCGAGGTGATGTGGCTTGCGGCGGCCGCCGCAATGGTGGCGCTCACGGTCTTGCTGCGCCGCCTGCATGTCACCGCCATGTGGCCGTTCGTGGCTATTGGTCTCGCGATGTGGTTCTCGCTGCACGAGGCCGGGGTGCACGCCACGATCGCCGGCGTCATCATGGGTCTGCTTGCGCCCACTGCGGCTCCGGCCGGATCTAACTCGACAAGCGTGGTTGAGCGGCTCGAACACGGCCTGCATCCGTTCACCAGCTTTCTCATCGTGCCGCTGTTTGCAATCTCAAACGCAGGAATCCAGTTCGACAACTCGCTGCTCAACGGCGTGCTCAGTTCACATGCGTTCTGGGGTGTGGTGATCGGTCTCGTTATTGGCAAGCCCGTGGGCATCACCCTCGCCTCGTGGCTCGCTGTGCGTGCCGGGATTGCCGAGTACCCCACGGGTGTGCGCCTCGCTCAAGTTTGTGCAGTCGGGGCCGTGGCCGGCATTGGCTTCACGGTCAGTCTGTTCGTATCGGAGCTTGCGTTCACACACGCCGACCAACTCGGCCAGGCAAAGTTCGGGGTGCTCATCGCCTCAATCGTCGCCGGCCTCATCGGTACCGTGGCATTACGCGCTGTCGCGTACAGTAAGGACCCATGACCGGAACTCTTGCCCTGCTCGGTGGCGGCCCCTTCACCGCCAACGACGATCTCGACCGCCGACTCATCGCATCGGCGGGAGCAAGCGAAGTGGTCGTTCTGCCTACTGCCGACGCGTTTGAGCACCCAAGTCGGGCAATCGACAGCGCCCGCGTGTGGGGCGAGCGACTAGGAGTTGCCATCGACGGACGCCTCGTGTTGCGCCGCGCCGACGCCAACGACTCACAGCATGTTCACGCAGTCGAGCACGCGCGCATGGTGTATCTCGTTGGCGATTCGCCGCTACATCTGCGCTCAGTACTCAAGAACACGGCGATGTTTGAGGCGCTCGAATCGGTCATTGCTAACGGCGGCGTCGTCGCTGCGGTTGGATCCAGCGCGGCCTGCTTGTGCGATCCAATGACCGATCCACGCGGCGGCGCATTCACCTTGGGTCTCGCCCTGGTGGACGGACTTGCGTTGCTCACCGAAGCCGAGACCTGGTCACCTGAGCGCATTCATCGCTCGCTGAAATTGGCTCGAGGATTCGCTGTTGGCGTGATGCCAACTGGCAGCGCGCTACTGCACGCCAACGCTGCGTGGGAGCGCGTTGGTTCAGTAGAAGTTCACGGCGATCTGGTTGGCTGAGCCAACCGACTGAACGAAGACTTGGGTCACCGCGAGAGCGGTGAGCCACGTCAGCTTTCGGTGATGGTCACCTTCAGAATGGTGATCGGCTCGAGCGGTGGAACGCCACTTGAGGCCACTGCCGGATCAGCGGCAGCTTCAATAGCGCGTGCAGTGGTATCGAACCCGGCGGTTACTTTGCCGAGCAAGCTGTAGTCGGGCGGCAGGCCAATGCCTGAGGCGCCGGTGACCACAAAGAACTGACTGTCGTTGGTGGTGGCGCCGCCGACCTTGGCCATGGCTACAGAGGCAAGTTCGTACTTGCCACTCTTTGGCGCCTCGACTGGCACCTTCATACCTGCGCCGCCCGAGCCGGTGCCCGTTGGATCGCCGCACTGGAACATGAAGTCCTTGATGATGCGATGGCATGGAGTGTTGTCGTAGAAGTGGTAGCGAGCCAGATACACAAACATGTTCACGTTGGATGGCGAGTTCGCCCGATCGAGCGCAATTGTGTAGCTGCCCTTGTTGGTCTCGACCTCAGCGGTGTAGGTCTTGCCGTCGGTAAGGCACTGAGGTGGGTTGGCCTTGAACACAACCACACGACCGGCTGAACCGTCGGCGGCCGGGCATGGGTAGGCACCCGATGAATCAGGAGTAGGCGCTGTGCCAATCACGGTGACGAGCGGCGCTGCAGTAGTAGTTGAGCTGGCGCCGACTGCGCTTGCTACTGATGTTGTTGCAGGCGTAACCGTCTTGTTTGTGCTGCTGTCGCCGCCGGTCAACCACACCAAAAGGAAGACAGCTGCGATCGCAAGCGGCACTCCGATGCCGATCTGCAGCGATCGCTTCTTCACCTGAGCCTTGCGCGCATCGCGCACCATCTCTTGCAGCTTGAGCTGACGATTGGCCTTCTGACGTTCACGCTTGTCTGTTCCCACGGGTTGGCACGTTAGTCCCTAATCCCTCGCTGATGGCGTTCAACAGGACGGTCTTCGTTAAGACATTGGCAACCCCTCTGGCGGGCACCAATCGCGAATCGACAAGAACTGCTCAAGGACATGACGTTGCGTGCCGATGTCTCTTTGCGGCATTCGCGCCGCACGACATCACACCGATACAGACCAAGAGCGGGACAGCACGATTATGCAGGACGCAAGAACATGAGTCGGACCACAGACTCACTTCAGCAGCATCAAGAGGATCAGGCAGCAACATTGTTGCAGCCAGCGCAGCTTCACCGCGTTGGCCGTCAGCTCAGCATTGTCGCTCTCGTGGTGAGTGTCGCCTATCTCGTCTGGCGCAGCGTGTGGTCGCTGCACAGCAAGAGCGGTGTGGTCGCATGGTGGCTCGCCCTTCCAACCCTCGTACTCGAAATCTCCGGCGTCGCTACGGTGGCACTGTTGGTGTGGGCGCTGTGGCGCTCCGGCACTGACGACTCAATCGCTCCAACGTCGGCACGACCGACGAAGCTCGACTACGACGTGGTCGTTGTAGCCACTGCCCGAACTGCGCAAGACCTTCGAGCCACTCTGGTTTCGTTGCAACTCGATGCTTCGCCTCCGAACACTGTTGTGGTCGACCTCGGAGCACGCACCGACATCGTTCAGATTGCGCTCGAGTTTGGTGCAACCTTCCACGACTCCGCACCCACCGACCCCTCCGGATTGGCTGCGGCACTTTCGTCTTCGGAGCGGGACTTCTTCCTGCTGCTGAACGCAGGCGACGTGCCCGCAGCAGACGCAGTGAGCACCTTGATGCACTGGGTCACCGATAGCTCGATTGGTGTGGTGCAAGGTGTTGTCGGATCGGCACCTGGCGTTGCTTCGGAAGATGCGCCGAATGCTCGCCATGAGCTCACCTTTGAGCGCACCGCGCTGAACCCGGGCCTCGGTCGCAGGGGCACCGGCATCGTCACCGGCAGCGGAGCACTCGTGCGTCGTAGCGCATTGGCCGGCCTCGAGCTGGGCAACGGATCTCGGCAGCAAACGCTGTTCGAACTCATGCCTCGCCTCGCAGCGAACAGCATCCGAGTTGTCAGCGCGTCGGGCGTCGCAGTCGTCGTCGAAACGCCGTTGATCGACTCATCCGCAGTCGCCGCAAACCGCGCCGCCATGGCGGCCGCCGGCTGGCAGTTGCTCGTCGGTAAGAATGGCGCTGTTCGGGCTCGCCACATCCGCCTTCGTGATCGTCTTGCGCTCGCAGCGTGGTCGATGCGATCGGCCGACCGTGTTCGTCGAGTGTTGTTGGCTGCGATCGTCTTCGGGGCGCTGCTCTCCGGACAGGCTCCGTTCAATCCGACACTTCCCGCAATTGTTTATCTCTGGCTACCGATGTTCCTCACGTCGTCGGCGTCGCTGACCCTGCTGTCCAACGGAGCCATGCGCCCAGGCGACCGGGTTCGTAACTCTGTTCGATCAATGAAGGTCTCGATGGCCTTGGTGATCGCGATCAACGCCGTGCTGTTGATCCGCGGCATCTCTGACCGGTTCACCCACGCACTTCGTCCAATGGACAAAGACATCCAGATTGGTCTTACGGCCGTCGCGCTGTGGCTGCTCGGTGCTGCGCTCGACTCAATGCGCCTTCTGGCATGGCGTCGTCATAGTCGGCGGGCGCTCCGCCTTCAGGCATCCGGCACCGCTCGCCTTGACGAATACGGTGTGTACGTATCGGACATCACGATGTTCGGTGCTGGCTTGCTCGCCGATCAGTCAGTACGAATTCGCGAAGGCGGCACGCATCGCCTGACGTTCACCGTGCCAAGCGAGTCAGGCGTTACGTCGCTTGACATTCCTTGCGTCATCCGCAACGTTCGTGCCGACTTGGCCGGAGCATGGCGCATCGGCGTTGAGTTCTACGATGCCGATCAGTGGGCGTTGAATGCGCTCGCTGAGAGCTGCGCCGTAATCCCCGCTCGGGCGAGCATGGCCGGTTCATACGTTGGCGTTCGTCAGGTAAACCTACCGATCAGTGCTGGGGCGAGTCCTGGCCGAATCGCCCTGCGAGCTGCAACATTGTTTGCGTTGCTTGCCGTTGTGCTGTCGATCGCCCCCATCGATGTCGAGGCGACCGGCCCAACAACCCGCCGTGTTGTCGGCACCGTCGTTGACGATGGAACGTCAGCTCAAGCGGTCAGCAACATTCCTGTGGTTGCTGTGTGCTCAACCAACGCTGGGCCCGATGGGACTTTCGGAACAGCGGACGACGCGTACGGAACCGTCCTCAACACAACCACCGATGCACTCGGTCAATATGGCCTCGATGTCGCTGGAGCAGCGTGTTGGCTTTCGGTGGAGCCACCCCTTCCGAGTAACCAGCCGACGATTGTGGCCCAGATGCCGGTTGAAGAACTCACCGAAACTCCAGCCGTGATCAACCTCGGCGGAACCGGCACCATCACCATGGCGCCTGCAACGCTCGCGAATCACAGCGATACGGACACCAACATTGCAAACACACCAAATGCGACGCATCCGGCACCAAGAGCACCCAGTGCTACGCCAACGACCGCCGCTTCGTACCTCAAGAACCTGCCCTCGCCATCGAGCCAGCAAGTTGAGAACGCCCCACAAACTACGGGCAGCAAACTCTCGGTGCTGATGGTGATGCTGATGGTTGCACTACTGGCAGGAAGCGTGATGCTGTCATCAGCACCCGCTAGTCGTGTTCGTCTCCCGATTTCGCAATGAGATAGCCAATCGCTCGTTCGGCCTTCGGGTAGCGGTGGGCAAGACGCCAGAACTCGGCCGAATGATCACCAACCTCAAGATGCGCGAGTTCGTGCACGATGACGTAGTCGAGCACCCAATCAGGAAACGCGGCGAGTCGCGTGCTGATACGTATGCAACCGGTGGTCGGCGTGCACGAACCCCACCGCGACAACATGTTGTCGGACCAAGAAATCTCGCGAGCGCGAGGCAGGTCGTAACGGCGCGCCAACGTGAGCGCTCGCTCGACAAGGTCGACCCGTTCGGTAGAGATCTTGCGCTCGAACCGCCGACTCATGACATCGACCCAATGTTGTTGCTCGACTCGGCTCATCCACGACGGGATCACGATCTTGAGCACGCCGCCAACCAGTTGCGCGCCAACCGTTCGCTTGCGACGCGTAGAGCGTTCGATCTCGACAACAAACGACGGGCCAGCCACAACCTCGGACGCGGGTTCGGGTTCGGGTTCGACCGTTGGGGTTTCGACAGGAGCCTCGGTGTACTCGTGGTCTTCGAAAAGACGTAGCTCGTTGTTCACGTTCGGACTCCCTTCGTCGACAGATGCCCGCTACAGGGCGGTGCCGGTGGGTTCGGCGTCGATTAACAACACAGAATCACCGGCGATGACATTGTCGCCGCGAACCGTAAACCAGCTCGCACCCAAGTTAGGGATGCGACCATCGCTTGCGCCGAGCAAACGGCGAACTGCGCGAATGGCGCCGCCGTGGCTCACCACGAGTACCTCGCCACCTGGGTTGGCTTGAGCGATATCGCGGAACGCTGCCATCATGCGCTCGGCCGCATCGTCGTAGGGCTCGAATCCTTCGGGCCGGCGATGGGCGGCCAAATAGCCCGGCCAACCCTGTTCGACTTCGTCGTGAGTTAATCCCTGCCACGGCCCAACATCGGTCTCGCGCAAGCGCGGGTCGACAAGCACCGGGCCGATACCGATGATCTCGGCGATGATGTTCGCCGTGAGCGAGGCCCTCTGTAGATCGCTGGCCCACACCGAATCGAAGGTGCCGAGCACGAGTCCGGCATCGGCGGCTTGCCGCATGCCTTCGTCGCTGAGCGGCGCATCGGCTTGACCCTGCCAGCGACCCACTGCATTCCATTCGCTTTGGCCATGACGCGCGACAAGGAGTCGGGTCGGCAAGAGTTCGGCGTCGCGTTGTGCAGGCATCCACGGCGAGGGTAGCGCCACCGCTACGATCTGTGCGTGGCCATTCTGCGACTCTTCGCATCTGCCAGAGAGGCTGCGGGCGTCGGCCGCGACGACCTGCCCGGCCACACGGTTGGCGAATTGCTGGCAACAGCCCAAGATCGTTACGGCCCGGCGTTCAGCGCCGTGCTCAGCAGTTGCAAAATCTGGGTAAACGGAGAATCGGCCGATGCCGATACTGTCATTTCGGCCCGCGACGAAGTGGCTGTTCTGCCGCCCGTTTCGGGCGGAGCGGTCTGAGGAGACTTTATGAATAACCCATCAGTTGACCCAACCACACTTTCGCTCGCCGACCTTCGCGAGTTGCGTGCACAAAAGCAAGCCGCCGAAGATGCCATTAGCTACGTACGTCGTTTGGTGCAGGCAAGGCTCGACCTCGTTTCGGCCGAGCAGAAGCGACGCAACAACGGCAACGACCGCACCGTGTCCGACGATCTGCCGGCCATTCTGGGCCGCCATCTCAACAGCGGTCCGGCACGCCCACCTCGCCCCACCGTCGACCTCAGCGATCACCCGATCGCTATAGAACTCGACGAACTGTGCAGCAACCTCGGGGCGCATCACATCGCCGAACTCAACGACACCGAACTCGGTGCGCTGAGTGACGCCCTCCAAGCGTTCGAGCAAGCCCGCTCGAGCGAGCGACGCGAGTTGTTCGGCACGATCGATGCTCTCAGCGCCGAACTTGTGCGCCGCTACCGCGACGGCGAGGCCAAGGTCGACGACCTACTGGCCGACGAGTGAAGCCATCGTCTAGCACCGCTCCCGAGGCCCGGCCTGCACTACGCGACGAACTTGGTAGCCGTCTCGCCGAGGTTGGCGAGTTCATCCGCAATCAGCGTGAAACAGCACGGATGTCGGTGCGTGGACTGGCCGATGTAGCCAGTGTCTCGAACACCTATCTGTCGCAGATCGAGCGCGGCCTCCGGCGCCCTTCGGCCGAGATTCTGCAGCAGATCGCCAAGGCACTCAAGATCTCGGTCGAGTCGCTGTATGTGCGGGCGGGCATCCTGCCCGACGATCTCAACACTGTGGTTGGCGTGCGCGAGGCCATCGGCACCGACCAATTGTTGACACCAGAGCAAAAGCAAGCCCTGCTCAATGTGTACGAGAGTTTCGTCGCGCAATCGCGGTAGCCCGAAATGCCGACCAACTCGGTAGGGTTTTAGACCTGTGCAAAGGGTTGCCGTCCTCTCTCTTCACACGTCGCCGTTAGCCCAGCCCGGCTCAGGCGATAGTGGCGGAATGAACGTGTACGTGCGCGAGTTGGTCTCGGCGCTGGCACAAGCGGGCGTTGACTGCACCACCTACACCCGGGCGTCGCGGCCAGGCCTACCCGAGGTCGTTCAAATAGAGCCCGGTCATCGCGTTGTGCATCTGCCCGCTGGCCCGTTCGATCTCGCTAAAGAAGATCTCCCCCATGTGGTCGACGAGTTCGGCGATGCAGTCATCGAGCACATCCGCAACGGACCCGGTGTCGATGTCGTGCATGCCAACTATTGGCTCAGCGGCCTCGTGGCGCACCGCGTGAAGCACGAACTCGAGTTGCCGTTCGTGAGCACCTTTCACACCTTGGCTCGGGTGAAGGCCGAAGGCGGCGATCCCGAACCCGCATTGCGTGAGCGCGCCGAAGCCGAGATCATCAACTGTGCCGACGCAATCTGCGTCAGCTGCACCGAAGAAGAGAGCCAGTTTCGGCGCCTTTACGGAAACCCTCAGGGTCGTATTGAGATCGTGGCTCCGGGTGTTGAGCATGCGTTCTTCGCACCCGGCGAGAAGAGCGGCGCACGCCGAGCGCTCGATCTTGCCGCCGGACCATTGCTGTTGTTTGTCGGACGCCTGCAGCCCCTCAAGGGACTCGATGTTGCCGTACGCGCCCTTGCCGAACTTCGCCGGCCCGATGCAGTGCTGCTCGTGGTCGGTGGCGCTAGCGGTCTCGAAGGCGGCAGCGAAGTGGCCCGCATCATGGCGCTCATCGACCAGCTCGGTGTACGCGATCAAGTTCGCTTCGTCGAGCCGCAGCCGCACCACATTTTGTCTACGTACTACCGCGCCGCCGATGTGGTCGTGGTCCCCAGCCGCAGCGAGAGCTTCGGACTCGTGGCACTCGAGGCGGCCGCATGCGGCACGCCAGTTGTCGCCAGCGCAGTCGGCGGTCTGCTCACTCTGGTCGACGACGGCCTCACGGGCTACCTCGTGTCAGGCCGCGACCCATCGCACTTCGCTCAGCGCATCGCCTCGATTCTCAACGATCCAGCGCTTGCCGCGTCGATGAGCGTGCGAGCCGCAGAGCGGGCCCGTCGCTACACCTGGAGCTTCGCGGCTGCTCGCCTGCGCCGGCTCTACTCAGATCTCGCCGTGCGCGAACTCGTGGCCTGTTCGTAAGGTCGGCTCATGACCAACTTGTACGACAATTCATCACTGGCGGTCATCGAGCGCCATATCGACGAATGGCTCGCAGGTTTTGCTGTTGTGAACCCAGCCATCGTGGCTATCGACCGCGGCGACGGCGACGACACTCGCTGGTACGTGCGCATGCGCGGCGAAGAAAAAGAGTTCACCACTGTGTGGCTCACGCTCGGTCAGCGCACGCTTCGCTACGAGGCATACGTGATGCCGGCACCCGAAGAGAACATCGAAGCCGTGTTCGAAAACCTGCTGCGCCGCAACGAACGACTCGTCGGGTTGCACTTCGCGATCGGAGTCGAAGACGCTGTGTTCCTACGCGGCGATCTTCCGCTGGTGGCCCTCAGCGAAAGCGAACTCGACCGCGTGATCGGCTCGTTGTACGCCACCACCGAGCAATGCTTCCACGGCTTGCTGCGCATTGGGTTCGCCAGCCGATTCGCGTAAACGCCGCACTACTGTCTCGACCATGGGCGAACGAGTACTGGTCATTGGCGGTACCGGACCCACAGGGCTACCGCTGGTTCGTGGCCTCGTGGCCCGCGGGCATCATGTCACCATCCTGCATCGCGGCATCCACGAGCACGACGAAACGCCCGCCGAAGTCGCGCACATTCACGCCGACCCCTACAACATCGAATCGCTCACCGCGGCGCTCGATGGTCAAACCTTCGATGCGACCATCGTGATGTACGGCAGGCTGCGACGTATCGCCGAGCTGATGGTCGGACGCACCGGACGCTTCTTGTCGGTCGGTGGAGTCCCCGCCTATCGAGGTTGGATGAACCCGTGGTCGTTCGAGCCTCGTGGCCTGCCGGTGCCAACCGCCGAAGACGCTGCAACGGTTGCGGTTGCCGAGGAGGACGAAAAGGGCTTTCGCATTGTGCGCACCGAACAAGCCGTGTTCGAAGCGCACCCTCACGCCGCACATGTGCGCTACCCATATGTGTATGGCCCGTACCAACTTGCACCGCGCGAGTGGTGCGTTGTGCGCCGCGTGCTCGATGGTCGACGACGCATCATCGTGGCCGACGACGGCCTGACCCTGCACCACCACGGCTACACCGAGAACCTCGCCGAGGCGCTGTTACTTGCCATCGACAAGCCCGATGCGGCCGCCGGCAAGATCTTCAACGTTGGCGACACCGAAGTGCTCACCGTGCGCCAAGTGATCGAGCTGATTTGCGCCGAACTTCATCACGACATCGAAATCGTTTCGATGCCATTTGAGTTCGCTACCCCGGCGCTGCCGATGCTTACTCAACCGGCCAATACTCATCGAGTGCTCGACCTAGGGCGCATCGTGAACGATCTCGGTTACGCCGATGTGGTGCCCGCCCGCACAGCGGTTGGCCTCACAGCACGTTGGCTCGCCGAACACCGGCCCGAGCCTGGTGGCGTCGAAGAAACGGTGCTCACCGATCCCTTCGACTACGCGGCCGAAGATGCCCTGATCGACGCATGGTCAGGTGTGCGTTCATCGATGTCAGCCACAGCAGCTCAAGTTGCCTCAGCGCTTACGCCAACCGGCGAACCCCGACGAGCACCCGGCTATGGCCTTGCCTATAGCGGTCCCGGCGGCCGGCCACGCTCACAAAAGGAGTTTGCCGAATGACCACCCCTACCTCTACTGGGCCAATGCGAGGCATCCGCATCGTCGACTTCTCCATTGCGCTCACCGGCCCCTACGCGGCCGCGCTGCTCGGTGACCAAGGCGCGTCGGTGGTCAAGGTCGAACGACCGGGCTTCGGCGACATCGCTCGCTGGATCGGCGTCTCAGTTGGCGGCATGTCGGCGCTGTTTCAAACCTGCAACCGCGGCAAGCGCTCGATTGCCATCGACCTCGACAGCGAGCAAGGCCGCGACATCGCGCGGCGACTCATTGACCAAGCCGACGTTGTCATCCAAAACTTTCGGCCTGGCGTGATGGACAAACTCGGCCTTGGTTACGACGCGGTGCGCGGAGATCGCACCGACCTGATCTACGTATCACTCTCTGGCTTTGGACCCACCGGTCCCTACGCCGCCAAGGGCGCCTACGACACCGTCATCCAGGCCTACGGCGGATTGGGTGCCAGTCAGGCCGACGCCGAAACCGGCGAGCCACGCTTCTTACAACAAGTAGCCGCCGACAAGATCACGGCGATGTATGCCGTGCAGGCAATCACCGCCGCGCTGTTTGCGCGTGAGCGCGGCGACCACGGCCAACATGTTGAGCTCTCGATGCTCGACTCGGTGGTGTCGTTCTTGTGGGCCGATGCGGCGGGCAACGAGGTGATGCTCGACTCAGACTCGAGCATGCCCTCGAGCTTCACGGGCACGTTCAAGCCGTTTCGGTTCTCCGATGGATGGGGCATCTGCACTCCCACCTCTGATGCTGACTTCGCGGGTATGTGCCGCGCTCTCGACGTAGATGGCTACGACGATCCGCGCGTCGCCGGGATCGTGGCTCGACGCACCAACGTTGCGTTAGTCAACGAGATCATGCTGCGCGTACGCGCGGCAGCCGCAACGATGACCACCGCCGAAGTGATGGCTCGCTTCGAAGCGCACAAGGTTCCAGCAGGCGTGGTGCTGTCGCCCGCCGCGCTGTCCAGCGATGCCCATGTGCAAGCGATTGGTCTGCTCGAAGACTCGGTGCACCCAACGGCCGGACGCCTGCGCCAGCCCAGGCATCCGGCGCAGTTCAGCGGCACGCCCGCGGCGCTCAGCGGTGGCGCGCCAACGCTTGGTCAGCACACCGATGAGTTACTCGCCGAACTCGGTTGCGACCCCGCTGCCATCGGCGCGCTGCGCACAAGCGGCGCAGTCTCGTAACCCAATCGGGTAGCCGTTTTCCCCAGCGCTCAACACAAGGCACCCAGTCGAACGCCGGCGTGGGCCTGATCGGGGAAGACGATTGTGGTGCCCACGCCGGCAACTGTGCTGTGGGCAACCAATCAATGCTCGCTGAACTACGCGTGACGAACGAATAGGTTGTGCGCCATGAAGACACACGCACTCGCAGTTATCGGTGGCGGCAACATGGGAATCGCGCTCGTGGGCGGCCTCATTTCGTCGGGCTGGATACAAGCCTCCGATCTCGCCATCGTCGAGGTGCTGCCCGAACAACGCGAACGGTTGTCGCAACAGTTTCCGGGCGCCAGTGTTGTTGACACCGTGCCGCCATGTGCTGCTGCCGTCATCGCGGTGAAGCCACCTGACGCACCAGCAGCAGCTGCGGCAGCAACTGGCGCCGGAGCGACACGCTTGTTGTCCATCGCCGCCGGCGTTTCACTCGCAACACTTGAGGCGGCGGCCGGCCCAAGCGTGGCAGTTATTCGCTCAATGCCCAATACGCCAGCACTTGTTGGCCTTGGCGCGGCTGGCATGGCCGGTGGTTCTGCGGCTAGCGCCGCCGATATCGAATGGGCCACAAGCATCCTCACTGCGGTGGGCACCGTCGAGATCGTTCCCGAGTATCAGCTCGACGCCATCACCGGGCTCGTTGGCAGCGGTCCCGCGTTCTTGTTCCTCATCGCTGAAGCGCTCATCGACGCGGGCGTATTGAACGGGCTCAGCCGACCCGCATCAGAGGCATTGGTCAGCCAACTATTCCTTGGCTCTGCAGCCATGCTCAGTCAGCGCGGCAACCCGGCGCAGTTGCGCGCAATGGTCACATCACCCGGCGGCACAACGGCTGCGGGTCTGAAGGTGCTCGAAGATCTCGCGGTGCGTGCGGCGATGCAATCGGCTGTGGTCGCCGCCACCGAGCGCAGCCGCGAACTCGGTCGCCCAGCGAGGTAACACACGCCTTGCTGCTTCGAGCAATCACGGTGCGAGACTCTCTGACCCGGCCCAAAGTCAGCCGACAGTGCCCTACGCAGGTACTTTCCGAAAACGGTGTACGTAAAGTTTTTGTCTTTTCTTTGGTGTGACCCTTTTCTCACGCGACATCTTCGGTCTATTGTCTCGTTCAGAGGTTCTCAAGACCTCCATTGCGCAAGCAAGCGAGAGACGCTCCCTCATGGGAAGCGCCGACTGGGGCTGGTGTCGTCGGGGGGTTGACACCAGCCCAAGTCGTTTCTCGGTTCGCCAGCAGCCTCACATCAGCTGAGCGGTAACCTCGCTCGCATGGCCCGCCGCTACGACACCATCTCATTCCTTACCGACTACGGCACGGTCGATGAGTTCGTCGGGGTCGTCAAGAGCGTCGTGCGCGATCTCGCCAACCATGTCACCGTCATCGACATCACCCACGAGGTGCCCCCGTTCGATGTACGCGCTGGGTCACTCACCCTCGCCCGAGCCATCTCGTATGTGCCATCAGGAATCGTGCTGGCGGTTGTCGATCCTGGCGTTGGTACCAACCGTTTGGCTATCGCCGTCGAAGTTGGCGATGGCGAAGGCGTCTTGATCGGACCCAACAACGGTCTGTTAGCGCCAGCGGTGGCAATGGCAGGTGGCGCGGGTCGGGCCGTGGTGCTCTCGAACGAGGCCTACCAATTGGTGGCACCTGGCGCCACGTTTGCCGGCCGCGACATCTTCGCTCCTGCCGCGGCGCACCTCTGCAACGGCGTCGATCTGTACGAACTCGGCGACCCAATCGACGCTGAGTTGCTCATCCCAGGCGTCATCCCGCTGCCACGCAACGAGGGCAACGCGCTCGTCACCGAGGTTCTGTGGGTCGACCGATTCGGCAACTGCCAACTCAACGTCGGCCCAGCCGATGTCGCTCATCTGGGCGATCGCATCAAGGTCACCGTCGGCGAACTCAACGGTGTACCAACCACGCGTGTCGCCACCATGTCGCCCAATTTTGCCGAGCTCGGTATGGGCACTGTTGGTCTTGTCACCGACTCATACGGCATGCTGGCGCTGTGTCTCGACCGCCGCTCAGCCGCACTAGAACTCAGCATTGGGTCGTCCGACCAAGTGGTGCTTGAGCCCGTCGAGGGCAACGACACCATCGGCAGCCCTGGGCTCTCAATGCCGGTGAACCTGCGAATCAACCGTTAGCGTTGCCGCATGCGCCCCGCCACAACGCTCGCCCTTGGCCTATTGCTCTTGGTGATTCTCGTCGCCGGTACGTTGTCGCTCCTTCGGCTCTAGCCCTGCTGCGTCGGGCGCTAACATTCACGGCCGGGGGTACAAGCCTGTGAATCTGGCAAACATCATCAACGGGCATCCGTCCGAACAAGTAGCGATCATCAGTCGTAACCGCGCCACCACCTACGGCACTCTTGTCGATCAGGTCGCTGGTCTGCGCGGCGGCCTCACCGAACTCGGTGTGCAACAAGGTGACCGCGTTGCCCTCATCGTTGGCAACAGCCGTTTCTTCGTGGTCTCGTACCTTGCGATCGTGGGCATCGGTGCAGTTGCCGTTCCGCTCAACCCATCGAGCCCAGCCCCAGAACTCACCCGCGAACTCGTCACGGTCGGCGCATCCACGGTCATCATTGGCCCCGCAGCCGTCAACGCGTGGCGCAGCATCGACCGGGCTCAGGTGCCGCTGGTCCAACGGGTTATCGCCACCGAGGGCCACGACATCGACGATGCCGTAACGCTCACCGACCTCATCGGCTCGACACCCGTGCCCGTGGTCGATGTCGCCGACGATCACCTTGCGGTGCTCATGTTCACCAGCGGCACGGCAGGCTCACCACGCGCCGCCATGCTGAGCCACGCAAACCTGCTCTCGAATATCCAACAGGTCGTTGGCACCGACGACTCAATCCAAGCTTGCGACATCGTCTACGCCGTGCTCCCGATGTTTCACATCATGGGCCTCAACGTGGTGCTCGGTATTTCGTTGGCGGTTGGCGCTACGGCCGTGCTCGTTCAGCGTTTCGACCCCACCACTGCGCTCGAGACCATCCGCGACCGCAAGGTCACCGTTGTGCCCGGCGCACCGCCAATGTGGGTCGACTTCTCGATGGTCGATGCGCCCAGCGATGCATTTGCCAGCGTCCGCACAGCGTTCACCGGCGCTGCGAAGATGCCCGAAGAGGCGATGCGGCTGCTCGACGAGCGCTTCGGGGTCAAGTTGGCCGAGGGCTACGGCCTCACCGAAGCATCTCCCATTGTCACCTCTTCAGGCGAAGGCGGCCGTCGGCCCGGCTCAGTGGGCAAGGTCATCGACGGCGTGCACATGCGCATTGTCGATGAGTTTGGCGAAGACGCTCTCGACGGCGACACGGGCGAGATCTGGGTGTCGGGCCCCAACGTGTTTCAGGGGTATCTCGATGACCCCGAAGGCACCGCCAAAGTGCTCACCGACGATGGTTGGCTGCGCACCGGCGACATCGGCACCACCGACAGCGACGGTTTCGTGTATCTCGTCGATCGCGCCAAAGACCTCATCATCGTCAGCGGGTTCAACGTGTTTCCTGCCGAGGTCGAAGAAGCGTTGCTGTCCCACACTGGGGTTGCCCAAGTTGGTGTCATCGGCGTGCCGCATCCCCACACTGGCGAAGCCGTAAAGGCATTCATCGTTCCCGAACCCGGCGTGCATCTCGACGAAGACGAACTCATTGCCTACTGCAACGGCGAACTTGCTCGATACAAGTGCCCCACCAAGGTGCTCTTCGTCGACCAGTTGCCGCGCAACATCAGCGGAAAGTTGCTACGCCGCTCGCTGCTGTGATGCGGCCAGGCCAACGCGTCGGCTTGCGCCACCGCTGGCCACCAAGAATCCAGCGAACAGAATGCAGATGCCCACTAGCAGCGTGAGCGCAAAGGCTCGATCTTTGCCGAGCCGACCTGCAACTGTGCCGCTGGCTGAAAGCACCAACGTGCCGGCTGCGATGAGCACATTGCCCAGCGCCAAACGTTTTGGCTGCGACACCGTTCGTTGAGCACCTGTGGCCACAACGGGCGCACGGCCACGCATCACCCGCCACGCAGACCACAATGCGCCGAAGATGATGACCAAGGCCGACACGCCCGACCCCACGGCAGCGAAGACGCGGGGCGCCACGCCAAAGATTTCGCTGCCCTGAGGAAGATCGTGACCCGAGACGGCGGCCCGTGTTGGCGCAGTGAGCACGACCCCGGTGGCGACGCCCGAGAGCGCGATGAGCCACGTGCGAATGCGGTTTCCCCATGCGGGTCCGAGCAACAGGTACACGGTGCCCAGCGCCAACCACGGCACGTTGAGCACGGCCCCCGTAAGGAAGAACAGTCGGAACGTGGCCGTGCCCCAGCCGTGAGATTCGGCCCACCACAAGGCCAGGGCACCCACGGCGAACATCGCTAGAGAAACGGTCCACGCCAGTTCGTGCAGGCGAGAACGTCGAAGCCACCGATCGAGCGTGCTGAGCGCAAAAGCCAATGCAACGAGAGTTGCGGCAGCTGCAAGCGCGGCGTTGGTGGTCACGGCGACACGATAGTAGGTCGGCACCCGTGGCGGACTTTGTGAACGCGTGCACGAATGCCTAGCGTGTAGAACGCATGCCAGTAGAACGCCCTCGCCGCCGTATCCCCGAGGCCACTGTTGCCCGGTTGCCGGTGTATCTACGCATCTTGATCGAACAGGCCGACGAAGAAATCACGAACATCAGCAGCGACGGCCTCGCCGAACTCGCCGGTGTGAACGCAGCCAAGGTTCGCAAGGACCTCTCGTATCTCGGCAGCTATGGCACCCGCGGCGTTGGCTACGAAGTCGCCTTCTTGGTCTACCAAATTCGCCGCGAACTCGGCCTCACCCACGATTGGCCAGTGGTCATCGTTGGTGCAGGCAACCTCGGTCAGGCGCTTGCCGGATACGGCGGCTTTGGCCAGCGCGGCTTCCCCGTGGCCGGTGTTGTCGACATCGATCCCTCGAAGGTTGGCAGCATCATCGCCGGAGTCCGCGTGCGCCACATCGACGACCTCGATCAGATCGTCCAGACGCGCCACGTACATATCGGCGTGGTCGCAACACCACCATCAGCAGCCCAAGATGCGGCCGAGCGACTCACCCGGGCAGGTGTCACAAGCATCTTGAACTTCGCCCCTGTTGTGCTTGCCGTGCCCAATGGCATTAGCGTGCGCAAGGTTGATCTAGCGGTCGAATTACAGATTTTGAGTTATTACGAGCAGCGCCGAATCGGCGTTGGTCTGCAAGCCATTGGGTCGAGTGACTCTGGCCGCGGAGCGAGCGCGTAAGGTTTCACCACAAGCAGGAAAGGTTGCCGAACACGTGTCCATCGTGGTTATTGGCGTGAATCACCGTACGGGGCCACTGGCCCTGCTTGAGCGCGTTTCCGTTACCGTCGAATCGCTCCCCAAAGCCATCGCCGGCCTCACCAGTCGAGTCAACATTCGCGAGGCTGTGGTGCTCAGCACGTGCAACCGCACCGAGGTCTACGCCGTTGCCGAACGCTTCCACGGCGCGTACTCAGACATCCGCGATTTCTTGTGCGAACTCGGCGGCTTGTCGCCCGATGAACTACACCCGCACCTCTACAGCCAACACGACGAGGCTGCAGTCTCGCACCTCTTCGAAGTGGCCAGCGGTCTCGATTCTGCAGTGCTTGGCGAGACAGAAATCCTCGGCCAAGTGCGCCACGCTTGGGAGCTCGCCCAGGCCGAAGGCGGCGCAAAGGCCACCCTCAACTTGCTTTTCCGCCACGCCCTCGAAACGGGCAAACGAGCACGCACTGACACCGGCATCAGCCGCTCTACCACCAGTGTGAGCCACGCTGCTGTCGAGATGGCCACCGAACGATTGGGCACCCTGCAGGGTCGCCGCGTGCTCGTGGTCGGTGCGGGCGAAATGGGCGAAGGCATTGCGGCCGCGCTTGTCTCCGCAGGCGCCAGCGACATCACAGTCACCAACCGCACCGAGGCACGCGCCGAGCAACTTGCTGCTCGCGTCAACGGGCGAGTCGTTCCCTTCCATGATCTCACTCAGGTGATTGCTCAGGTCGATGTTCTGCTCACCTGCACCGGCGCCGGGTCGGTCATCATCGATAGCGACACCGTGCGCAACGCACGTCTTGGCGCCAACTCCGAATTGCTCATCGTCGACATTGCAGTGCCGCGAGACGTCGACAGCGCTACCGCCTCAATCGATGGCGTCACGCTGCTCGACCTCGACAACCTGCGCGACTGGGCTGCAAAAGGCATCGAGAAGCGTGCTGTCGAAGCCGACTCGGTGCGCGTCATCGTGAGCGAAGAAGTGGAACGCTTCACTATCGATGTCACTGCTCGTCAGGCCGCACCGCTCGTGGCTCAGCTGCACGAACACGCCGAGTACATCCGACTCGCCGAACTCGATCGTTACGCATCGCGCTTGGCGGCCCTCGAACCTGCACAGCGCGCCGCCGTCGAGGCCGTCACCAAGGGCATCATTGCCAAGTTGTTGCACGCCCCGAGCGTTCGTCTCAAAGAAGACGTGGGCACACCCAGCGGCGAGCGCAACGCCGCCGCGGTACGCGACCTGTTCGACCTGAGCTGAGCTCGGGCCATGTCCCACTTCGCCCTGCGCATTGCAACACGATCGAGCGCGCAGGCGCGCACTCAAGCCGAGGTCATTGCCGCAGCGCTTGAGGCCGCAAACCCCGGCTGCCACACCGAGTTGGTGTTCATCGACACGCTCGGCGATCAACGCCAAGACGTGCCGTTGCACACCATTGGCGGCCAGGGCGTATTCGTCAAAGAAGTTCAGCGGGCCGTGTTCGATGGCCACGCAGACATCGCTGTGCACAGCGCCAAAGATCTTCCCTCGCAGCCTGCTGTGTCTGAAACCGGGGCCACGCTCATCATCGGCGCGTTCACCGAACGACGCGATGCTCGCGACGCGTTGGTGGGTAGCACAATCGATGGTTTGCGACTCGGGGCCACCGTGGCAACCGGCTCTGTGCGCCGCCGAGCGCAGCTCTACGCGATCCGCCCCGATCTTCACTTTGTTGAACTGCGCGGCAACATCAGCACCCGCTTGTCGAAGGTTCCCGACGACGGCGCCATCGTGATGGCTGTCGCGGCACTCGAGATCCTTGGTCTCACCGACCGAATCGCCCAGATCATGGACGCCGACACGATGGTGCCCGCCGTGGGCCAAGGTTGTGTCGCCGTTGAGTGCAGGTCCGACGATGCAGGCGCAATCGCCGCTTTGGCGACCATCGACCACGCGCCCAGCCGGCGAGCCGTGAGCACCGAGCGTGCCTTTCTCGCCGAACTGGGGTCGGGTTGTTCATTACCCATTGGGGCACATGTTCGCGATGGCCACCTCACAGCGTTTTTGGCCAACGACAATCGCCGTTCGTTGCAATCAACCGTTCGGCTCGGTCACGACTGGTCGGCTACGGCCATCGAAACCGCTCGATCAATGCACGCAGAGATCCAGCGTTGACCGAGCTGCCGTTGGCTCATCGTCGAGTGGTCATCACTCGGGCGGTCGATCAAATCGAGCCATTGGCGCAACGGCTGCGTGCCCTCGGCGCCGAACCAATCGCGTTGTCGCTCATCGACATCACCGAGCCATCCGACGGAGGCTCTGCCTTGCGAGCGGCTCTCAAAGATCTAGGCGCATTCAACTGGCTGGTACTCAGCTCGCCAAACGGAGCTGTTCGCGTCGCCGAGGCACTACAGCAACTGGGCGAACATCGGCCTCTCGTTGCCGCTGTCGGAACTGCCACAGCAGCCCAGCTTTCGGTGCCCGCCGACCTGGTACCGCGGCGTCAGATCGCCGAGGGACTCCTCGCCGAGTTCCCCGATGGCAACGGAACAGTGCTCCTCGCTCAAGCCGAGCAAGCGCGTCCGGCTTTGGCTCGTGGCTTGGCCGCAAAGGGCTGGGACCTCACGGTCGTCTCCGCATATCGCACTCAGCCGCGCGTCCCCACGCCCGATGAGCAATCGGCAGCGCTCGGAGCCGACGCAGTGTTGTTTGCCAGTGGCTCCGCCGTCAGCGCGTGGGTCGATGTCTTCGGCACCGAAATCTCGCCTCCGCTGTTCGCCATCGGACCAGCAACAGCGCAGGTAGCGCACCAATTTGGCCTCAAGGTAACCGCTGTTGCAGCCGATCATTCTCTGAACGGATTGGTCGATTGCCTGAGGGTCTATTTTCTCGGACTCAGTTAGCCTTCCACCGATGTCCAACGGGTGAATCCCGCCGACAACAATCACGACAAGGCGCACAGATACTTGAAGACAGTTCGGCAATCGGCACGGGCCTTGGGCCTCGGTGGAGCAGTGGCGGCGCTTGCAGTTGCGACCGTCGCTGCCTTTGTCATGCCCGAGACCGCTTCAGCACGAGTCGTACTCACCACTGCGTCGGTGTCTCTGATGTCGCCCGCAGCTGCCACGAACCCTTCTGTGTCGGCCGATGGTCGTTACGTTGTGTTCGCCTCCGCCCCACCAATTGCCGATGGCCGAACCAGCAGCGTGTGGCTTAACGACCGCACCACCGGTGCGTTGACCCAACTCACCAATCTGAAGAACGGCGTCCGCATCGGTAACAGCATCGATCCAGTGATAAGCGCCGACGGTTGTGTGGTGGTGATCACCACCGAGATGGCATTCGATCTCTTCCGTGATGATGACACCGGCAAACGCTGGGATGTCTATCGCTCAACGCTCGCTCAGTGCGGCGGCAAACCAAACGACTGGCAGCTGGTGTCGTCGGCGTCGTTCAGCGATGGTCAAGGCCAGGCTCGTGGCGACGTTGACCCCACCCAGCCAGCAGCAGTCTCAAGCAGCGGCTCGGTCGTTGCCTACGCACGCCCGTTCAAGTCGCTGTCGGGTCACGACGATCCGTTGCATCGCCCCTCGGCTGTCGAGGTTGTCGATCTCTCCACTCTGGCCGAGCAGGCTGGGCACTCTGTTCAAGCATCGGGCTTGCCAGCCGAGACTGCGGGCAACAGCGCCATCTATCTTGGCCAACGCAACCCTGCGCTCTCGGGCGACGGCCGATTCGTGGTCTTCAGTTCTGACGCAACATCGAACGAGGCCGTACCCGAGTGGGTCAATCCTGCGATCGGCTCCACCTCGGCCGTGAGCCAAATTTATGCGTGGGACCGCACGAACCCTGACCCCTTTACCGCTGTTGCGCTCATCTCTCGAGGCCCCACCGGGCCTGCAAACGCAAGCGCCATCAATCCAGCCGTATCGGCCGACGGACGGTTGGTGTCGTTCGCCTCAAAGGCCACCAACCTTGTGAGCGCGCCAAGCCTCGATGCCTGTGGCAGGTTCTGCCCGTCGCAGATTTATTCGGTAGACCGCGACGCCAACAACAACTTTGTATTTGATGAAACCGACTCCACGGTCATCACCCCGGCCACACCAACCGCGCCCAGCTCCACTGCGACAACAGCCGGCACCTCGATCACACTCGTCAGTCGCGTTCCAGCGGCGCAAGGACAACCAATCATCGCGGCCGACGGCGAGTCGAACTGGCCCACGATGTCTGGCGATGGAAACACGATTGCCTTCTCGACGCAAGCAACAAACCTGCTCGCTATTCGCACACCTGGCGGCGGAGATGTCAACGACGGCGACCTCATCGTGGCCGACTTGGGAACATCCAATTTGCACCGCGCATTCGATGGCCCTTCACCGGCGGCCGGCGCTCACGCCAACGCACGCCTGTCGGCCAACGGTCGCGTGCTGGTGGCCGACACCATCGTGGCCAACCAACTGCTCGCTAACCCATCCATCGTCGGCAGGCACGTTGTCGCTGTGTCATTCACACCTACCTTGTCGATGGCAAACGCCGATCTCGGCACCGTCACCGTGGGTGTGCCCGGCCCCGAGTGGTATGTGAACGTGGTCAATGATGGCCCTGGCGCATTCGTGCCCAATGCCGTCACAAGCGATA
>Ga0194057_10000113_pt1 | contig 38389 bp, 28 predicted proteins | sample SepL4415m_MetaG_FD_155474 | JGI IMG/M metagenome (GOLD analysis project Ga0194057, IMG submission 155474) | Anoxic zone freshwater microbial communities from boreal shield lake in IISD Experimental Lakes Area, Ontario, Canada - Sep2016-L442-15m | ecosystem: Environmental > Aquatic > Freshwater... | reverse complement strand
CAAGAGGAGCGTACCGGCACCCAACTTAGTCAGGCCGCCCGAGCCGCTGATGTCATTGTTGACGGTAAACACGTTGGCCGCATTGGCGATGTCGAAGCCTCCATTGAACGTGGACCAGTTAACTGAGTGGCTTCCCAAGTCGGTGACGGCGGTTCCGGTGATCTGTAGTATCCCGCCGTTGAAAATGATCTGGCTGTTGGCGGCCCCAAGATTATTGCTGCCGGAAATGCTCAATTCGCCGCCGGTGAGCGTCGTGCCGCCGCTGTAGCTGTTGTTGCCCGTAAGTGTCAAAATGCCCGTGCCGGCCTGAGTCAGACTCCCGCCGCCGCCGATGGTGCCGCCGAAGACCGAGTTATCCGATCGGTTGAACACCAGCACTGCGTTGTTCGTGATATTGCCGGTAAGGCTACCCGATGTGCCACCGTTGCCGACCTGCAAGGTGCCGGCCGATAGGGTCGTGATGCCGCTGTAGTTATTGCTGCCCGTAAGCGTCAAAATGCCCGCGCCGGCTTTGGTCAGGCTTCCAACGCCGCCGATGATGCCGCCGAATGTCGAGTTGTCCGATCGGTTGAACACCAGCACTGCGTTGTCCGTGATATTGCCGGTAAGGCTGCCTGACGTGCCACCGTTGCCGATCTGCAAGGTGCCGGCCGATACGGTCGTGATGCCGCTGTAGTTATTGTTACCCGCAAGTGTCAGAATGCCCGCACCGGCCTGAGTCAGGCTCCCGACGCCGCCGATGGTGCCGCCGAAGACCGAGTTATCCGATCGGTTGAACACCAGCACTGCGTTGTCCGTGATATTGCCGGTAAGGCTACCCGATGTGCCACCGTTGCCGACCTTCAAGGTGCCGGTCGATAGGGTCGTGCCGCCGCTGTAGTTATTGCTGCCCGTAAGCGTCAAAATGCCCGTGCCGGCTTTGGTGAAACTTCCGCTGCCGCTGATAACGCCGCCGAAGGTTGGGTTGTCCGATCGGTTGAATACCAGCACTGCGTTGTCCGTGATATTGCCGGTAAGGCTACCTGACGTGCCACCGCTGCCGATCTGCAAGGTGCCGGTCGAGATTTTCGTGCCGCCTGTGTAGAGATTGTTGCCGGTCAGGAGCAGCGTGCCGATGCCTAACTTGGTCAGGCTCCCGTTGCCGCTAATCGCACTGCTGACGGTAAACACGTTGGCCGCATTGGCGATGTCGAAGCCTCCATTGAACGAGGACCAGTCGACTGAGTAGTTTCCCATGTTGGTGACGGCGGTTCCGGTGATCTGTAGGATCCCGCCGTTGAAAATGACCTGGCTGTTGGCTGCCCCGAGATTATTGCTGCCGGAAATGCTCAATTCGCCAGCGGAGAGCATTGTGCCGCCACGGTAGCTGTTTGAACCAGTCAAAAGGAGCGTGCCAGCACCCAACTTGGTTAGGCTTCCTCCACCGCTGATGGCACTGCTGACGGTAAACACGTTGGCCGCATTGGCGATGTCGAAGGCTCCATTGAACGAGGACCAGTTGACCGAGTGGCCTCCCATGTTGGTGACGGCGGTTCCGGTGATCTGTAGGGTCCCGCCGTTGAAAGTGACCTGGCTGCCGGCCGCCCCAAGATTGCTGCTGCCGGAAATGCTCAATTCGCCGTCGGTGAGCGTTGTGCCGCCCGCGTAACTGTTCGAGCCGGTCAAGAGGAGCATCCCGGTGCCCAACTTGGTCAGGCCGCCCGAGCCGCCGATGGCACCGCTGACGGTAAACACGTTGATCGCATTGGCGATGTCGAAGGCTCCATTGAACGAGGACCAGTTGACCGAGTGGCCTCCCATGTTGGTGACGGTGGTTCCTGTGATCTGTAAGGTTCCGCCGTTGAAAGTGACCTGGCTGCTGGCGGCCCCAAGATTGCTGCTGCTAGAAATACTCAATTCGCCGTCGGTGAGCGTTGTGCCGCCCGCGTAGCTGTTCGAGCCGGTTAAGAGGAGCATCCCGGTGCCCAACTTGGTCAGGCTGCCAGAGCCGCTGATGTCACTGCTGACAGTAAACACGTTGATCGCATTGGCGATGTCGAAGGCTCCATTGAACGAGGACCAGTCGACTGAGTGGCTCCCCATGTCGGTGACGGTGGCTCCAGTAATCTGCAGTATCCCACCGTTGAAAATGACGCGGCTGCTGGCGGCGCCAAGATTGTTGTTGCCGGAAATGCTCAATTCGCCGCTGGCGAGCGTCGTGCCCCCCGCGTAGCTGTTCGAGCCGGTCAAGTAGAGCGTGCCCGTGCCTAACTTGGTTAGGCTCCCGCTACCGCTGATGACGCCGTCGAAGGTCGGGTTGTCCGAGCGGTTGAACATCAGCACTGCGTTGTTCGTAATATTGCCGACAAGGCTTCCTGACGTGTTACCGCTGCCGATCTGCAAGGTGCCGGCCGATACGGTTGTGCCGCCCGTGTAGGTGTTGCTGCCCGTAATCGCCAGAATGCCCGTGCCGGCCTGAGTCAGGCTCCCGACGCCGCTGATGACGCCGTTGAAGGTCGTGGTGCCGGAGAGATTGAAAACCAGTGCGCTGTTGTTGGTCACCGTCTCCGTGCCGAGAGTGCCACTCTCACCGCCGCTGCCGACCTGCAGGGTGCCAGCACCGATCGTGGTTACACCGCTGTAGGTGTTACTGCCGATAAGGATCAGCGTGCCTGACCCTGCCTTGGTCAACCCCGTGGGACCGCCGTTGTCCGCGATGACACTGCCGATCGTGAGGTTGGCCGGCGTAATGACGATCAACTCCCCGCCGGCCGAACCGGCCAGGATGCCACCGCTGATGGAACCGGAGGTATTGCCGATCAGGCCACCGCCCGCCAGCGTTAGCGAGCCGGAACCGGTCATCGTGACCCCCACGGTACCGCTCAGGTTCAGCGTGTTGAACGACAGGGCGGAAGTGACGTCGTTCTGAGCGCCGGTAGGTGACACATTGAGGGTGCCGCTAGAACCTAGCGCACCAAGATTGCTTCCGGTGTAGGTGCTATAGGCCGTGATGGAGTTTCCCGTGCCGTTGGAGCTTGCCCAGTCGGTCCCGCCGACCGTGGCGTAGCCGCCGAGGATACCGTTGGTATTTGTGGTGGTGGTAATGATGCCGTTCGAGCCGGATAGTGTGCCGCTGGGCAGTGTGAAATTGACTGTGCCACCCGGGCTGCGGCTGATACTTCCCAGGCTCAAGAGCAGTGGGTTCGATGTACTCGCGGCCAGGACGATGGCCGAATTGCCCGGATTGATCGCTAGGCCATTGAACCATTGACTGTTGGTTGTGTTGGCATTTCCTTGGATCGCCAGGATACCGCCACCCAAGGCCAAGGAAGAGGTATTGGTCACGTTGTTGATAATGTTGGCAATTGGTGCGCCTGCCCGGCTGAAATCGAGCTTGAGTCCGCCGGCGGCGACGAACGTGCCGCCGGTGTAGGAGTTGCTGCCAGAAAGGACGACGGTATTGGCCGTGGTCTTATTTAGGCTGACGTTGCCGTTAAGATTCGCGCTGATGGCACCGCTCTGTACGTCAAAGGTGGTGGTGCTGGTGAGCGCACCAGTGGTGCCCGTGATTGTACCGCCGGTCAACTGAACTTCGCTGACGGTATTGCTGAAGGCGCCGATATCCAACAGTCCAGCGGAGATTTTGACATTCTTAATGGAGGCTATCTGGTTGCTTAGCAGCAATTGAACGGTACCGCCGGAAACCGAGAGATTGCCGTTGATCGCTAGCGCGCCGCTGGTGCTCAGTTGTAGTGTGCCGGCATTGACGGTTGTTGTGCCGGTGTAGGTGTTGCTGCCCGTGAGCGACAGCCAGCCTGAACCTGTCTTGGTCAGGCTACCGCTGCCACTGACAATGCCGCTGACGGTAAGAAAATCGGTGGGGTTGGTCACCGTCATAAGATTCCCGGCCGTGGCCAGCACCAGCGGCGCGGAAATCGTGTGGCTGCCACTGATTACGTTGATGAGGCTCTGGCTGCCGGAACCGTTGGTTGAGGACAAGGTGAGTGTCTGACCCGGCGAGGCTGCGATTGTGTAACCGGCACCGCTCTTGTCGAACTCGAACTCGATCTCCTCGACGCTCGCGGAGTTGTCGATGGTTACCGTGCCGCCGCTACCGCTGAAGCGAGCAACCCCGTCGCCGTTTTGCGGCAAGCCGGAAGTCCAGTTTGAGGGGTTGCTCCACAATCCAGCATTCCCGCCGTTTCCCCAGTTGTTCGGGGTGCCGGTCTCGCGGTGTACGGTCACCGCACCGCCGCTGACCCGTGAGCCGTCGCTGAAGACGGCGACGGGCACGAGGACATTGTCGCCATAGGCGAGTGCGGTGGGGCTGAGGCTGAGCGAGCCGAGTGAGCCCCTGGCCACCGTCCGGCCAAGACACGTCAACTCGAACTGTGACACGGTGCCGTCGCCGGCGGTCGCGGCTAGGCTGATTGTTCCTGCGGATAAGGTCAGCGTGAGGTTACCGCCGTTGAAATTGATGGCGCGACCATGGTTGTTTACCACGATCTGTTGGGCCGCATAGCCTTCCGACGCGGCCTGAGAGTCATTGATGCCGACGATGCGGACTTCGTGGACGCCGTCGGAAAGGTTCGCCGTGTTGAGGTTGAACGTCCCGGTACCGCCGGAAACGGAGGATCTGACCAGCCCGTCCACGAGCAACTCCAGCTTACTGATACCGGTAGTGGGGATGCGCGGATTGGTCAGTCCCGCCGATGCGCTGATAGAAATCGCTCCTATAGCTGAGCCGTAGTTGCCAGGGCCGGAGATAAACGCAACCTTGGGAATGTCGGCAAACGGCTGTGTCAGCATGTCGCCCAGGGGCATCTGGATGTCGGGCACGGCAACCGACTTGGCAAGTGCCTCGCCAAACGTGGAGCCATCGGCAATGAAGGTGTAAATCGAGGAATTGGTGAAGCGGTAGGTAATGTTGTAAGGCTCGAACACCGAGCCGGTTGTGCCGGATGCGCCGGCGGCGATCAATTTCGTCGCCTTGGTCTGGTCAAGATCGGAAAAATCGCAGCCGTAGCTGGTCAGGTTGTCGGCCCAGGAGCCGGGGAGATAGGTCGAGTTGTTGGGAAGCGTCATCGTATCGGCGCCGATGACCGCGCCGAGGACATCGTTGCGGTTCTGCGGTGTGTTGCCGTTTTCCGCGAACCAGGGTATGTTGCGGGCGCTGAGTTGCTGTTGCGTGTAATACCATTCCGGCATCCGCGGCCCCGAGCGTAGGGAATCGCCGCTGTTTTCAAAGTAGATGGTACCTACCGGGCGCGACCCATCTGAGGCGGCGGCACTCTGCAGGCCGGCGATGACCTCGCTGACCGTGTTACCGTTCGTCCCGGTGTAGCCGATCGCCCCCGACATGTAATACTGGGTGGTGATCGTCTGATTGGGCACCGGATAAAAAATGCTATAGGCGTTGGAATGTTGGATGGCCGTGTTGCTCCCTACCGGAATATTTGTCGGGTCTTGATAGAGACCCGAAACAGGCATGTAGAGGTAGGGATCGTTGTAGTAAGACGTAGCGTTCTGCATCGTCAATCCGGAGCCGTTGGTCAGCGGCGTGAGCAGGCTCAACGCATAGTTGAGCGAGTTGGCCCCCGTGAGTCCCAGACCGGGTTCCGGGACGATCCCGTAAGAAACGGCTTGGCCGATCGTGCCGATGTAGTTGATCTGGTTCGTCAGTCCGCGCGCGGAGATGTAGTTTTTGATCGGGTTCAGATAGTAACTGGTGACGTCCGCTTGCGAGATCGGCTGCCCGTTAATGTTGGAGTTGGTCGGTGGCGCGATGAAAACGATGTTGTTGGCGGGGATATTGCGGAGGGCGGCGTAGGCGTTGGCGATCTGCAAGGAGGCTGAGTCGTTAGGGTTGACCACGAGGAGCATGTTCTCGCCGCCACCGCCCGCCATTGCTTGCCCGGCGTTGCCGAGACAACCAAGGACTGTAATCAAAAGACAGATTGTGCTTATCGCCTTCATAAGGGGATTTATCTGCTGTCCTGCCAGTTTAGGTAAACCGCAGGAGATTATTGAATGACGATATAACAAGGCCGCTCCGATGAGTCGCGCAGCAACCAATGGCAGCCACTCGCGAAAGTAGAAATATCATGCCCAGTGGACATTATAAATGGCAGCGGCCAAAATTGCAAAGAAAAAAACATCCGAAAGAGGGGGGCGGCTTGCTTTTTGGGCAAACGGGTATTCAGTTGACTCAAGTGATTAGGTTAGACGCTGTGACGTCGCGTAGCGACGATGCGATGGTAGCCGTGGGTTTTTAACCCACGGAATAGGTCGTCCAATGACCGTTTTGCGTCGCGTGGCGACGCCTCAATCGTCGCTACGCGACGAACGGAAATGTGGGGGCATCGCAAACCGTGGGCTGAAACCCACGGCTACCCTCATAACGTCGCTACGCGACGAACTTGATTCAATGAAATACCCCCATTTGGGGTAATTTGCGGCAAGGCGTTCCGTGGGGCTCAAGAAAATAAACAGTCCGGGCCGCCTTTTACAGGCTGGCTCCGGACTGTTCCCCCCCTCGGAAGTTCTGTTGTGGCCGGTCTCCCGACCGAGCCACGCTGCCGACCGATGGTCTCCCATTCACCGGAGACCTTTAGGCCGACATTTCGGCGGGGTCTGGAGACCCTCGCCGAACTGATGGGTACTTAATTATTCGGTTTTTCAAGCCCTTTGACTTTCGCAAAGTTTGGCGATTGTAGGGATTGTGTTGTCTAGTTTGTTTCCTTGAATTGACCTAAAAAATCTTCTCTATTTACCGTGGCCCTCTCAAACAACACCCTGCTACAGATTCTATTAAACATCTATTACGAATGCGACGATGGTTTGGAGTAAATGGTTTTTTTGGCCATTAGTCTTCGCTAAAATTACCTAAATTACCAAGATTACCCTGCTGATTAAGGAATCTGCCATGAATACCTTGAGTCGTTTTGCCCATACGGTCATGAAGTTGCCGATCGTCTGGGGTATTTTGGCGTGTGCTGCCTTTTACGGCCTGATTTTCGGCGGCCCGTTGGACCTGCCGATAATGCACCGCTACTTTACGCACCACCCCGTCGAGTATGGTGAAACGCTGCTGTTCTCCGTGGGTATGGCGGCACTCATGCTGCGGCTTACCGATGTCATCACTCAGCGATTGGCCTTGGGTAAATCGCCCTGGAAAACAGTTGCCCCCGGCCAACTGCCGCTGGATGAACTTTGCCGAACCTTGGATGCGGAGTTGGAGCGGCAGCCGGCACATCGGCGGGATGAGTATTATTTGGGCCGGCTCCGCGCGGCATTGCATTACGTCCGGCGTTTGGGTTCGACCGAAGGCATTGGCGATGAACTGAAATATCTCACCGACCTTGATGGCACGCGAGCCCACGGCCGTTATGGTCTGTTTCGCGTGATTGTGTGGGCGATCCCTATTCTTGGCTTTCTTGGTACGGTCATCGGTATCACGCTGGCCCTCAACGGCATCGATCCCAAGTCGCCCGATGAGTCGATGTTGCGGGTGATCACGGGCCTGGGGCTGAAGTTCGACACGACCGCAGTGGCTCTTTCGCTCTCGATGGTTCTGGTGTTCGTCCACTTCTTTGCGGATCGGGCTGAGACCGCGTTGCTGACGGCCGTCGATTTCCAGGTGGAAAGTGAACTGGCTGAGTATCTGCCAGCGGCCTCGGCCGGCCCGGACGGCCAGATCATGGCAATGCGCCGCATGGCCGAAGTGATGGTCACGGCAACCGACCGGTTGATCGAACGGCAGGCTCAACTTTGGCTGGCCTCGATGGAAGCCGCCGCTCTGCGCTGGACGGAAATGGGGGATTCGGCCGCCGCAAATTTGACCCGCGCCTTGGACGAAAGCCTGAAACATCACGCCGAGCGACTTGCCGCCAGTGAGGAAACCGTTGCCAAGCAAGGTCGTCAGCAGTGGGAGAAGATTGCCCAGGCCCAACTCCAGCACGTCCAAAGTCTGGCGGGAGTGCAGGACTCCCTGGCCCAGCAGGCGGAGACGATGGGCCGCATTCTCCAAGCAACTGGTGACGTCGAACAACTTCAGGACGTCCTGAATCGCAACCTGGCCGCGTTGGCCGGGGCCAAAAACTTCGAGCAGACCGTACTTGGGCTGGCGGCCGCAATCCATTTGCTCAACGGGCGGATGGTCGAAGCGACGTTGGCCGTACCGGCTGTTCAACTTGAATCAAAACGACGCACCACGAAGGCCGCATGAAAGCGATTTGGTTGACTAGGAACCGCCGCGGGCGGCGAGGGGCACCACGCTTCTCGCTGTTTCCTTTCCTCGCCGTGCTGATATGCACGATGGGTGCGCTGGTGCTATTGTTGCTTTCGGTCACTCGCCAAGCTCGCCTGCAGGCCGTCAGGGAAGCCGTGGCCAAGAATACTGAAAAGCAATCAAGCATCACCGCAGAAATGGAAATGGTCCAATGGCGGGTCGAACAACTGAAAAAATCGCGCAAGGAAACCGAGTCCCAACTGGCTGAGTCTCGGCTCGTGCTGGGCCATATTGAAGACCATGGCCGTCGGCTCCGTGATCAATTTCAGGAACTCTCTCAGCAGGTCACGAAGGCTGCGGACGAAGGGCTGAAACCGGGCCGCTTTGTCGCTGCCGGTGAAGAGGAACTGCGGCGGGTTGAAGGCCAGATCGCCGAGGCCCAACAGCGACTTGCTCAGGCCCAACTCTCAGCCGCCAAGCGTCCGAAATCTTATGCCATCGTTCCCTACGAGGGGCCCAACCGCACCCGTCGCCGCCCCATTTATATCGAATGTCGCGGCGACGCCGTCGTGTTGCAGCCCGAGAACATCGTTTTCACCGAGACCGATTTTGATGAACCGCTAGGCCCCGGCAATCCGTTGGCCGCCGCCATCCGCGCGGCCCGCGAACAGATGCTCCTACAAGGCAGCGTCGATCCACAAAACGCGGGCGAACCGTATCCGTTGTTGTTGATCCGTCCCACCGGCATTGCTGCTTATGATGCCGCCCTGGCCGCGATGAAGTCGTGGGGTTCGGAGTTTGGCTACGAGTTGATCAACGAAGATTGGCAATTGAAATATCCGCCGCCGGTGCCAAGCGTGGCCAAGTCGGTTGCCCAGGCCGTCTTTCTGGCCCGGCAGGAACATATCCGATTGATTGCCGCCGCGCCGAGCAAGTATGGCAAGCGGCCGCGCACCGGAAGCTATCGTTCACCCACCGGCGGTGAAGCGGGCGAGCAGGGCAGGGCAGGGGAGGCCGAGAGCCCCGGCTTCTATTCTTCCAAGCCGACCGACCGCTACGGCCGTGATTACGCCGGCGGCGGATCGTCCGCGACTGGCCGCAGCGGTGGCGGTGGTAGAAGCGGAAGTGGAAGCGGTGGCAGTAGCTTTGGCGGAGGGAGTGAAAGTGGAGGGAGCGGCGGCAGCAACGGCCCAAGCGGCGACGCCGAGTTTGCTGCCAACAACCCTTACGTTTCGCTTCCCGCTCCTGGCATGGTCGGTTCATCGAGCGCGGGTTCCGGCGGAAGCGGAACTGGTTCAGGATATGGCACCGGAAATGGAATCGGTGGTGCTCCGGGATCGGGCGTTGCTGGCGGCATGGTCGGTGTACCGGGTATGAATTCCGGTGGAAACGGAACTGGTTCAGGATATGGCCCCGGAAATGGAAACGGCGGTACTCCGGGATCGGGCGTTGCTGGCGGCATGGTCGGCTCACCGGGTATGAATTCCGGTGGAAACGGAACTGGTTCAGGAAACGCCGTTGCTGGCGGCCCTCCCGGCTCCCCGGCCATGAGTTCCGGTGGACCAGAAAATGGCTCCCCGCTCCCTGCTCCCTCCAACGGCCAGCCGATCGGCGGCTCGCCTACCGTGGCCGGAGTTGCTCGTCCTGATGGCTATATCAACGGCCGAGCCAACGACGGAAATCCCGTGCCCGTGCGGCCCGAGCCATCTTCCTCGATGGCCATGGCTCCCGCGACGCCGCTACGCCCCGGAGAATGGCGTCCGAGCGAAGAAACAACTCCGCCCAAACGTGATCGCGAAGCGGAAGAGAAGGAAAAGCAAGAAAAGAAGAAGCATCCTTACGACAAGGTAACGCTTGATCGCAACCAGAATGACTGGGCCTTGCGCAACGCTACCCGGCATGCGGCCGCCATCAGCCGGCCAATCCATATCGATTGTTATCAGGATCGCATCGTGCTCGTGCCGGAGGCGGGCAGCGGCGAACCCTGCGTCATCCATTGCGATTACGGCGGACATCGCGACGCCGACAAGCTCGTTGCTGCCGTTTGGGAAATCATGGACACCTGGGGCATGGCTGGCCGCGAAATGTATTGGCGACCCGTACTCAATTTCTATGTCGCCCCCGGTGCCGAACCGCGAATGCTCGATTTCACGCGTTCGCTGGAAGGTAGCGGGTTGGTGATCGAGCGGAAACAGTAGGCAACAATCCGCCCCTCTACTATTGGGAGAGGAGCAGGGGGTGAGGGAAATAATACCATGGCACACACCGCTGAACACGAAGAAGCCGTCAATGCTGATTCGTTCCTCGATATCGTGGCCAGTGTCGTCAGCGTCATGATTATTATGGTCATGATGACTGGGCTGAAGATTAAGAATACGCCACTGGAAGCCCTGCCCACCAGCGAGGTTGCTCGGGCTGGCGGCGATCTGGTCCAAAAACAGCACGAAGAACAGATGCTCCGCGGCGACGTGGAAAAAATTGCCACGGAGATGGAACAAGTTCAAACTCAGACGGCCGTGCGGCAGCGAGAACGCGATATTCTGGTCCTAGCCACGACCGGGCTCGACCAGCAGTTACGCGGTGCCCGGCAGTCGGCGGCGCAGCAATCGCCACCCGACGGTCAATTGGCTGCTAAGGTGATGGATGTTCGCAGCCAGTTGGAGATTCTCAACCGCCAGCGGGAGGCGATCGAAAAATCTCCTGCGCAGTCGGTACAGATCGAGAGTTTCACCACGCCGCTGGGCCGCACGGTCGACGGCCGCGAGTTGCACTTTCAACTTATCCATGGGCGCATCGCTTATGTGCCATTGAACGAGCTTGTCCAGAAGGCCATGTTGGATCTCAAACGCAAGGCCTACAAGCTTTCGGAGCGGCCTGAGTTGACCGACACCGTGCCGCCCGAGCAAGGCTTTCGCCTCACCTATACGATTCGACTTCGTCCGCCGACGTTGGACGAGATTCGCGAGTCGGGCAGTCAGCGGCCGAAGATCGAAGATCGCGTTGTCTTGACACCGGTCAGCGACAACCTAGGCGAGACGCTCGACGAGGCATTTCGGCCAGGCTCGCAGTTCCAGCAATCTCTCACGGACCGGCGGGCGAAGGATGCCACAATTACGCTCTGGACCTATCCCGACAGTTTTGACGACTTCCGTCGCGTGAAGAAAGAACTCTATCGACTCGGCTTCCCTGTTGCAGCACGGCCTCTGCCCGAAGGCGTGCCGATCAGCGGATCTTCCCAAGGCAGCAAGTCGACGGCCGAGTAAAGGGCGGGTTAGCAAGTTTTCCTTCTGCGTGGTATAATTCAGATCATCGGAACTGCCGAACTTTGAGCTTCAGGAGAAAGCAGAATGGAGTTCAGCAATGGACGAATGGAAGGGAGTGTGAGATGGGAAGTGTAACTGCGACATTTCGCAACGGGCGGATTGAATTTGCCGAACCGATAGACTGGCCAGACGGAACGCAGGTGGAAGTGACGCCATTTAGCAGTCCCCAACAGCGAGTAAGTTGGCTCTTGCTGCCGCCCCTGGATGTCGGTGATTTCCGCGAACTGAGTGCGGAGGACGATCTGTTGGGGGAAATGCTCGATGACGCACGGGCTTGATACTTCCTTCCTTGTGGCGACTGAGTTGGCGTCGCACGTTCAACACAACGCTAGCCGAGTGCTGCTACAGCACTTCGCTCAGGCGGGAGACAACTTGGCCCTGGCCCCACAGGTTCTCGCTTTCACCATTGTTGAGCCATGATCCACTGAGCTTGTAATCCTGTTCGTCGCAAAGGCTGTGAACAAGTGGGGCTTGAGAAAATGAGAAAGAAACGATCACCCTGATGAAGATAATTGAAGAGCATCGCCGAACACACTCGCCGACAACGCCGATCACACGATTGCTACTATTCATCGCATCCGCTAAAATAGGCGGAGATGAAGTTCACTCATTATGAAGGAGTCCCTGATATGCGAAATCGAACTCGTTTGTTTATGGTCATTCTGACCGCTGGAATTGCGGGTATGGTCGTTCTAGTTGCCGGCATAACTGTGGCGATTCCCCCCGCTCAGCGGAAAGCGGATGCAGACAATGCGAAGAAGGCGGCCAGTGCGAAGAAGGCGGCTGGTGCCACGAAGGCGGCCGAAGACAATGCTGCCACATCGAAAACGGGTGTGGCGCAACTGAACGCGGCCGTCAAGTCATCTCAGAAGGAGGTGGACGACGCGGTCAAGGCCCTCAAGGCACTGGAGGACGAAGTTATCAACGGTCAATCGGCCGATTCCGATTTCGGCAAGGTTCGGGATGAGTTCCGTGCGGCCGAAAAGAAGTATCAGGACGCCATCAACGCTGTCAAGGAGAGCGAGGATTACAAAAGTCGGCTGGCCAAAGTTCGCGAGTCGGACGACGCGGCAACTGCAATGCGAGCCTTGAAAAAAGAGTTTGACGCGATGCCCGAAATTGACGATTCGCGGACCGCGTTCCGGGAAATCAAGGCGAAGTATGAACCGCTGCGGACCCAATTCCTGGAGGCTGACAGCAAATGGATTGACGCCAACAAGGATATTAAGGACAAAAAGAAGGCCCTGGAGGACGCCAAGCACCAGTATACCGAGGCCAGTGTGGCCGCCAATAAGGCCAAGGCCGATGCCCGAAAAGCCGAACGGGCTGCTGCCGCTGCCGCTGCCGCAGTGGCCGCCCAAAAAAGAATGGAAGAGTACAGAAAGCAAATGGAAGAGCAACAGAAGAAGCAACAACAACAACAGATGCAGCAAAGGCGCCGGTAAGGGCCGGCGAACCAATAACTGTCGTGTTTTGCGCATTCGCCGAGCGGGGGGCAGACGGCACACGGAGTGTGCCTGCTACTTTTCTTGCGACACTTATTTCTGCGCCGATCCTAAGGGCTCATTCTACTTACACCCCGTGGTATGTCGCGTAGCAACGCGGCGTTTCCCAGAGCCGGACCTCAACCACCGGAAAACCCTTGGCGGCCGTGATGTCATAAATCAGTCGGGCGATGTTTTCGGCCGTGGGGTTGTCGTCCATGAGATACACCGGTTCGTCGAGCTTCTTCAGCAACTCGACTGCCGGATCGTGACGGCAAAGAATCATGCGGTGGTCCAGATTGTCGTCAACCCAGGTGTTCATTACCGTCTTGATATCACCGAAGTCGAGTACCATCCCCAGGTCGTTGAGTGTGGACGACTCCAGAGTGATTAGGGCCTTGCCGTTGTGACCGTGCAGGTGCCTGCACTTGCCTTCGTAGTTCAACAAGCGGTGTCCGTAGCAGAAATCGATCTCGCGGGTTACGTGAAACATAGTTGTAATGGGGCAGTTTTTCGTAGAACGGATTTCAATCCGTTTGAACGGAATAAATTCCGTTCTACGGAATTGTTTATGAACAGGTTCTGAGCGAGTATTCTACTCAGTATTTCGCGTTTTGTCACCATCTCAGCCCGTTTCGTCGGTACCGCCTGCCCGTGTTGAATTGACCGACACGCGAGGCGTGTCAACCGACACAGGTTATTTCCTGATCCGTCGTGTAGTTTCCGGAACCTGTTGCCGCGTATAAGGATACCGTTTTTTTCGCGGCGGCCAGGAGATTGGCATGACAGATGCTCTGATAGATCCGCATACCGCTTAGGATCGTCGCACAAATAACTGACGTGTTTTGCCCACTCGCCGAGCGGGGGGCGGTCGGCACACGGAGTGTGCCTGCTACTTTTCTTGCGACACTTATTGATGCGCCGATCCTTACCTTGAATGTCCACCCTCGAAAGCCCCTCCCATGAAAAAATGTCGCAAAGCCTTCACGCTCGTCGAACTTCTCGTCGTGATTTCCATCATCGGTCTGTTGATGGCGATCCTGTTGCCCACCGTGATGAAGTCGCGGGAGTCTGCCCGATCGACGCAGTGTAAGTCGAACCTTCGCCAACTCGGTCTGGGGCTGATCCAGTTCCGCGACCAGCACAACAACTACCCGCCGTACCGTTGGGAAGATCCGAAGGTAATCAATAAGTTCGGTGTTGTGCGTCCGCGATGGCAGTGGATCATTGGCGATGTGCTGGGCCGTTCGGCGCAGAACCCGGATGCGATCCTCGCGGCGGGCACGAGCGACACGACCTACACATCGGTTCCCCTGGACAACGAAATCTTCTTTGATCCTGCGCTGCCGGATAATACGAGCATTCGCAACGGTGCCTACGGGTACAACTTTCAGTACCTTGGCAACAGCCGAAACCTGGTCGATGGCGATCTCACTACGCCCATGCTGAACTACCCGGTGGCCCAGGTGCGAGATGAATCGCGTACGATTGCCTTCGCCGATAGCCGCGGCGGCGGCCTGCCACATGGAGGGCACTCGATGACCCTTGATCCACCGCACATGCGGGTGCGAAAGTCGGGCGTGGTCGACTCCCCATCCCCATCCCGTGCGGCCGGCTTCGACCCCTACGGCCCGGACGAAACAGGAACCGACATCCAGGTCTATTTCTCGCCCGCCGAGGATCGGCATAATGGTCGGGCGAATGTCGTCTTTCTCGACGGACATGTGGAAAGCCTGACCCTGGAGGATCTGGGATATGTGGTGGTCAACGGGGTAGCTCAGCCGCAGGATACCTCGATTACTTTCCCCGCCAATCCCAAAGCACTCTTCTGGGGCAACAATCGCCTCTGGACGGGCACCGGCTTTGACGAGACCTCGCCGAATTTCAACTCGACACCGTGATATGCGGTGGGACAAAGGGTCAGATCGATGATTGTGCAACAACTGCCGCAAGACCAAAGCAGCGATTCCCTGCCGGACGATCTGTATCAACTGAAACTTGCGTGTCCCAAGTGTGCGGGCTGGAAATTCGTGGCTTGGGACAAGCTGAACCATCTTTTGCACTGCCGCAACTGCGATCAGTGGTATCGGGTGGATAGCTCGCGATTGGCGGCCGTACCCGCTCCCGCCCCGTCTGAGTTGGAAGTCGCGGTTCGCAGCGGATTCTCGGAGTGGGTCAAGTTCCAACGGCCCGCCCTGTCTGAAAGTCACTCGCTCCGCAACTTCGTTCAACAGGGTAGGCGGTGGCTGGTGGAACATCCGGGACGTTGTGGTGGGGTCGGGCTGTCGATGGTTGTGTTCGTCTCCGTCCTATTATGGGCCGTCTTTCATGATCGTGAAGCAGAAGCGAAGGAAGAATTGCCTTTGCCTAGCGGATTGGAGGCACGGGCGTCACTGCTCTCCGAGGCGTGGCTTGCCAAGGACACGACGCGGATGCTGCGGCTGACCGATCCGTCCCACGACCGCGATCTGAGGCGTTGGCTTGCACATGCGGTGCCTCCCAATACGGTCGAGGAAACTCTCTTGGACAAGCGTCCAACATTCCTCGTCCAATCGGTCCAGCCCAAAGGGAACGCGTGGGCTGAAGTTACGGTACAGATCGATCTGGCCCCGGGCGATGATCACCCGAGAACCGCCGCCATGAAACAGTCATGGGTCTGCCGTCAGGGCAACTGGTATTTCGTACCGCAAGACATCGGCCGCAAGAATGCAGTCCGCGGCCGGACCCGGTAGCATCACACTTTTCAGTTATGCTCTGCTTGCCTCATTGCCATCTGCCGCATCTTGCCTATTATCACTATATTTTGCGGCTGGCACTTTTCGGCTTTGATCATAACCTTGCCAACTGCTAGCAGTGGCGGCATGCCGTAGGGTGCGTGGAGCGAACCGGCCGGGAAATGGTGGGTTGCGCACGAAGCCAAGACGCTGAAAGCACTTCCGCTGTTCCAGATCCGTTCGCGTAACGCACCATTCGATGCTTCACCCACCCTACGTCGAGCTAGCAGTGACAGCAGTTGGTAAAGTTATGATCAAGGCCCACTTTTCCCTTCTCGGCGCAATTCCCCTTAGGCACCTGCCTCAAATCGGGAGAGCGATAAATGGGTAAGCGATAACTGCTCTTGGCTCAATCTCCAATCCAAGCTATTCTTTTCACGTCCGCCTTGACCGACTACGTAGAACGGAATTCATTCCGTTTGCCAAAGATCGGCGAGTCAACGGAATAAATTCCGTTCTACGAAGACGTGGCTTGATGGGCCAGTTGATTATCCAGGGAAGGAACGGGACAAGGATGTCCATTTCATCGACGAATTTGCTGGAAAAGAACCTTCGCCCTCGCGTGTTACTGGTGGGCGACGTGATGCTGGATCGCTACGTCTGGGGCGACGTGGAGCGGATCAGCCCGGAAGCTCCCATTCCCATCTTGCGGATCGAGCGTCAGGAACACCGCCTGGGGGGGGCTGGCAGCGTGGCATCCATGCTAGCAGCACTGGACGCCCAGACGATCCTCGCCACCGTTGTGGGGGATGATGAAGAAGGCCGGACTGTTGGTAAGTTGCTCGACAACCTGGAAATCAACCGCCGCCTCATGCTCACGGTCGATGACCGCGTCACGACCGTCAAAGAGCGGCTCCTTGGCCGTGCCCAGCACCGCTATCCACATCAGATGATGCGAGTCGATCGCGAAAGCGTTGCCGCGATCTCCGCCCGGACGGTCGATCAACTTCTCTCGGGCATCGCCCGCTGCATGGATGAAGTCGATCTCGTGCTGGTGAGCGACTACAACAAAGGCGTCTGCAAAGGCGATCTGTTCCCGCAACTGATCGAACTGGCCCGCGCGGCGGGCATTCCGGTCGTGGCCGATCCGGTCAAGGATGCCGACTACCGCCGCTATGCCGGCTGTACCTGCATCACCCCCAATCGGGCCGAGGCCGGCCGTGCCCTCGGTATTCGCATCACCACGCCGCAGGAAGGCCTGGATGCCGCCCGCAAGCTGCTGGACTTCGGCCTGCAATCGGTCATCGTCACGCTCGATCGCGACGGCATGGCCTGGGTCGATCGCAACGGCCACTCAAAACTCTTCCCTGCTCGGCCGCGACAGGTCTGCGACATTACCGGTGCGGGCGACATGGTACTCTCGGTGCTGGGCTACATGCTGGCTGCCGGCGCGGACACGGCTTCCGCGATCGAAGTGGCTAACGTAGCCGGCGGATTGGAAGTCGAACGGTTGGGGGTCGTGCCGCTGACGCGCCGTGACATTCTCGACGAGTTGGCTCATGGCTCTCCCGCGGGTCGGAAGATCCTGCCAATGGACCAACTCTCACCCACCCTCCAGCAACTACGACAGGCCGGCAAGCGGATCGTGATGACCAACGGTTGCTTTGATCTGTTGCATCCCGGCCACATAGCTTCGCTGCAAGAGGCCCGCAAGCAGGGCGATTGCCTGCTGGTGGCCGTCAACAGCGACCGCAGCGTGCGGGAGATCAAGGGTTCCGGCCGTCCGGTGATTGACGAGCAAGGGCGGACCGAGATGCTGGCCGCGTTGGCGTGCGTCGATTATGTTGTCGTCTTCGACGAAGCGAGCGTGGCGGGCCTGGTCGATCACGTTATGCCCGATGTGCTGGTCAAGGCCGACCAATACACAACCGAACAAGTTGTGGGCCACGAGTCGGTGCTTCGGCGCGGCGGGCACGTTGTTTCCGTGCCTACCACGCCTCGTTATTCGACGACCGATCTGATCCAGCGCATCCAGAACCTTCCTGTTCGCAAACGGAACGCCGCATGAAGTTTTTGACTCCCCTCTCCCTTTTGGGAGAGGGGCAGGGGGTGAGGGCTTTTCGGATAGCCTCTCACTCCTCGCCGAGCGTCGATCGCTTCCGCAGGAGATGGTGATAATGTTGGGCAAAACGGTGGGCCTCGTCGCGGACGTATTGGAGCAGGCGGAGGGCATAGCTGTGACGGCTCAGCCGCAACGGCTCGTCATCGCCGGCCACGTAAACCACTTCCTCGCGCTTGGCCAAGGAAAGAACCGTCACTGGCCGCACGTCAAGCGAATCGAGCGCGCTTAATGCCGCGTGAAGCTGACCCTTGCCGCCGTCGATCAAGAGGATGTCGGGCAGGGTGTCGGCCTCGGTTGGTCCTTCGGCCAGTTGCCGGAACCGCCGCAAAACGGCCTCGTGGATGCAGGCATAATCGTCGATACCCTCGACCGAGCGGATCCGCAATCGTCGGTATCCCGGCTTGAACGGCAGGCCGTCGATGAACCGAACCACGCTGGCAACCGTTTCCGTGCCGCCGGTGTGGGCGATATCGATCCCTTCGACCGTCCGCGGCATTTGCTCTAGGTGCAATACTTTTTGCAAGCCGGCCAACCCCTTTTTAGGATCGACCGGAAAGACTTCCGGTTGAACGTGCCTGTCGAGTTTGCCGCGCTGGTCGAGCGTCTCTAATAGATGAATCTCGTCGCGAAGTCGGGCGGCCTCTTCAAACTGAAGCTGCTTCGAGGCCGACTCCATCTCCTCTCGCATCTCGTTCAGGAGGGTCTTCTTCTTGCCTTCCAGGAACTGCTGCAAGCGATGGATGCTCTTGCGATAGTCCTCCTTGGTAATTCGCAGGTTACAGGGAGCCGAGCATTGCCGAATTGCTGCCAGCAGGCAAGGGCGGAACCAGCGCCACCGCGGATCTTCTTCGGCAATATCCAGCGAACATGTGCGGAACTTGAAGATTTTCTGCAAGACCTGAAGTGCGCCTCGCAGGCCGCGTGAGTTGGTAAAAGGCCCGTAGAGTTTTGTGCCATGGTCGCGGGGCGTGCGAGTGATTCCCACGCGTGGGAATTCCTCATGCGTGTGGATTTCCAAGTAGGGAAAGGTTTTGTCATCGCGGAGGTCGCGATTGTATTTCGGCAAAATGTCCTTGATTAGCCGAGCTTCCATCAGGAGGGCATCAACTTCACTTTCGGCCAGCAGATAATCGATGTCGCGGATCTCCCTTACCAACAGAAACGTGCGAGAATCCTCGGCCGCCGCTTTGAGAAAGTAGCTCCCGGCCCGGGCACGGAGGTTTTTGGCCTTGCCGATATAAATCACCCGTCCAACCGCATCTTTCATGAGGTAGACGCCCGGCGATCGAGGGAAATCTCGGACTTTTTCCGCAGCGCGGGAATTATCTTGCGGTTCGGTGGGAAAGGATATTTCAGACATCACGGAGCGATCATAAGAGTGCCGGAAGACAGTACTCTTATTATAACGCTTTGGAGTGCGGCCACCGCTTTATGTGTGGCAAGATTCTCTGGCAGACGGATGCCACCGTGGCACGGGCATCTTGCCCGTGTTGAATTCCACGGGCTGGAAGCCCGTGCCACGCGCTTGCCAGAATATCTGCCAAACACACCGCTTTCCAATACGCCAGTCCCGAACCAACGAACTTCCCCATCGCGTTTTGAAAAGCGAGGGCAAGCCCTCGCACTCCAAATCATTTCTCCGCCGTTATCGTGGCGAGCCGATCGGAAAGCTCGTCAAGCTGCTTGAGCGAGGAAGTGCGCTCGGCCTCGGGCAGTGCCTCGTTCTCGCGGATGCGGGTCCGCAAGTCGGCGATGCGGGTGCCCATGGTGGCGACAATGGAACGCGAGGAATCGATCTGGCCGACCTTGGCCTGCTCCTGGGACGCAATGAGGTCGCGAAACAACGTCAGATCTTTCTGCCGTAGCACGAGAATGTCCAGTCGGCTGAGCAGAGAATCCAATTGATCGGCGGTGAATTCGCGTTTCTCGTTGAATTCGGCTTCCAAGTTACGCAGGCTGAGGTTAATACCCTCGATCCGCGTACCCAACTCTTCAATATTCACCTGCGCATGCTGGTCCGCTTGGGCGGCCAGCGGTGATGCCGGCTGGGGTCGGACCGTCTCCGGTAGAGTCAACGCCTCGCGCTTGACGATCACCAGAGCTTGATGCAGCGGCACGGGAGGCGGCGTTAGGTCACGGGGATCGTCCGCGACAATCGGCAGTAGGTTGCGCAAAGGAGGCACCACGGCAGGAGGTATCTCCACATGCAAGGGCAACCATGCGATCTTTTCGCCTTGCCGAATCACGACGGCCTCGGACGGTAGCTTCGTCAGACCAAAGGCACGACGCGGCTCGGGAAGGCGTAGAGGCAGCGGCGTGCGGGCCTGCAACTCAGGACCTGGCAGGATCTCGTCTGCCGGTGGCCGGGGCGTGGTCGGCTTGGTTTCATCCGGCTTGGCAGTTGGCGGCTTGGTCGTTGGCGGCTGGCTCAACTGTTTGACGAGCTGCTCCGGAACGAGCTGAACATCGTCGCCAAACTTAGGGTCGGCCGGCAGGGAGCTGATCGAAGCCTTGTTTGAAGCCTTGATTGCGTCGGCAAGCCAATCCATCAGCCGATCTTGCTGCTCGGGCGGACTGCCCGGCCTTTCCCACAGCGACCAGATGCGATACCAAGCCTCCTGCCGGTCGACCAGGTCGCGCGGTTGCTTGCGGAATGTTTCATAGACATCCGAGCGATATTGCCGCACCAGGCGAGCGATGGCCGCCTTCTCGCGCTGATCCAATTGCCGTAGTAAGCTGACGAGATCGTTCCAATCGACCGTCTTTTTGCGAACGATCTTCGCCACCCTGGCTTGCTCGCGCTGGGCATCCTCGGGCTTCAACGTGAGAAGAACGGCCCAACCGTAGCGCTGCTCGATCAGCCGCAGCCAGACTCGCTGATGCTCCAGCGGCAGTTTAGAAACTCGTTGCAAGGTTGCCTGTGCCCGCGCAGCAGGATCTTCTTCCTTGGCCGGCGCGGCCATCAAGACGCAAGTCGTCAGCAGTAAACCCAAAGCAGGCGTCACAATCGTTATTCTCGCGGAGTTCGGCACATGGGAGCGCGGCGCGCACTCCCAGGAAAGGGTAGATTGCCGTGGCCGAATGTCAACTCCGGTTCTGGGTGCGTGATGCGAATAATTGGGTGGGACGCGTGCAGCGAGTTCCAGGATCGGCGATTCAATTAACTGTCGTGTTTCTCGCACATGCCGAGTATGGGCGGACGGCACACGGAGTGTGCCTGCTACTTTTCTTGCGACGACCTCTCCGTAAAGACCGACATATCCCACTTGTCTCGCCATTTGAGTGCGAACGTACCGTCGTCCTTCACCGTCAGTGGCAACCAGACATAACGAGAGTCTTCGAGCTTTCGGCTGTTCCAACGGTCGGCCAAGAAGATGAAGCTGTTGGGCTTGTTCGCCACCGGCAAGACAAACGTACTCTGTGAGCGAAATGTCGTGTTGGTGCCTGGACCGACGCACGGGTTGCCTTTCGTTTGCCAGGGGCCAAGGATCGTCTGGGCCACGGCGTAACTGGCCGCGTTGGGCGACCAGCCGCTACAGTCCGAGGTGATCAAGTAGTAGCGGCCGTTGTACTTCAGTGGGGCGGGTGCCTCGCGCGATTGCCGGACCAAGATCCGCGCCCAGGTCTTGTTTTGCACCGTGGGCGTTTGGGGGCCGAGGAAATCCTCGTCAAGACGCACGATGTACAGTGTGCCATTGCCCTCCGATGCGTAGAAAACGTACGCACTTCCATCATCATCCAGGAAGAGGTTCATATCACGAAACGTGCCGCCGAGTTCCTTCTGCCGGTCAGGACTCCCCGGCTTGTAATTGAAATCATCGCGGATCGGCCGGAACTGCTTGCGAAACACGAAAGGCCCGGTCGGTTGGTCACTCGTGGCCACTCCCGCGCTGGCGACGCGGTAGGCACTGTCGTCGAGATGCATCCACATGACGAACTTGCTGGTTTTAGCGTTGTAGAGCACCTTGGGCCGCTCAACGACGCCGTCATCACGGAACTGCGGTGGCATCGCCTCCTTGGGCAGGACCACGCCTTCGCGTTTCCAACGATACAAATTCTTTGAAGAGTAGCAGGCGATTCCAGTCCGGTTGCGGTCGCCGTGAGTTTTGTCTTCACCGTACCAGTAATAAACGCCGTCGCGCAGCAGGATGCCCCCGCCATGAGCCTGAATCGGTTTGCCGTCCGTGTCGAGCCAGACTTCGCCCGGCCGGAATTCGGATTGCGCCCAGGCAGTGGTGGCGACCAGCAGAAGCGCGATCATTAGAAGTAATTGTAGAGTGGGCCGAAACAGAGTTGGTGGGGCTCGTTTCACGCGTCCCACCCTACAATTATTCGTATTCCGCGCCCAGAACCGGAAGAGCCGCCTTTTCGCAGTCATTGTCGGTTATTCCGATCCTTTAACTTGTGGTGCAGGCGTCTCGCCTGCAAAAACTTAGGGTTCAATTCGGTAGAGATGGGTCTTCGTCCGCAAGATCAGGGCATTGCCGGTGACGGCGGGCGAGGCCATGAAGCCGTCATCGAGTTGGTTGACGGCGAGAACTTTCAGCTTACGTTCGGGGGCGATGATCGTCGTCTTGCCGTCATGATCGAAGAAATAAATCCGGCCGGGCGAGGCCAGCGGCGAGGCCGAGAAGAAACCGCGAATTCGCTCTTGCCAGACTTTCGTACCGGTCTTGGCCTCCAGGCAGGTGGCGATGCCGTTGTCGTTCACAAAGAACAGCAACTCGCCAACCAGAACGATCGACGGCTTGGTTGGCAGGTTTTTCTCCTTGTCCTTCCAGACGACATGGCTCGAAGTGATATCGCCACGCCCCTCGGGCCGCACCGCCCATATCTCCGGCCGTTCGAATCCCGTATTCAGAAACAGCAGCCCCTGACCATGCAACGGGTGGGAGACATTGGAGAATCCGCCTGGATAGCACACTTTCCAGATCTCCTTGCCGGTTTCCGGCACGTAGGCGAAGGCGGCGAAGGCCCCGCAACTGATCAATTGCGGACCGCCGACGTCGATCATGGTTGGCGTGGAGTAGGCCTTGCGACGATCGCCTTCGGCCTTGGCATAATCGGTCGAGCGATTTTTTTTCCAAACGGTCTCGCCCGTCTGTTTGTCGAGGGCTACGACGTACTGCACATCGGTGCCGTCGAAATTCAGGATGAGCAGGTTTTTGTAAACCAAGGCCGAGGAGCCAGGGCCCATGAAGTGGTTGCAATGCAGGTCGCGCCGCGCCCAGAGCGTCTTGCCCGAGGCCGTGTCCAGACAGGCCGTGCCGTAGGTGCCAAAGTGGACGTAGACGCGCCCTGCCTCGACGACGGGCGTGGGTGAGGCATAGCTATTCAGGTCATTGATGTGTTCCGGCTTCTCGACCTCGAAGACGCGGATATCGTGTACGATCTTGCCTGAGTCGCGATCGACACACACGGCATATAGTTGTTTGCCGTCTTCCGCGGCAGTGGTTAGCCAGATTTGCTTGTCCCAGACGACGGGCGACGAGTGGCCGCGGTCGTGGATCGGCGTTTTCCAGCGGACGTTTTTCTTCTCACTCCAAGTTAGAGGAAGGTCGGCCTGCCGGCAGGAGCCGTTGGCGGCCGGGCCAAGGAATTGCGGCCAAGGTTCCTCGGCCGCGACCGATCCGACACAGGAAAACAGGATCAAGCAAGCAAGGGAACGCATGGCGGATTTTCGAGGCAGGTTGTGGTGGTAGGAAAACGGCAAGGCTCGCTTCGCTCGTTGTTGCCCTATCAGACGGGCTGTTGTGGCCGGTCTCTGACCGAGCCACCCTTGTTGCGGCGGGGTCGGGAGACCCGCGCCGAACATGGTAGAACAGAATTTATTTCGTTGCCCTATCAGACGGGCAGTGCCGCGAATTCCCCGGCAATCTCAAGTTGTGACTCGGTCCCCTCCTCAATGGTAAGCCAACTCGGGGCATCAATCTCCAAAACTACTCGGTCGCCCACGATCTGCAACACGGTGACCGTAATATCGCCGTTAATGACAATGCTGTCACCCTTGGATTGAAGAAAAACATTCACAGGTGGAACCTCCTTGGATTTTGGGGTGGTTGAAAAAATGAATAGGGATCGATCGCAAGACCGCCAACTGCTATCAGTGCTAGCTTCGTGAAGCTTTGAAATCATGGATTATCTTGCGACCGGCTTCGCTTGCGTTGGGCTGCCTTGCGATCAATCTCCAACTGTTATACTGGCCGTGCGAAGTTTCCGAAAGCCCCTGCTTAGAATTTTTTGTGGGAAACTCCTTGCGATCCGCAAATCCCGAATCGCGAAGTCGGAATCACCCATTCTCGTGGGACGGGGGTTCTTCGACATGGCCCGACTGGAAGAGATTCATGGCCGCTTTCGGGAACTTCTGCTTGCCGAGGGCGTGGAATTAGGCGGGATCTATACTCTGCGCGGGCGCGAATAATACTAACCCGAAGCGCAAGCGAGGCGAGTAAACCGTTACCTCGCTTGCGCTTCGGGTTAGTATGCTGTTGGTGGAAAACCGCAGAATGTGCCCGTGCCGAGTAGATGTTTGCCCTCGGTGTCTGTTTGCGAGCGTTCTGTTTGCGAGCGTTCTGTTTACGAGTCGCGGCGTTCCTGTTACAATGAATTGGACTTGGCCGTCTTTTCCGGTGAGCAATTCGACCATGCCGACAGTCTTTCAAATTGGTCCCTATCGGTTTCATTTTTATTCCGATGAAGCGAATGAGCCTGTTCATATCCACGTTCGAACATCCGGCGGCGAATGTAAGTTCTGGCTCGATCCAATTAGCCTTGCCAAAAATCGAGGTATTGCTGCTCACCGGTTGCGAGACATTGAGCGATTGATTTTTGAACATCAACAATTCTTCATTCAGGCGTACCATGATTATCACAACCGCTGATTTCATCCAGGTGACTGAGCCTGCCGCATTGCGAGTTTGGGTGGAACGAAGGACCGTATTTTTGGAGCTGACGGACGCGCGGATCGTCGGTTTTCCCGCCGACCGCTTCAGGCTTCTTCAAAAGGCGACAAATGAGCAGTTGCAGGGTGTAACGCTCGAACTGGATGGTTTCGCTTTGCGTTGGGAGGAACTTGACGAGGACATCACCGTGCCAGGCATCGTTGCCGGTCGGTTCCAATTGCCGCCACCAAAAAACACCTGAACATTGAAGAAGGTAAACTTATCATGCACAAGCAGGACGTATTTGCACTTCTCGATCACCTTCCAGATCCCCTTGATCCGGAACAGCTTATGTATGAACTGTACCTGAAAACCAAGATCGACCGTGCAGAGCAAGCGATTGTACGCGGAGAGATCGTAAACCACGAAGAAGTAGTCCGACGGAGCCAGGAATGGTTCAAATAGATTGGTCGCTTCCAGCCCTTAATGACCTCCGCGAGGTCTTCCGATACATTGCTCGCGATTCGCGGAAATATGCCAGAGCTACCCTGGAGCGAATAACCGCCGCGACTGCTCGCCTCTCACAAAGCCCCCTGATGGGCGAGATCTTGTTCGAGTTCCCCGTTTATCGACAGTTTGTTGTCGGAAATTACCGCTTGATCTATCGTGAAGATGAAGCAAATCAGCGAGTCTTGATCATCGGAGTGATCCACGCTGGACGCGATTTGCCTCCGATCTTGGAATCGCGAAATGCATGATTCGTCATTGGCTTAGGATTATCTATTAAGTTCGGCGAGGATCTCCCGACCTCGCCGAAACAGCACACGGCTCAAAAGGTTCCGTACCCCCCAACTACGGTAAAAAAATACAGGCTAGCCCGATGAATAACTTGGCATCAACTACCGCGATCATCCTGGCAAGACCACCCATGACCCAGCGAAGATTTGTTGTCCTGGATCGTGATGGCACGATCATCGTGGAACGCCAGTACCTTTCCTCCCCCGATCAGGTGGGATTGTTGCCGGGAGCGGGTGCCGGACTGCGGGCGATGCGCGACTTGGGCCTCGGCCTAGTGATCGTGACCAACCAATCCGCTGTAGGGAGAGGATTCTTCGACATGGCCCGATTGGAAGAGATTCATGGCCGCCTGAGAGAACTTCTGCTTATCGATGGCGTAGAATTGGATGGAATTTATGTTTGTCCTCATACGCCGGAAGATGGATGCGATTGTCGCAAGCCGCTGCCCGGGCTACTGATCCAGGCATCGCGGGAATTGGGGTTCGATCCGGCCCACGCCCTTGTAATTGGCGATAAACCATGCGATATTGAGTTAGGGCAGGCAGTGGGGGCGACGACCCTGCTGGTCCGAACCGGCTACGGCGCGGAGCATGAGGCGGCCCGGTCGGTCATGCCGGATTATGTGGCCGAGGATCTCGTGGAAGCGGCTAAATTTGTTCCGCGGTGGATCGCATCCGGAACGTCTGGTTGCCGTGGTGAGGGAAATTGCGAGTGAGTGCGGCTGAACGTAGCCGGGAGATTTAAGCGTGTTTCGCACAGAGAGGTAAAAGGATCTACGTTGGGTAAACGAGCCTTGGTTACAGGAATTACCGGACAGGACGGTTCCTATCTGGCTGAATTTCTTTTGAGCAAAGGGTACGAGGTCCACGGACTCACTCGTAGCTCCAGCACGTTCAATTGCGAACGGATTGACCACATTTCTGAAGCGAAATCTCTTGCAGCCGGTATTGTAAGCGGCGGCGTATTCTTGCATTACGGTGATTTGTGCGACGCGTCTTCGGTGAACCGACTTATGCGATCCATACGTCCGGATGAGATTTATAATCTTGCCGCGCAAAGCCATGTAAAAGTCAGTTTTGAGATTCCTGAGTACACGGGTGATGTCGTGGCGTTGGGAACCCTGCGTATTCTCGAGGGAACCCGGGAAAGTGGCCTGAACCCCAGGATTTTCCAGGCGGGATCCTCGGAGATGTTTGGCAAGGTGCAAGAGATACCGCAGAAAGAGAGTACCTCGTTTTACCCCCGCTCGCCGTATGCTGCGGCCAAAGCTTATGCTCATTGGTTGGTTGTCAACTATCGCGAAGCGTACGGCATGTTCGCGTGCAATGGTATCTTGTTCAATCATGAGTCGCCGCGACGTGGAGAAAACTTCGTAACGCGCAAGATCACGCTCGGGGTTGCCGCCATCAAGCTAGGATTGCGGAAAGCCCTGGCACTAGGTAATCTGGAGGCCAAGCGAGATTGGGGCTTTGCCGGCGATTACGTGCAAGCCATGTGGTTGATGCTACAGCAGGAGAGTCCCGACGACTATGTGATTGCTACCGGCGAGACCCGTTCCGTGCGTGAATTTTGTGAGGCGGCATTCAGCTATGTTGGTCTGGATTATCAGAAACATGTCGTTGTCGATCCGCTCTATTTTCGTCCCACCGAAGTCGACCTTTTGATCGGTGACGCGAGCAAGGCCCGCGAAAAATTAGGCTGGCGGCCTGGTGTTTCGTTTCAAGATCTGGTGCGCATGATGGTCGATTCAGATATCGAACTCCTCAAGCGTCAACATCTCCTCTAGCACTACCAAATGGCCCGATTGGTTGAGATTCATGGCCGTCTGAGAGAACTTCTGCTTATCGATGGCGTAGAATTAGATGGAAAGATATCACGTTCCAAGATCAGATTCGTGTGGCCTTAAAGCAAGTTCTCAATTCATGCGGCGTTTGTGGGATCGTCGATTACTGTGCTTCTGAGGTGATAGCTCGGGTTCCGGTTCCTTTCGCGGCAGTTTGGGATCTGGCTCGCTTGGGCTCACCTGCCCTCGGCTTCGCCTGCCCACGCCCAGCCAGCCAACCGACGCTAACAAGGCCAGCCCGGATAACCGAAGACCCCAGGTCAGGCTGGCCGGCTCATAGCGGAACTCCAGCGTGGCCTTTCCGGCCGGCACGACGACGCCGCGGATGGCATGGTTGGTCTGCAAGATGGGCAGCGGTTTGCCATCAAGGTAGGCATGCCAGCCGACATCCCAACGGTCGGCCAGCACCATCAGTCCAGGGGTTTGCATATCGATCGCTACGTTCACGCGAGTGGGGACTTCGTCGACAATTTTTGCCTGGCCAAGACATTCTCCGGGCAGGGTGATCGGCACCTCGACGAACGCCAGTTCGTTAGGATCGAATTCGGTGGATGCCAATCGACGCAGCCGTTCTTGATTGTCGTTGATGGTTTCAACATGCCGGGGAACGAACACCCTCGGTAGGGCGTGCCGGTTGATCATTACCCAGTAATCATCGCTGGCAAGATCGGGTGTGAGGCCCGATTGTGGAGGAGGGGAGCCGCGAAAGATGAGATAGCGCACACCGAGCATGTCCAGTATCGGGTGAACCCGCAGATCATTGCCAGGCAGAACCCTGGTTATGGGAACCATCCATTGAGTCCGGGCATAGGGAATGGCGAGCGACTCGGGAACTGCAGCGATCTTCATTAAGTCCAACCAACGCATCGGGTCAACTCCGTCATATCCACGGATGTCGCAAAGGCCATGGGATTGGCTCAGCGTTGCCGGAAGGCAATTGACTCCAATGACTCGCCCTGGTGTCGACTGCGCGATTTGTTCCAAGACTGGAATTCGCGGGTAGTAGAGGGCCGGATCGCACTGTGCGCTGCGGCCGTAGCCAAACCACAGCAAGTCTACAAGCAGCAATCCACCAAACACGGGCATGAACCAGCGGGTCCGACTCGTCCGAAACCAAAGCACGAGCCAGCCAGCGAATGCCAAGGCGGACAGGATTGCGGCGACCAGGTAATTCCGGCAGAAATTCGCCTGGACTTGGCGCACCTGGACTATGTCGCTGATGCCTGCCACTGCCTTTCCGTGGACTACGGCATTGGCGAGCAGGGTGGCCAGGGGTTCTGGGGGGCTGATTACGCGGAAGAAGCACCAACCGCAAAGGCCCAGGAGCAGTAGAGCCGGTCCCCAAAACCACGCACGTCGCCGCAGTTCGCCGTTGGCCAGCGTTTCCAATCCGATGGCCGCCAGCGCAATTACGGCAAAAGATGCCGCAAAAACGAAACGATTGTGCGACATCATCTTCAAGCCAGGCATGCGCAGAAGTTGGACGAACCCAGGAATATTCAACGACCAACTCAAGCCGAGTACGATCAAGGCTATGGCAAACAGGTTGAAGGAACGATGCCGACGATTGCACCAGGCGAGCGGGGCGAGCAAGAGGGTTGCCAAGAGGCCGGCATACGCCGCGGCTGAGCTTTCCAATTGGTTTCCTTGTCTTTCTGGAAACATTGGAAAACTGCCGGCCTGGGTCGAGCCGTACATGTCAGGCAGGACGGTTTGCGGGAGGGCCGCCAGACCGACCGGCGGGCGTTCTTCCTCGCCTTGGCTTCGCTCAACAATCCGAGAGCCGGTTGCGGTGTATTCCAGAAGGGGAATATACTGCGCGCCAGCCATCGCGATTCCGAGTCCCCAGCCCAAGACGACCCTCACTAGGCACCGAATGGCCTTGGGTTGGAGCCACTTCTTCCCATATTCATTGAAATAGCACCAGATGGCGTATATGCCGGACACGAGAAGTACCTGACCAGCCACATCAAGTTGGCCGCTGACCAAAGTCAGAAACGTGGCGAGAACCAACGCAGGTCCTCCCCAAACGGAGTTGCCGCGGACGGTGCGTTCAACCGCGAGGATCAGCCAGGGCATCCAAGCGATGGCCATGGGCAGGCTATATCCCTGCCAGAAGATAAAGAACCCCGTGAGAGGAAAACACCATGCCATGATCGCGGCGGGCCAAAAACCGGTCTGCAGGGATTGGCGACAGAATGCATACATTCCAATGCTGGCGACAAGGGCAATCGCCACCTGTGTCCAGGCGAGAATAATTGGCGAGGCGACGATGCAACTCAAGAGCCAGAACGGCGAATACTTTGGCCAGGTGAATGGCGCGCCGCCATATTGATAAGGAACCCATAGCGGCCAACGGCCCGCGCGGAGTTCTTGTGCCATGACCTGCCTGCCCGGTTCTCCGTTCAGCACAAGGTCGGAGAGGACGAAGTTGTGCAGACCAATTGCTGCGGTCCGGGAATCTTGCGGGAGATAGATACCTTTCAATGCAAGATAATCGATGGGAAGCAGAACTTTGTAGCTCAGAAGCGACGGCCCATAGAGGACGGCCTGCCCCAGAATGATTCCGATCAGCAGCACGCCGAAACGCTTTGCGCTCGAGCCGATCCGCTGGATATGAGGTGGAATGGAGTTCACGCCGAGTTTCCTCGCTGGGCCGAGTTTGCGTGCGCGGTCACCGTGTAGCCGAGACAATCATCGCCGCCGTCGCAGCCGAGCGACACGTTAGCAACGATGGCCAAAAAGACGAACAGTGGAGCAAGAAGCAGCCCTACGAACCGTCGCGCAATCCGCACCACAAAGTTCTTTGAGGATGGAAAGACGAATGGCAGCATCAAGGCCATGACCTTATAGCAGGCGACGGTCACCGCGTTGCCCCGCGCGCGTACGACGATGTCGCCGAAGTCTGCCCGCTCGAGCAACCGCTTCAGGCACGATGGGGTGAAACGCCAGTAGTCGTGCGGAATGAAGTGCCAGCGAGCTGAAAACGGCACCGTCATGATCAGCCGTCCATTCGGCCGCAGGCATCGCCGCGCTTCGGCCACGAATCCGCTGACGTCGAAAACGTGTTCCAGGGTTTCGGTCAGAAGAACGATGTCCGCGGTTGCATGGTCGGGAGGCCAGACGTCGCCGGAATAATAGACCGTATTCGGCATTCCATAGCCGAAGTGCGCCTTCGCGTCGATGGTGTCGATGCCACAGTAGTCAACGTCCTTGGGAAGCAAACACCGGTAGGGCTGCCCTCCGCACCCGACGTCGACCACTTTCCCCGAGGCTTGCGCGAGTTCGTGCTGGAGATCGTTCCAAATCGAGCCGGCTTGGAGATCGAACCAACGCCGCACGGCTGCCAAGAATCGCGACTTGGTACCTTGGGGTGCCGACATCAGCGGCGGCCGCCAGGTTTCCTCCCGCCGTTCAACCAAGTTCTCGCGCATGCGGCTACTAAACATTTCGCTCCCTTATCAACCATTCCGAGGCCACCGAAAAATCAAACCTTCGTTGTGCTTGGCATCGATCGAATAGCAATGTCACTTGAATCCATACACTGCCAGGTTTCCCGCCGGTACGGACACCGGCAGACGGCCGATCCCTATCGCATTGGCTGCTGCAATCGCCGCTCTCTTCAGGCCGTCGGGCATTGGAAAGAGCCGCATCCAATAACTGATCGGGTAGCGGTTGCAAACCATGTAGGATCGGACATCGTGAAAACCGGCCGATTGGAAGAGTCGCTGTGCGCTGGGGTGCGAGAACAACTGCAAATGCTCGATATCGTAGATCGGCGACCGCCGGCCCAGTAACCTTGCAGAAACGGAGAGTCGGTTATGTACGATACAGAGCATTGCCCCACCTTCTTTCAGCAGCGCAAATGCATCACGGCAGAGTTGCAAGGGGTCGGGCACATGTTCCAGCGTCTGAAAACACGTGATTAGGCTGAACCGCTCTCCACGGAAATCCTCGGCCCGAAATGGCGCATGCCGCAATAGCGGGCGGATCGATTTCTCGGCCGCCGAAATCGGGGCCGCGGAAGGTTCCGCTCCCACGACCCCGGTGAACCCGCAACCCAGCAGTTCTTTGAGAAATGCACCGTCGCCGGCCCCGATGTCCAGTGCTCCCGTGCGATCTCGCAAACGAGCCAAAATGGGCTGCACGAGCCTTGCGTAGGTCCTTGCGGCATAGCGGGCTTCCCGCCCACTGTCGTAGGAGGCCTCTCGATACTCGTCTTCCAATCGATCGGATTCCGGCACGGGACTGGCGTAGAGTAGATCGCAGTCTTCGCAGAGCACGAGCCGGTAATGCATATACTCGGGTATCTTGCGCGACGCGAACGCGAACGCGCCCAAACGCTTCGGGTCATACGACTCCTTGGCGAACTCGCGAGAATGCGAGCTGGACGCGCAGAGCGGGCACGTTCGAGACACTGTTGCCGTCGTCATGATCGAACCTTTCTGATACGTCCCTACAACCATGGATCGAGTGCCCGGTTCATTCTTGGGCAGTCATTGGATTATACTTCGCTGGCGGTTCTTCGTACTTCGCCGTCCTTGATGATGCCGCGTCGAATGAACAGCGGCCGCTGTTTCACCTCCTCGAACACCTTCGCGATGTATTCGGCCAGTATCCCAACACCGAGCAAATTGATCGAACCGAAAAACATGATGGTCAACAACATTGTCGTCACGCCGGGTGGCACCCAGGAAGGGGCGATCATACGGAGCAGCATCTGTGCGCCCATCAGAAGGACGGTCAATACAAATAGCGTGGCTCCGACAAAGCTTAGCAGCGTCAGCAGCGTATTGCTGAACGAAAGAATACCCTTCTTCGCCCAGGCAATGTTTTTGCTCAAGCTGTTCGTGGTTTGCCCAAACATCCGCTCCGGTCGGACGTAATCGACGCCGGTCTGCTTGAAGCCGACGAACGCTCGCACACCACGAAGGAACAGGTCTCTTTCGGGAAATCGCAACATGCTATCCACCACCCGCTTGTCGATGAGCGAAAAATCACCCGCATCGTGGGGAATACTCAAATAGGAGAAGTAGTCGAATAAACGGTAGAATGCCTTGTACGAGAACTGCATCCAAAACGGTGCTACGCGTTTCACACGGCGGCCATAAACCACGTCGTAGCCTTCCCGCCACTTGGCCACGAAGTCTTCGATCAGCTCCGGCGGATCCTGGAGATCGCCGTCCATCAACACGCACGCGTTCATCGAGGAAAGCTCCATCCCGCTACGAAACGCCGCCTGGGAGCCGAAATTGCGGGAATGCGAAATCCCCAACACGCGGCGGTCGTTACGAGAGAGGTTGCGAATGGTCTCCTCGCTGTCGTCCGGACTGTTGTCGTTCACGAAGATAATTTCGTGCTCGATGGCGAGCTTCTCGAAAACCTTCTTCAGCCGCTGGTACATGATGGGAATTGCCTGCCCATCCTTGTAACAGGCGATGACAACGCTGACGCTGTGCTTGGTGTCCAGCCCGAACTGCTTGGACGCGCGGAAGTAGTGATCCTTGTTTTCGAGCTTCTGATACCACGCGACCGTCGCCTTCAGGCCGTCGGCGAAACTTGTCCGCGGACGCCAATCGAGCTCACGGACGGTCTTATCGATGTTGGCATACCAATCGCTGACGTCCCACTTTCGGTTCGGCATGTTGAATACGGGCGGGTCCGTGACCTCGAAAAGTGCCCGGGCGATGCTTGCCACGTCTCCAATGGTGGTCTTGCAGCCGGTCCCGATGTTGAACGATTCACCGTACGATTCTTCACGAAGGTGGAGCGCGGCGTTCACGAATGCCTCGCAGATATCGTCGATATACACAAAATCCCTGGAGATGTCCGGGTGAACAAATTCCGGGAGCCGCCCCTCGACCCCGGCGCGGACCACGGCGGGAATCAAACGAGAAGAATCCTCCATGGGTCCGTAAACGGAATACAGCCGGAGATTGACACAAGGCAAACATTTCGTCCGACCATAGAAGCGGAACAGATTCGCGCAAGCGACCTTGGAGACCGCGTAGTCGCTGTTAGGCTCCGGGAGAACCGTCTCCACTGGACCTGAGGCTCGGTTGCCATATTCCGAAGAACTGCCGGCATGGACGTAGGCCGCGATTTGCCGCGGTGCCAAACGGGCCAGCAAGCGCGCGGTCATGTTGAAGTTGGTTTTGTAAATCAGATCGCTGTCGGACTCGAATGAGTAGGCACCGTAGGCGACGCAGTTGAAAACGGTGCGTGGACTGACGCCGTCTAGCAAAGCGTCGAGGTTGGCGTCTACCAAGAGATCGAGTCCGCGGACATTCGCCGCCGATACGCCTTCCAGTCGCCATGCCGGCAGATTGGAAGCAGTCCCCACGACATCGTTTCTTTGCCCCAGCAGGAGCCTCAGCAAATTGGCACCGACGAAGCCGCTGGCACCAAGCACCAAGATCGGCCCCTGCAACTGCGCGATTTTCTTTGTCCATTCGGCCGTCATGAAGTCAACTCCGCAACGATGCTCTCGCTGTCCAATCCACACTCCTGGCGATGAAACTTTTGCGAGCCGTAGTATCCGCTGCAATACCGTAGGGCACAGCGATGCGTGAACCGCGCCGGCATGGCCCCCAGCAACCCGAGCGCGTGCGCCAGCATCTGGCCCGCTCCGCCGTGAGCCACGTGCTCTTCGACCACCATGAGTGTTCCCGACTGCTGAACTTGACGCAAGAAGTCTTGGGGGATCTCCCCGGCACGGATCGGAAGTTCCGTAAGAACCCAGAGGTTGGGGCGTTGGGATTCCGGCAGAAAGCTGACAGCTCCCCAGATGCTGCCGACGAGAGGGCCTACCGACAGGATCGTTGGCCCATTGCCCGCCAGCAGTTGCCGCCATGGGGCATAGCCGGGCACTTGGAAACCATTGGGTGCTTCGCAGCGGCCCAGGCGGAGGTAGGCCGGATGATTGAACCGCATGAGGCAATCAACGATCGGAGGCACATCGGCGGCAAAGGCTGGCACGAACGCATGCATGTGATCCAGACAAAGCAGTGCGCCGTAATCCTCCAGCGCGTGGTGCGTTCCTCCCATCACGCCATAAGCGTAGCCGCCACCATTGCCGACCAGTTTCACCGGCATGTCATGCATGCAGACATCGTTGCGAATTTGCTCGTAGGGGCGGGCATAAAGAAAGGGGGCAATGCTATAGGCCCAAGGTCTGAAGCCGGTCCATCCCAAACCTGCTGCAACCGAAATCATATTCTGTTCTGCAATACCCGCGTTGATAAACCTGGGGCCGGCCACCGCTTGAAGCGGCTCGAGGGCCATGAATCCCAGATCCCCCGTCAGAAACACGAATTCGGGATCGGCCGCATGCGAAACGAGCGATTGGCAAAGAACAATTCTCATGGGTGCTCTGTCTTGTTGACAAGGCTCTTGTTCGCATCCAACACCTGTAGCGACTCCAAGTCTTGAAGGGCCCGCCGGTATAACTCTTCGTTCAGAGGCAAGTAATGCCACTCCATCCGGTTCTGCATGAATGATATGCCGTGCCCCTTGCGGGTGTGCGCGAGGATGATTTGCGGGGAAGGCGACGGGGTGCCGATGGCATCCAAAATTGTGTCCAAATCGTGCCCGTCAATCTCCCGAGCCGCCAAGCCAAATTCGCGGAACTTGGAGACGGTCAGTTCCAAACCAGACACTTCCTTGGTGCTCCCAAAACCCTGAAGTCCATTCACATCAATCACAATCGTGAGCGGCGCCAGTTGGCGTTGCTTGATAAAAATGAGTGACTCCCAGGTGGAACCTTCCTGCAACTCGCCATCGGAAAGGAGGCAGAAAACTCTGCCCGGCTGATTTCGCAGCAACTTCCCTAATGCGATTCCCACGGCAAGTGGCAACCCATGCCCCAAACTGCCCGTGGCAAACGGTATTTCTTCAATCCAGCCAGGTGCCGGATGTGCGCTCATTCTGGTCCGTTCGCCATGGAACTGGAGCAAATCGTCTTCGGTCAACACGCCAAGCGACCAAAGGGTCACATACAAGGCTCCGGCTGCGTGCCCCTTGGAAAGGACAAACACGTCATCCTTTTGCTTAACGCAATGGTGCAGAACCATCAATATGTCTAGTGCTGAGAGATTCCCCCCAATGTGACCTACTCCACTCTCAAAGTGCATCCTTAGCAACCGTCTGCGGGCTGTTGCCAATAACGTCGAGAGTTTTTTCGTATCGGTCGTGAGACTTGTGGGATGAGACATAAAGCTATGCGAACACATGAGGACGGTCGCCCGTGCGACCGCCGTTTCTTAACTTCAGTATACACTGCCAAACTCCCGCGTGCAAAAAACAAATCCTAATTCAATCGCCAACGGTTTGTCGGACCGCCCGAAGCAATCGGGATAACCAATAAACTCGCTTTGTCAGGCATTGGATTCGCTGGATTTCGGAGTGCGGTTCCTGCATTATGGGGGAGGATGCTTGCCCTATAGAATCTGTCAGAGTACACTGGATGGCTGGCTAGGAGTGAACCCGATGGCGAGAAAAGTGTCGATGCAGCGTTCTTCAGTTCCACCTCAAGGGTCGATCTCGCCCATCGCTTTGGGGGTTCTGTCGATTGGCCCCCTCTTATTGGCCATTGTCGCAGGTGTGCAGTTCATGATGGCAGCATGGGAGACATGGTTGCGACGCATACCTAGCCCAATAGAGGTGGATCGACTGACGATCATTGGCAAGTGTTGGTATCAACCCGATCAGGATCTCCCAATTTATGTAGTCGGGATCGTCGGGATTCTCATTTTAGCGACAGCCATGGTGTTGGCTTGGCAGCGGCGCGTCGCCAATACTCACAGCGAAAATCACTTGCGTTTCATGCGGTGGCTCTTGTGGATACATTTCCCAGTAGCCGGGTTCTTCGTCCTGCTGCCCATGTTGTGGCTGGGGGCAGTGCCGTTGACGTGGATTTCGGCGAGTCTTGCCATGGCTACATGCGGTGCGCTGTTACTCGCCACCTATTTTGAAACATTGGGGATGCCTGCGGGTCTTCGTCTTTCACCTGCTGCACAGTATGGCGTTCAATCCTGTGTCGCAGTAGGACTGATTGTACTCCTGGTCTACATGCCGGACATAACGCTGGTGACGGGCTGGATCTATCAGTTGGACAAGTTTCATCACTGGGATTTCTATGTCATGGCACCGGCACTGGCCTTCCGCCACGGCGCGGCATTGGGAACGGAATTCTATTGCCAGTATGGCGTGGCGTGGCCGATGCTGCTTGCCCAGGCGTCCGCAATCGTGCCGCTCACCTACAAGATGGCAATCCACTTCGCGGTCGTCTTCGGCTGTGCTTACTTTTTGGCCGTGTACTTCCTGTTTCGCTTGCTTCTGAAAAGTACCCCGTGGGCACTCACAGGACTCCTCCTGACGCTGTTCTTCCAGTTGTTCAGCGGAACCGACGGGTTACCCAATTGGTGTTATCCCAGTTCGACCGTCTTGCGCAGCTCACTGGATTTACTCCTTTTTGTCGTGTGCCTCGCTTACGCGCGCCGCAACCGGGCCTGGTTGGGCTTGCCTGCCGGAGTACTGCTCGGCTTGGTAACCCTTTTCAGCACGGACACGGGAGTGTATCTCTCGGCAGCGTTGGTTATGTATATGCTGGCGGTTCCGCGTTTGCAGACCGGTGCAATCGGCCCGCGAAAGGGGTGGATATTCATTCTCGGTGTAGTGGCTGGCCTCGCGGGAACGCTGATTCTCGGGCTTGCCATTGCCAGTCGTGGCACCTTGCTCCACTCAGAATTCTGGCGGGGATGGCTGGAACCCCTTTTGGTGTATGGTGGAGGGATAGGCCAACTTCCCATCGGCGGTGCCGTGGTGGAATGGAGTGCCTATCTGCTGTTTACCGTGGAACTCTTGGTATATCTGTTCTTTTTCGGCCGTGTCCTCGATAAGTCGCTGCGAAAGACCCTCTCCCCGGAGGATCTGATATTGGGCATGATTGCCGTGTATGGACTCGGGACAATCATGATCTTCATCGGCCGATCGCACCCATTTAATCTGTATCATAGTTCGGTGCCTTTCTGTATCCTACTCACCAGCGCGTTTGCTTGGGTCGGCACCAAAATAACCCGTAGCTTGAAATTTGCCTGGCCGACGACTGAGGCCCCGCTTCTCGGGGCCACGTTGCGAACCGCGCCCTGGGTGTGCGTCTACCTAGCACTCATCGCCGTTTGTTCCAACAATGGTTACCAACACTACCCGAATTTGTTGCACTGGGCGTTCCGCGACCAATATGTGGCCCGGCCTGCGGATAATTATCTCTTTGCGCAGCGGCGGGACGTGCTTCTGCCTGAAAATCTGCGGCCTATGGCTCAGCGATTCACCGCGATTACCGACGCGATCACGAAATTGTCCGAGGGAGGCCGGAATTCGATCGCCGTGATCGACTTTGCCGATACACACTTCCTCGTGCAGGCCGATCTGAAGCCGTACTTCCGATATTCGCCGCTTATTGCCAGCCTACATTTCAAAGAACAGATCGACCTCGTCGAGCGTCAACTGGCAGACTGTCCCCCGGATTATGTTCTTATTCCCGATCAGGCACCGATGACAATCCTGCGAGTCCAGCCTACCGATGTTTACGATCGACTCCTCACGCGAGTGAACCAGCGATACACGCTTCTTGGAAATGTCTACGATATGAAGGTCTTCAAACGAAATCCGTGAGGCCATCGTCTCCCTCGCCGGCCGATGAGACTCCGGCAGAGTGGCTTCAAATGCTTCGTTGCCACGAAACGACACCGGTCGAAAGCAACGGCGCAATCGCCTAGAACTGCGTAGTCCGCTGGTTTGAAGCAGATTAGTACATATTCCCTCACCCCCTGCCCCCTCTCCTGTGTACGGGAGAGGGGCAGGGGATTCCTAGTACATCTCGAACATATATTCGCCGCCGTGGGCCGGATTGCCGATGAGTTTGCGATTAGCAAGGTCCACGACAAAATCGAGATGTTCCAATGGAATCTGCCCGATGAGGACGGGAACTTCATCCGGGACTTCGGCTACATCGA
>Ga0194057_10000111_pt1 | contig 38685 bp, 40 predicted proteins | sample SepL4415m_MetaG_FD_155474 | JGI IMG/M metagenome (GOLD analysis project Ga0194057, IMG submission 155474) | Anoxic zone freshwater microbial communities from boreal shield lake in IISD Experimental Lakes Area, Ontario, Canada - Sep2016-L442-15m | ecosystem: Environmental > Aquatic > Freshwater... | reverse complement strand
AGCAACCCCGCATAGGTCCCGAGGCGCTCACCGGAGTCGTGGTTCCCCGCGACGACGACAACCGCGATCCCGGCGGCCGCGAGCCGCACCAGAGCCTCATTGAGGACGCGCAGCGCCTCCACCGGGGGAACCGCTCGGTCGAACACGTCGCCAGCGATGACGAAAACGTCGACTTCGCGCTCGATCGCCGTCGCGACGATGGCGTCGACTGCTGCGGCCTGCGCATCGCCGAGGGAGAACCCATGCAGCGTGCGACCGAGGTGCCAGTCAGAGGTATGGAGCAGGCGCACGATCGGACGTTACCGCCCGGGGGTGACAGCCGGTGGTGCTACGCGCTGGCGTTCTGCGAGGCGTCGGCCGGCTTGGCGGCGGCCGGGTTCGAGATGTTCGGATTGCCCGTGAGACTGCCAGAAGCCGACTTCTTGACCCATTCCTGCCAGGGGATGTTCCACAGCCCGCCCGGGCCGTTCCAGGACTGGACCGTCTGGCCGCCGGTGCTCTGGTACGTCACGACGTCGCCCGGGACGGTGTTGTCGTAAATCCACTTGGCGTCCGACTCGAACATGTTGGTGCAGCCGTGCGACCCGTTGTAGCGGCCGATTCGGCCGTAGGCCCACGGAGCCGCGTGGATGAACTCCCCGGTCGGCGTCAGCCGGGTGTTCCACGGGATGTCCTTCAGCTCGTATGGCTTCTCTTTGGTCGGATCGATGTTCAGCGACACGCTGGTGTAGGTGTGCTTAGGCTCCTTGCGCGTGCTGATCACCTTCACGCCTTGGCTGGTCTCCCAGTCCTGCTTGCCCAGGGAGACGCCGAAGTCCTTGACCTTCTTGCCGTCGACGTAGACCTTCATGCGGTCGCTGCCGCCGTCGACCACGGCTACCAGCGACCGCGCGGTCTTGAAGGAGAACGTCTTCTTCAGGGAGTCCGAACCGAGCAGGGTGGTCTTGCCCGACTTGCCGAGGACCGCCCGGTCGAGGGTGGACTTGATGTTGATCGTGGAGTTGCCGGGCCACCAGGTGAACGGGCGGTAGACGACGGTGTGGTCGTTGATCCATCCCCAGGCGCCCTTGACATTGCGGATGCGTCCGTCCTTGAGGGTCGCCTTGACCGACAGGTGCGTCTCGACGACCTTCTTGTTCGGGATGCTGTGGTCGAACGTCAACTGGGGCAGCGTTCCGACGCCGAGCTTCGCGGTGGCGCCGTTGACGCCCAGGCCGTTGCTCTCGGCGTTGAAGGACGCGTTGACCCAGATGTGCGGCGACGGCAGCTTGACCGGCTTGTCGGGGTCGGCGCCGGGCGGCACGATCGGGGTCCCCGTGACCGGCGCACTGGCCGGGCCGGGACCGATGCCGTTCTGGGCCCGCATCACGACGCTGTAGAGCCGGTCGACCGTGAGGTTCGTCAGCATGCACACGCCCGGAGTCGGCGCGCAGGGCCACCAGGTGACGCCGGCGTCGACGCTGATGTCGTAGCTGGAGATCGGGGCGCCGCCCGTCGAGTCCGGCGGAAGGAACGAAACGGTCAGCTGCCCGATCCCCGGGCCGGCCTTGATCTTCGTGACCGTGGGTGCTCCGGGCGTCGTCGCGGCCGCCGGCGGAGTCGGGGTGGGCGTCGGGGTGTCGACTGCATGAGCCGGCCCGGCGAGCATGAGAGCCGACACGACCGCGGTCGAGCAGGCGAGCGCTATCAGCCGGGCACCGGAGGGGAAGGACACTGCACAAGGGTAAGGCCCACGTCCTTGTGCATTTGACGCTACGGTCCCCATACGGCCCCGATTGGGGCCGAGGCAACGCCCTTGTGATGAAGATCACGGAGGATGGAATGGCACACGGCGCACCCGTCATGGCTGCCAGCGGACCCGCGGAGGGGTACCGGACCGGCCGGGTCGTCCGCCTCGCCAGCACCGCCGCGATGGGCGGCTTCCTCTTCGGATTCGACTCAGCGGTGATCAACGGGGCCAACACCGCCATCGCGAACACCTTCGGGCTCAGTTCTGGCCTGATGGCCTTCGTGGTCTCGATCGCGCTCATCGGCTCCGCGGTCGGGGCCTGGTTTGCGGGCCAGCTCGCCGACAGCTTCGGGCGGCGGCGGGTGATGCTGATCGCCGCAGTGCTGTTCGGTGCGAGCGCAATCGGCACGGCCTTCCCGCCCAGCGTCGAGATCTTGATGATGTGGCGTCTGATCGGGGGCGCAGGAATCGGTGTCGCCAGCGTCGTCGCCCCGATGTACATCGCGGAGATCTCCCCCGCCCAGCTGCGCGGGCGACTCGGCTCGCTCCAGCAGCTGGCCATAGTCCTGGGCATCTTCGCGACGGGGGTCACCAATTACCTGATCGTGCGGGCCGCGGGCAGTTCCGAGTCCGACTGGCTGTTCGGCATCGAGGCCTGGCGATGGATGTTCCTCGTCATGCTCATCCCCGCAACCCTCTACTTCCTGATGGCCCTGCGGATCCCCGAGTCTCCCCGATACCTGGTCGAGAAGGGTCGGCTGGACGAAGCCCAGGCAGTGCTCGAGACCGTGTTCACCAGCGACCAGCACGCCAAGGTCGTCGAGATCGAGCACACGATGGACAGCAACCACAAGTTCTCGATGGGCGACCTCCGCGGACCCAAGTTCGGCCTGATGCCCATTGTCTGGATCGGCATCCTGCTGTCGGCCTTCCAGCAGTTCGTGGGAATCAACGCCGTCTTCTATTACTCGAACCTCATCTGGGAGTCCGTCGGCTTCACTCAGGACCAGGCGTTCCAGACCTCCATGATCACCAACGCCATCAACGTCGCAACGACGCTCGTCGCGATCGCGCTCGTCGACCGCGTCGGCCGCAAGGTGCTGCTCCTGATCGGCTCGTCGGGGATGGTCGTCACCCTCGCGATGCTCACGCTCATCTTCGGCTCGGCTCCGCAGGTCGCCAACGCCACCGGAGGAATGGATCCGGTGCTCGAAGGGGCCACCTCCACGCTCGCCGTCCTCGCCTTCAACCTCTACGTCGTGTTCTTCGGGATGTCATGGGGACCCGTCGTCTGGGTCCTGCTCGGCGAGATATTCCCCAACAGGATCCGCGCAGCCGCCCTCGCACTCGCGGCAGCGGCGCAGTGGATCGCCAACTTCATGGTCTCCACGGCCTTCCCCCCGATCGCCGCGCACAGCCTGACCATCGCCTACGCGATCTTCACGGTCTTCGCATTCGCGTCGATCTTCTTCGTCAAGTTCAAGGTGCCAGAGACCACGGGCAAGTCCCTGGAGGAGATCAGCGAGAACGCCGCCGCCTGACCTGACGCATCCGGCCCGGTCCGCGATAGCGTGGACGGGTGCCCGGGGTCACATTGCAAGTCGAGTCACTCACCAAGGTGTTCGGCCACCGCCGACCGGTCACCGCGGTCGACGACCTCAGCTTCACCGTTCAGCCTGGTCGCGTCACCGGCTTCCTCGGCCCCAACGGATCGGGCAAGACGACGACCCTGCGGTGCCTGCTCGGCCTGGTGTCCCCCACGTCGGGCAGCGCTCTGATCGGCGACAGCCGGTATCACGAGCTGCCCGACCCCACCCGCGCCGTCGGCGCCGCACTCGAGGCGAGCGGCTTCCACCCGGGCCGCACCGCCCGCAACCACCTGCGCGTCGTGGCCGCGGCCGCCGGACTGCCCGACTCCCGCGTCGATGACGTGCTCGAGACCGTCGGCCTGACAGACGCCGCGCGTCGGCGGGTGGTGGAGTACTCGCTCGGGATGCGGCAACGTCTCGCGCTCGCCGCTGCCCTCCTCGGCCAGCCGGACGTCCTCATCCTCGACGAGCCTGCGAATGGCCTTGACCCCGAGGGCATCGCGTGGCTCCGGTTCTTCCTGCGCGACCAGGCCGCCAGCGGCTGCACCGTGCTGGTCTCCAGCCACGTGCTCTCGGAGGTCCAGCAGACGGTCGATGACGTGGTCATCATCAGCCGCGGCAAGCTCGTCCATGCCGGTGCGCTCAGCGAGATCGAGGCCACCGGCAGGCTCGTCTCGTTGGTCCGCGCACCGGAGGCTGCCCGTCTCGCTGATGTCCTCCGCGCAGCGGGCGATGCCCACGTCACCGTCGACATCGGCGACGACGGCGCCCTGACCGTGAACGGCATGACGGCCGAGCAGGTCGGGCATCTGGCGTTCGTGCACAACTGCGAACTGCACGAGCTGGCCAGCCAGACGCAGGATCTCGAGCGGCTGTTCCTCGAGCTGACCGGGGGCGACGCATGAACGGATCGTTCTCGCGCCTGTTCGCCTCCGAGTGGCGGAAGGTTCGCACCACGAAGATGGTGTGGGTCCTCATGGGCATCGCCGTGATCTTCAGCTGCATGAACGTCGTGGCCCTCGCGCTCGTGGCCAGCGGAACCATTCCCGGCTCCCCTGGCGCACTGTCCGGGAATCTGCTGCTCAACCCCGACTACATCACGACCCTGCTCGCTCAGGTGGGCGCCGCGGCCACCTTCGTCCTCATCCTCGGCATCATTGCGATGTCGGGTGAGTACCGCCACATGACCATCACCTCCACGTACCTGTCCACGCCGCGGCGTGGGCGCGTGCTTGTCGCGAAGATGGGCCTGTTCGCCATCTTCGGCGCAGTGACGGCCGTCATCGTCACGGCCATCGTCGTGGTGGTGGCCGCAGTGGTCCTCTCCCCCTTCGAGCACGCGCCGATCACGGCGTCAGCCATCGGATCGGTGCTGCTCGGTGCCGTCATCGGCTTCGCCCTGGACGCCATCGTCGGGGTGAGCCTGGGCGCGCTGATCAAGAGCCAGATCGCCGCGGTGATCCTGGCGCTCGTGTGGATCCTCCTGATCGAGGCCCTCATCTCGCTCCTGCTGCCTGCCGTGAGCAAGTGGCTGCCCGGCGGAGCGCTGAACTCCGCCATGGACGTCGCCGTCCGGGCCGATCCGACCGGCGGCATCACGGCAGCGGACCGACTGCCCGCCTGGGGCGGCGCCCTCGTCCTCCTGGGATACGCCGTCGTCTTCGCGGCGATTGCGTCGCGGACGACCCTGCGCCGCGACATCACCTGAGGCGGTGGGTCGCCTCCAGCGGTCCGGTCCGGCATGTGGAACGAGGCCTCGGGCATCACCACCGAGGCGCATTAGTGTTGACCCAGCGATCCCAGCACCGCATGACGCCCGAAAGGACCAGCAGTGGCCACTCCGCCGCCCGAGAGCCAGATGGCGGGCTTCGGCCCCAACGAGTGGCTGGTCGACGAGATCTACCAGCAGTTCCTCGCGGACCGCGACTCGGTGAGCCCGGCATGGTGGGAGTTCTTCGACGGCTATACGCCCCCGGGCTACTCGCCGCTGGCCGCCAAGACCGCCCCTGCGCCCACTCCTGAGCCGACCGTCGTCGTGCAGGAGCCGCACGTTCCCGCCCCCGCTCCCGCACCAGTTGCTCCAGGCCCCTCCGCTCCCGCCGCACCGGCTCCGGCCTCACCCACGCCAACCCCTGTGACGCCGGCAGCTGCACACGCCCCATCGGGTGAGGACGATGTCGTCATCCTCAAGGGCCCGTCGGCCCGCGTCGTCGGGAACATGGAGAGCAGCCTGTCGGTCCCGACCGCCACCAGCGTCCGCGCCGTCCCGGCCAAACTCGTGATGGACAACCGCGTGGTGATCAACAACCATCTGGCCCGCGGGCGCGGCGGCAAGGTCTCCTTCACGCACCTCATCGGCTACGCCGTGGTTCGAGCACTGGTCGGCAACGAGGCGATGAACTACGCCTACACGGAGGTCGACGGCAAGCCGGCCGTCGTGCGCAACACGACGATCAACCTCGGACTGGCGATCGACGTCGCTAAGCCTGACGGTACGCGTCAGCTGCTCGTCCCGAGCATCAAGAGCGCCGAGGCCATGGACTTCGCGGCCTTCTGGGCCACCTATGAGGACCTGGTGCGCAAGGCGCGCACCAACAAGCTGACCGTCGATGACTTTGTCGGCACCACCATCTCGCTGACGAACCCAGGCGGCATCGGCACCGTCCACTCCGTTCCGCGACTGATGAGCGGCCAGGGCTGCATCGTCGGAGTCGGCGCGATGGAGTACCCGGCCGAGTGGCAGGGCGCGTCCGAGGAGGCCATCGCGCGCAACGCGGTGTCGAAGACCCTCACGCTGACGTCGACCTACGACCACCGCATCATCCAGGGCGCGCAGTCTGGTGAGTTCCTGCGCCGCATCCACCACCTGCTGCTGGGCGAGGACGACTTCTACGACGAGATCTTCAAGTCGCTGCGCATCCCCTACGAGCCCATCCGCTGGGCCCGTGACATCTCAACCGGGCACGAGACCGACCTGAGCAAGACCGTTCGCGTTCAGGAGATCATCCACGCCTACCGCGTTCGCGGACACCTCATGGCCGACACGGATCCGCTCGAGTACCACCAGCGGATGCATCCGGACCTCGACGTGCTGCAGCACGGGCTCACGCTGTGGGACCTCGACCGCGAGTTCGCGACCGGCGGCTTCGGCGGCAGGCCCCTGATGAAGCTGCGCGAGATCCTCGGCGTCCTGCGTGACTCGTACACGCGCACCATCGGGATCGAGTACATGCACATCCAGGATCCTGAGCAGCGCAAGTGGATCCAGGACCGCGTGGAGCGCCCGCACGAGCGCACCGATCGCGAGGAGCAACTGCGCATCCTGCACAAGCTCAACGAGGCCGAGGCCCTGGAGTCGTTCCTGCAGACGAAGTTCGTCGGGCAGAAGCGCTTCTCACTGGAAGGCAGCGAGTCCCTCATCCCCCTGCTCGATGCGGTGCTCATCTCGGCGACCGCCGACAGCATCGTCGAGGTCGCGATCGGCATGCCGCACCGCGGCCGGCTCAACGTCCTCACCAACATCGCCGGCAAGTCCTACGGCCAGATCTTCCGTGAGTTCGAGGGCGACTTCGGCGACGACCAGGTGCAGGGCTCCGGCGACGTGAAATACCACCTGGGAACGCAGGGTGTGTTCACCGCGCCGAACGGCGAGCAGACGCGCGTCTACCTCGCGGCCAATCCGTCGCATCTCGAGGCCGTCAACCCCGTCCTCGAGGGCATCGTGCGCGCGAAGCAGGACCAACTCCCGTACGGCGACGGCTTCAGCGTGCTGCCCGTGCTCATCCACGGCGATGCGGCATTCGCCGGGCAGGGCGTGGTCGCCGAGACGCTGCAGATGTCGCAGATCCAGGGCTACAAGACGGGCGGCACCGTCCACGTCGTCGTCAACAACCAGGTGGGCTTCACGACCAGCCCGAAGTACAGCAGGTCGTCGGTGTACGCCACTGACGTCGCCCGCATGATCCAGGCGCCGATCTTCCACGTGAACGGCGACGATCCCGAGGCCGTCGTCCGCGTCGCGGAGATGGCCTTCGACTTCCGCCAGACCTTCCACAAGGACGTCGTCATCGATCTGGTCGCCTACCGCCGGCGCGGCCACAACGAGGCCGACGATCCGTCGCTCACCCAGCCGCTGATGTACGCGATCATCGACCAGAAGCGCTCTGTGCGAAAGCACTACACCGAGGCGCTGATCGGGCGTGGCGACATCACCCTCGACGAGGCAGAGGTGGCGTTGCGCCACTTCCAGGAGCAGCTGGAGCGGATCTTCCAGGAGACGCACGCCGATGCGAGCTCCGCGCCGTTCGGCGATGACGAGGACGACATCCTCAGCGACGGTCAGCGCAGCCTGGAACCACAGGGACCGGCCACCGACATCGACACCGCGATCACGCAGGAGGAGATCGAGACGGTCATCGCCTCCCAGCTGACGATGCCGGAGGACTTCACCGTGCACCAGCGCCTGCAGCCGCAGCTGCAGCGGCGGGCCACCATGGTCGCCGAGGACGCGATCGACTGGGGCATGGCGGAGGCACTCGCCGTCGGCAGCCTGCTGATGGAGGGCCGGACGGTTCGACTCGCCGGCCAGGACGTCCGCCGCGGCACGTTCGGCCATCGCCACATGGTGATCGTCGACAAGGAGACCGGCTGGCAGTACAAGCCGCTGAAGCAGTGCTACCGCAATGGCGGCAAGCTCTACGTCTACGACTCCCTGCTCAGCGAGTACGCCGCGGTCGGCTTCGAGTACGGCTACTCGGTCGCCCGTCCCGACGCGCTGGTGATGTGGGAGGCGCAGTTCGGGGACTTCACCGACGGCGCCCAGACGATCGTCGACGAGTTCATCTCATCGGGCGAGCAGAAGTGGGGCCAGAAGTCGTCCGTCACCCTGCTGCTCCCCCACGGCTTCGAAGGCCAGGGCCCCGATCACTCGTCGGCCCGGATCGAGCGCTTCCTGCAGATGTGCGCGCAGGACAACATGATCGTGGCGATGCCGACGACGCCGGCGTCGTACTTCCACCTGCTGCGACTACAGGCGAACGCCACGATCACCCGCCCGCTGATCATCTTCACGCCGAAGTCGCTGCTGCGCGCCAAGCAGGCAGTGTCGAAGAAGGCCGAGTTCACCAGCGGCCACTTCCACCCGCTCATCACCGACCCGGGCTTCACCGGACCGCAGATCCGCAAGGTGATCATGTGCAGCGGCAAGGTGTACTACGACCTCGCTGCTCATCGCGAGAAGAACGGGATCACCGATGTGGCGATCCTGCGCTTCGAGCGCCTCTACCCGCTGCCGTTCCGCACGCTGCCCCCGGCGCTCGAGGCCTATCCGAACGCGGAGATGGTGTGGGCGCAGGAGGAGCCGGCGAACCAGGGCGCGTGGAGCTTCGTGGCGATGAACCTGCCGGCGATCATCAAGCGCCCGATGACGGCCGTGACCCGGCCCGCATCGTCGTCGCCGGCCGTCGGCACCCACCAACGCCACGAGCAGGAGCAGCGTGCCGTGGTCGAGCAGGCGTTCGCGTAGCCATGTATTTCACCGACCGAGGCATCGAGGAGCTCGAGAAGCGCCGCGGCGAGGAGGACGTGTCGATCGCGTGGGTGGCCGAGCGGCTGCGCGAGTTCGTCGACATCAACCCCGAGTTCGAGACCCCCATCGAGCGCCTCGCGACGTGGATGGCGCGCCTCGACGACGAGGACGACGACCTCCCCGACTAGCGGGTGAGTACCAGCTTCCCGTGCACGTCACCGGCGTGCATCAGTGCAAACGCCTCCGCGGCGTCGGCCATCGGCAGGACACGGTCGATCACCGGTCGCACATCGTGCTCCGCCATGAAAGACAGCAACTCGGCAAGTTCGGCCTGCGTGCCCATCGTCGAGCCGACGATGCTGAGCTGCAGGAAGAACACCCGATTGAGGTCGGCAGGCGGGTTCGCCCCCGACGTCGCGCCCGAGATGACGACGACGCCGCCGGGACGTAGCGCCTTGAGCGAATGCCCCCACGTCGCCTGGCCGACCGTCTCCATCACCGCATCGACCCGCTCAGGGAGGCGGGCGCCGGACTCGAACGCCTGGTCCGCGCCGATGGACAGGGCCCAGGCGCGCTTCTCCTCGTCACGAGTGGTCACCCAGACGCGGCGTCCAAGCGCTCGTCCGAGCACGATCAACGCGGTCGAGACTCCCCCGCCCGCACCCTGCACGAGGATGGTGTCGCCGGCCGCAGTGGCCGACTTCTTCACGATCATCTTGTAGGCGGTCAGCCACGCGGTGGGCAGGCAGGCAGCCTGCTCGAAGGACAGCCCAGCCGGCTTGTCGATGAGGTTGCGAGCCGGCACGCGCACGACATCGGCGAACGTTCCCGGGTACAACTCACTGAGCAGGCTGCGCCGTGGATCGAGGGTCTCGTCGCCTGAGCCGGCAGCGGCATCGCCGACAACCGCATAGACGACCACCTCGCGACCGTCCGCCGTGACCCCTGCCGCGTCGGTGCCCAGGATCATGGGCACGCGGTCGGCGGCGAGCGCCTGTCCCGTCAGCGAGAACAGGTCGTGGTGGTTGAGGCTGGCAGCGCGGACGTGGACGTCGACCCAGTCCTCCGGCGTCGGCGGCTGCTCGATCTCCCCCACGCGCAGCCAGGACAGCGGGTCGGCAGCATCCATGCCAGCGGCATATACGGCGAACATGAGGCGACCCTACCCGCGCATCACTCGGCTCAGTCCCGATACGTGAACGGGAACAGGCGCTCGCTGGGCCCGTCCGCCCGAAGCCTGAGCAGCATGGCCTCGGCCTCGTCGAGGGTCGGTTCGTGTCCATCCTCGACGAGCCAGCACACGGTCATCGGCACCGACGCCTTGTCGAACCACTCGCGTCGACGGGCGAGCACGGCACGATGCCCGGCCTGGCCCAGCACGAACTCGCGCAGCGACGCGAGGTCCCGCCACACCGACAGGTTCACGATGATGTCGTCGGCGCCGAGCAGTCGGTAGCTCGTCGAGCCCGGGCCGTCCTCGTCCTTGAGCCGCCAGACGAACCCGTCGGCTGCCTCCGCCGCCGCGTTGACGTCGGCGAGCTGGGCGACGAAGTCCGCCATGCGCGCAGAGTCGAGCGGCTCGAGCATGGTGGCGATGTTCAACTGGGCCAGGTTCACGACGTCATCCTTGCCGACGGAGCGGGTGATAGCGCCAGACCAGTCGCCCGACGATGCCCTCGTCGCTAACCTCGCCGAACTGGCGACTGTCCTCGCTCGCTTCCGAGTTGTCGCCCAGCACCCACCAGCCCTCCGTCCCACGGTGGTCGACGCGCTTGACGACCAGGGCGTCGGGCCGCTTCGGGTGCACCAGCAGGGCGACCTGCCCGGCCGCGATGTCCCGCGTGCGACGCACGAGCCACCACTCACCGTTGCGGACGGCAGGCTCCATGGAAGGCCCGATGACGCGGACGCGGGTGAAGGGCAGCACCCGCCCATCCTGCCGCGTGCCGTGCCCGAGCATCGGCGCTATCGTCTAGGGCACGTCCCGACCTGTCACTGAAGGAGTCCCATGCTCAAGCGTCTCGTCTCGACCGTGCTCGCCCCGCGCACCAGCGCGTACGCCCACTGCGACCTGCCCTGTGGCGTCTACGACCCCGCCCAGGCCCGCATCGAGGCGGAGTCCGTCAAGGCCTGCATGGCCAAATACCACGGATCCGACGACCCCGACTTCAAGGCCCGCGCCATCGCCATCAAGGAGGACCGCTCCAACATGGTCAAGGAGCACCTGTGGGTGCTGTGGACCGACTACTTCAAGGCGCCGCACTTCGAGAAGTACCCGCAGCTGAACGGCCTGTTCAACGAGGCCACGAAGCTGGCCGGCGCAGGCGGCACCAAGGGCACGACTGACGTGGCCGTCGCCGACCAACTACTCGCCAAGATCGACGAGATCGCCGCGATCTTCTGGGAGACCAAGCAGGCCTAACCCCGTGAACGCCGCAGGCGAGAGCCCCTGATCCCGGTCCGGATCAGGGGCTCTCGTGGCGGCGGGGGCGCGCCGCGGGGGTGGGGTCTACTTGTGCGCAGCGGTGTGCACGCCGGAGTGGCGCTTGCCGGCCTTGTGCTTCGGCTTGGCGCCGTGGCGGTGCGAGGTGCCGGACGAGCTCGCCGAGGCGCTCTTCGCGCCCGTGACGGAGTCGTCGACGCCGGACACGTGCGGGGTGGCGTCATCGGCGCCGGACACGTGCGGGGTGGCGTCATCGGCGCCGGACACGTGCGGGGTGGCGTCATCGGCGCCGGACACGTGCGGGGTGGCGTCATCGGCACCCGGCGTCGCGCTGGCCGAGGACTGGACCTGCGGGGCGGTGTCGTCGGCACCCTGGGCCTGGGCGGCTGAGACGGTGCCCAGCGAGGTCAGTGCGACGGCGGCGGTGATGGTGATGAGGCGAAGGGCTTTGGCGTTCATGGGGTTCTCCTTGGGCTCGTGTGGGGGTGTTCTTTTCGTTGCCCCAAGCATCTGGCCCGCCGCGTCGAAGCGGCAATCGCACCTTGCGGCTACTACACGCCAGCAGGCGGTAGTACTACCCCAGGCGACGTTAGGCTGGCCCGATGCCTCAGGGAACCATCCGCCGCGCCCGACCCGACGACATCCCGGAGATCCTCGCGATGGTCCGCGATCTGGCCGACTACGAGCGGGCGCCGGAGCAGGCCGTGGCCACCGAGCAGCAGTACCTAGCAGCCTTCTTCGGTGACAATCCCCGAGTATTCGCGCACGTGGTCGACCATGAGGGCAATGGGCATCGGCTGGGCGCATTCGCCATCTGGTTCCTGAACTTCTCCACGTGGCTGGGCAGGAACGGCCTCTACCTCGAGGACCTCTATGTGCGCCCCGAACTTCGCGGCAGCGGATACGGCAAGCGCCTGCTGTCGACGCTCGCCGGCGAGTGCGTCGACAACGGCTACGGCCGCTTGGAGTGGTGGGTCCTGGACTGGAACGAGCCAGCGCTGGGCTTCTACCGGAATCTCGGCGCCGTGCCGATGGACGAGTGGACCGTCCACCGCGTGACGGGTCAGGATCTCGAGACGTTGGCCGCCGAAGGCGAGTGAGGGCGGCGACACCAATCCGTCAACGGGGCTCGATCACGCACCGCTTCTTGTGCTCGAACATGCGGGCGTCGGCAACCTTCGCTGACTCCTCGAAGCTGCGCCCAGGGAACCATTCGGCGATGCCGAAGGAGCAGCCGAGGGGCAGCTCCTTCACCAGACGGGACATGACGACCGCTGCCTCCTCTCCCGACGTGTTCGGAAGGAGGATCAAGAACTCGTCGCCGCCGGTACGGGAAGCAGCGTCACTGGGCCGGAGCTGGCCTCTCATGACCGATCCCACCTCGCGCAGGAGGTCGTCACCCGCGTGATGCCCCAACCGGTCGTTCACCTGCTTGAAGCCGTCCAGGTCCACGACCACCACTGCTCGCGGCAGGCTCTCCAGCCGATCGCCCGAGCGGGACTCCACCATCAAGTCGAGGCCCGTGCGGTTGAGCAGGCCGGTCAGCGGATCCAGGACGGTCTGCCTGTGGATGTCCAGGACGAGGGCATTGATGTAGAGCCCCAGGAAAAGCAGGATCACGGAGAGCACCAGCCAGGTGGCCCGCGCGTCCAGAGAGAAGTGGTGCCAGTTGACGACCGCAAACATCATCGCGAAAATCACGGCGAACTGCAGCCACATCTGGGCGCGCGGCAGCCAGGTGGCCGCCCACGTCACGACAAGCACGTACAGCACCATGACCGTGCTGGCGCGGATGTCGTCCGAACGCGTCGCGGCGATGACCCCAATGGCGACCGAGCTGACGGCGAGGAGGACGTTGAGCAACCACATCGTTGCGCGGCGTCCCAACCACATCAAGGCCACGGCGCAGATGAGCCAGTAGGCCACGCCCAGCAGAGCGACTGTGGGGTCGCCGCCTCCGTCTGGGTGGACCAGTGCCTGAAAGCCGCCCACCATGCACAAGAGCGCCAGAGCCAGATCGGTGACAACCATCGTCCACACGGGGCGTGGACGACCGAAGACGGTGCGACCGAGGAGCGACTTCGCGGGCAGTTGTGCGTCCAACAGGTGCGTTGAGCCCCCTGACGAACGCACCATCCACGATCCTCTCGGCCATGCCCGTCCTCTGAGGGCCGAAGTGACGCTAGCGCCGGGCTGCTCCGATGCGCTCGCTGAGGAGTGCCGATCGACGGATATACATCGGCTAAAGACGGGGACGGGACCGTCGATGGCCCATGATGGTCTCCACACCAACTGCGGAGGGTCGATGAGCGACGACGTCACCTTGTCATTCCCGGCGGACACGGCCAACGTGCGACTGGCCCGAACCATCGCTGCCGCGATGGCGGCCCGCGCGGATCTCCCCGTCGACCAGCTCGAGGATGTCCGACTTGCCGTCGATGAAGCGGTCTCCCAGCTGGTCGGTGACGCGGAATCGTCAACGATCATCACCTGCGTCTTCACCCTGACGGGCGACGGACTGGAGATCATCGTCAGCGGCCACACTCGCACCGGTGCGGTGCCTTCGACAGGCACCTTCAGCTGGACGGTCCTGTCCGCGCTGGTCGACTCGGTCAGCGCTTCGAGCGCCGGCCGCCGAGTCACGCTCACCCTCCGCGTCGTCCGGCACATCCCGGTCGACGCGTGAGCCCTGCCCCAGGGCAACCACGCTGGGGCGACGAGCAACGAGCACACGAGAAGGACCTGCTCCGTCGCTTCGCCACCTTGGACCCTGACGACCCGGAGCGTTCGCGCCTGCGCGAAGACCTCGTGCTCATGCACCTTCCCCTCGTCCGACATCTGGCGCGGCGCTACCGGGAGCGCGGTGAGGCCTTCGAGGACCTCGTACAGGTCGGCACCGTCGGCCTCATCAAGGCCGTCGATCGGTTCGACCCGGATAGGGGAACGGAGTTCTCCACGTATGCGACGCCGACGATCCTCGGCGAGATCAAGCGCCACTTCCGCGACCGCACCTGGGCCATCAAGGTGCCCCGACGCCTGCAGGAACTGAACGCCTCGGTGGCGGCGGCCACCGACTCGATGACCCAGTCCCTGGGGCGAGCGCCGACGGTACGGGAGCTGGCGCAGGAACTGGACGTGAGTGAGGACGAGGTTCTCGACGCTCTGGAGGCTCGGCACGCCTATGCTACGTCGTCCTTCGATCCCGCGGACGACGACGATGCTCCCGCGCGCTCCCTCGCAGACTCCCTCGGCGAGGTCGACGAAGCCCTCGCAGCGGTGGAGGACCGCGAATCGCTGCGACCGCTGCTCGAAGCGCTTCCTGAGCGAGAGCGCCGCCTGATCCTGCTTCGCTTCTTCCAGAACAAGAGCCAGTCGCAGATCGCCGACGAGCTCGGCATATCGCAGATGCACGTGTCGCGGCTTCTCGCCCGCACGCTCTCGCAACTGCGCGAGGGCCTCACGGCTGCGTGACTACTCCTCGTCGAGGGCCCGAATCACGGCGGGCGTGAACGCGAGCACGATCCCCAGCACCGCCATGAGCGAGAAGGTGATACCCACCCATCGCTCGCTCCCTTCGGCCTGGGCCAACGGGATCCCGATCACGAGTGCCATTAACTGGGCGACCAGGAAGGGGGCACGCGCCCACCGACGTCCACGCCACCAGCCCCGGGTAACCCAGCCCAGGCCGGCACCGAAGATCGCGAAGAGGGCGACCTGGAGTGCAATGGCCGGGACGTTGGAGACTTCTGCCGGGCCGGTGGCGCCGAGGCGCAGGCCCTCCACGAGGAGGAAGACGGCGTAGCCCAGAAGTGCCAGCCCCTCGATCAGGGCGATCGCCGCCAACGCGGTCAGGGGGCGAGTCGAGGTCGGCACGGCACCACCCTAGAGGCGCTGCGGATAGGCTCTCGGGGTGCGCGGGCTGCTGGTGGTGAACCCCAAGGCGACCACCACTTCCCCCCGGGTAATCGACCTCATCGTCCACGCCCTGTCCGACCAGCTCGAGCTCGACGTGACCGTCACGACGCACAAGGGCCACGGCATCATGCTGGGCGAACTGGCACTGCAGCAGGGCCTTGACGTCGTCATCACCCTCGGCGGCGACGGGATCGTCAACGAGGTCGTCAACGGGATCCTGAGCAATGGCCCCGGACCGCACGTGCCCAGGATCGCCACCGTCCCGGGCGGCAGCGCAAACGTCTTCGCCCGAACGATCGGCCTGCCCACGGACTCCGCCGAGGCCGCCGGCCAGGTTCTGGACGCTCTGCGCGCCGGGTCGACGCGGACCATCGGCCTCGGCCGCGCCGGCGACCGTTGGTTCCTCGCCAATGCCGGCCTCGGCATCGACGCCGAGATCATCGCCGCGATGGAGCGGCACCGGGAGGCCGGGCGCACGGCTTCCCCGACCCGCTACTTCATCACCACGCTCAACGAGTTCTTCCGCGGCACCAACCGCAAGGAGCCCGCCCTGACGCTGACCCGACCTACCGGTCCGCATGGGGAGGCCGGCGACCGGCTGGAAGGGGTCTTCCTGGCCATCGTCCAGAACGCCTCCCCGTGGACCTTCTTCGGCACGTGGCCGATCAGCCCCTGTCCGGACGCCGACTTCGACCTCGGCCTGGACGTGTTCGCGGCACGTCGCCTGCGCGTGCCGACCGCGCTTCGTGCCGCCCGTCGGATGCTGACCCGCACAACCGGCGGCACCGCCGGCGGCGGGTTGATCTTGTGGCACGACCAAGAGCGGTTCACCCTGACGGCGACCCGGCCGGTGGAGCTCCAGATCGACGGGGAAGGCATGGGCATGACCACCGAAGTGACCTTCAGCAGCCATCCGCAGGCCCTGCAGGTGGTCATCTGATCAATCGACGTGCTGTCGGCAAAAGTGCAAGCGTTTTCCAGTTGTTCGTTTATCGGACGGACATATCATGATAAATAGGGTCTTCGTAATCAGTTTGTGATCCAACCGACAGGGGAACCGGGACGAAATGGGGCCGTTCCTCTTGTGAGATGGGCGGACCTCTGCGAACCTATACGGACCCGTTGCGTTTATGGGTCGGCTTCTTCCTCCGGCGAAAGACCGGGCAATCCCCGGCCTTAACCCTGATGCGCCGTCACGTGAACGCAATCACGAGCACTGGCGACCCCAGTGCGCTGCACAGATGAGGTGACGACGCATGGACTGGCGCCACGAGGCTGCCTGCCGTGACGAGGATCCCGAGTTGTTCTTCCCGATCGGCAACACCGGGCCAGCGCTGGTCCAGATCGAGGAGGGCAAGGCGGTGTGCCGTCGCTGTAGTGTCGTGGACGAGTGCCTGCGCTGGGCCCTTGAGACCGGCCAGGACGCCGGCGTGTGGGGTGGCCTCAGCGAGGACGAGCGCCGGGCCCTGAAGCGTCGCAACGCGCGCCTGCGCGCCCGCAGCAACGCCTGACCGAACTACCGCGCCCGGCTGGCCGGGAACTCCATTGTCACCTGCGTGCCCTCGGCCGTGCCCGTGAAGTCGCACGTCCCCCGCAGGTCCCCGGTCACGAGGGACTGCACGATCGAAAGCCCGAGCCCGGTGTCGTTCGCATCGAACCCGCTCGGCAGGCCCTGCCCGTCGTCGCCGACCACGACGTCGACCACGTCGTGCCCGTACGAGACCCGACGCTCCAGCGTCACGGTGATCATCGAGGCACCTGCATGCTCCACAGCGTTGTGGAGCAGCTCCGACACCGCCATGGCCAGCGGCGTCGCCTGATCGGCCGTCAGCTGCCCGAGTGTTCCGACCCGCGAGATGTGCGGCGGCTCAGCACCACCGGCGTAGGCAGGCGCCAGGTCGCCAACCAAGCCGATGATGCGATCGACGATCGCGTCGAAGTCGACCTGCTCTCCGACATCCGCGGTGAGCGACTCGTGGACGACGGCGATCGCGGCCACCCGAAGCTCGGCCTCGGCCAGGGCCTCCCGCGCCTCGGGCGTGCCCGCGCGCCGGGCCTGGAGCCGCAGCATCGCAGCCACGGTCTGCAGGTTGTTCTTCACCCGATGATGGATCTCGCGGATGGTGGCGTCCTTGCTCATCAGGGCCCGCTCCCGGCGTCGCACATCGGTGACGTCCTGCAGGAAGACGATCGCGCCCACATGCTCACCGCGCAGGGCCACGGGAATGCTGCGCAGAAGGACGATCGCCGAGCCGTTCTCGATGTCGGCTGAGCCGGCGACGCGACCGGACGCGACCGCGGACAGCGCGTCGTCGACCGGGCCGGGCCGATGGGACAGCCGGGCGGCCAGCTCGCTGAACGACGAGCCGACCATGTCCGTGGCAAGCCCCAGGCGCCGCAGTGCACTGACGGAGTTGGGGCTGGCGTAGGTGACGCGGCCGGCGGCGTCCAGACGAATGATCCCGTCGCCCACGCGCGGCGAGCCGAGGGCATCGGTGTGGATATCGGGTACCGGGAAGCGACCGTCCACCAGCATCGCGAAGAGGTCGTCGGCCGACGTCAGGTAGATCTCCTCCAACTGGCCGGCGACGCGAGGTGCCGCCGACGCGTGGCGGGCGACGACGCCGATCACGCGGTCGCCGTGCCGGATGGGATACGCCTCGACGTGCGTAGGGACGGAGGGCTGCTGCGCGTCGCGGAAGACGACGGCCCGACCGAAGGCGGCCGCCTGGTCGAGGTGAGGGTTACGGCCACGCGGGGAGAACGTGCCGGGTACGTCGTCAGGCACCGAGGTGGGTGCGGTGGTCGGCCGCACCTGGGCGACCGCGACCAGTCCGGCCTCGTTCCAGGTGGGGACCCACATGACCAGGTCGCTCAACGCGAGATCGGCCAGGAGCATCCAGTCAAGGACGACCTGCGAGAGCAGGTCGGTGTCCGCCCGGCTGAGGTCGGTGCGTTCCTCTACGACCTTGGTGAGGATGGCCACGAGCGTTGAGGATACGGCTACCAGTAGTGCAGGCGTGAGATGGGAACCTGCGACACGGGGTCCATTGTCAGCAGGCTGCCGTTCCACCGCACCGATGAGCCGTCGTCTGCCACGTCGACGTTCCCCACCTCGGCGTTGCGCACCAACGTGGCGGAACGAACCGTCCGACAGGACCGAACCGGAACGACGCGTCTGGCGACGGGCGCCGGGCCCTCCGCGATGGCCGCCTCGTTGGAGAACAGCACCGACAGGTCCGAGGCCGCCAGCCCGAGGGCGCCGTACTGAGGACCAAGCGCCAGTGGCTCGGCCGAGTCGATGCTCGCGTTCGGGTCACCCGTGACGCCCCAGGCCGGGAAGCCCGACTTGAGCACCAGTTGGGGCTTGGCCGCGAACAGCTCCGGGCGCCACAGGACGATGTCCGCCAGGTGCCCGACCGCGAGCCGGCCGACCTCGTGGGCCAGGCCGTGCACGAGCGCGGGGTTGATCGTGATCTTCGCCAGGTAGCGAAGGATCCGGTCGTTGTCATCAGGAGAGTCGGCGCGGGACTCGTCGAGTCCTGCCATGACGCCTGCGAGCGCGAAGGTGCGCCACCAGGTCTCGCCGGCGCGGCCCATCCCCTGCGCATCGGAGGACGTGACCCCGATCACGCCCAGATCGTGGAGCCGCCCTTCGGCGGCCATCGTCACGCCTCGCACCCGCGACCGGGCGATGCGGACGTCGCTTTCGTTGCCCGGGTTCATCCCATGGCACAGCAGGATCATGTCGACGTGCTCGGCGACTGCATTCACGCCGTACGGCAGCGTCGGGTTCGTCGACGAGGCGAGGATGTTGTCGACGCCCGCAAGCTCCAGCACGTTGGGGGCATGGCCGCCGCCGCAGCCCTCCACGTGGTAGGCGTGCAGCACCCGACCGTCGAGAACGGCGATCGTGTCCGAGACCGAGAGCGTCTCGTTGAGGCCGTCGGTATGCAGGGCGACTTGGATGTCGAACTCGTCGGCGCACCGCAGGGCCGTGTCGATGGTGCGGAGCGTGGCTCCCGTGTCCTCGTGGATCTTCAGACCGCACACGTGTGCGTCGATCGACTCACGGATGGTCTCGCCGCGCGAAGTGGAGCCCCGCCCGAGCAGCCCGACGTTGAGCGGGAAGGTGTCCATGGCGCGCAGTCCGCGCTCGAGCACCCAGCCGGACCCGAGCCCGACACCCCACATCGGGCCGGCCTCCTGTCCGATGACAGTCGTGACCCCGGAGGAGATCTCGGCCTCGAACACGCGCGGACTCAGCGTATGGACGTGCGTGTCGATTCCCCCCGGAGTCGCGATGAGACCGTCCCCGTCGATGACCACCGTTCCGGTACCGACGACGATGTCGATGCCGTCCGACGTATCGGGGTTGCCCGCCCGGCCGATGCCGCTGATGCGCCCCTCGCGGATGCCGATGCACGCGACCTGGACCCCGTCGACCGGATCGAGGACGACGACGTTGGTGATCAGGACATCGCAGGACTCGCGCGCCGCCAGCGCCTTCAGACCGATGCCGTCCCGTCCGGTCTTGGCGAAGCCGACGTGCAGCTCGTCGCCCGCGTCGTTCACTCGGGACGTGATGCCAAGGCGCAGCTTCGTGTCGCCCAGTACGACGATGTCCCCGACGCTCGGACCGTAGGCGCCGCTCATGAGGTGCCCCCGACGTCGCGACGAAGTCTCATCAGCCCGGCCACTGCCGTCGCGGCCGCGGCGGTATCGCCGACGGGCACGCCGTCCACGACGTCGAGGTAGCCGCACTCCCGAAGGGTCGCAAGGGCCCGATCACGGGCGGCCGCGTCGTCGAGGGAACCGTCGATCAGGCCAGTGTTGCCGACGACGACGCGGTCACCTCGAATGCGCGCCATCGGCAGTTCCACCTGCTGGCCGACGCGGATCCAGACGGTCTCCCCCGCGGGCACCGCCAGCCGCATGCCGTACGCGGCGGAGCGATCCAGGCGCAGGCGCGGGTTCACCTCCGCGAGGTGAATGTGCGAGGTCAGGCCGATGTCGGTCGTGGCCTCGTTGGCGATCACGATCCTCGCGTCGATGGGCGGGGCACTGCTCCCGTCGCCCGCCTCCGCCTCCTGGCCGAACGGATCCTTGACGACGACCAGTCGCGTGCCGTCGTCGAAGCGGGCCTCCACGCGCACCTCGCCGAGTGCCTCGGGGACGCCGTCGAGGACGTCGTCGGGCCCCAGCAGTCGGCGCGCAGCATCGAGGACGTCCGGAAGGGACTTCCCATCACGTGCGCCCTCGCACACGGCGTCGGCGATGAGGGCCGTTGCCTCCGGGACGTTGAGCCTCAGCCCGCGGTCACGGCGACGCTGTGCAAGGGATGCCTGCACGTGAAGCAGGAGGCGGTCGCCCTCCCCCGGCGTCAGCGGCACATCAGCCTCCGAACACTCGCCTGCCGTCGCACCAGGTGCCGATCACCTCGACGGCCTCGATCTCGAGGGCGGGAACCGCACGCGGATCGCTGCCCAGCATGACGATATCTGCTCGGGCACCCGGGCGAAGGACCCCTGCCCGCTCGTCCCCGCCCTGGAAGGCGACCCCCGCGGTGTAGCCGGCAAGCGCCTGCTCGACGGAGATGCGCTCCTCCGGCATCCAGGGATCGAGGAAGTCCCCCTCGGTCATCTGGCGCGTGACGGCCACCTGCATGCCGGCCAGTGGGGCGTACGTGGTGACCGGCCAGTCGCTGCCGAAGGAGATCGGTGCACCGGTCGCGAGGATCGACTTGATCATGTACTGCCGGTCGGTCCGCTCCTTGCCCAGACGCGGAGCTGTCAGCGCGGTCTGCCAGGAGTCGTACTTCGCCCAGTAGGGCTCGAAGTTGGCGATCACGCCCAGTTGCACGAAGCGGTCGATGTCGGTGTGGTCGACAAGTTGCGTGTGCGCGATGGTGGCACGCCGATCGCGGGCGCCGTTGACCGCGTTGGCGTGCTCGATCGCGTCGAGTGCCATGCGCGCCGCAGCGTCGCCGATGGCGTGGATGTGCGGGCTGAATCCGAGGCCGTCGACAGCAGCCACCGCGGCCTTGAGCTCGTCGGGATCCCAGTTCGGCAGCCCCACCGAGTGCGGGCAGTCGCAGTACGGCTCGAGCATCGCGCCAGTGGCGGACTCGATGACTCCGTCTGCGAAGAACTTGATTGTCGTTGCGGTGAGGCGGCCGGGTGCCGACGCCGCCACGCGCTCGCGAGTGGCCACGAAGTGGTCAAGCTGATCACGCCACGAGTTAGGGTCACACCACAGTCCCAGATCGGCGCGGAAGGTCAGGACGCCAGCCTCGTGCGCGGCCAGCCACAGCTCGACGTCATTCGGCTCGACCCACGCGTCCTGCACCCAGGTTAGGCCAGCACCGGAGAAGCAGTCCGCCGTATAGGTGAGTGCTGACACGCCCTGCTCGCGCGTCAACTTGGGCATCAGGTTGTACACGGGGCGCCACGCGCCCCACTCGCGCAACGTGCCCGTCGGCTCGCCGTTCTCGTCCATGACGATCTCGCCGTCGTGCGGCTGCGGAGACTGCGCGGTGTAGCCAGCGCGGCGCAGGGCCTCGGAGTTGACCCACACCGTGTGGTAGTCGGTGGCCCGCAGCACGGCGGGGCGATCGGGCACTTCGGCGTCGAGCCACGCGGCCAGGAAGACGCCGTTCGGTGCCAGTGTGTGATCGAACCCCTCGCCGCGCACCCACTCGACCTCCGGGTGCTCAGCCGCCCAGGCGCCGACGGCCTTGGCGATGTCCTGCGGGGTCGCGTGGTCGCGCACGGGCGCGATCGACCGCTCGAAGCCACCCTGGATGCTGTGCACGTGCCCGTCGCGGAAGCCGGGTGCGACGAAGCCGCCCGCGGCATCGACGACCACCCCCGCGGGCAGGGCATGAGCCGCCTCGCCCAGGGCCAGAATGCCGTCATCGTCGAAGGCGATCGCGTCAGTCACGATGACCTGGCCATCGACCTGCGACCGCTCACCGGTCCAGACGGTGGCGTTCTCGATTCGGGTGACGGGCACAGAAACTCCTTCGAACGTCGATGACTGGGTGAAGTGAGCTCAGGTGGGGGCGGACAGCCCGCCCCCACCTGGCTGGTGACTACTTCTTGAAATCGGTCCAGACCTGGTCGTACAGGTCGACGGCCTCCGTCGGGCACGCAGGTGTCGGCACGGCCAACGCCTGGTCCTCGGCGGGGATGATCACTGCGGGATTCGACGCAAGCTCGGGCTTCATGAACTTGTCCGAACCGGTGATGCCGTTGTCGTAGCCGACGAAGTTCGTCGCCTCACCGATGTTCTTCGGATCCATCATCCAGTTCATGAAGATCTTCGCGTTGTCGATGTTCTGAGCACCCTTCGGGATGGCCAGGTTGTCCTGCCAGAGGTTCAGGCCCTCCTTCGGGTACACGTACTCCAGGCCCTTGTTGTCTGCCTGGGCGCGCGTGAAGGCGCCGTTCCACATCATGTGCATGACCTGCTCACCGCTGCCCATGCGGCCGATGACGCCGTCGGAGTTGATGACCGCGACCTCAGGCTTCCAGGCCTGCAGCAGCTTCTCGACCTTGACGTAGTCCTCCTTGTTGGTGGAGCACGGCTTCGAGCCCACGGCGCGAAGCGCCGCATGGATGACCTCGACCTGGTCGTTCAGGGTGCCGATCTTGCCGGCGGCCGGGCTGTTGGGGCTGAAGAAGTCCGCCCACGACGTGACCTTGGCGCCACCCATCTTCGTCGGATCGACCGCGATGCCTGTCGTGCCGTACATGTAGGGCGCGGTGTACTTGCGACCGTTGTCGAAGTACACGTCGAGGAAGTTCTGCTTGATGCTCGCGCCGTTCGGGAACGTCGCGGGATCGCTCTCCTCGAGCAGGCCGAGCTCGATCATCTGCTTGACCATGTAGTCACTGGGCACGATGACGTCGTAGTTGGCGCCACCTGCCTGGAGCTTGGCCAGCAGGGTCTCGTTGCTGTCGTAGTTGTCGAGATTGACCTTGATGCCGGTCTCCTTCTCGAACCTCTTCAGCAGATCTGGAGAGATGTAGTCAGTCCAGTTGTAGAGGTTGAGCTCACCCCCGTTGGGCGTCGGGAAGTCCGCAGCGACGGCGGCAGCCGATGACGCTGGGGCCGCACTTGCCGCAGCGCTCGCCGCCGTGGACGCCGCGACAGATGCCGCAGCCGAGGCCGCCGACGAAGCCGCAGCACCCCCGCCGACGGTGGTCTCGCCACCGCAGGCCGCCAGCGCAAGTGCGCCAGCCACCCCCAAAGCCAGGGCCATGCCGACCCTGCGGCTGTTCTTGCTTCGTGCCATTGCGCTACCTCTTCTTCCTGGTTAGTAGATAAGAGATGGTGACGATGAGGATGCTGACGACCAGCAGCATGGTCGAGAGCGCGTTGATGCCGGGCGTGATCGAGTTGCGGATCATGCTGAAGATGTAGACCGGGAGCGTGGTGCCGCCTGGGCCGGCCAGGAAGTAGCTCACGATGAAGTCGTCAAGGCTGATGATGAAGGCGAGCAGTGCACCCGCGACGACGCCGGGCATGAGCAGGGGCAGCGTGATGCGACGGAAGATCACCCATTCGTTGGCGCCAAGGTCAGCCGCCGCCTCGTAGACGGACGCATCAACGCCCTGCAGCCTTGCCCGGATCGGGAGCAGCGCGAAGGGGATGCAGAACGCGATGTGGGCGAGCGTGATGGCGTTCACGCCCAGCGGGACCTTGACCTGAACGAACAGCGCAAGCGTGCCGATGGCGAAGACGATCTCCGGGATGATGAGGGGCGCACCGATCAGAGTCCAGGCGAACGTGCGGCCGTGGCGCCACAGGGTGAGGAGCCCGATCGCCAGGCCCGTTGCCAGGACCACCGACACGATCGTCGCGACGATGGCCACGCGCAGGGAATTCATCAGCGCGCGCTGGATGTCATGGTTGCCCAGCACGTCGGCGTACCAATGGAAGGTGAAGCCCTTCCAGACCGTCACGATGCGGTTGTCGTTGAAGGAGTAGCCGACGACGAACAGCAGCGGCAGGTAGAGGAACGCAAAGACCAGGTACGACAGGGGCCTGAATGTCGGGAAGTCCCGAAGGGCGACGCCTGTGCCCTTGACTCGGCGGCTCACAGCATCGACTCCCAGTCCACTCGCCCGCTCTGCTTCGCGGTACGTCGAGCGACGGCGGCGAAGCCCACCAGCACCAGCATCGTGATGACGAGCAGGAGCACGGACAGCGCAGCGCCCAGCGGCCAGTTCCGCGAGGCCCCGAACTGGGAAGCGATGACATTCGCGATCATCGACGTCTTGCCGCCACCAAGGAGCTCGGGGGCGAGGAATGAGCCGAGGGCAGGGACGAACACCAGCAGGGTGCCGGCGATGAGGCCCGGGCGGATCGACGGCATGACGATGCGCCGCATGACCGTCCAGCGGTTCGCCCCGAGGTCGTACGCCGCCTCAGCAAGTCGGAAGTCGAACCTCTCAGCGGAGGCGTAGATGGGCAGGATCATGAACGGAAGGAACGCGTACACCAGGCCGATGACGGTCGCGTACGGCGTGTAGAGCATTCCGATCGGGCTCGAGATCAGGTGCATCCACTGAAGAGTCCCGTTGATCGGGCCGTTGTCGTTCAGGATGATGATGAACGCGTATGTGCGGATCAGCAGGCTCGTCCAGAACGGGATGGTGACCGCGAAGACGAGGAGGGTGCGGATGCGTTCTGGTCGCGTCGCCATCCAGATCGCGACGGGGATCGACAGGACGATGCACACGATCGTCGTGATCAGTGAGTACCAGAACGAGTTGAGGATGATCTCGAGGTAGGTGGGGTCGAAGGACCGACCGCCGAGCAGAGACTCACGGAAGAACAGGTCGAGGTAAGGGCTGGTGTCGAAGGTCCACTTGACGCCGACGCCGAACTTCGCGCGACTGAGGAATGAGTAGATAAGGATCAGGATCATGGGGCCGAGCACCATGATCACGAGGAAGGCAAGTCCGGGCATGCCGGCCCACCAGGACCCCTGGCCCGCGCGCTTGGGCACGTCCCGGGCCGGCGTAGGCACGGGAGGCGGTGCCACCTCCTGATCGATCGTCACGAGGCCGCCATGATGCGCAGCGACTCGGGGAGGAACTCCGGAGTCACCCGCGCACCGAGGTGCGGCGGGCGGGCGCCGTGCGACGGGATCCGCACGGTCAGTCGGTTCTCGCCGAGTTCGACATCGACGTGGATGTCGCCGCCGACGAAGGTCACGTCGGTGACGTAGCCGGGCCCGCCGTCATTCTCGACGAGCACCACGTTCTCCGGCCGGATGGCGACGGTGACGTCCCCTGACTCGGGCGCCTCGGGATTGGCGAGGGCCGAGTCGGCGACGAGCCCCATGCCGATGATCTCCAGCCCCGAGCCGATTCTGGATGCCTTGAGCAGGTTCGCCTCACCGATGAAGTCGGCGACGAAGGCCGTGCGCGGGCGCAGGTACACCTCTTCGGGCGCACCCAGCTGCACGATGCGACCGGAGTCGAATACGGCGACCTGATCGCCCATGGCCATGGCCTCGCCCTGGTCGTGCGTGACCAGGACGAAGGTGATCGACGTCTCCCGCTGAAGCCGCTTGAGCTCGGTCTGCATCCCACGGCGCAGCTTGAGGTCGAGGGCGGAGAGCGGCTCGTCGAGGAGGAGGACCTCCGGGTCCTTGGCGAGCGCACGTGCCAGAGCCACACGCTGCTGCTGGCCGCCGGAGAGCTGCGATGGCTTGCGCGAGCCGAGGCCGACGAGGCGCACCATCTCGAGGGCCTCGCCGACGCGTCGGTCGACGTCGGCCTTGGCGACCTTGTCCATCTGGAGGCCGAACGCGATGTTCTGCGCCACCGTCATGTGCGGGAAGAGCGCATACGACTGGAATACCGTGTTGACGCGGCGCTTCCACACGGGCACATCGTCGATGCGCTCGCCGCGCAGGCGGATCTCCCCGCTGTCCGGGCTCTCGAGCCCAGCGATGCATCGCAGCAGCGTCGTCTTGCCGCACCCCGAGGGACCGAGCAGGACCATGAACGAGCCATCAGCGATGTCGAGGCTCACATCATCGAGGGCATGCACCTCGCCGCCCTCGGGCGTCGCAAACGACTTCGAGACCGACGTGATTCCGAGGGCCGGGCCTGCTGCGCTCACTCATCCTCCGGTGGTTCGACAACGGGGTAGACGCCGGAGACTAACAACGTTAGGTTTCCCGCGTAAAGGGTTGTCACACATTCGTAACCTGGGAACGCTGGCCGGCATCCCAGTCACCGTCTCGAGGTCCAAATGTCCGTTTCCGCCGTCCCCCGGCGAGAGAAGTCGAGCACTCGCGAGCCGGTCACCCGCGATCGCATTGCCGAGGCGGCGCTGGCGATCCTCGATGCGGCAGATGACGAATCCGCGCTGACTATGCGCACCCTTGCCGAGGAGCTGAGTGTGCAGGCACCTTCGCTCTACGCCCATGTGTCGGGCATCTCGGACATCCTCGACCTCGTCCACGCGCGGATCAACGCGGGCATCGACCTCGCGAGCCTCGACCACCCCGATCCCCTCGTCGGTCTGCGGGAGTTCGCGCACCTGTACCGATCGGCCTACCAGAGCCATCAGGTGGCGGCGACGATCATCATCACCCGGTCTTTCAACGGCGACCATGCGCTCGCCGTCTACGAAGCAGTGGCGACCTGCCTGCGACGTGCCGGCGTGCCGGTGGCCAACGTGATGCCGACGATGTCGTTCCTCGACAGCCTCGTCCTCGGTTCGGCAATCGAGCCTTTCGCCGCAGGCTTCACAGACAAGGGGGGCGACTACGCGCGCGACTACCCGAGCCTCGCGGTCGCGCTGCGCAGCAGGCGTCGCAAGCACATCGACGACGACGGCTTCACGCTCGGACTCGATGCTTTCATCGACGTAGTGAGCGCGATGTCAGTCGACAAGCCCGAATGACGTCCCTAGTGGTGCGAACCGCACACCCCGATGAGTACGCCACCTGCGGAGACCTGTGCGTCGGCGCCTACATCGCCGGCGGACACCTCGATCCCGCCAACAGATACGCCGACACCATTCGCGACGTAGCTGCCCGTGCGAGCACGACGGAGACGCTGGTGGCCCTGCGCGACGACGTGATCGTCGGGACGGTGACGATCTGCCCGGCCGAGTCGCCGTGGGCAGAGGTCTGCGAACGGGGCGAACTTGAGTTCCGCTTCCTTGCGGTGGACGCCGACTTCTGGCGGCAGGGCATTGGCGAATCGCTGGTGGGCGCTTGCGAGGACAGAGCCCGGTGGGCCGGGGCCACGGCAATGGCGATCTGCGTCATCGACATCAACGACGCGGCACATCGCCTCTATCGGCGTCTGGGCTTCGAACGGCTTCCCGATCGGGACTGGGTGCCCGTTCCCGGCGTGACGCTGCTCGCGTACCGGCGCCCTGTGCCGTTCTCGGGCTAGCGACTTCGGCTAGAGCAGGATTGCGATGACGTCGCCTTCGCGCACGACGTCGCCCGGCTGGACGCTTATCTCGGCGACGGTCCCGGGGTGCTCGACGACGACTGGGATCTCCATCTTCATCGACTCAAGGATGACGAGTGCGTCCCCGACCTCGACGTTGTCTCCGACCTCGACGACAACGGAGTGGACTGAAGCGACCATCTCCGCACGAACGGTCTGCTCCACGTGCCGACCCTACTGTTCGTTCGAGTAGTAGGTGATTGATACCTGCCTAATGCGCGTGACGATCTGCACACGCAACTGTTCAGGGGCCGACTCGCATGCGCAGGAGCGGTGGACCAGCGCCTTGACGACCTGCTCCAGGTGGAACTGCTGTAGACAAGGGCCGCACTCGTCGAGGTGCTGGACGATGAGTGCCCGCTGCGTGTCGTCGATCTCGCCGTCGAGGTATGAGTAGACGGCGTCGAGGACCTCGGTGCAGGAGGTCTCGTGCGGGTTTCCGCAGCTCATGCGTCGTCACCCCCGTCGGCTCCGACCGCGGCCGGGATGAGACCGCGTTCGATCGCATAGTCCTCGAGGAGTTCGCGGAGCAGTTTGCGACCTCGGTGAAGCCGCGACATCACCGTCCCGACGGGCGTCTCCATGATCTCCGCGATCTCCTTGTACGAAAAGCCCTCGACGTCAGCCAGGTAGACCGCCATGCGGAAGTCCTCAGGAACCGCAGCGAGTGCCTCGACCACGTCCACGTCGGCGAGCCGATCGAGCGCCTCTGCCTCCGCGGACCGCAGTCCGCGCGAGGTGTGGCTCTCGGCCTCGTGGATCTGCCAGTCCGAGAGATCGTCGGTTCCGGTCTGGTACGGCTGCCGCTGCTTCTTCCGGTACGCGTTGATGTAGGTGTTGGTCAGGATGCGGAAGAGCCAGGCCTTCAGATTGGTGCCCTCGGTGAACGACGCGAAGGCAGCGAACGCCTTGAGGTAGGTCTCCTGCACGAGGTCTTCGGCGTCGGCCGGGTTCCGCGTCATCCGCATGGCAGCGCCGTACAACTGGTCGAGGTACTGCATCGCGTCGCGCTCGAACCGCGCGGAAACCTCCGCAGGCGCCTCCAGGGGAGCCTCGGCAGTCACGACGCCGTCCTCGTCACTCATCGACAGCGAGCCTAGACCGACGCCACCACCTGCCAAGTCCAGGGTGGGGAGCCCTCCCTCGGGGGCAGCAATGACCAGCACAGTGGCCACAACGCGACCCCAGGGGCTGTCATTCCCGGTTCAGGGCGTCAGATTCGCCACGAAAGCGAGGATTCCGTCGAGGGCGGACGACAGGCCGGGCGCCGGCACCCCCGCGCGGGCGAGCGCATGGTCGGCTCCCTTGGCCGTCAGCACTGACACCCCTCGCGCCGCAGCCCTCACCTCGCGGGGACTCCCGAACGGGTCCCTCTCCCCTTGCACGACCAGGACGGGGACGCCGGCCCCCGTGAGCTCGCCCGCTCGGGACACCTCAGGTCGCCCGGGCGGGTGCAGGGGGAAGCCGAGCGCGACAACACCTCGAGCGCCGGTCTGCAAGGCCGTTCGACAGGCCACTCGGGCACCGGCCGACCGACCGCCCACCAGGAACTCCCCCAGCTTCAGGCGCGCGATGACCTCCAGCCATGCCGTGTCGAGCGTCGCCGGGCGAGCCGCCACCTTGCGACCGGCGACCCGCCAGGGCTGCTCGACCAGCATGACCCGATGGCCGGCAGTCACGAGTGCCGCGCCGACTGCCTGCAGGTCCGCTGCCTCGATGCCACCGCCCGCACCGTGTCCGAGAACGACCGTCAGCGACGCCTTCCGCCCCAGGGTGGTGACGCGCGCCGCACCGATGGACGTGACCAGCTCGCGTGTCCTTGTCACCACAGGGCGCCCGGCGCGACGTCCTCCGGGGGAAGTGGCTCGATGAGCTCCGGGCCGTTGTTCCTGACGCTGTTGACGAGCGTCGACACCGGGTAGGCGTCGAGTGCGCCGGCCATTGCCGGCACGAGCAGGCCACCCGCCTGATCGCTGCCGACCTCCGGGTCGAGCCACTGCTGCCAGTCCGACCGCGCGATCGTCATGGGCATGCGGTCGTGGATGCGGCCCACGTCGTCGGACGCCTCGGTAGTGATGACGGTGCAGGTCAGCCGCCATGCGTGCGGGTCATCGTCGTCGCGGGAGGGATCACGCCACCACTCGAAGAGGCCGGCCATCGCCAGTGAGGTGCCGTCGGCGGGGTGAATGAAGAACGGCTGCTTCAAGGGCTTGCCGCCCTTGCCCACAGGAGCGTCCGGCGACGTGGGCAGGTACCACTCGTAGTAGCCGTCCGCGGGCACGAGACAGCGACGCTTGGTGAACGCCCGACGGAAGGCCGGCTTCTCGGCAACCGTCTCGGCACGGGCGTTGATCATGCGGGAGCCGATCGACGGGTCCTTCGCCCATGACGGGACCAGACCCCAGCGCGCGATCACCAGCGCGCGTTCAGCCGTGTCGTCGGCGGTCCGGTCGATGACGGCATAGACCTTCTTGGTCGGGGCGACGTTGTAGTCCGGCTGCAGCGCCTCCTCGGGCGCAGAGACGACCTCGAACTCCTCGACGAGTGCAGCGGGATCCTTTGCCGCTGCGTAGCGACCGCACATGCGTCAGTCCTCCCATCCGGGGTATTCGGCCAGTTGCTGCCTGATGTGATCGAAGCGTCCCACCAGCGAGACAGCGGCAAGGGTCCCTTCGCCGCGCCTGTCGACGATGGTGTCGGTCATGGTCCGCATCGTCTCGCCGAGGTCCAGCACCAGGGCGTCGGCAAGGCTCCGATCAGTGCCATGCACCGGCTCCCCCAATGGTCCGAGCACGACGGACATCAACTCGAGTTCGCCGTCCACGAGCGACCGGAGTTCGGCAACCGAGAGCATCGCTGTCTGGTCCTCGCGGTCGTACATTCGGGACGCGGCACCGACGATGCCCCGCACCTGGATGCCGATGCCCGTCAGTCGTCGCAGCCTGGCGGCCTGCCCGTCGAACTGCTCGTCGACTCCCTTGGCACGCATGTTCCAGTGGGCGCTCTCCACTAGGCGGATCAGTTCGGCCCTCGCCTTGTCCGCGAGTGCTCGCAGTCCCCTGCTCTCCGCGACGTACCCGTGGCGCACGCCCTCGTCGAGCGGAGTCGCATGGGTGCCCGACTCGTCGGCCACCAGTCGCAGGAGGTGAGCGATCCCGTCGCGGTAGTTCGCCAGCGCGGTCTCGAACGGCTCCACCTTCGGCCGCGGCGGGTAGACGAACACGGCGAGCAGCCCGACGACCCCGCCGATGACGACATCCACCACGCGCCACAGATCCGCAGTCAGGGAGCCCGGCCCGAGCGCAAGTACGAAGATCACGGCGACCGGGATCTGCATCTGCCCGCCGATCGACCACGGCAGGGCACGGGCGACGAGCAGCGCGACGAAGACGCCGATCGTGAAGGACCACCAGTTCAGTCCGGCGAGGTTGACCCACACCGAGGCCACGAGTACACCGATGCCCGTCCCGAGGATGCGCTGGATCGACATGCCCAACGTCGTCCATGGACTCGCCTGCACGACGAGGAGGGTGGTGATCGGAGCAAAGATCCCCAGCGTGCTCTTGGACAGGAACAAGGCGATGCCGAAGGACACCGTGACGGCGAGCGAGACGCGCACCACGTGCCGGACCGAGCCCAGGCCCAGTGGCCGCTGGCGCAGGACATCACCCAGTTCGAGGTCCGGCAGCAGATCGTCTGAATCCTGCGCCCGGTTCACCGTCTCAGGCTAGCCGCGCAGCCGGTTCCCGCAGGGCGATAGCCTTGCGGTGATGACGACTAACGAAGCAGAGGCGAAGCGCGATCTGTGGCCGGCACCCAAGGCGGACGGGCCACTCGCCGCATCCGTCCGCGTTCCCGGCTCCAAGTCAGCCAGCAACCGTGCGTTGGTCCTCGCGGCGCTGTCCGACGGCCCGAGTTCGATCCGTGGGCTGCTCGACGCCCGCGACACCCAGCTGATGATGACCGCCCTCAAGTCACTGGGCGTCGAGGTCAAGGTCCTCAGGCGGCATCCAGTCGGCAACCTCGACGTGCGCGTGACGCCGCACTTCATGCGTGGCCCGGCCAGCATCGACGTGGGACTCGCCGGCACCGTGATGCGGTTTCTGCCACCACTGGCGGCGCTGGCGCACGGCGAGATCTCCTTTGAGGGCGATGCCGAGGCCAGGAAGCGTCCGATGGCAACCATCATCGAGTCGCTCAAGGAGCTCGGGGCCAAGGTCCAGGACCGCGGCACCGGCCGCCTGCCCTTCATGATCGACGCGACCGGCGAGCTCCTCGGCGGCGAGGTCACCGTCGACGCGTCCCGCTCCAGTCAGTTCATCTCCGGGCTGCTGCTCAGTGCCGCGCGGTTCGACACCGGCGTGACCATCCACCACGTGGGCGACCCGATTCCGAGCATGCCGCACATCCAGATGACGATCGACATGCTCGCCGAGCACGGCGTCGTCGTCCGGCGGGAGCGGGAGTCCGTCTGGCACGTCGATCCGCACGACATCCACGCCTTCGATCGCGCGATCGAGCCGGACCTGTCGAACGCCGGGCCGTTCGTGGCCGCCGCGCTCGTGTGCGGTGGCTCGGTCACGATCCCGGGCTGGCCCACGAAGACCACGCAGGCCGGTGACCTGCTCCGCGAACTGCTCACGGCGATGGGTGGAACGGTCGCTCAGGACGACGCCGGTCTCACGGTCACGGGCAGCGGTTCGATCGCCGGCATCGAGGTCGATCTCCACGATGCCGGCGAACTGGCCCCGACCATCGCAGCCCTCGCGGTACTCGCCGACTCCCCCTCGCGGATCAGTGGCATCGGACACCTCCGCGGTCATGAGACCGACCGGCTGGCGGCTTTGCGCACCGAGTTCAACAATCTGGGCGGCGATGTGACCGAGACCGACGATGGCCTGCTCATCAATCCCGTGCCGCTGCACGGTGGCGAGTTCCTCACGTACGAGGATCATCGGCTGGCCACGTCAGCTGCCCTCGTCGGGCTGCGCGTTGGCGGCATCCTTGTCGAGAATGTCGACACCACGTCCAAGACCCTCCCCGACTTCCCCCAGCGCTGGACCGCCATGCTGGCCGGGTCCGGCTCCTAGGTCGTCACCGCGTGGCGCGCAAGCATCACCTCCTCGACGAAGACGACGTTCGTGTGCGCCCTGGCCGAAGCAAGTCCCGGCCCCGCTCGAAGGACCGCCCGGACCATGCCGAGGCCGTCCCAGGAACGATCATCACCGTCGACCGAGGGCGCTTCACGGTCGTGCTGGACGACGGGACGCCGGCGTACGCGGTCAAGGCACGCGAGCTCGGCCGGAAGGGCCTGGTCGTAGGCGACCGAGTCGACGTCATCGGTGACATGTCCGGCGACACCGACACCCAGGGCCGGATCGTTCGGCGCCAGGAACGCGTATCGACCCTTCGACGCACAGCCGACGACACCGATCCCGTCGAGCGGGTCATCGTGGCCAACGCCACGCAGCTCGCGGTCGTCACCGCGACGGTGGACCCCGAGCCCCGCACCGGTCTCATCGACCGAGCACTGGTCGCCGCCTACGACGCTGGCATCGAACCACTGCTCGTGATCACCAAGACCGACCTCGCCGCACCGACGTCGCTGCTGGCCTTGTACGGGCCTCTCGACGTTCCCATCCACCTCATCGCGGGCCGGCGCGTGCCCGACGACCTCATCTCCGCCCTCCGCGACGAGGCCACCGTGCTCGTTGGCCATTCGGGAGTGGGCAAGTCGACTCTCGTCAACAACCTCGTACCGTCGGCAGATCGGTCGACGGGCCACGTGAATGCCACCACGGGCAAGGGCCGACACACCTCGACGAGCGTCATGGCACTGCCGATGCCCGACGGCGGATGGATCATCGACACGCCTGGCATCCGGTCGTTCGGCCTGGCACACGTGGACCTCGACCGGGTCATCGCCGCCTTCCCCGACCTGGCGGAGCTCACGGCTGAGTGTCCACGGGGGTGCTCACACGACGAGCCCGAGTGCGCCCTGGACACCGCAACCGATGCAGGGATGCAGGCGCGGATCGAGTCGCTGCGCCGGATGATCCGCAGCCGCACCGTCGACGACGAGCAGGCCTTCTAGCCGCCTGGCAGCAACTGGTTCCACACAGCCTCGGAGCCGGTGTGGCCAACGCGCACCGTCCAGAACGTCGCGAACAGCGCGGCGACGATCAGGGCGACGCCAAGGAGCTTCAGCCACAGCGGACGCGGCCTGTTCAAGGGGATGCCGCGGTCGACGAGCCAGAACGCCAGGATCAGCAGGAACAGCACCCCCGCGATCACCGGCATCCACTTGCCGAGCTGCATGTGCGTCGGCGGGCCGCCGCCAATGCGAGCCGAGAGCTTCTCGCCGGACTCCTTTGCCACGAGGGCGCTGCCGGCGGCCACCGCCGCCACGAAGACGACGAGCGGGGCGAACCGCCGCGAGAAGGACCGCCACACGGCCATGAGGATGCCGCCGACCGCTGCCAGCGGCACCAGGACCACCACTGCGTGCACGACGAGCGCGTGGACGGGAAGACCGGAGAATGTGTCGAGGAGCGAGCCCATGCGTACACCTTAGGGATGAGGGAGTCGATCGCACAGGCCCGCACTTGAGGGGCGCGATAGGTTGCGATCGTGACTGGCACAACGGCCGCCTCCCGCGCGGCGGATCTGGACTTCGCCCTATCCCTGGCCGATCTCGCGGACCGGCTCTCGCTGCAGCACTTCCGGGCCGACGACCTGATCATTGAGACCAAGCCCGACCTGACGCCGGTCACGGAGGCCGACCGAGCGGTCGAGCGAGCGCTGCGTGAGCAACTGGCGGCTCATCGCCCCGAGGACTCGATCCTCGGTGAGGAGTACGGCGCTCAGGGCGATTCGTCGCGACGATGGATCCTCGACCCGATCGACGGGACGAAGAACTACGTTCGCGGAGTCCCCGTCTGGGCCTGTCTCATCGCCCTCGTCGAGGACGACGAGGTCACGGTGGGGGTGGTGTCCGCACCGGCACTGTCGCGTCGATGGTGGGCCGCCAAGGGCAGCGGAGCATTCGTCTCGGACCCCACGTCACCCGAGCCCCGACGCATCCATGTCAGCCGCGTCGCACGTCTCGCGGATGCGTCATTCTCATACTCAGACGATGTCGGTTGGGCGGAGCGCGGCGCGTCCCGCGCCCTGGACCGACTGCTGCACAGCACCTGGCGGCATCGCGCCTACGGCGACTTCTGGTCGCACATGATGGTGGCTGAGGGGCTCGTCGACGTCGCCGGCGAACCTGAGCTCGAGAGCTACGACATGGCGGCCCTCATCCCGATCGTGGAGGAGGCAGGCGGTCGCATGACAGCGTTCGACGGTCGCCATCCGCTGGAGGGGCGTTCAGCGCTGTCGTCCAATGGCGTCCTGCACGACGAAGTGCTTGCGCTCATGGACCCGGCCTGACGCGAAGGTAAGCATCAGCCAAGAGTCATCGCCGTTCTCGTGACTTTCCTCCGGCCAACCGGCACGATGGGGTCGGGAGGTCTGCTATGCAACTGTCCACGATCATCGCCGCAAAGGGCGCGACCGTTCGAACCATCCAGCCCGACGCGCTGGTCTCCGAACTGGTGGCCCTGCTCGCCGAGCACAAGATCGGTGCACTGATCGTCTCCAGCGACGGTGGCTCGATCAGCGGCATCGTCTCCGAGCGCGACGTCGTGCACGCCATCGCCCGCAGCGTCGACTCGCTGCAGCAGCCCGTCTCGTCCATCATGACGACAACGGTCTTCTGCGCCCCACCGGACGCCCACATCGACGACCTCATGCAGCTCATGACGGAGAAGCGCGTGCGGCACATCCCCGTGACGGACCCCGACGGCATGCTCATGGGCATCGTCAGCATCGGTGACGTCGTCAAGACGCGACTCGGCGAACTCGAGGGCGAGCGGCAGGCACTGCTCGAGTACATCACCAAGGGCTAGCGCCGACGTACTCTCAGCGGCATTCCGTGTCGCGGCCTTATCGTCACGAGTGGCTCGCCTTCCGGAAGATCCATGCCCGAGGGGAACTCAACGCTGTAGCGGCCCGCGAGGGTGGCCAGCACGAGGGTCGACTCGACATAGGCGAAATCGCGGCCGATGCACTGGCGAAGTCCCGCACCGAACGGAATGAAGTTCACCCGATCCGCCGTCCCATCAAGGAACCGCTGGGGCTGGAATCGGTTCGGCTCGGGCCAGACGGACGGGTGGCGATGCAGCAGCCACGGGCTCAGGATGATGAGCGCGCCGCCCGGCACGTCGTGCTCGCCCAGGACGTCTGGCGCAAGTGACTTCCGGGTGATGAGCCACGCCGGCGGGTAGAGGCGCAGCGTCTCGTCGATCACGGCCCGCGCGACCGGCAGGCGTGAGTAGTCGGCGAACGTGGGCGCTTGCCCGGCCAGCACGGCATCGGACTCAGCCTGCAGTTGCGACTGCACCTCAGGGTGCTGCGCGAGCAGGCCCCATGCCCAGGCGAGCGCACTCGCCGCCGTCTCGTGCCCCGCCACGATGAACGTGACGACCTGGTCGCGGACCTCCGACGTGCTGAGTCGGTCCCCCATCTCGTCCCGGGCGGCGATGAGCAGATCCAGCATGTCGGGCTCCGCCGCAGTGCGTCCCCGTCGCGCGTCGAGGATCGACGCCACAGCCGAGTCGAGGTTGCCGACCGCTCCCTGCAGTCGCCGGTTGGCGGGGGTCGGCACCCATGCGGGTGGCGTCACGGGCACGCGCGCACGCGCGACCACGACGTCGAGAGCGGCCAGTGTGGATCGCGTGAGCCGGTCGGCGTCCGCCGACAGGTCCATCCCGAAGAGCGCGTGGCCCACTACCTCCAGCGCGACGTGCATCATCGCGTCGTCCATGTCGACCACGGCCTCGGAGGGGAGGGCATCCCAGTCGGCGAACAACCGGTCGAGGGCCACCCCGACGTGTCGGACGATTCCCTCGAGCGTCTCGTGATGGAACGCCGGCTGGACCATCGGCCGCTGCCGGCGCCAGGCGTCGGTGTCTGCGACCAGAAGTCCCTCCCCCGTCACCAGCGACAGGGCCCGGTACTGGATCGTCGCCTTGCCGTAGTTGCGGCCGTTCATCACGAGGACTCGCCGAACGCCATCTGGATCGTTGACGAGGTAGCTGGGCGGCCGCGGGATCGGGAACTGAACGACGTCGCCGTACTGGTGCCACGCGGAGTCGAGGTAGGCCAGCGGGTTGCGACGGATCGCGGTCATTGCCCGCAGCATCTGCGGGCCCAGCGGGCCTGGGGCAGTCGCTGGCGTCCCGACAAATGAACGGCCGGAGTAGTCGCTCATTCGATGGGGGACGTATGACGGCGCACGTGGCCCTGCGCATGCGCGATTGCAGCAGGGAGGGAAGTGAACACGTGGTGCTCGGCCTCGAGCGACTCAAGGGTGCCGAGCGCACCAAGGACCTGGCGAAGTCGACCACCGACTCCGCACAGCAGCACCGTGACGTTGCGGCCGCGCAGTCCCCTGATGATCTCGTCGAGAGCGTGGCCGCCACTGGCATCGACCACCCGCACGCCGCCGAGTCGGAGGACGACGACCCGCACGTCAGCGATGGACATGAACTCGTCGAGGAACTGCTGGGCCGCACCGAAGAACAAGGCACCGTCGAGTCGGTACACGGCGATGTGCTCGTGAAGGAGCGCGATCTCCTCGTCGTCAGACATGCTGTCCATCGCGCGCTCGACGACGTCGTCCTGCTCCTCCGCCAGAATGCTCGTCTTGGCCACCGCGCGTAGTGCAAGAACCGCCGCGACGGCGATCCCGATCTCGACGGCCAGGATCAGGTCGAACACCACGGTCGCGGCGGCCGTCAGGATCATGACCAGCGCATCGGATCGCGTGGATCGCAGGATCGACGACACCGCGTGCCGGTCGACCATCTTCACTGCGGTCACCATCAGGACACCGGCAAGCGCCGCCAGCGGGATGCGCGCCACGAGCGACCCGGCGAACGCGACGACGAGGAGGATCACCACCGAGTGCACGATCGCCGACATGCGCGTCCGCGCACCGGCACGCACGTTGACCGCGGTGCGCGCAATCGCACCCGTGGCCGGCATGCCACCGAAGATCCCGCTCGCGATATTGGCCAGTCCCTGCCCGACCAGCTCACGATCGGGCTCAAGGTGCGAGCTGCTGCTCATCCCGTCGGCCACCCGTGCCGACAGGAGGCTCTCGATGGCAGCCAACGCCGCCACTGCCAGCGCGGCCGAGAACAAGGAACTTGTCGTCGCGGTGTCGATGACGGGGAAGTGCGGGACGGGGATTCCAGCGGGCAGCGGCCCGATCGCCATGACGTCCCACGCCAGCACGGAGACCAGCACCGTCGCGAGGATCACCGCGACGATCGATGCCGGGAAGGACCGGCGGATCCGTGGCAGACCCACCATCAGCACCGCCACGAACGCCACGATCGCCAGCGAGTAGCCCGCGCTCGACCAGTCCGCGGCCTGGACGGCCCTAACGGCGACCAGGGCCGTGTTCTCCCCGGGTGGCTTCGGCACGTTGAGCGCCAGCGGTACCTGCTGCAGGAAGATGATCGTTGCGATGCCGACCGTGAAGCCCTCGACTACCGGCCACGGGATGAATGCCACGGCACGGCCGAGCCCGAACAGCCCCATCGCCAGAACCATGAGGCCGGCCATGATCGCGACCGGGATCACTGAGGCCGCTCCGAAGCGCGCGACGATCGGGACGAGCACCACCGCCATCGCCCCGGTGGGTCCGGACACCTGGAGGTTCGACCCGCCGAACACGGCCGCCACGATCCCCGCGACGATGGCCGTGACAAGGCCGGCGGCCGCGCCGACTCCGGAGGTCACCCCGAACGCGAGTGCCAGCGGCAGCGCCACCACGCCGACGGTCAGTCCCGCGACGACGTCCGCGCGCCATGAGTGGCTCAGACCGGCGTAGTCGCTGCGGCGTGGCAGGACCCGCTGCCGCAGGATCGGAATGACGT
>Ga0194057_10000109_pt1 | contig 39076 bp, 42 predicted proteins | sample SepL4415m_MetaG_FD_155474 | JGI IMG/M metagenome (GOLD analysis project Ga0194057, IMG submission 155474) | Anoxic zone freshwater microbial communities from boreal shield lake in IISD Experimental Lakes Area, Ontario, Canada - Sep2016-L442-15m | ecosystem: Environmental > Aquatic > Freshwater... | reverse complement strand
GCCTGGTCGTAGGCGGTCTTCGCGCTGGTCACGTCGGCTTCGGCTGCGCGCAGCTGGGCCCATGCGTCCGAGTCCGGGCACACGCCGGCCGGGTCAAGGCAGGCATCCGACCACCTGGACTTCGCGGCGACCAGGGTGGCCTTCGCCGTGTCGATGGCCTGCTGGTAGGCGACCACGTTGATGTCGGCGTTCTGCTTCGCGTCGGAGAGGGACTGCTTGGCCTGCGCAACGGCGGCCTGCGCCTGCGCGAGGGAGATCACGCCCTGCTGCTTGCCGTTGACCGCCTGGGTGTAGGCGCTTCGGGCATTGGCCAGTGCCTGCTGAGCCGACGTGTCGTCGAGCGTGGCCAGCGTCTGGCCCTTCTTCACGGTGTCGCCCTCGGCGACCTTGACCTTCTTGACCGTGCCGCTCGTGGCGAATGACAGCTGGAGGGTGCCTGCCGTCGCCACAGTCCCGGTGGCCGTGACGCTCTCGCTCACCGTTCCCTTCTGCACCGACACCGTGCGGCCGCTGGTGGCAGCCACGGTCTTGGGGGCGAACAGCCAGAAGTAGGCGCCTGCCGCTGCTGCGATGACGATCAGGGCGAGGCCGAGGTTGATCCAGACGATCCGACGCTTCATGAGGCAACCTTCGAGCTGGATCCTGTGAGGACCCTGTGAAAGGAGTGCATGACACCTGTGACTTCGGTTCACAGGAAACTGACAGGAATTGCACAGGGAAGACCCGGCACGGTGGGCCACACTGATCACGTGGCCAAATCCGCCCCTGAGGCACGCCTGCTCGTCGTCGACGACGAGCAGAACATCGTCGAACTGCTCGAGGCGAGCCTTCGCTTCCACGGATTCGAGGTCATCAGCTGCCTCGACGGCAAGACGGCTCTCACGCTCGCCAAGGAGGTCCAGCCCGACCTCATGGTGACCGACGTCATGATGCCCGGGCTGAACGGCTTCGACCTGGTGCGCGGCCTGCGTGCCGACGGCTACCAGTTCCCCGTGCTCTTCCTCACGGCAAAGGACGCGGTCGATGACCGGGTGACTGGCCTGACCATCGGTGGCGACGACTACATCGTCAAGCCGTTCAGCCTCAGTGAGGTCGTCGCCCGCATCCGGGCCGTCCTCAAGCGCACGGGCAAGGCCAGGCCGTCGGCACGACACGGGGTACTGGCGTACGCGGACCTCGCGCTGGACGAGGCAGCGCACGAGGTGCGCCGAGGCGGCAGGGAGATCTCGCTGTCGCCCACGGAGTTCCGGCTGCTGGCCTACCTCGTGGAGAACGCCGAGACCGTCGTGAGCAAAGCGCAGATCCTCGATCACGTGTGGCAGTACGACTTCGGCGGCGAGATGAACGTCGTCGAGTCGTACATCTCGTACCTGCGCCGCAAGGTCGACGTCGATGCGCCGCCACTGATCCACACGGTCCGCGGAGTGGGCTACGTCCTGCGCACGGCCAAGGGGTGACGGCGCTCATGAAGCGCAGGCCGCTGCGAGTGAAGCTCACCATCCTCATGGTGCTGCTGCTGTCGATCGGCCTGTTCCTGTCCAGTCTCATTGCGACGGCAGCTCTCCGCGGCTACCTCCTCGACCGCATCGACGAGGTCTTGATCGCGGACAGCCACCGACTCCAGGAGTTCGGGACGCCGCCGGTGGCCAATGAGAACGACGCCAACCGCCCGCCCCGACCTCCGTCGCTGTTCTACCTCGAGATCGTCCCGGCCGACGGCAGTTCTGCCATCGTCCTCAGTACGTCCAGTGCCGACGCGAGCGCCATGCCAGCCGTCCCGTCGGCCGGTGAGCTGCCGCTCCTTGGAGATGCGCCCTTCACCGTGGGTTCGGCTCACGGATCTGAGCAGTGGCGCATGAAGGTGACCGCGCTCACCGCGTCGGGCGGCTGGGCTATCGCTGCCTTTCCACTGGCCGACGTTCAGGCGACCGTGGCCCGGCTGGTGCTGCTGCAGCTGCTGGTGGGCCTGGCGGTCGTGGTGATCGCGGGAGCGATCGGCTACGTGCTCGTGCGTCGCAGCCTGAAGCCGCTGGATGACATGGCCGACACGGCCCAGGAGATCGCGGCTGGGGACCTCTCGCTTCGCGTGGCAGACGATGCATCAAGCACCGAGGTGCATGAACTCTCGACATCGTTCAACACGATGGTCACTCGGATCGAGGAATCCTTTGCGGCGCAACAGGAATCCGAGATCCAGGCGCGCGCATCAGAGGAGCGCATGCGTCGGTTCGTAGCGGATGCCGGACACGAGTTGCGCACGCCGCTGACCAGCATCCGCGGCTACGCGGAGCTGATCGAGCAGGGTGCTGCGGACGATCCAGCCCAGGCCCTCTCGCGCATCCAGGACGAGGCCGTGCGCATGGGTGGTCTCGTCGACGACCTCCAGCTGCTGGCGCGCCTTGACCAGCAGCGTCCGCTCGACCTGGAGGTGGTCGACATCCGCGATGTGGTGACCTCGGCCGTCGATGCTGCTCAGGCGACCCAGCCGGACCGCACTATCACCGTCGTGACGGACGGTCCCGACCCCGTCGTGAACGGAGAGGGCCGCCAACTGCGGCAGGTGCTCGACAACCTGCTCTCGAATGCCCTGCGCTACTCGTCGTGGGAGACCGCCGTCGACGTCCGGATCGTCACCGACGCTGAACTGCCGGGTCTGGTGCGAGTCGACGTCATCGATCGCGGGATCGGACTTACTCCAGACGAGTGCGCGCGCGTATTCGAGCGGCTGTATCGAACGGACGAGGCGCGCTCACGCGTATACGGCGGCAGCGGCCTTGGGCTGGCGATCGTGAAGTCGATCGTCGAGGCGCACGGCGGGCAGGTGTCCGTGACCAGCGAGCCGGGCCAAGGCTCCGACTTCGGCTTCACGATCCCGCGCGCCGACTAGCCGAGGGCGGGAAGTGCCAGCCCGGTGTTGGCGTGGCAGCGGTACCCGTTGGGGTTCTTGTAGAGGTATTGCTGGTGGTAGTCCTCCGCCAGGAAGTACGGGATCTCCTCGGCGGGGGCGACTTCGGTGGTGATGTCGTCGTATCCGCGGTCACGGATGACCTGGCCGTAGGCGTCGCGCGTGCGCTCGATGAGGTCGAGCTGCTCGTCGGTCGTGTAGTAGATCGCGCTGCGGTACTGCGTGCCGGTGTCGTTGCCCTGCCGGTAGCCCTGGGTCGGATCGTGGTTCTCCCAGAACGCCTTGAGGATGTCGTAGGTCGAGATCACCGCTGGGTCGTAGGCGACCATGACGGTCTCCGTCTGGCCGGTGCGCCCGGTGCAGACCTCTTCATACGTCGGATTCGGCGTGTAGCCGCCCATGTAGCCGGCGCTGGTCGTGACGATGCCCGGCAGGCGCCAGTAGATCTCCTCTGCGCCCCAGAAGCAGCCCATCGCCACATGGATCACGGCGGTGCCCTCGGGCCACGGTCCGGTGAGCGAGGTGCCCAAGACGGCATGAGGTGCCGGGTTCGGGAGCACGGGGGTCGAGCGGCCCGGAAGCGCGTCGTCCGGAGCGACCATGCGGGACTTGCTGAAACCGAAGATGGACATCGGCCTAGGGTACGTCACATGCATGGTTTCGACACTCGCGCTATTCACGCCGGCCAGGAGCCGGACCCGTTGACCGGCGCGGTCGTCCCGCCGATCTATCAGGTCTCCACGTTCGCCCAGGACGGCGTCGGGGGGCTTCGCGGCGGGTACGAGTACTCGCGCAGCGCCAATCCCACGCGCACGGCCCTGCAGGAGTGCCTGGCCTCGCTCGAGGCGCCCGACCAGGCGGGAGCGCGAGCCATGGCATTCGCGTCGGGTCTCGCGGCCGAGGACACCCTCCTGCGGACCGTGTGCCGACCGGGAGATCACGCGGTCATCCCTGACGACGCGTATGGCGGCACCTACCGCCTGTTCGCGCGAGTGGCGCAGCCCTGGGGCCTGGATTTCACTCCTGCCCCGGTCGCCGACGCCGAGAAGGTCGAGGCCGCGATCGTCCCGGGCCGCACCAAGGTGGTCTGGGTCGAGACGCCCACGAACCCGCTCCTGAACATCGCCGACATCGCTGCGCTGGCAGACGTTGCGCACGCGGCCGGCGCGATCCTCGTGGTCGACAACACCTTCGCCTCGCCATACCTGCAGCAGCCCCTTCTGCTCGGTGCGGACGTTGTCGTGCACAGCACCACGAAATACCTCGGCGGCCACAGCGACGTGGTCGGCGGCGCCTTGATCACTGCCGATGCCGAGCTCGGTGACCAGCTGGTCTACAACCAGAACGCGATGGGCTCGGTTCCTGGCCCCTTCGACTCGTGGCTGGTCCTGCGCGGCATCAAGACCCTCGCCGTACGCATGGATCGGCACTGCTCGAACGCACGTGCCATCGTCGACTTCCTGTTGGCCCACCCGAAGGTGGCGGAGGTTCGCTGGCCGGGACTGGAGTCGCATCCGGGGCACGAGGTTGCCGCGCGGCAGATGAAGGACTTCGGCGGCATGGTCTCCTTCCGTGTCAAGGGCGGCGAGGAGGTGGCACTGGATGTGTGCGGGCGCGCTCGCGTGTTCACCCTCGGGGAGTCGCTGGGCGGCGTGGAGTCGCTGATCGAGCATCCGGGGCGGATGACGCACGCCTCGGCGGCCGGTAGCCCGCTCGAGGTCCCAGCCGACCTCGTGCGCCTGTCCGTCGGCATCGAGAGCATCGAGGACCTGATCGCCGATCTCGACCACGCGCTGGGTGACCGCTGACCATGTCGGAGGCGACCACCGCGCGGCGCGGTGAGCAGCGCTGGCCGATGGCCCTTGCTGTGATCGCGGCTTCCGGCCTCCATGCACTTCTGCCACCCGAGTTGAAGGCCCAGCAGTCGAAGTGGGTGCCCCTGATCTCGGCAGGCATCCTGCTCGTCCTGATCCTTGCCGATCCCGGTCGCATCGACCGAGTCCAGAAGTGGACCCGGGTCATCACGGGGATCCTGTTCGGCTTCATCACGCTGGCCAACGCGCTCTCCGTCTACCTCCTCATCCAGGGGATCCTCGACGGTGCGAGCTTCGCCACCGCTCGCGAACTGCTGTTCGCCGGCGGCTCGGTGTGGATCACCAACGTGATCGCCTTCGCGCTGTGGTATTGGGACCTCGACGGCGGAGGCTCGGCCGCTCGATTGAACGGGACCGGACCGTCACCCGCGCTCGTCTTCCCGGAGATGACGCACAAGGAGCACGTTTCAGTCGACTGGTATCCCAAGTTCGTCGACTATCTCGCGTTCTCGTTCTCCACGGCGCTGGCCTTCAGCCCGACGGACGTCTCAGCCGTCAAGCCGTGGGCCAAGGTCATGATGGTCTGCGAGTCCCTGGTCTCGCTGGCGACTGCCGCCTTGGTGATTGCCCGCGCCGTCAACGTCGTCTGACGCCTACAGGTAGTCGCTCTTGCGCAGCCAGCGCATTGCTGCCGAGCCCCAGATCGGTGGCAGGTAGAACGTGACCAGTCGCATCGCGATGGCCGTGGAGATGGCGACGGTGCTGGGAATCCCGATCGCCTGCAGGCCGGCGGTGAAGCCCGCCTCGGCGACGCCCATGCCGCCCGGGACGGGCATGAGCCCGGCGAACAGGCTGACCGCCGTGTTGATGAGGATCAGTTGGGACAGGGCGGCTTCGTAGCCGAACGCCTTGAGACACAGTCCGAGGATGATCGCCTGGATCACCTGCGAGCCGAGGTTGCCCACCAGCATCTGGCCGACCTTCGCCGGATGCCGCAGCACTGTCAGCACCTCGCGCGCGGCCTCCGCATGCTTCTTGGCAGCCTCCCGCCAGCGGGGGATCGCCGTCCGCACACGGTTGCGGAACTTCGGGATGACGAGCGTGAGGATCGCGCCGAGGACGATGAGCGCGATCGCCAGGGCGAGCACGTTCGGAGAGGAGCTGGTGTCGGTGGTCGATGTCGAGTCGGTCGATGAGGTCGTCGAACCGGTCAGGGAGGACGTGAAGCCCGGAAGACCGGAGATCGTGATCAGGATGAGCAAGGCGATCTGGACGACGAACCCGCTGAACGAGTCGAGCATGCCGATCGACACCGCGGCGCCGCCGGCGATGCCGAACTTCTCGAAGAAGCGGATCTCCAGGGCGAGGCGGGCGGCCGTCGACGGCAGGACCAGCGCGATGAACTGGATCGAGTACTGAAGCATCAGCACGGGCCAGTACCGCAGGGGCACGATGGACGCGCCCATCGTTGAGAACGAGTAGGCCACCTGCACGAACGGCGACAGGAGCAGCGCGGCGATCAGCCATGCCCAGTCGGCGGATGCGAGTTCCGCCCAGATGCTCTGGAAGTCCACGCCCGCCAGTTGCGTGATCAGCCAGTACGCGAAGACCGCGATCAGGACGGTCAGGAGGACCGACTTGAGGGTGACGCGCCTGAGCTGGATGAGCTCGGGAGCCTCCACTCCGGCGGCCGCAACGGCGGCTGTGCGCAGGTCGTCCAGGCTCCACTCCCCATCGTCGACCTGCTTGCGGGTGGGCCGGTCGAGAACCGCCGGCTGGAGGAGCGGAAGCACCTCCGCCAGGCCGTCCTGGCCGATCACTGCAGCGGCGGCCGCCACGGACCGCTCGGCGTCCGTGGCGATGGCCAGCGTGACGAGCAGCCTTGCGCGGTCGACCATCAGGGCCGATCGGCCAGCGCCCATGCTTGCAGCGCCGAGATCGGCAAGGGCCACTGTCCCCTCGTCGCGCACGACGATGTGCGCGGCATCGATGTCGCCGTGGCTGATCCCAAGCGCTTGCAGTGCAACGACCTGTCGCCATGACTCCTGAAGCATCGTGTCGGTGATCTGGTCATGCGGGACGTCGGTCAGGAAGGTTCCTGAGAGTCGTGTCACCAGAAGTGCGTCACCGTCGGACGATCGACCGACGGCGACGAGCGGTAGCACCGACACCCCTGCGCGCTCGGCCATCAGCGTGGCTACGGCCTCATGGTCGACGCGCTCGGTTCGGCCGGCACGGATACGCGGGGTCTGCCCCTTGTTCTGCAGGGCGGTCCAGGTCGACGTGATGAGCTGGCCGTCCCACGCATCTCGTCCGTAGACCTTCACCAGAAGGGGCTGGTCAGCGCTGTCCCGTGCGGTGAACATCGCCACCCCCGACAACTCGACGTTGGCCTCGGCTACGTCGTGCGCCTCGATGCCCAGGTCGGCGAGGGCGACGGCGACATTGGCCGAGATCGGCCTGCCGCCCGGCGACCCGAAGATCAGGTGCGTGATGGCGGCGGCTGCCACCCCGACGGCGAGGCCCGCGGCTGCTCCGATCGGCAGCGACGAGCCGAGCACGACTGCCGAGATCGCACCGATGAGCACGACTGCGCGCCCGATGTAGCGGAAGGGGCGAGCCAGGTGCGGCGATGCGGCGACGATAACGGCCGTGGTCACGGCCACGCGCACGGCGACGTAGACCGCAGGGGGATCTGCCGAGACGAGAGATCGCATGCTCTCCGAGACTGGCGTGCCCGCCGCCCAACCGGTGAGCAGGGCCAGTCCGAGGGCGATGGCCGCAGCGACGAGGTAGTCGACAAGCAGACGGACCCGGCGAATGAGCGTCAGCAGGAGGAGCACCAGCACCCAGATCGCGAGCAGTGCGTAGCCGATCTGCCACATCCACCCGCCGAACACCCGAAGCGACTGGATGACCGATGTCAACGCGGTGTCGAAGGCTGACGGGCCTGGGGCCATCACGGTGAGGACCGCTATACCGAACAGCGCAAGTCCGAGCAGGACGATGTCGGTGGGTCGGCGCACCCGCCCGGCATCTGCGGCGCTCGAGAAGACACGGAAGCCACGCACCATGCGGCGTGCGTTGAGCTGCATCCGTGTCCTTCATCCGATCAGGGTGATTTCCGCAAGCCTAGGCCTCAGGCGGCCGAAGCGAGGGTAGCCTGCGTTCCTTGACGTCGTGAGGAAAGGACGAAAGCGATGGCGCTCTCGGTGAAGGCCATAGTCCCCAGTTGGCTGCAGGGCTACAACAAGTCCTGGCTGTCCACGGACATCGTCGCGGGCGTCACGCTGTCCGCGATCGCGATCCCGGAGGTGATGGGCTACACCTCGATCGCCGAGACCCCGATCGTCACGGGCCTGTACACGGTGATCTTCCCGACCATCGTGTTCGCACTGCTGGGTTCGTCGAAGCTCCTCGTCGTTGGTGCTGACTCGGCGACGGCCGCGCTGCTGGCTGCTGGTCTCGGCGCCGCGGCGATCAGCGGCGTGACGCCTGGCTCGCAGGAGTGGCTTGCCTACTGCAGTGTCATCGCGCTCGCCTGCGGATTCCTGCTGATCCTCGCCCGGATCTTCCGACTCGGTTTCCTCGGTGACTTCCTGAGCGCATCCGTCCTGATCGGCTTCCTGACCGGTGTCGGCGTCCAGGTCTTCTCCGGACAGATCCCCGACATGCTCGGCATCCCCAAGGGAACGGGCACGTGGTTCCAGCAGCAGTGGTACATGCTCACGCACTTGAACGAGGTGCAGTGGGAGACGTTCGGCTTCGCCCTGTTCACCGTCCTGTGCATCTTCGGCTTCAAGAAGTTCGCTCCGAGGGTCCCTGGCGCGATCGTCGCCGTCGTCCTGACGATCATCGTGTCCGCCGCGATCGATGCTTCAGCGAACGGCGTGGCCGTGGTCGGAGCGGTGCAGGGCGGCTTCCCGCCGCTCGGCCTGCCTCAGGGCATCACGGTCTCCGATATCACGGACAACGCCGCCACGATCCTCGGAATCGCCTTCTCCTGCTTCGTGCTCATCATCGCGCAGAGCGCCGCCACGTCCCGCAGCTTCGCGATGAAGCACGGTGACCCCGTCGACATCAACCGAGACATCGTGGGCCTTTCCGGTGCGAGCTTCGCGGCCGGGCTGAGCGGAACCTTCGTGGTCAACGGCAGTCCGACGAAGACGCAGATCCTCGACGAGCAGAAGGGCCGCACCCAGCTGGCGAACCTCACGATGTCGTTGATCGTGCTGCTGTTCACCATGTTCTTCACCGGGCTGCTGGCCGACATGCCGAAGGCCGTCCTTGCGGGCATCGTCTTCGTCATCGGCATCGACCTGGTCGACATCGCCGGGCTGCGCGGCATCTACAAGCTCGCCAAGGGCGAATTCGTGATCGCTGTCCTGACCGCGATCGTGGTCTGCGCGGTGGGCGTCGAGCAGGGCATCATCGTGGCGATCGTGGTGTCGATCCTGAACATCATCCGTCGGCAGTACAGCCCGAAGAAGTTCATCGTCACCGTCGGCTCGGGGGACTCGCTGACCTACGAGCCGGCCGCGACGGGGATGCAGAGCGCACCCGGGCTGATCATCTACCGGTACGACGCCGAGTTGTTCTACGCGAACGCGAACCGCTTCGTCGACGATGTGGAGAAGACCATCGCCGCGGCTCCAGCGCCCGTGGAGTGGCTCGTCCTCGATGCCTCATCGCTCGACGACGTCGACTTCTCGGCGGGCAAGTCGCTCGGTGGGCTGCTGGACTTCGCGGAGGCCCGGAACATCACCGCATGCCTGGCGCGCGTCGACACGCACCTGCTCTCACTGCTGCGGGCCTACGGCATCGAGGAGCGGATCGGGGCCGACCACATCTTCACGAACCTGATCGACGCTTACACGGCGTTCGAGGCCCGCGACAAGGCGGCCTCGTCCTAGGACGCAGCGGGTGAGGCACTCTCCGCCACCGGCGCTGCCGACGGCGGGGGCGGCACGGGCAGTGAGTCGGCGACGCGGCAACCGGGTCCCTGGCAGGCGCGCAGCGCCTGCAACTGGGAGTTGAGGGCTGCCACGATGGCGGGATCAGCTGTGCTCACGATGTTGTTCAGCTCGTAGGGGTCCGCCGCGAGGTCGTACAGCTCTCGTTCACCGTCGCGGTACACCACGAACAGCCACTGGGGAGTCCGCAGCGAGCTGAAGCGAGGCGGTGCATCCGGCTGGTAGTCGGGGTCCTTGGGCGTCGACCGGCCCATGCTCTCCGACAGTGACCCGGTGCGCCAGTCGCCGGGCACTTGCCCGCTCGACAGGATCGGCACCAGCGAGCGGCCGTCCACCCATGCAGGAGCTGGGGAGCGCAGCAGCTCGGCGAACGTCGGTGCCAGGTCCACGGTGGAGGTCATGGCGTTGACGGTTGCCCCCGGCTGCACACCCGGGCCGATGACGACCAGCGGAACCACGGTGTCCTCGCGGTATGCCGTGCGCTTGCCGCCGCGCATGCGGTGGTTGCCCTGGTGGTAGCCGTTGTCGGCGGTGACCACGATCAATGTGTTTGCAGCCTTGCCGGTCGCGTTGAGCTCGGCCCGGACCGCGTCGATCGAGTCGGCGACAGACTCGGCGGACTGCAGGCGCTGGCGCCACTGGATGTCACCGGTCACTTGGGCCTTGACCGGCATCGGTGGGAGCTTGCGCAGCCAGGTCGGCTCGTTCTGCCCGACGGTGTTGTAGTTGGGGGTCCGGGGGGCGATCTCGAGCAGGTGGGTGCCGGAGTTGCGAACCGCGACCGGCGACGGGCGGTGCGGGTTGAAGCTCGCGAGCTCGGCGAAGAAGCCGTCACCGGAGCTTCGGATGAAACCGAGGCTGCGGTTGGTGATCACGTCGTTGAGGAAGTCCGACTGGCGCTTGCCGTACGAGCGCCAGCGTCCGTTGTCGTTGAGGACGTAGTTGTAGCCCGTGTAAGTGTCGGCGCCCGACGCGGGCACGGCCCACTCGTCCCAACCCGGCGGGATGCTCGCCTTGCCGCGAGCCTTCTCGCTGTACCCGTTCAGGAACTTGCCGAACAGTCCGGTGCGGATGCCGCCGGCCTTCAGCCACACCGGAAGGCAGTCGCGCTGCTCGCCGAGCTTCTTGAAGGTCTGCCAGCCGCCGCCGGTCGCCTCGATGTTGGACACCACGTGGTGGTTGTGCAGGTACTGGCTGCGCAGGATCGAGGTGCGCGAGGGGCAGCACAGCGAGTCCGTCACTGTGTTGTTGGTGAACGTCATGCCGTCCTGCTTCAGTGCTGCCAGTCGCGGCACGCGGTCGAACAGGGCCCAGTCCAGGTCGTCGGCGAGGATGAAGACGACGTTCTTGACGTCGGCGAGGGTGCCCGACGGTGCGGCCGGCGTGGACGCAGAGGTGGACGTCGCAGTTGGCGCGGGAGTGGGATCGGCGGGCGAGCCGACGGCCACGGGGGAGGCGAACGGGCTCGGATCGGCGCCGACCACGGTCGTCGAGGCGGCCGAGGAACCCGGGGTCAGGGTCGTGATGAGACCGACGGAGGCAACGGTGCCCACGACGGTGAGGATTGCCGTGACCGCGGTCAGGGCGCGCCTTCGGGGGGGCGCAGCGTGCTGCTTCATGCGGTGGCGGGCCTCTGGCTGTCAGTCGTGCGCTGCCGGTGCAGCGTCTCGGGCATCAACAACACCAAGATAACCGCTAGCAGGCTGAGTCCCGCACCCGCCGCGAACGCCCAGTCGAAATCGAACGAATCCACGAGGAAACCGGCCACCAGCGGACCGACAACTGCCCCCAAATCGGACATCATCTGGAAGGTCGCCACGACGATGCCGCCCTTGCGGCCACCCATGATGTCGCCGACCACGGCGGCCGGGGCGGAGCCGAGGAAGGCCGCAGAGAACCCCTGGATGGCCATCGCCAGCAGGAACAGGACCGTCGCGAGGACCGCCTGCGTGCCGACCCCGTTGACGGCGACGTCGGTGAGCGTGAGGACCACCATGCCGATGGTCAGGCCGCTGGTGCCGATGAGGAGGGCCTTGCGGCGCCCCTCCGTGTCGGCCATTCGGCCGGCCGGAAGCAGGAGCACCGCCTGGATGGCCGCCGCCACGAGGAAGCCGATGCCGGTCAGCGAGGCTCCTCGATCCATGCCCTCGGTCACGAACAGCGGAACGGCTGCGGACCGCATGCCGAAGACGACGAAACCGGTGACGAGGTTGGTGCCGAGCGCCGCCTGATAGGCCCGGTCGCGCAGGGCGACCCGCAACTGCTCGAGTTTGTTGGCCTCACCGTGCGAGACCAGTTCCTCGCGATCATGGAGTCGGCTGCGGGCCATGAAGATCAACGCGACCGCGGCTGCCGCAAGCAGGGTGAAGGCGTAGACGAAGAACGGAGCGCGGATCGACCAGGCGACGACGATCCCGCCGACAGCCGGTCCAGCGACGCCGCCGAGCAGGAAGCCCCCTTGGAACGCGCCGGCGGCCCGTCCGCGCTGGTCGCTGTCGACGACTCGCAGCAGCAGCGCCATGGACGAGACGGTGAACATGCTGGAGCCCATTCCGCCGATCCCGCGCAGCGTCAGCAGCTGCACGTACGTCTGCGAGAACCCGGCGGCGAAGCTCGAGGCGGACACGATGAGCAGGCCGGTCGCCAGGACGGTCCGCTCGCCGAGCCGGTCGACGAGGGCGCCGGCGAACGGCGAGGTGATGAAGCGCACCAGTGCGAACACGGAGATCACCGCGCTGGCCTGGAGCGCCGAGACGCCGAACTCCCGTGCGAAGACCGGCAGGGCGGGGGCCAGGATCCCGAAGCCGAGGGCGACGCAGAAGGCGATGGCCGAAAGGACGGCCACCTCGCGCGGGAGCCCCTTCAGCAGCGGGGTTTCGCGCATCGCGCTTCCGAGGCGGCGGCGCTTGCTCACGCGCTGACGACCCGGCTCGGGGGCCGCCTGTACCGCATTGTCACCGTCGAACCCTATCCTCCGGCTGTGAGCCGATCCGCCGTCTACTCAGCGGAGGAGCAGTGGTCTGCCGTCCTCGACCGAGGGGGCATTGTCGACTTCTTCGGGTCCCGACTCGATGTGCCGATGCAGCGGCGATTCGGTGACCTGGACTCGGTTCGGCGCTACCTCGACGCCGTGCTCGCGCTCCCGGCCGTGCAGGAGCGGTGGTCGCCGGACCCCGTGGTCGTGCGCGAACGGGCCGGTCAGTCGAAGGCCCACTACGAGCCCGGCAGCCACACGATCGCCGTGCCCATGAAGTCGATGTGGGCGGCCCGCGAGTCCGTGCTCCTCCATGAAGTGGCGCACCACCTGCGCGAGTCCTCCGACGAGGACTGGCACGGTCCGGCCTTCCGGCGCACGATGTGCGCACTCGTCGCCGTGGTCCTCGGCGACGCGGCTGCACTACTGCTGCGCGCAGGCTACGAGGAGTCGGGCGTGCGCGTTCCGGAGGACGCATGAGCGCCACCCTCGATCGCATCAGCGCACTGCTCGCGAAGGCCGAGCGCACCGACAACGAGGCCGAGGCAGACGCCTACCTGATGAAGGCGCAGAAACTGGCGACCCTCGCCAGTGTCGACCTCGCCGTCGCACGAGCCCGGACTGCCCGACGCGAGGGCCGTCAGCAGCCCGAGTCGCGCACGACCACCATCGGGGAGAAGGGCAAGCGGGCCAACCAGCACCTCATCGCGCTCTTCGTGGCGATCGCGCACGCCAACGACGCGCAGGTCGATGTCGCGTCGAACTCCACCTACGTCATCGGCTATGGCATGCCCGCAGACCTCGATGTCGTCGAGACGATCTACGCGTCGCTGGCTGTGCACATGGTGCATGCGAGCCAGGGTTACCTGGCAGAGGGAACCTGGCGGGACGAGACGTACCTTGCCGCCGTCCCCCGCTCACGCCGGCGCGAGCGGCGTCCGCACACGGCGGTCACGGCTCGGGCGGCCTTCTATCGGGCCTACGTGGAGCGGATCTCCGAGCGGCTCGACCAGGCTCGTGCTGCGGCCATCCGCGAGCACGACCAGGTCCCGCGGGTCGCGACGGACTCCACCGGTGCGCTTGTGCTGCGGCGCAAGGCCGAGGAGGTCCGCTCCTTCCATCGGCAGGCGTCGAAGGCTCGTGGCTCGTGGGGCGGCTACTCCGGCGCTGTGCGATCGGCCACCGGATCGGCCGCCGACGCCGGTCGCGGCGCGGCCTCACGCGCGCGGCTGGGCAAGCAGCACGAACTCCCCGACAAGGGCCCCGCGATCTCCGGCTGACTGCCAAGATGACACGGTGACCGACCCGCCGGACGTGACCTTCGCCGACGTCGAGGCGGCGGCCCTCAACCTCGAGGGCGTGATCCGCGAACTGCCGCTCGCCGGTGCCAACTGGCTCGAGCAGCGTGTGCACGGGCAGGTCAGGCTGGTCACCGAGAATCTGCAGCGGGCCGGATCCTTCAAGATCCGTGGCGCCTACAACCGCATCTCCCGGCTGTCGGATGAGGAGCGAGCCCGGGGCGTTGTCGCGGCCAGTGCGGGCAACCACGCGCAGGGGGTTGCGGTCGCCGCACAGTTGCTCGGGGTCAAGGCCACCGTGTTCATGCCGGAGGGGGCGACGATCCCGAAGGTGCAGGCCACGTTGGGCTACGGCGCCGACGTGAGGTTCTTCGGCAACTCGATCGACCAGGCCCTCGAGGCGGCGACGGAGTTCTCGCGGGAGACCGGGGCCGTGCTCATCCACCCCTTCGACCATGTCGACGTCATCGCCGGCCAGGGCACACTCGGCCTGGAGATCATGCAGAAGCTCCCCGACGTGCGCACCGTGGTGGTCTGCACGGGCGGCGGTGGCCTGCTGGCGGGGGTGGCTCTGGCGGTCAAGTCGATGGACCCCACCGTGCGCGTCGTCGGCGTGCAGGCCGAGGCCGCAGCCGCCTATCCCGCATCGCTGGCCGCGGGGGAGCCGATCCGCCTTTCGTCGATGGCGACGATGGCAGACGGCATCGCCGTGGGGCGCCCCGGCGATGTGCCGTTCGCCATCGTCCAGGAGTACGTCGACGAGATCACGACGGTGTCGGAGGACGAGATCTCCCGGGCGGTGCTCCTGCTCCTCGAGCGGGCGAAGCTCGTGGTGGAGCCGGCGGGGGCTGCTGCTGCGGCGGCGGTGCTGGCGCGGCCGCAGGACTTCGAGCCGCCCGTTGCGGTGGTGATCTCCGGTGGCAACGTCGACTCGCTGGTGCTGCTGCGGATCATCCGACACGGCCTGGCAGCTGCGGGCCGCTATCTCACCCTCGTGGTGCGCATGCCCGACAAGCCCGGCTCGCTGGCGCGGCTGCTGAACGACATCCAGGCCATGCACGCCAACGTTGTCGACATCGAGCACAACCGCGTGGACGCTGGCCTGCAGGTCGACGAGGTCGACATCGTCGTGCACGTCGAGACGCGTGGGCGTGAGCACTGCGAGTCGTTGCTCGCGTCGCTGACGTCAGCCGGCTACCAGACAATCTCGCACGGCTTCACCGCATCCCCCTGACGCCGAGTCCGACCGCCCCCGTCACATCCGGGGGTGCTAACTGACGGCTGTGGTCGGACTCGCGTTACGGGGTGTACGGCGCGACGTTGAGGACCTCGACGGTCATCTCCTTGCCGTTCGCCAGCGTGTACGTGGCACTGTCGCCGATGCGCTTGCCGAGGACGGCCGCACCCAGGGGCGACGTCGGGCTGTAGACCTCGATTGACGCGTGCGCCGCCTCCTCGCGGGATCCCAGCAGGAAGCTCTCCTCCTCATCCCACGCCGGGAAGCGCACCGTGACGACCTTGCCGTGCGACACCTCGTCGTGCTCGGCGTCGGGGGCGCCGACCTGGGCGTTCTCGAGGAGTTGCTTGAGCTGGCGCACCCGCGCCTCGTTCTTGCCCTGCTCCTCGCGCGCGGCGTGGTATCCGCCGTTCTCCTTCAGGTCACCCTCGTCCCGAGCCGCGGCGATGCGCTGCTTGATCTCATTGCGCTTGGGCCCCATGCAGTCGGCGAGCTCCTGCACCAGACGGTCATGCGCCTCTTGGGTCAACCACACGGTCGGCTGCTCGCTCATAGCGCAGAAGGGTAACTGGAGCCGTCGGTCATCGACGGGCGGACTGCCGTGCGCGCACATAGTCGGTAACGACGAAGTCCCCGAGGCGGCCGCCCGACACGGACAGAACCCTGCCGCCGTTGCGCTGGGCCATGCCGTCCAGGAACCGCTCGAGGCCCGGGTCGTCACCGAGCCGGAACCACGAGATGGGCACGCGGCGACGCGTCATCCGGTCGACCTGGGCCACCGTCTCGCTCAAGGTCTGCGATGTCGGGGGCCAGGAGAACCACTCCTGACCGCCGGGCATGAGGTGGGCCGTCGGCTCGCCGTCCGTGACGACCATGACGATCCGCTGCGAGCCGGGATGCCGGTCGAGGAACTGCCCGGCGAGCAGCAGCGCGTGGTGGAGGTTCGTGCCCTGCACGTAGCTGGCCTCGAGGTTGGGGAGCTCGTGCGGATGAACGACCCGCGCGACGTTCGCGAACGAGATGATCTGCAGCGCGTCGAGCGGGTACGCGGAGCTTGCCAGCGCGTGCAGGGCCAGCGCCATCATCTTGGCGTCGCGCCAGGTGTCGTTGATGTACATCGAGAAGGACTGGTCGATCAGCAGTGCGACCGCCGCACGGGTGACGGTCTCCGTCTCGTGCACCTCGAAGTCGTCGGGATGCAGGCGAGTCGTGGAGTTCCCGGCGATGACCCGGCGATTGACGGCGTTGCGCACCGTCTTGACGACGTCGACGGGCTGCTCGTCGCCGAACTGCCACGCACGGGACGTGCCGGTGAGCTCGCCGGAGGCACCGGATCGGTGCACCTCGTGGTTGCCGCGCGTGGCGCTGTCCATCGAGTCGAACACCGTCTTCAGGGCGGTGCGGCCGATGCGACGGATCGCCTTGGGCGTGAGCTCGAGGTGCTCGCCCTCGTGGGTCAGGTAGCCCTGTGCCTCGAGCTCGCGCTGCAGTTGGCGGAGCGCCTCGAGGTCGTCACGTGCCTTGCGCCCCAGGGCCCGCTCAACCGCCTCCTCGTCGATGTCGTCGAGGTTGGCGCGATCGAAGCCCTCGGCGAACTCGTCGTTGAGGCTCTCCAGGTCGGCGAGCTCGGCAAGCGCGTCGGTGGCCTCCGGCAGGCCGAGCCGGCCTTCTCCCTGCAGGTGCTGGGTGCCCTTCCAGCCGAATTCCGGCCGCAGTGCCTGGAGGTTCTCCTGCAGGGACGCCATCTCGGACTGGAGGTCCATGTCGGAGAGGGCCTGCGCCATCGCTTCCGCCAGCTCGGCGCGCTGCTCGGGTGTGAGGGACTGCATCATGCGCTGCATCGCGGCCGCTCGTCGCGCCAGTTCGTCGATGAACTCCTCGATGGTGTCGGGAGCGTTCGGGAAGAACTGCTGGTGCTTGTCCTTGAACTCCTCGTACTCCTGGCTGGCGTCCTCGCCTCGCTGGTGGCGCTCGAGCATGTGGTTGAGGTCGCCCATCATCTCCTTCATGGCGGCGCGCGCCTCGGGGGACGACATGTCCTGGACGCCCTTGCTGAGGTCCTTGAACTGCTGGTCGATCACGTCGCGCTGGAGCCGGTCGCGGATCTGATCGAACTTCGCCTGAGCCTCCGCCGAGCGCCAGTCGTAGTTGGACAGTTCGCGCACGGCCCGGCCGATGTCGTCGGGGACGTTGTCGAGCATGGCCTCGCGGAACCGGGCGTCGTCGGACGGATCGGGGAACAACTTGGCGCGCTCTGCGGTCAGCGCCTCGTCGAGGAGTTCGCGAAGGTCCTGCAGCAGTCCGTCCATCTGCCCGGACTTCGTCAGCTGCTTGCGCCGCTGCCGGATCTGCCGGGCAAGGTCCTGGAGCCCGCGACGGCCGTCCAGACCCTCGCGCATGAGTTCGCGGACCGCCTCGGTGAGCGACTGCCCGTTCATGATGCGCTGGGCGATCTCGTCGACGCCCGCGGCCACGTCGGGCGGGGCGGCGAGGGGATCGGGGCCGTCGTTGAAGCGGCCGTAGCGGTATCCGGTCACGAAGCCCCGTACCGGGTGATCCCGCCGATGTCGTCCTTGTCGATGCGACGGGTCAGCCACAGTCCCTCGACGGCGAACTCCAGGCATGCCGCGGCAAGTCCCGGGGACTCGGCCATATCGGGCTCCAGGCTGGTGATGAGCCGGCCCAGGCCCTCGACCGGCCCGATCTCGTCGAGGATGGCGGCCGACGAGACCACGTCTCCGGACACCAGCGAGTTGCCCTCGTCGAACCAGGTGACCAGCGACGTCAGCAGCGGCCGGACGTCGCCACCGCCCAGTGCCGCGCGCCACGAGTCGGCTGTCGCGCGGCGGGCCAGCAGTTGCAGGCTCTGCTCTTCTTGCCCCTCCTCGCTCACGTCGAACTCCACCTTGCCGCGCAAGGTGGGCACGACACCGACGAGGTCGCCGATGCGGGCGACGGCCTCGGCCTCGCCGGTGATGGCCGAGCGGCGGACGGCTGCGCCGGCCAGTGCTTCCACGCAGGCGATGGCGAAGCGGGCCGAGACGCCGCTGCGCTGATCGACGGACGGGGACTCGCGCACCTCGCGGGTGAACCGCGCGACCACGTCGAGAACGTGGTGCGGCACGACGGCCTCGATGCGGGCCTCCTGCCGGATCAGCTCGGTCTCGGCGGAGAGGCTGACGGGGTAGTGCGTGCGGACCTCGGCGCCGAAGCGGTCCTTCAGCGGGGTGATGATGCGGCCGCGGTTGGTGTAGTCCTCCGGGTTCGCGCTCGCGACGACGAGCAGGTCGAGCGGGAGCCGCAGCTGGTAGCCGCGAACCTGGATGTCGCGCTCCTCCAGCACGTTGAGCAGCGCCACCTGGATGCGCTCGGCAAGGTCGGGCAGCTCGTTGATCGCGAAGATCCCGCGGTGGGTACGCGGCACGAGTCCGTAGTGGATGGTCTCGTGGTCACCGAGGGTGCGCCCCTCCGCGACCTTCACCGGGTCGACGTCGCCGATGAGGTCGCCGACGGACGTGTCGGGTGTCGCGAGCTTCTCGCCGAATCGCTCGCTGCGGTGCCGCCATGACACCGCGAGGTCGTCGCCCTGCTCGGCCAGCAGGCGTCGGCAGCGGGCGCAGATCGGCTCGGCCGGGTCGTCGTTGATCTCGCAGCCGTCGACCACGGGCAGCCACTCGTCGAGCAGTGCCGACAGCGACCGGATGAGCCGGGTCTTGCCCTGGCCGCGCTCGCCGAGCAGCACCACGTCGTGGCCGGCGATCAGGGCCCGCTCCAACTGCGGGCCGACGGTGTCCTCGAAGCCGACGATCCCGGGAAAGGTCGGCTGGCCCGCCGACAGCCGGGCGATGATGTTGGCCCGGATCTCGGCCTTAACCGAGCGCGACTGGTAGCCAGAAGCGAGGAGGGCGCCGCGGGTGCGCGGCAGATGATCGGGGATGGCGGGCGCGAGGGAGGTCACTCTGCGACCGTACGTGCCTTAGGGGGATTGCGCGAGACGCTCAGCCCAAAGCGGACACACCTTGCCCGGTCATGACCACGGCTGGTCGGGCGGGACGACTCCGGGAGGGAACTGGGGGGCGGGCACTCGCGGCGTGGCGCCGGCCTCGCAGCCGAGCAGTTCGGCCGTGTACGCCGGCGCGATCGTGCGCAGGGGATAGGTCTTGGTGATGATGTTGCCGCCCGGGTCCGGGGGGATCGTGACGGTGGCGTAGCCGAGGTCGATCCGGTTCTTGTCCTGGGCGCGCACGACGCAGGTGAGGGGCTTGACGGGGTCAGCGGTCGCCTGGAACGTGATGTCGACGTGGTCCGGGCCCTGGATCTTCCACTGGATGAGCCGGATCGTGGTGGCGTTCGACGTCAGGCCGCGAGCCACGAAGAGCAGGGCGCCGGTGAAGGCGACGACCACCAGGCCGACGGCGATCCAGCGGCCGATGGGCCGCTTGTCGAGCCCGTACCGCCGCTGCATCGCAGGGCTGAGTTGGTCCCGGGTGAACGGCGAGGGCACGTAGTGGAGACTATCCCCGTGGCAGCACCCCTTCGGCTCATGGCCGTGCACGCGCACCCTGACGACGAGTCGAGCAAGGGTGCGGCTGCGACTGCCCGTTATGTGTCGGAAGGCGTCGAGGTCATGGTCGTGACCTGCACGGGCGGCGAGCGTGGCGACGTGCTCAATCCCGCCGCGCAGGCAGAGGTCGACGAGCGCGGGCTCCTGGCCGTCCGGCGCGACGAGATGACGAGGGCCGCCAATGCCCTGGGCGTCAAGCACGCCTGGCTGGGCTTCGCAGACTCCGGCTTCCCCGAGGGAGACCCCAGGCCACCGCTGCCGGCCGGGTGCTTCGGGGACCTTCCCCTCGGCGACACGATCGAGGAACTGGTGCGCCTGATCCGCGAGTTCCGGCCTCAGGTCGTCACGACGTACGACGAGAACGGCGGCTACCCGCACCCCGACCACATTCGCACGCACGAGACGACGATGGCCGCGCTCGATGCCGCCATGGATCCGGATGCCTTCCCCGAGCTCGGCCCCACGTGGCAGGTCCAGAAGGTCTATTACAACCAGACCTTCAGCAAGGCCCGAGTCCAGGCGCTGCACCTGGCGATGATCGACGCGGACCTGGACTCGCCGTACCACGACTGGCTCGATCGGTGGGATGACCGCCCCGACGACATCGACCGCATCACGACCAAGGTGCCCTGCTCGGAATGGTTCGAGGTCCGCGATCAGGCGCTGCTTGAGCATCGCACGCAGATCGATCCCGAGAGCATGTGGTTCCAGGTGCCCCTGCAGTTCCAGAAGGACGTGTGGCCGACCGAGGATTTCGAGCTCGCGCGGTCGAGTGTGCCCACGACCTTGCCCGAGGATGACCTGTTCGCCGGACTGAGGGATGACGCATGATCATCAACGCAGTCGTGGTCCTCGCGGCCGACGACCAACGCTCGCAGATGGCCAAGCTCATCGACGATGCTGGACCCATCGCCGGGCTGTTCGTGGTGGTCCTCGGCGTCGCGCTGTTCTTGCTGTGGCGATCGATGAGCAAGCAGATCAAGCGCATCAGTCCGGACCTGCCGTCAGGCGAGCACGACCTCGAGCAGGAGGCCGATCGGGAGTTCACCGAACGCGCGGTGGAGGCGGGCGAGGACGCTCAGGATGAGTCGCGAAGCTAGCCACAGCACGCTTCGACTGGCCGCGACTCCGCGCTGGCTGGTCTTCGCGGGCGTCACCCTGATCCTCGTGATTGCCGCAGTGCTGCTAGGTCGCTGGCAGTGGGACAAGACGCAGACGATCCTCCAAGCCGAACGCGCTTCTGCTTCGCAGGCCCTTCCCATCGAGCAGGTCCTGCCGAGTGGAACGACCGCTCTCCCCGACGAGGTCATCGGCCAGCCCGTCACGTTGATCGGATCGTACGATGTGACGAAGCAGGTTGCCGTCGTCAACCGCGAACTCAACGGCAACCCGGGCGTGTGGATCCTCACCGGACTGCGGCTGGCCGACGGACGACTGGCGGCCGTGCTCCGTGGCTGGCTGTCCAGCGCCGACGAAGGTGCGTCGATCGTGCCCACGGGACCGGTCACGGTCTCCGGCGTGCTGCAGCCCGATGAGTCCTTCTACGCCGACGCCTCGTCGGCGCCCGGCACCGTCGCCTCGATCGCCAGCGACCGGCTGGCGAAGCTGTGGGGCGAGCCGGTCCTTCCCGGCTACGTGGTGCTGACGATGGAGTTGCCGCCGCGCAACGCCGCACCGGCGCCGATCCCGGCGACGGTGCAGACCGGCAACGTGCCGTTCCCGTTGCAGAACTTCGTGTACGCGTTCCAGTGGTGGCTGTTTGCACTCTTCGCGCTCGTCATCTTCGTGCGATGGCTGCGCATGGAGGCCCAGGGCCCCGGCGACGTCACGCCGGAAGCACCGGACAGCGCCGCGTAGGGCTCACGGTGGCCGTCGACTACGGTTGGCTCCCGTGATCACCGTCCTCGGCGAGGCCCTCGTCGACGTCATCGTCGACACCGACGGCGAAGTGACGTCCGTGGTCGGTGGTGCGCCGCTGAACACCGCGCGCACGATCGTCCGGCTTGGCATCCCCGCGACCTTCCTCGGCGGCGTCTCGACCGACTCGTTCGGTCGCCGCATCAAGCGACTGCTCGACGACGATGGCGTGACCCTCGGCCTCGGCCATCAGGTCCCCGAGCCCACCACCTTGGCCATCGCCCAGATCGACGAGGGCGGCGCTGCGACCTACCGCTTCATGATGGAGGGGACTTCCGCGGCCTCGGTCACCCCCGAGATGGCCCTCGAGCACCTGTCCTTCGACTGCAAGGTGATCCACGTCGGGACCTTGGGTCTGGTGCTCCAGCCGTTGGCCGACGCCTCAGTTGCGGTCGTGGCGGCCGCCAACGATGAGCAGCTCGTCATGGTCGACCCGAACTGCCGGCCCAGTGTCATGACAGGCTCGCCGGTCTTCCGCTCGGCCCTGCAGGCAGTGCTCGCTCGCGCCGACATCGTCAAGGTTTCCGGTGACGACCTCGAGTTCTTGTTCCCCGATGTCGACACGCTCGATGCGGCGACAATGCTGCAGATCGAGACCGGTGCCGTCGTGCTGTTCACCGACGGCGCCAACGCGGTGCATGTCATCGACACCGACACCGATGTCGTACTCGACGTGCCGAAGGTTCCCGTCGTCGACACCGTGGGTGCGGGAGACTCGTTCAGCGGCGGCTTCCTCGCCTACTGGATGCACAACGGCCTGACTCGCGATGACGTGCACGACATCGACCATGCAGTGGCGGCAGCCCGGTTCGGGATCGCCGTCGCAGGCATCACTTGCCAGCGGCCGGGCGCGGATCCGCCCCGTTCCGACGAGATTCCAGGAGGCTGGGAATGAAGGGCGCATTCGAGCGTTACCGGATCATGGCGTACGTCACGGGTGTCGTACTCGCGGTGGCCTTCATCTGGCTTGTCGTCGGTCGGCTCTTCCTCGGCTACAACGACGCCGAGGTGCGGCCCTCCCTCTACGGATACCTGTGGATCGCACACGGCTGGCTGTACTTCGTCTACCTGATCACCGGCGTGGACCTGTCGTTCCGCATGCGCTACAGCCTGCCCAAGACGCTCGGCATCCTGCTCGCGGGCACGATCCCGTTCATGTCGTTCGTCGCTGAGCACTATGTGCGCAAGGACGTACGCGCCCGCGGCGTCCTCGACGAGCCCGCCCAGGCATAACCCCCCACCGTCCCTCTCCCTCTCCCCCTCCGCCGAGTGGTCAGTTGTGGCTGGGTTTTGCTCGGCAAAACCCAGCCACAACTGACCACTCGCGGGGGTGGTGGTGTTGGTGGGCGTGCTCGCCGCGTCAGTGGGGCCAAGCCCGACTGGCTGGGCGCACTACGGCAGGGACCAGTCGACGGGGTCGCCGCCCACTTCCTCGAGCAGGGCGTTGCTCCGGCTGAACGGACGCGACCCGAAGAAGCCTCGGTCGGCCGACATCGGGCTGGGATGCGCGCTGGCGACAACGGGCACGTCGGTCAGTTGCGGAGCAAGTGACTGCGCGTCGCGACCCCACAGGATCGCGACGAGGGGAGCGTCCAGTCGCGCCACGAGGGCGTCAATGGCTGCGCTCGTGATGTCCTCCCAGCCGATGCCGCGATGGCTGCCGGCATCGCCCAGGCGCACCGTGAGGACCCGGTTCAACAGCATGACGCCACGCTCGGTCCATGGAGCGAGGTCGCCGTTCGTGGGACGAGCGCAGCCGATGTCGTCCTGCAGTTCGCGGTAGATGTTCCGCAGGCTGCGTGGGAGCGGCCGCACGTCGGGTGCCACGGAGAACGACAGCCCCACGGCGTGCCCGGGCGTGGGGTAGGGGTCCTGGCCGACGATCAGCACCCGGATATCGTCGAGCGGCTGCTCGAAGGACCGCAGGATGCGCGCTCCCGCAGGTGCCCACGGCCGGCCCGCGCTGGACTCCTCGCGCAGATACTGGCCGATGCGGGTCAGCGTCGGCTGGTGCGGTGCGAGCGATGGCAGCCAACTCGGATGGACGAGGTCCTCGAACGTGCCGGCCACTCTCGCACCCTAGTGCGCGCGCTAGTGCGCAGGTGTGGAGTACACGTCGACGTCGACGGCCTTGAGGCTCAGCCATACCGGCGTCCCGCGCGTCAGCCCGAGTTCGGCGACTGCCGCGGGTGTGACGGTGGCGATCATCGACGGGTCACCCTCGACGAGGACCCGCACGCGGTCCTGCGAGGGCTGGAGCGAGGCCACGTGGCCCTGCCAGACGTTGCGGGCGCTGCCCTCGGGCTCATGCCGGTGGAGCGTCACCGCCTCGGGGCGCACGACGGCGAGTGCGCGCCCGTGAATGGCGTGGTCGGCCAGGTGCAGCACGCCGCCGCCGTCGATCGTCAGCAGCCCGTCGCCAGCCGTGCCGCGCAGGAGCGTGACGCCCATCAGCGCGGCGACGTACGGGGTCAGCGGTCGCCGTGCCAGTTCCGCGGGCGGTGCGTCCTGGACGATGCGGCCCTCCTCGACGACGATCACGCGGTCGGCGAGCAGGAGCGCGTCGAGCGGGTCGTGCGTCACGAGCACCGTGCAGCCAGTGAAGTTGGCTAGGGCCACGTCGAGTTCGGTTCGGACGCTCTCACGCGTCTCGATATCGAGTGCTGCGAGTGGCTCGTCGAGCAGGAGCATCGAGGGCTCTGTGACGAGGGCGCGGGCGAGTGCGACCCGTTGCGCCTGCCCTCCGGAGATCTCGGCGGGCTTTCGGTCGGACAGGTCGGCGATGCCCAGGCTGCTGATGGCGATGCGGGCCTTCTCCCGGGCAGCATCGCGCCCCGCACCGCGCGACCGCGGGCCGAACGCGACGTTCTCCAGCACGGACAGGTGCGGGAACAGCGCGTAGTCCTGGAACACGACCCCCACCTCGCGGTCCTGTGCATCCACGAAGGTGGTGCCGTCGTCGACGACCCTGCCATCGATGGTCACCTGGCCGGAGTCAATGCCGTGCAGTCCCGCGAGGGTCCGCAGCAGCGTCGACTTCCCGGCACCGTTGGGCCCGATGACCGCGACGACCGAGCCCGGTTCGAAGGTGGCGGCGAAGACCAGCGCGAAATCGCCGCGCGTTGCCGTGAAGTCGGCGACGACCGTCATGACGACACCGCCGGACGCAGGTACCGGCCGCGCAGCGCGATGAGCACGCCGACGGACACGGCCAGCAGGATGATGCTGAGGGCGATGGCCACCGAGCGGTCCGACTCAAGTGCGGTGTAGACCGCCAGCGGCATCGTCTGCGTGACGCCAGGGAAGTTGCCGGCGAACGTGATGGTCGCGCCGAACTCGCCCAGCGCGCGCGCCCAGCACAGCACGGCGCCTGCGATCAACGAGGGTCCCACGAGGGGGATAGTGATGCGGCGGAAGACCGTCCATGACGAGGCACCGAGGGTGGTGGCGGCGTCCTCGTAGCGACGATCGAGCGAGCGGAACCCGCCCTCCAACGTGATGACCAGGAAGGGCATCGCGACGAACGCCTCGGCGAGGACCACACCGGCGGTAGTGAAGGGCAGTTGGATTCCGAACGTCGAGTAGAGCAGGCCGCCGATGGACCCGTGTCGGCCGAATGCCGCGAGCAGCGCCACGCCCGACACGACAGGAGGCAGCAGCAGCGGGACGATCACGAAGGCGCGCAGGACGTTCGTGGCCGGCAGGACCTCACGCGCGAGCAGCCAGGCGAGCGGAATGCCGACAACGCAGGCGAAGGCTGTCGCGATGATCGACGTGATGAGGCTGAGTCGAAGCGCCTCGAGTGCGGTAGGAGAGCTGACGATGCTCGCGAACGAGCCCCACGGTGCCTGCCACAGCAGCACGATGAGCGGCACGACGAGGAAGGCGAGGGCGATCACGCCCGGAATCACGAGGAACCACGGGCGCGATACCCGAGTGCGGCTCACCAGGGTTTCGCGAACCCATAGGCGCGCAGGATTCCCTGTGCGGAGGGGGTGTAGCGCACGTAGGCGACGAAAGCGCGCGCGGCGTCCACATTCGGTGCCCCCACCACGGTGGCGATCGGATAGGTCGTGGTGACGTTGTTGGCCGGTGGAATGGCCACCGACGTGACCTTGTTGCCGGCCGCCCTGACGTCAGTGACGTAGACGATTCCCGCGTCGACCTCGTCAGCCATGACCTTGCCGAGCACGGCACGCACATCGAGCTCGAGGGTCACCGGCTTGACGCTGACATTGGCGAGCTTGAGCAGGTCGCGAGCGGCGGCGCCGCACGGGACCTGCACGGCGCAGACCGCGACCTGGACGCCTGGCTTGGCGAGGTCGGACAGGCGCGTGATGCCCTTCGGATTGCCAGGCGGCATGGCGATAGCCATGGTGTTCTTGGCGAACAGGAGCGGCACTCCCGCGTGGCCGGCATTGACGGCCTTCCACATCGTTGACTCGGAGGCCGTCGCGAGAACGTCGACGGGCGCTCCGGCGTTGATCTGCTCGACGAGAGCGCTACTGCCGCCGAAGTTGAACCTCACGACCGTTCCGGGGTACTTCTTCATGAACGCCTGCGCGATGATGGGGAATACGTCGGTCAGCGAGGCCGCCGCAGAGACGGTGATGGTGCCCGTCACCCTGGTCGGCGCAGCGACGGCCGATCCGGCGCCGGCGGCGGTTGCCACCAGGATGGCCGTGGCAGCAGCCCACGTGGCGATCATCCGGCTCTTCGTCACGACGTCTCCTCGAGTTCCACGACCACGTTCGTCGCCTTGACCGTTGCGGCTGCCCTGGTGCCGGGCTCGAGGCCCAGTTCGTCGGCCGCCTCCCGGCTCATCAACGACACGACGCGGTGCGGTCCGGCCTGGATCTCTACGAGCGCCATCACCCCGTCGCGCTCCACCCGCGTGACAATGCCGGGGAAGCGGTTGCGCGCTGACTGGCGCACGACCGGCTCGGTCGCCGGCGCGTGCTCGGCCATCAGCGCCGCCACACTCGAGGCGTCGACGGTGCGCGGCCCGTCCTCCTCGCCGCCGTGGGCCAGGCGACCGGACTCAAGCCAACGACGAACCGTGTCGTCGCTGACCCCGAGGAGGGCCGCCGCTTCGCCAATCCGCAATTGCGTCACGAGAGGGCAAACTACACCGCATCTGCGGTTCCTGCTAGCGGTTCAACTGGCGTTCGCGCATCGCGAGGAAGAGCGGGAATGTGAACCCGACCGCGGTGACGAAGGCGGCGATGACGTACAGCCAGTACCAGCGCACGCCGACCCGCCGACCCTCCAGCACCATGAAGACCGAAGCGGCGCTGGCGGTGACGAGCAGGTCCACCGACAGCGAGCTGGTCGCGGGGTTCGCGAACCACGCGGCGACGAGGTTGCCCTGCGAGTGCAGGACCCCCTGGACGTTGAACCACGCCGTCCCTAGCAACCCGATCGCAGCGAGGCTGAGGTAGACCCACATCGGACCGTTCGTGCGTTGCGTCATCGCCCAACTGTGACAGGTGTACTTGTCACATTTCGGGCTACAGTGGCCAAGGAGGTGCCCATGTCGCCGGCGCTGCTGTGGATGATCGCCGCTCTCGCGGCCGTCGGCATCGAGGTGTTCACCACTGACCTCACTTTCGCCCTGATCGGGGTGGGTGCGGCAACCGCCGGCCTCGTCGCTCTCGTCGGTGGCCCGCTCTGGCTTCAGGCAGTCGTGGGCGTGGGCGTGTCCTTGCTCGGCATCGCTTTCGTCCGGCCGGTGGCGCTGCGGCATCTGCGTCGAGCGACTCCACAGACGCGCACCGGGGTCGACCTCCTGCCGGGCGCGACCGGCAAGGCGCTCAGCGACCTCACCGTCGACGAAGGCCGCATCACACTGCGCGGCGAGGTCTGGTCCGCGCGTCTGGACCCCGACGTCACCAGCGTTCCCGTCCCGATCGGCACGCCCGTCGTCGTCACGCGCATCGACGGTGCGACCGCACTGGTGCACCCCATCGATCCCCTCTAGCCCGATCCCATCAAAGGCACTGGAGCAGTCATGGACATCCTCGTCCCGCTCGGAGTGGTCATCGTCGTCCTGGCGTTCGCCCTCGTCGTCGTCTCGCGAACGGTCGTGATCGTGAAGCAGGCGAGTACGGCGATCGTCGAGCGGCTCGGCCGATACCAGCGGACGCTGAACCCGGGACTGAGCATCCTCGTGCCGGTGCTCGACCGGGTACGAACCCGCGTCGACATGCGCGAGCAGGTGGCCTCCTTCCCACCGCAGCCGGTCATCACCGAGGACAACCTCGTCGTGTCGATCGACACGGTCATCTACTTCCAGGTGACCGAGCCCAAGGCCGCTACCTACGAGATCAACAACTTCCTTCTCGGCATCGAGCAGCTCACCGTCACGACGCTGCGCAACGTGATCGGGTCGATGGACCTGGAGGAGGCGTTGACCTCGCGCGACCAGATCAACGGACAGCTCCGCGGCGTGCTCGACGAGGCCACGGGCAAGTGGGGGATCCGGGTCAACCGTGTGGAGCTCAAGGCCATCGATCCGCCGAAGACCGTGCAGGAGGCGATGGAGAAGCAGCTCAAGGCCGAGCGCGAGCGTCGCGCGGCGATCCTCACGGCCGAGGGCCAAAAGCAGGCGGCGATCCTGACCGCCGAGGGTGCGAAGCAGTCCGTCGTCCTGGCCGCCGAGGGCGAGGCGCAGGCGGCGGTGTTGCGTGCCGACGGTGCCGCGAAGGCCCGTGTCATCAATGCTGAGGCGGAGGCCACGGCGGTCGTGAAGATCTACGAGGGACTGCGCACCGCTGACCCGCAGCCGAACGAGCTCGCCCACCGCTACCTGCAGGCACTCCCCGAGGTGGCCAAGGGCGATGCCAACAAGGTGTGGATCATCCCCGCGGAACTGTCCGGGGCGATGGCGCGGCTCAAGGAGGGCTTGGGCGGGTCAACCCCCTGATCGCCTCGCGCCGCGCGACGGGACTCAGGGTGGGGTGCTGGTCGAGGAACGACTGGACGGCGGCGGGATCCCATCGGGTCACATCACGCAGGGCCCAGCCGATGGCCTTGGCGATGAAGAACTCTCGGTCCTCGGCGTAGCGGTCGCACATGGTGAACAGCACCGCGAGATCTGTGGCCTCCTTGCGCCCGCGCTGGTGCTGGATGGCTGCGCGGATGAGCCACCGGTCGCCTGAGTCGAGCCACTGCCACATCAGGTCGACGAGCTCCGGGTGACGCGCGGTGACCGGGCAGATCGCGGCCGACTCGAGCGAGTCGACAGTGTCCCACCACGGCTTGGTCGTCAGCAGTCGCTCGATCGGATCGGCGACGAACGCTGCCGAGAGGCGGCGCCGATGCCGGTCGACGAGGTCGCAGCCCGCGTACTGGTACTCGCGCTCGGGTAGGGCCCACAGCTCGTCGCAGGCCCTCCCGAGCTCGGGTTCGCCCAGGTCCGCGAGGTCCGACCAGGCCGTCTTCAGCGCCGCCCGCCGATCGGGCGTGGTGACGCCGAGGAACGGCGCGACGTCCTTCAGATAGCGGCGCATGGGCGCGGCCTTGCCGGGATCAGCCAGCGGCTCCAGTGCCGCAACGGCGGCATCGACGTAGGCCTCCGCGGGTGCGCCGGTCACGACTTCGGGGTCCACTGGTTCGCGCGAATGCCCAGCTGAGCAAGGCGGGCGATCTCGTCAGCACGTCGGTCCCGCGTCTGGTCACGCTTGGCGTCGTCGACCCAGAAGATCAGCTGCTTGCGCACGTTCGCCGGGAACGCGTCGAAGTTGGCCTTGCTGCCCGGATAGGCCGCGAGCGCCTGGGCCAGAGCCGGCGGGACGATGGCTGACTCGCTGCGATCCAGCTTGGTCCACGACCCGTCGGCTTTGGCCTGGTCGATGACGGCTCGACCCGCCGGTGTCATCAGACCCTCGGCCTCCAGGGCCTCGATGCGCGCCTTGTTCGTCGCCGCCCAGCCGCTCCCCTTCTTGCGCGGGCAGAAGTACAGCTTCGTGCGCTCGTCATCGACTTTGCCGGGCTTGCTGTCGATCCATCCGAAGCACAGCGCCTCAAGCACAAGTTCCTCATAGCTGGGCGAGGGCTTGTTCGCCGCCTTCTTGAAGGTGACGACCCAGGCGCCCGGCGACGAGGCGTGGTGGCGCTTGAGCCAGGCGCGCCACTGGCTCCGCTTCTCGAACTGAACGTGCTCGGCGTCGTCGTGCCCCATGCCGGTGGACGCTAGCCCAGCCCGAGGCCGACTGCCACCTGCCGCATCTGGTGCTCGAAATAGGCGCGCCGGGCCCGGGCCCCGTCGGCGACGACGTTGTGCAGATGGCCGTAGAGCTCGAACGACACGGCGCCGAACAACCCGCTCCAGGCGGCCATGCCACGCAGCAGCAGGTCGTCGGGGAGCAGGCCGCCGGAGAACCCCCGGATGCCGGCGATCGCGGTCGACACGACGGGATCGACGGGCGACGACTTGGGCGACCGGCCCCCCGCATACATTTCGACGAGGATCGTGATGAGGACCGTGGGCACGCGGCTCGCGGGGGCAATCGTGTCGGTGGGCGCCGCGTACCCGGGTACCGGTGACCCATAGATGAGCGCGTACTCCTGCGGATGCGCGAGGGCCCAGGTCCGCACCGCGTGGCAGGTGGCAAGGAAGCGCTGGAGGTAGTCGTCGCGACGTACCGATCGCTCGGCCTTCTCGACCGCGTTCCCGAGGCTGTCGTAGGCGTCGATGATGAGCATTGTCAGGAGCGCGTCGCGGTTGGGGACGTAGCGGTAGACCGCCGACGACACCATGCCGAGGTCGCGTGCGACGGCCCGCAGGGAAAGTGCCGCGGCACCGTCCTTGGCGAGATGGTCACGGGCGGTGTCGAGGATCTCCGCCGTGATCTCGACTCGAGCCCGCTCGCGGGCCGTACGGGGTGCTGCGGTCGTCGTCATGGAGCCAGTCTGCCGCATTGGGAGAGCGGTGGCAACAAACGAGAGCACTGCTCTTGACTTTGCGTCACGACCTCGCTAACGTGAGCACTGCTCACAGAACAGAGCATCAGTCCACTACAAGGAGTTCCCATGTCGAACCTGCCCATCGCCCCGCTCGAGGGCACGCATCTGGTCGTCGGAGCCGGTGAGGTCGGTACGGCTGTCGCCCTGCTCCTGGCCGAGGCCGGACGGCAGGTCGTCGTCGTCACCCGCAGTGGTAGCGGCCCCGACCACGCGCTGATCCGCAAGGTCGCGGCCGATGCCTCGAGCGTCGACGCGCTGCTCGCAGCCGAGCCCCGTGCGGTCGTCATCTACAACTGCGTGAACCCGCCCTACGACAAGTGGGTCGAGCTGTGGCCGCCGATGGCCGCTGCGTTCATCGCGTATGCCGAGCGCACGGGCGCCGTGCTGGCCACGGTGTCGAACCTCTATGGCTACGGACCCGTCGACGTGCCGATGACGGAGGACCTCCCGCTCGCCGCCACCGGCGTGAAGGCGCGCGTGCGAGTCCAGATGTGGCAGGAAGCGAAGGCTGCCAACGACGCCGGGCGCATCCGCGCCACCGAGGTCCGCGGCTCGGACTACATCTGCCCCGGGTCGGCCAGCCAGTTCGGTGATCGCGGGATGCCGCGCATCCTGAAGGGCAAGTCGGCGCAGCTGCTCGGCGACATCGATCAGCCGCACACCTGGACCGCGCCGGTCGATGTGGCCCGCACGCTGATCACGGCGGCCAGCGACCCCCGTGGATGGGGCCGCGCGTGGCACGTCCCGAGCAACGCGCCGAAGTCGGCTCGTCAGGTCGTCGATGACCTCGCGGCCGCCTCCGGAGTGGGCTCCGTCAAGTCCAGTGCCGTGCCCGGAGTGCTCATGTCCGTCATGGGCCTGTTCCAGCCCGTCATCCGCGAGCTCAAGGAGACCGACTACCAGCGCGAGCGTGCCTACGTCCTCGACGACACCGCCGCCCGGGCGACCTTCGGCCTCGAGCCGACTCCCTGGAACGACATCATCGGCGGCCTCGTGGCCGCGTACCGTCCGGCCCTCGCCGCCTGATGGCCGCCCGCCGGATCGCGAGACCGTGCAACACGATGATCCGGCGGGCAGGACGGAGGGGCATGCACGATCGATGAGCGGGGTGGGCGAATGAATGCCGACTGGCATCGCGCTCACGTGCTCGGTCCCCACGCCTCCTTGGACGACCGCGTGCGCTGGCACGTCGAACATGCCAAGGCGTGTGCCTGCCGCGAGATTCCCGAGTCGATCCGCGCCGAGATGAGGAATCGCGGCCTCGAAGGGTGATTCGCCCGCCTGTCACATAGGACGCATAAGGTGCACCCATGAGCAGGGATTCAGCGGTCCATGCCGAGGGCCTGGTCAAGCACTTCGGCGACGTCAAGGCCCTCGACGGCATCGATCTGACGGTCGAACGAGGGCAGGTTGTCGGCCTGCTCGGTCCCAACGGAGCCGGCAAGACGACGACCGTGCGCATCCTCGCCACCCTCCTCGCGCCCACGGCCGGTCGAGCCTTCGTCGACGGCCACGACGTGGTGAAGGACCCCGACGCGGTGCGGCACTCCATCGGGCTGACCGGCCAGTACGCGGCCGTCGATGAGTACCTCACCGGTAGGGAGAACATGCGCATGTTCGGCGAGCTGTACCACCTGTCGCCGAAGTACGTGAAGGAGCGCAGCGCCGAGCTGCTCGAGTGGTTCGACCTCACCGACGCGGCCGACCGACCGGCGCGCACGTACTCCGGCGGCATGCGTCGTCGTCTCGACCTGGCGTCCAGTCTCATCGCGAAGCCCTCGATCCTCTTCCTCGACGAGCCGACGACAGGCCTTGACCCGCGCTCACGACTGGGCATGTGGGGAGTGATCCAGGCCCTCGTCGACGAGGGCACGACGGTGCTCCTCACGACGCAGTACCTCGAGGAGGCCGATCAGCTCGCGCAGGACATCGTCGTGATCGACCACGGTCGCGTCATCGCGCACGGCACGGCCGACGTGCTCAAGGACCAGATCGGCGGCGACCGCATCGAGGTCGTGATCACCGATGCGTCGAGGGTCGGTCGCGCCGTCGAACTCCTCAGGCCGATCGGCACCGCCGAGGCCATCGTGGATGATGCCAAGATCCTCGTGCCGGTCTCCGGTGGGTCCACGGTGCTCGTCGATGCCGTGCGTGCGCTCGACACGGAGGGGATCGAGGTCTCCGACATCGTCCTGCGCCGGCCGACTCTCGACGACGTCTTCCTGTCTTTGACCGGCCACGTGGCAGAGGAGGAGACCGTTGCTGCCCCGAAGGGGCGCGGTCGCGGACGCAAGGAGAAGGCATCATGAGCACGCTCGCCTACAGCAAGCCGCAACTCCGCAGCCGCCCACTGTGGGGTTGGGCGCTCAACGACGGGCTGGTCGTCGCGCGCCGCAACCTGATCCAGACCGTGCGAGTCCCCGAACTGATGTTCTTCTCCCTGGTGCAGCCGGTCATCTTCGTGCTGCTCTTCGCGTACGTCTTCGGCGGTGCGATCCCGATCCCCGGCGATGCAGGAGCCAACGCGTACCGCGAGTACCTGATGCCGGGCATCTTCGGGCAGACGGTTGCCTTTGCGGCCGCCGCGAGCACGGTGGGGCTTGCGGAGGACCTGCACAAGGGCATCATCGACAGGTTCCGGTCGCTGCCGATGTCGCCACCGGCGGTGCTGCTCGGCCGCACGTTCGCCGACGCTGCACGCCAGGTGCTCGTGCTGGTCGTGCTGAGCATCACCGGCCTGCTCGTCGGCTGGCGGATCAACAACGGCCTGCTCAATGCCCTCTGGGCGTACGCGCTGCTGCTGCTGTTCGCCTACACGGTTGCCTGGATCGGCTCATGGGTCGGGCTCTACATGCCGAACCCCGAGACGGCGAACACCGCGGGACTGATCTGGCTGTTCCCGTTGACCTTCCTGTCGAATTGCTTCGTGCCGATCAACACCCTGCCCGGAGTGCTGCAAGCATTCGCCGCGTGGAATCCGATCTCCGCGGTCGTGCTGTCCTGTCGTGAGCTCTTTGGCAACCCGACAGGCATCCAGCCGGACTTCTGGCCGCTGCACCACTCCGAGCTGTACACGCTGCTCTCCTGCACGGTGCTCATCGTGGTGTTCGGCGGACTGGCCGCTCGCCGCTACACCCACGCGACCACCAAGAAGTAGCGGGCTGCCGTGCACATCAAGCTCACCACGGTCACGCTGGGTGCACCCGATGCGCGCGCACTGGCGGCCTTCTACCGTGACCTGCTCGGCGGTGAGCTCGTGTGGAACGATCCCGGCTGGGTGGTGCTGCAGTCGCCCAACTCCGCGTTGGGCATCGCGTTCCAGGAGGAGGCGCAGCATCGCGCTCCGGTGTGGCCGGGGCAGGCGGGCGACCAGCAGATGCAGATCCACCTGGAGATTCGCGTCGATGACCTCGATGCCGGCGTTGCGCATGCCCTCGCCTGCGGGGCCACGCTGGCGCACTTCCAACCGCAGGACGACGTGCGGGTGTGCCTGGACCCCGCGGGCCATCCGTTCTGCCTGTGGACCGAGACCTAGTCGACCGCTGCCAGAGCCTCAGAGCCTGAAGTAGCTGGCTCCGTTGAAGTCGAGCACGGACCCGCTGGCCCACTCAGCCTCCTTCGAGGCGAGGAACAGGACCGCGGCGGCGACCTCCTCGGCCGTAGGCACGCGGTTGAACGGGCTCTGCTGGCGGATCTCGTCGCCGCCGGGGCCGGCGAGTGACTCCGCGGCCATGTCGGTGTCGACGAATCCCGGCGCGATCGTGGTCACGGCGATGCCCTCGTGCCCCAGCGCCTTCGCGATCGACTGGCCGAACGCCGCGATGCCCGCCTTGCTCGCGCCGTAGGACGGGTTCTTTGGCTCGCCACGGAACGCTCCCCGCGAACCGACGTTGATGATGCGCGAGTCGCCGTGGCGCGGCATGTGCTGCAGTGCACACCAGGTGACATTCGCGGGGCCGACGAGGTTGACGTCGATGGTGTCGCGCCATGCCCGCTGCCACGTGTCGTAGTCGACAACCTCGATCGGGTGCGGAATGAAGATGCCCGCATTGTTGACCAGGACGTCGATCCGGCCGAGTGCCGTCGCTGCCTCGTCGACCATGGCGCGCACGGCCTCGGCGTCGCGGAGGTCGGCCTTGACGATGACATGACCCGTCCCGGCGAGCGAGTCGAGCGTGTGCTGGGCCGCCTCTCGTGCGCTGCCGTAGTGCACGGCAACGCGATCGCCGTTGCCGGCAAAGGCGCGCGCGATGGCGGCACCGATGCCCCGCGAGGCTCCCGTGACCAGGACGGCGCGGTCAGTGGTCGTCATGTTCCTGCCTTCGTCGTGAGGTCCATGGCCCAGCGAAGCTCAGCGTCCTGGTCCTCGGTTCTGCTGAACCCTGCCTTCTGGAGGACGCGTTGGCTGGGGATGTTGTCTGGATCAGTGCCGGCCACCGCCCGAGCAGCGCCGTTCTCCTGCGCCATGTGCAGCAGCGCGAGGAGAGCCGCTGTCGCGATGCCTTGGCCGCGGAACTCCTGGGCGATCCCGTAGCCGACCTCCACGGTTGCGGCGCCGTCGGGCTCGGAGTGGAAGCCGACGCCGCCGACGATCAGGCCGCTGTCGGCGAGTGCCACGGTCCACACGCTCCACGGGAAGCCCTCGGACACGATCTGCTTGGTCCCGCCCGCGATCCGCGCAGCCATCTCCACGTCGCCCCCGGTCGGGTAGCCATCCGCCCAGAGGGGGGAGCGGCGGTCCTCCAGCACGGCGACGGCATCCTCCTCGGAGAACGGGAGCAGGACGATGCGCGGCACGGGTTGATCCTTACCGTTGGCCACGGCGGGCGCAGCGTTTTGCCGCTTACGCGGCGTCGCTAACGTGAGGGACTGTGTCCTCTCCAGCGTCCGACCGGCGGCTCATCGCGAGCATCGCGGTACCGGTCAGCCTGGAGATGGTCCTCACTCTGGTCCTGAACTTCATCAGTCAGGTCATCGTCGGGGTCCTCGGTGCGACGGCCATCGCGGCCGTGGGCTTCGCCAACAGCCTCATCTTCATCGTGGTGATCGTCCTCGGCGCGCTCGGAGTCTCGGTCAGCATCCTGGTGGCGCGCGCCTTCGGTGGTCAGCGCCGCTCGGACATGAGTCACACCGTTGCCGTCGCGCTGGTCGGGGCGGGCTCCCTGGCCCTCATTGGCGCCCTCGTGCCGCTCTTGTACCCACAGCAACTGCTGAGCCTGCTGGGTGCATCGCCGACGGTGGCCGCCGCCGGAGCCGAATACCTGCGGCTGAACGCCATCGCGATGATCCCCACCGTGATCGCGGCGGTGTACAGCGGTGCCATGCGATCGACCGGCTACGCGCGCAGCCCGATGATCGCCACCTTCATCACCGTGCCGTTGAACACCGCCATCGCCTACTGCCTGGTGCTGGGCGTCGGGCCGTTCCCCGAACTGGAGGTCGCTGGCGCGGGTTGGGCGGTGCTGATCACCTCGGTGCTGAAACTGCTCATCCTCATCGTGCTGACCTACGCCGTGCATCGCATCGTGGACTGGCAGCTTCCTGACGGCCTTGCCGAGTGGCGGGCCATCCTCGTGCCGCTCTTCGTCCTGGCCATTCCCCTCGGCCTGACCGAACTGCTCTGGTCGACCGGCACCTTCCTCTACAACGTCATCGCGCAGCAGTTGGGTGACGAGCCGCTTGCAGCCATCCAGATCGCCTCGACGATGGAGGGCATCTTCGTCGTCGGCAGCATCGGCCTGATGAGCGCGACGACGGCGCTGGTCGGGCAGAGCGTCGGCCTGCATGATGCGCCCGAGGCCGCGCGCTGGGCACGCGTCCTCACGCGTGCGGGGGTGTACACGGGGCTCGTGTTCGGTGCGCTGCTCGTCCTCAGTGCTCTTGCCATTCCCGTGCTGTTCAAGAACGCCGGGCACACGGTGCAGGTGCTGGCGATGATCGGCATCGTCATCAACGGGCTGAGCCAGGTGGTCAAGGTGCGCAACATGATCCTCGGTGCCGGGGTCATGCCCAGCGGCGGCGATGTGCGCGGCGTGGTGCTGGGTGACGGGGTCAGTGCCTTCTTCGTGGGCCTCCCGCTGGCCATCATCCTCGGCCTGTTCACACCGTTGGGTGTCGTCGGCCTCTTCCTCGCGCGGGTCATCGAGGAGTGCGTCAAGCTGGTGATCTTCACGATTCGAACGCGACGAATCAGCTGGGAAGCGGTCGTGATGCGCGAGACTGCTGCACACGCCTGATCTGGAGTGGGATCGACGATCGACTTGGAGATGGACGCATGGGCTGGGTGTTCTTGATGGTCGCGATCGTCAGTGAGGTCCTCGGAACGCTGTCACTGAAGGCCAGCGACGGGCTGAGCAAGCTAGGCCCTGCCTTGGTCATGATCGTGGCCTACGGCCTGAGCTTCACCATGCTGGCGCTGGCCCTGAAGACCCTCCCGGTCGGGACGGCCTACGCCGTCTGGTCCGGTGTCGGCACTGCGGGTGCCGTCATGGGTGCGTGGTTCTTCTTCGGCGAACGACTGCCACCCATCTCGCTCGTGGGCATCGGGATCGTCATTGTTGGGGTCGTGGTGATGAACGTCCCCGCAACGCACTGACCAGCCCGATCACCAGGCCCAGCCAGATCACGGTCAGCACACCGGCGATTACCCACAGGACCGTGGAACCACCGCCGCCGGCAGGCACGCGGACCGGTGCCGCATCGCGCGCCGTCGACGTCGGGATATGCAGCGACGCGACGACGCCCGCGTGGTCGGTCGGCAGGCAGATTCCGGTCTGCGGTTCGGGCAGGTCCATCGCCTTGGCGGTCGCCTTCGTGTTCGCGACCTGCTCGGGCGTCGTGCACTCCCAGGTGTCGTCAGCCGCCGGCCACGTCGCGCCGACAAGGCCGGCTGCGTTCACGGTCACGCCGTTGCGCACGAACACGTAGTCGAGGCGGTCGGTGAAGCCGTAGGGGTTCCCCATGCGCAGGGCCTCGGGTAGACGGGTGAGGTCGGGCCCCGCAAGCAGGGCACTTGCTCCCCAACTGAAGTTGGCGGGCTCGGCGGGATCAGGACCAGCGTCGGAGAAGCCGTGCTGGACCATCGTCCAGTACGCACTGCAGGTCGGGTCCGTGCCTGACTGTGGTGGGCAGGCTGCGCCGATCTCAGGCTGGTCGCCGGGGTTGTCGAGGGCCGGTCGTGGGTCGCGTGGGTCGCTGTTGAAGTCGCCCATGACCACGAGTGGCATGGTCGTCGCCGAGTACTGCTGGGCGAGCTCGTCCGCCTGAGTGGCCGATGTCGGCACCTGGTCCGGCTTCCAGAACGATTCAAGATGCGTGGTGACGAACCGCACCGCGGTGCCGTCGATCTCGACGTCGGCCCAGGCGTTGCCTCGGGCGATGGTGAACAGGACCGGGACAACATCGGCCTTGGCGGTGTAGTCGATCGTCCCCGCTGCGATGACCTTGTCAGCGAGGTCGGCGCGCACGGCCAGCGCGTCGGCGATGACAAACCCGCACTCGGCGTCGTCCTTGCCGAACAGCGGCTGGAACGTGGCCGGGTCATGGATCCTCGTGAGGAACGGGATCGGCGGGATCGTGTAGCCCGGATTCGATGCCGTACTGCCGTTGGCGCTCGCGAGGACGTACGGCACCCCGGCCTGCGCGGTTGCGTCGAGGAATTGCTGCGTGAAGTCGTAGACCGTCTTCGTGTCGGAGGACAGCCCGGATCGGCAGGTCCAGGTCGTTGCCTCCTGGATGCCAATGACGTGGGGATGCGTCCCCGCTACGTCGGTGGCGAGCGCCGGAGCCCGCTTGGTGAAGTCGGTTGCCGTCACCTGGTCCCACATGAACTGCGCGGCCGCAGGCATGTCAGGCAGGAGGTCCAGAGCGATGCTCACGTCCGCACCCAGATAGAGATTCCGGGTCATCACGGTGACGTCGGTCTCGGCCGATGCCGCGGGTGCGGTGACGACGATCCCCAGCATGACGAGTCCCGCCGCCAGCATGTGCATCGTGCGTCGCAGCATTCGCTCTCCCTCGTTGCCTCGCCCAACGAAGTCTGTCACCTCGCGGCCGTGGTCCTCCACCGTGAGGGCTTGAGTGCTGCGACGACGGCGAGGGCGGCGGCGATGACGCCCAGCATGGGCACGCCGGGCAGCGGGGCCCACGGGACCTGCTCGTCGCCGTTGATCCACGATGGGACCCCTGCCAGCCCGAGCATGGCAAGCGTGCCGCCGATCACCCACGCCGACGTCCAGGCAACCCGGTCGACCCGCCACGCGATCAGGGCGCACCCGCAGATGTAGGTGGCCGCGCCCAGACACAACGAGACCAGTACCACCGGCAGGACCGCATCGCCCGGGCCCAGCATGATCTCCTTCGCTCCGAGGGCGGTCATGACGATGCCGGCCACGGGAAGCAAGTGACCGTAGGTGTACGAGTCGCGCG
>Ga0194057_10000106_pt1 | contig 39258 bp, 39 predicted proteins | sample SepL4415m_MetaG_FD_155474 | JGI IMG/M metagenome (GOLD analysis project Ga0194057, IMG submission 155474) | Anoxic zone freshwater microbial communities from boreal shield lake in IISD Experimental Lakes Area, Ontario, Canada - Sep2016-L442-15m | ecosystem: Environmental > Aquatic > Freshwater... | reverse complement strand
ACTTCTGGACCTCTTCCTCGATGCCGACGGTGGTCTTCTCGTGGAGCACTGACAAATGCTTTTCCTCTTCGTGTCGAATGTTATCTGGTAAAATTCAGGCGATCAGGGCAAGAAAGGCTTCGGTTAATCGGTTTTCCGGCCTATCAGTCATGAATAACTTCAGTAAAACTCTTATTAATATTACCATCCTCCCGGTCGAAATTGCAAGAAGCCGCTAGGTGACAACTTTGTTACCCCTGCCATTGAACTCATGATATTTAACCCATACAACCAAGACGGTTCAACTAAGGTAAAGACTTTGTGAGAACCCTGAATTCACAGACGGTGAAAGCACCATGAAAAGAGTAGGCTTTTACGTTGTATATTTTTCCATTCTTATCATGGTAAGTCTCACGTTTATTGAAGTATCGGCGCGCATTTTATTTCGGGACAGTTCCTATGACGTTCATCCACTATCGGAATTCCAGCACGATTCATCTCTCGGCTGGAAAGACATTCCTGCGTGGGGGCAAGGGTGTTTGGGTAGTTAACCCACGATATTACAATATTATATTTTCTTTTTTGGTTTCTTTTTTTTCGGCATCGACGCAGGTGTTCAGACTGGTAGGATGTGCAGATTCGGCATTGAACGTGCCCGCCACCCGGATTACTTCGGCCATGTCTGAGGGAATTGGGGAGCAAAACTTTACGTACTGACCGGTTACGGGATGCTGGAAGCCCAGCGTGGCTGCGTGGAGGGCCTGCCGTTTCATAATCGCGACGTATTTTTTCAGAGTCTGGTCGATGGATCTCTGTTGCTTGTGGATCCTTCCATATACTGGATCTCCCAGGACCGGTAGACCGACAGAAGCCAAATGCACGCGGATCTGATGAGTCCTACCTGTTTCCGGTCTCACTTCCAGCAGCGTAACGATCCTGAAGCGTCGGCTCACGGTCCACCTAGTGACGGCACGCCGAGCCTTCACCGTGGACGTGGAAATCCTTTTCCTGTCCTTTGCATGCCTGCCCAACGGTGCATCGACTATTCCTCGGTCTTGACCAGGGTTTCCACGCACGAGAGCCATGTACATTCTTTGAATCGAATGTTCTCGGAACTGGAGACACAGCGATTCGTATACAAGAAGGTTTTTTGCCAACACCATCACCCCGGATGTATCCCGGTCCAGACGGTGGACCACTCCCCACCGCCCCGGTTCCCCAACCCCAACTATCTCCGGTCTGATGCAAACGACAGCGTCCACAAGGGTCCCGGATGGCCTACCAGCACCGGGATGAACCACTATGCCGGGGGGTTTATCGAGAACGAGGAGGTGGGGGTCCTCGAACAGTATGTGGAACTCCGGAAGCTCAGTTTCTTTTTGGGTTAGAGAGGAACGAGGTTCAGCACAAATGATTTCAACCGAGTCTCCCGGTTTCAAAATAGTGGAGGGCTTTATCGGATGGCCTGAGACCAGAATACTGCCGGAATGAATAAGTTTGGCCACAGAAGACCTGCTCAACCCGGGAGGAAGATGACTGGCAAGAATCGTATCGGCCCGCTCCGGATTAGCATCTTCAGGGATGACGAATTCCATCCTGTTCAGCGTCTCTCCAGTGCTGCTGAGACAAGTTCCGGGATCATGGTCGGCTGGCCTTGGAGTAATGTCCTGGGATCCATGTAAACGGCATCGTCTTTAACCAGCGCTATTATAGGAGGGATTCCTGCCCGTAAACCCTGTTCCAGCCTCGCCGCAGATACTGCTCGGGGGCGGATCATCACTCTAGGACCGGGAAGTTCTCCCATGGGAAGCGCTCCGCCACCCACCCTTCCTATCCCTCGTTCGATGCTGACCTGCGCCATTTCTCCCAGACGTTCCCGAAGCCCGTCAGCCAGTGAAGCCGCCGCTTCACAGAGCTGTTCCTCTGATTTTGTTATCATTTCCAACGTGGGAATGCCGGCAGCCGGACTTCCCGGCCGGGTATACTCTTCAAGAGTAGCTTCCAGAGCTGCTAAAGTCAGCTTGTCCATTCGCAGGGCACGGGCCAGGGGATCAGATCTCATTGTTTCTATTAATTTTTTTCGCCCAGCCAGAATTCCAGCTTGTGGACCACCGAGAAGCTTGTCTCCACTAAAGCTTACCACGTCCACCCCTCGGGCTAGCACATCCTGAACAGCAACCTCATCCTTAAGTCCGTGTTGAGACAGGTCCACCAAGCAACCGCTGCCGAGATCCATCATTGTGGGGACCTTCGTTTGCCTACCAATAGCAACCAGTTCGTCCAACCCAACTTCGCGTGTGAAGCCCACGATTCGGTAATTGCTGGTGTGAACCTTCAGGATTAGGGCGGTTCTATCGTTAATGGCATCTATATAATCCTTCGGGTGGGTGCGGTTGGTGGTTCCCACTTCTTTGAGGATAGCCCCCGAACGCGCCATTACGTCCGGTATCCGGAAAGAACCACCTATCTCTATGAGTTCGCCTCTGGAAACTACAACCTCTTTTCCCATAGCTAAACTGGAAAGTGCCAGTAATACAGCAGCTGCATTGTTGTTGACCGCGAGAGCAGCCTCGGCTCCGGTCAACTCCTCCATAAGTGACATCAGATGGGTGTTCCTCTCCCCTCGATGCCCTTTCTCCAGATCATATTCGAGATTTGAATACCCTATTGCCGCCCGAGTGATTCTTTCCGCAACCCTTTTTGACAGAGGGCTGCGTCCGAGGTTGGTATGGACTATGACACCGGTAGCGTTTATGACCTCCCTAAACTTAGGGGCCAGGCGGGACTCGCACATCTTTGAGGTACGGGCAACGACGGCATGAAAGGAACAGTCTGCTTCCCCTGCCTTTCCATGCCGGATATCCTGTCGAAGTTCTTCCAGGGAACGCCGCAGCATAATTTTGACCAAGTCCTCCAAATATTTTCCCCTGAGGGCTGAGAATGAAGGATCGGCCAGAAGTCTGTCTACAGACGGTATGGCTCGTAAGGCACCACTGAGAGATGCTTCTCCCACAGGCAATAACCTTCTTTAGGATGGAGGAAGGGAGAGTTTAAAGGATTTTACGGCTTCCTCAAAAGCCGGGATGAAAGATTCAAAATCTCTTGCAGGAGCTGTAAAATCCACGTTGATTATTTTCTTGTCAGCAATTACCACCAGGCGCCAAGACCTGAGTCGCCCTGGGTCTTCGGGAGGCTTTTCCTTGTACAGTATGGCCTTCCCCCCTTTCAAGCGCAGAGTCTTAACTTCTTGAATGTCTTTATTCTTTTCCGCTGACTTTCGAATTGCTTTGAAAAGCATGTCGCCAGAATCCAGGAAAAGATCACCCCGTACAAGAAATATTTCTCCTGAGTCTTTTTTCCATTTATGAATACCGGCCTCATCCACTGTCTCCCGTTTGAAACCGTTCGGAGCCCTAATCCGGAAAATCCCCTCTGTTGTATCTCTAGAGCTTACTTGATCTTCAGCGGGAGTAGCGTCCAACTCTTCTGCCTTTGCATAAGTTAAAAAAAGAAGAAGTACCACCGGGAAAATACACACTTTGTATATATTTCTTCTCAAATACAGTCCTCCGACTTGACGCGGTTTCAAATTAGATCGAATTAGCCGAAAAAGATAATTCAATCTATAATCAGTATGTTTTGAGGGGCGTTCACTCCCTGATACTTGGATTAATTGAGGGTCGACTGTCCATTTTTACCTGTCACAGGATAATTGACCCTGATTGCGTGGATTGATAGCATGTATAGACTACCATGTCAAAAGCGATCAAAACGAAATTCAGTCAACGAAGCAAAAGGGCCGTGGTCCACGTTCTCGGGTGCAAGGTCAACCAGGCTGAAGCCGCCGTAATGGCTCACCTCCTGGAGATGAGGGGGTATGCGGTCGACGCGTCGTTCAAGGACCCTGACCTGGTCCTGGTTAACACCTGTTGCGTAACCTCCAGGGCGGAAAGTAAGTCGCGTCGATTGATAGGAAAGTTGACAAGAACCTTTCCAACGGCACAACTGATTGTTACGGGATGCCTCGCGGAGGTTAGCCCATGTGCTCTGGACAGGTTTACCGGTAAATTAAAAATACTCGGAACCTTTGACAAGGACCGTTTTGACCAGTTCCTGGCTGGAGAACTGTTACCTGGGCCGGAGAGTAAACAAAGAGGGGCCTCGTATAGTTCTCAATTCGCTGATCTTGGAGTTCCCGACACCCTCGGCCGAGCGAGAACCTACTTGAAGGTCCAGGATGGATGCTCCCAATGTTGCTCTTACTGCGTGGTCCCTCTAGCGAGAGGTCCTTCACGGAGCTTAGTCCTAGGGCGGGCAATATCCCATGCCCAAGCATTGAAAGAAGCAGGTTCAGCAGAAATAGTCCTTACCGGTATCCACCTTGGTAGCTACGGCCGGGATCTCAATCCTCCCTTACGACTCGAAGACCTGTTGGAATCTGTCGTACAAGAATGTAGCGAAGTGCGCTTCAGGATGAGTTCTATAGAGCCTCAGGACATAACCCCTCGTCTTATCGAGTTAGCCGGAGGCCATCCTTCGATATGCAGGCACTTTCATATCCCAGTGCAGAGCGGAGACGACAGTGTACTCAAGAGGATGGGGCGCCCCTACGACGCAGCATTCATTAGGGACTTGACCGCAAGGATATTACGCAATATCCCGGAAGCCTGTGTGGGGTTTGACCTAATGGTCGGTTTCCCCGGTGAGGATGAAGACGCGTTTCAGAAGACTTTGGATCTCGCTCGCGACTCCGGCGCAGCTTACCTTCATGTTTTCCCCTTTTCTCCTCGACCTGGGACTCCTGCAGCTTCCTTCGGCTCGCGTGTTCCCGCGACGGTAGCTCGTCACCGCGTCGACGAACTAAGAATGCTCTCCGAAAACTTGAGAAAGCGATTCTTTGAGAGATCTGTTGGGAAAACGTTCAAAGTCGTTCTGGAATCCGGACCTGATCTGATAACACGCAGCCTAGTTGCAAGAACCGACAACTATATACCCGTCCGTGTCAAAACCGAAATGAGCCCTCTCACGGGAAAGGTCTTTCATGTGATCCTGGAAAAAATTGTAGGCGGCGAGGTGTTGGGAATCTACGTCTAACCCTGCTCTAACGGCACACGAGTTCTTCGGATCAGCTCTCCTGCTTTCAGTAAGTGATCCAGGGCATTGTGAAAGTTTTCAGATTTATTCTCTTGAAAGTAATTGGTGATCGAGTCGCAAGCCTGATAGGCCTGAGTTATGGACTGCCTGATCAGGGAATGAAAATCTGAATACTTTGCAGGTGGAATTACTGCGAATGTCTTTGAGTCCAGAATTCGAAGTTCTCGTTTCAATGAATTCATCTTCATGAGAATTTCCTGGGGTACTGGGGCGGCGTTAGCATCCGAGGGATCATAATCTTCCATAGTCAAGGCAGGCGCCCTCGTCATGAGAAGAGAAAGTTCCTCGAGGATGGGAGCAGTTTCTTTGAGATAATCCCTGGCTTCACGGCTGTCGCGCGCGTCTTCATTCAAGGGGGAAAGTACGAACTCCTTGACGGGGGGAGCCAAACTCTCTTGCGAAGGAATGGTCTCTTTAGACTGGTGCTTTTCTTCGAGGGGCATCGACCGGGAGTCATCGGGTTGAACCTCACGAGAATCCGGCTCCGGCACTTGCATCGGCTGTGGTTCAAGACTCGATTCGTGCAAAGATTCCGCCACAGGACCGTGCTCAGGTTTTGTTATTGACCCTCGATCAAGTTCAGGTTCTTGCAATGATACAATTTCCGGGTCCCTCCGAGTATCGAGAGGAATCCATTCTGTCGGATCGTTCATGTCATGAACTTCGGTCCGTTCCGAAGGAATTGTTCTTGGTGACTCTTTGGATGGCTCATTATCCAGAACAACAGGCAACCGATATACCGGCTTCTTCCGTATGACTTCTTTGCGGGGCACAGCGGGGAGATCGCCAATCTCTTCAGGTGCGAGAGGAGGCTTTAATAGGAGGTTTTCATGCTCCTTCTCCTCGGAACCCCGAGCGGGAGCCGGTTCTTCAGGCAACTGATCCGGAGGAACACTTAGCACCGGACTCTCTTCTACGGGGGGGGCATCTACAGAGGGGTCCTGAATGGATCCCACACCGACAGATTCTCCGTCAATAGGATCAAACGGAAGTCGATGGACCGGGGCCTTGGTCGGCAATTCCTCTCCTGAGGGAACATGTCTTTCCTGCTCTTCGGCTTCAGGCGTCGATCTTTGCCACTGATCCCCAATAATGCTTTTCATTTTTATTTCGGGGATAGATACGACGTATCCCGAATCGCCGATTACGGCAGAAGAATTTCCCCGCCCCTCTTTGCTTTTCTCTGACGGATTTTGTTCGCTCGTGTCGCCGAGTTGTGCTTGAACAAAAGGTATAAATGAAAAACAGAGGCAGGTCGTTAGAAACACGAGAAAAGCCAAAACTCTAATTGGCCCAGTGGAAGGTACCTGGCGGAGTAATTCTGCAGAGCTATTGGAGTGTGCCGTCATAGGCAAAAACCTCGGAAAAAAACTTCCGCCATTTGGACTATAATTTTAGCGCTTTGAGTCAGATTCGTCAAGTCGATCAAGCAGCTCCCACAACTCTGACGCAGAAGAGGGGCGTCTTTCCAGGACATGGATTCTGTCGAGAATTCCGTTTATGAATGAAGCCGAGTTCTCAGCACCGTATTTCTTACCGATCTCAATGGCCTCATTTAAAATGACCTTGCCTGGTACATCGTGAAAATGGGTAAACTCGGCAATAGCCATCCGCAGTATGTTCCTATCGACTCGGCTGATTCTCGTAAGCTTCCAATTGTGAGACAGGTGAGAGATGAGTTTGTCGATAACCTTATAGTCAACGGATACCACGCCCACCAGGTCCCTGGCGAAATCTCTAATGACCCGATGCATATTCAGGTCCTCATCCTGATTTGAATCGAAATGACTCTCCAGGAAGGGCAAGGTTTCCGTGGGGTCCTCATTCCTTGCGTCGGCTGCGAACAGTACCTGTAGTACAAATTCACGAGTTTTGCGTCTGGAAGGCACAGTAAAATTTAGACTTACGCTGAAAAATAAAAAAGATGGCGGGTTTGAAAACCCCTTCTAAATCTGTTTAAAAAGGTTGGCCATTTCTATCGCCGACACGGCAGCCTCTGCTCCCTTGTTTCCTGCTTTGGATCCGGCCCGTTCTATCGCCTGTTCGATAGTGTCGGTGGTCAGCACGCCGAATGCGACTGGAACAGACGCTTCCATGGACACTTGGGCAATTCCTTTTGTAGTTTCGGCAGCAATATACTCAAAATGTGGTGTTGAGCCACGTATTACCGCTCCAAGCGCTATTACCATGTCGTATTTTCCAGACTTGGCTATCCGTGAAACAACTTGAGGAATCTCAAAAGCCCCCGGCACCCTGACTATCGTTATGTCGTCCCCAATGGCGCCATGTCGCACAAGAGCGTCGACAGCTCCGTCAATCAACCTGGAGACAATAAAATCGTTAAACCGGCTGGCCACAAGTGCGGACTTCAGGCCAACACAATTCAAAACGCCCTCGACTATTCTGGTCATAAAGCCTCCGAATAGTTCACAACTCCATGTCACAACAAGATTTGCTGAGAATTATAGGCCTTGCTCATGTCATGTGTCAATCGGGCTTACTACAGCCTCGTTTTTAGTTGACTCGCTGCACCCGTGAGAGTTTGCTCCCAAGAAATCTCTCCAAGAGGTACCAAGATGTAACCATGCTTTATCAGACAAGATTCTTTACGTCATAAAGGTGGCCCATCTTATCTTGCTTGGTTTTAAGATAACGGAGATTCGTCGAGCATGGCTCAATAACTATCGCTACCTGCTCTACGACCTCCAGACCGTAACCTTCCAGACCCACGATCTTAGTCGGATTGTTGGTCATCAGGCGCATCTTTCTTACCCCTAGATCGGCGAGCATCTGTGCCCCTATGCCATAATCCCTCAGGTCCGGTTTAAAACCGAGTCTGATATTCGCTTCAACAGTGTCGCAACCCTGGTCTTGCAGGGCATACGCTTTTATTTTGTTTAACAGGCCAATGCCGCGTCCCTCCTGCTGCATGTAAAGGATTACTCCTTTTCCGGCTTCCTCCACCATATGCATGGCTTTTTCAAGCTGGTTTCCGCAGTCGCACCTTTGGGAACCAAAAACATCGCCGGTAAGACACTCCGAATGCACCCGAACGAGCACCGCTTCATCGGGACTGATCTCACCTTTTACCAACGCCACGTGGTTGTGTTTGTCCACGTCGTTTTCGTATACTATAAGCCTGAAATCTCCTCCGAATTCGGTCGGAAGGACTGTTTCAGCACCACGTCTTACCAGCCGTTCATTTCGCATTCGATGTTGAATCAAGTCCTTGATAGTACAGATTTTCAATCCATGTCGTTCCGCCATGACCATAAGGTCGGGCAGTCTGGCCATTGACCCATCATCGTTCATCACCTCACAAATCACTCCTGAAGGCTCAAACCCTGACAATCGGGCCAGATCCACACTGCCTTCGGTCTGGCCGGCTCGTACGAGAACGCCACCGGTACGAGCCATAAGTGGAAAAACATGACCAGGAGAAATGAGGTCATGAGGAACAGCATCCTTGTCTACGGCCGTAAGAATCGTCACACAGCGGTCGTAAGCCGAGATCCCGGTAGTCACGCCTCGCGATGCTTCAATTGAGACCGTGAATGCGGTTCCGTAAGGGGACTTGTTGTTGGAAACCATCATGGGTATATCCAGCGACTGTATCTTCGGGGGGGTCATGGACAGGCACAGCAATCCCCTGCCATATTTCGTCATGAAATTGACTGCTTCGGGAGTGACTTTCTCAGCAGCCATGGTGAGATCGCCTTCGTTTTCCCGGTCTTCGTCATCAACAAGTATTACCATCCGGCCTTGCTTAATTTCTTCGATACCTTCTTCAATGGTGGCCAGCGCGCCCATGAGCGCATCCTCCTTACATAAAACCGTATTTTTCAAGAGTTTTTTCGTCTATACCGGAATCTTTCGGTCTGGCCGGTAGAAATTTCTCAATATACTTTCCGATCAGGTCAAATTCCACATTTACCCTATCATTGATCTTTTTTTGGGTCAACCCCGTCAACAAGGCAGTATATGGAATGATCGTGATCCAGAAGCGATTGCCCTGAACACTATTGACCGTGAGACTCACCCCGTCCACGGCTACGCTGCCCTTTTCAATGAGATAGTGCCCTGAGTCTACCGATATACCTATGAGAAAACCAGGACCGGACTGACGTTTCTCATGGATCCGTCCGACGCAGTCCACATGGCCTGATACCATGTGTCCTCCGATGCGTGAGCCAAGAACCATTGCTTTTTCCAGGTTCACACCCTCCCCGGTCTTCAATTCGCCAAGGGTAGTCACCCGGAGAGTCTCAGGCGAAACGTCCGCTGCAAATTCCCGATTAGATGTATCTGCCGAAGTAGCCGTGAGACAAACACCATCCACGGCGATCGAATCACCCTGTTTCACGTCGGACAAATCAAGGTCGGTAAAAAATCTGATCCTCACAAATCCGCCTTGGGTATCTATCCTTGTTACCTGACCTCGACCTTCAACGATTCCGGTAAACATCGAGTATCCTCTCTATTCGCAGCATGCTTCTCCCTTTAATATTATAATCAAGATCTCTACGAAACGATCCTCTGCCAACAATAAATGCTCATACCAATTTCCCTTTCCTCATGCAACATTTGCGGGCAGGGATACCCTCACCATTGAAAGATTTCTTCTCTCATACTGTTACTATTGGGCAGCGAATCGGCATAAGTCAGAATTGTCACAAAGTTTGATTTTATGCCATTACACATCAGGTCTAGCAACACGACTTATTTTGCAACCGCTTTACCATGTGCCGGTAGTGCACCCTTCCCATGGAGGCCAAGATATTTGAACGGACATGAGGTACGTCTTTGTCAATACTGGTCAAGAGTGACTTTACCCATTGTCGACGTGAACCGCTCATTCCCTGATAGGAGCAGAAGCACCCTAAAATAGGTACTCCGAGGCTTTGTGCAAACTCCCGAGTCATTTCCTCCTTAACGTATACCAACGGGCGGATGACTCTGTTTTTCCCATCGTCGGCTAAAAGGTCGGGACTCATCGCTTTTATCGTCCCATTGAAGAACATGTTGAGAAGAAGGGTCTCAACAAAGTCATCCATATGATGGCCAAGCGCTATCTTGTTCCAGCCGTTATCAGCAGCGTATGTGTAGAGCAAGCCTCTACGCAATCGTGAACAAAATGAACAGGGATTAGTGCCCTCTTCAAGATTTTCATTGATCACATCGACAATGCGGCCGCGAATAAGATGATAGGAAATGCGGTCTTTGATCAGCCTTTCTTCAATAAGCCCGCAATCGAAACCAGAGGGGCCGGGATGAACCGTCACCGCTCCCAGGTCATATTTTATCGGAGCCCTTTGCTGAATTGCTTTCAAAGAATAAAGAAGCGACCAGGAGTCCTTGCCGCCTGACAGTGCCACCAAGATACGGTCGCGATTTTCAATTAGTCCGAAATCACCAATGGCTTTTCCTACGAGACGCGTTATCTTCCTCACCAGATCATTTTTCATGGTATTACTCAATATCCGACGATGAGACGATATACAAATGAAATGATCAGCCATTATAGCAGAGGATGTGCACTAAATTTGTCACGTGCGATAGCGTCAGTTGTTTTTTTGTTATATTTTCACTATTACGTGAACCGTGGCGCCGTGTGACATAGGACGATTGCAAATTCATGTGCCGAACCTTTTTGCGGCCGGCTAAGATTTTTTAGGTTTTGGAGTGAAATTTTGATTTTTCTGAATACTGTTGCAAAATTCTTCAACGGGAAACCCCTTTTCCAACAGGTTAACATCAGCGTTCACCGCGGAGAACGAATTGGGATCGTCGGCCCCAACGGTGCCGGGAAATCAACGATCCTTGGAATGATGGAAGGAGTCATCTCTCCTGACGAAGGAGAAGTATCCATTGAAAAGAAAATAAGGATGGGGATTCTCCACCAGGAGCTTATACGTGGCAACGACGGTCCAATTCTGGAGGAGGTTATGAACGTTTCCGATGAACTCCGAGAGATCAGAGACAGTCTTACTCGTTTAGAAAGCGAGATGGAGCTTCTGTCGGAAAACAGCGCTGACACGGAATCCTTGGTTGAGGAACACGGTCGGCTACAGCACGAGTTCGAGCGGTACCAAGGCTACACGCTTGAAGCGAGAGCATTAAAAGTTCTCCAGGGACTCGGATTCACCTCAGCGGATACTCGTCGACGGTGGAGCGAATTCTCAGGTGGATGGAGGATGCGAGTAGCTTTGTCCAAAATCCTTCTGGCAGAACCCGATGTTCTTCTCCTGGACGAGCCGACTAATCACCTGGATCTTGAGAGCCTTCTATGGGTCGAAGAATATTTGATCGGTTTCAAGGGCGCACTTGTATTGGTTTCGCACGACAGGGCGTTTCTGAACCGACTAATTCACCGGCTCGTAGAAGTGGACAGAGGTAAGGTGACCCTTTATACAGGCAATTACGACGACTACGAGAGAAACCGCCAGATGCAGGAAGACGTCCTTCTGGCTTCATACAAGAACCAGCAGGAAAAAATCAAGCGGATCCAGAAATTCATAAATCAGAATAGAGTAAAGGCGAGGACTGCCAGCCGGGCCCAAAGCCGGATAAAAATGTTGGAGAAGATTGAGCTAGTTCAGCCACCGCAGCGGCCCAAGACTTTGAAATTCAAGTTCCCACAGCCAACTCCATCTGGACGAAGGGTAATTGAGATAACAGATCTGATCAAACGTTTCGACCACTTAACAGTTTACAACCGGTTCAACTTCGTTGTTGAACGCGGTGACCGCATCGGTCTGGTTGGACCTAATGGAGCCGGTAAATCTACCCTCATGAAGATAATGGCCGGCATCCTGCCTCATGAGGGGGGAACAGTTGCTTACGGCCACATGGTCAAGCCAGGCTATTTTGCCCAGCACCAGTCCGAAAGCCTGAACTCGGACTTGTCGGTACTCGAGGAATCCCACTCTGTTTCACTTGGTATTACTGAACAAGAAGTTCGCAACCTATTAGGCGCGTTCCTCTTCTCCGGAGATGATGTTTACAAGAAGATCAAAGTGTTGAGCGGCGGAGAAAAGAGCCGTTTGGCCCTGACCAAGATCCTCCTCAACCCACCGAATTTCCTCCTCATGGATGAACCTACAAACCATTTGGACATACCATCCTGCGAGATATTGGAAGACGGCTTAAAAAAATTCGAGGGAACACTGGTTCTTATTACCCACGACCGTCGTCTCATGAACGAGATATGCACGGGGATACTAGAGATCGACGGAGGAAATCCGGATTATTATCTCGGTAATTACGACGATTATTGGCAAAAAAAAACACAACTGGAGTCTGAACAAGGAGAAGCCTCTACGGTTGAGATGAAGCCACCTGCTCCAGACATTACCGACTCTGCGGGGAAAGAATCCAGAAAAGAACGCAAGCGGAGGGAGGCCCAGACGAGGTTAGCTCTCTTTAAGCAACAGACACCCATAAGGGAAGAGATTCAAAGGCTTGAAAAACAGATCGAGGTCAAGGAATCAAGGAGAAAGGAACTAGAAACCCTGCTGTCTGACCCGTCGATTTGCACGCAGCGGGATCTCGTCGTGCCCCTTTTGGCAGAGGAGCCCATTCTTGCCGGAGATATCAAGAAATTGGAAGCACGATGGGAAGATCTACAGGCACACCTGGAAGCCATGGAGAACAGCCTTCTCGCCGGTTAGGCTTTATCTGGCTTGAACCAGTGCGATTATTAAGGCCGACGGATAGTACGTAGAGCTATGGTGCGACAATTCAGACACTTGATTTTTCAGACGCGAAATGCTCTCGGGCAAATGAAACTCGTGTCTTTAGATCATCTAAATTACCATGTTCCTCCTCAACCACTTCAAGTCGTGACAACAGTCCTGAAGCATTAGCGATCTGGATATTGAGTCCTGGCCTGACATTAAGTTCTAGGACGAGCGGACCTTTCTCAGCGTCCAGGACTATGTCCACACCTAGATATCCTAGCCCGGTAATTTCGTAGCATCGCGCAGCAATTTCCAATAGTTGCTGCCAATTGGGGATCTTGACTCCGGCAATCTTAGTTCCCGTATCGGGGTGTTCTTCTATTATTTGGTTTCTCCACACGGCTGCCAGCGTTTTGCCTGTGGCCATATCAATCCCTGCACCAATGGCTCCCTGATGGAGATTGGCTTTACCGTTAGAATTATGAGTCGGTAAACGTACCATGGACATCACTGGAACACCTAAAAAAACAATTATTCTAATATCGGGCACACCCCGGTAGCTGATGGATTCGAACATCGGATCAAATTGTACGCAATACTCTATTATGGCTTTGTCTGTCTGCCCGCCGAGACTGTACAACCCAGCGAGAATATTGAAAACATGATAACCTATTTCATCCATGGCTATGATTTCGCCGCCATGTTCACGAAACTTTCCGTTCAATCGGCCTGAGACCACAAGAATGCCTGCTCCTCCGCTTCCGTGAGCCGGTTTGATTACAAAGTCCGAATATGCTTTGAGAAGTTGCGGCATCCCCTTGACCTGACCTTCCATCTCGATGACTCCATAAAGATCCGGAACAGCTATCCCATGACGTATGGCGAGTTCTTTCGTCCGCAACTTATCGTCGACGAGCGGGTACAGACGACGAGGATTGTATCTGAAGATATATTGGGCATTCCGTCTGTTGATACCGAGGATCCCACGCGTCCGAAGTCTGTTGGGAGTTACCAGCATTGAGCTACCCTTTTGCCACAACTCTAAACCTGTGGAGATCCATCAGGCGGTAGCCGGAGTAGCGTCCCAAGATCAGTGTTGATGCCAATAAGACGAGGAGCAATTCCGGAAACACGAAGATGAGATGCTCAACTATTTTGATGTTCATGACGAGAAACGCCGCAATGGCCGTCAACAGGCTCCCCAATCCGGAAGTTAGAGCTTCTCCAGGCCCCCGCTCCTCCCACACTATCGACATTCTCTCAATGGTCATTGTCAAAATCACCATTGGGAACAATGCGACCGACAAACCCCGGTGCATACCTAGGCTATGAGTAAAAACACTCAGTGCAACCATCAACAACACAACCACCGTCAATATGGCGGTCAGCCTCGGCACAAGAAGCAACTTCAGGCGCTCCAGCCAGAAGCGTATGGTCAGACCCATAGCGACCACAATACTGAAGAGAATGATTCCGGTGCCTAGGCCGGTCTCTCGGAATGAGAGACCGATAAGAACCGGCATGAAGGTCCCGAAGGTCTTGATCCCGATTATATTCCTGAATATTGCCAATAAAAAGGCACCTACAGGAATCATGAGCAGCACTCGGTAAACAGCCTGTGTACTCACCGGAAGGCTGAACAGTGAAAATTTAAGCAATAGCGGCTTGGAAACTGAACCGGTTTCTTGTGCTGCAATGATTCCTTCTTCCAATCTTGGGCTAATGGCGACCCGCACACGTAGCTTATCTCCTCCCTCCAATGCAACTGGATTTTGCTTTCCTCGCCACCAGCCTAGCCAATCACCAGGAACGGAGGGGCGACCGCTCACCGGATTAAATGAAAGCCATTTCTTGTTGTGATAAACCTCAAGCCAATGAATCAGAGGTATATTTTTGGAGAAATCAAACTTCTCTTCATGCAGCCGAATCCCATGTACAGATCTCGCAACTATTCCTGCCTGAGCCAGCAATCTTACAGCCATTTCGACCTTCTTTTCAGTCTTGGGCTGATCCCCAAGAAGAACCTTCACAGGCGGCCTGGGCGGCTCTTCGTTAAGCCACTTTATGAGCTCTGACACCATGCTGACAGTGTCGGCGGATTTGGCTCTGACTTCCTGCAAGAGAGATGTAGCTGCTTCGAGTGATAAGCCTTGGAAGGCAGGTTCTGAAGGTTTCGGTGGCTCTTCTTCAGGTGTAAGCACGGCGATCCGCACGGTCCGGACCGTAGCCTGATAGTAAAGGTTCTGCTTGCCTGTGGCTTTGCGGATTGACCATGTTGCCCGTCTGTTTCTGTCTTCCGTCGACACCAGAATGCCATAACCGCTGGAGATGAAAGATTCTCCGGTGATGGCAAACCGGGCAGTGCTCATGGGAACAATAATCGATACTTTCGCCGGCTCTTCTTTCGCCTCGAAACTGATGTGAGTTTCGACATTCCACACTCTGACACTGGTATCGGGTCGTATTGGGAAAGCAAGGAAATAGGCCTTGTAAGCGAACAGCCCTAAACCTATAATAGTGAGAAGTGATGCCAGACCCCAAACATACAGTTTATTCAAAAAATACTCACTCCCGCCCAGTTCGGGGATCTGCCAAAAATAAAGCTTAACCTAATAATATTCTTTATTAAATTACTCAAAACTGTACTCTTAAATAAGAATTGCACTCTTATATACCTGGCCATGTTGTATGTCAACGGTCCTGCCTCAGGGCCAGGGAGAGACCGTTTAGTTTTGCGGAAAAAATCGTCATGTGTTATAATTATTAATATTCTGGCTGGTCCCAGCGCGAATAAGTGCAGCATGGTCTGTATAAAGGAGAGAGGGCATAAGCGTTATGGAAACAGTCTCTTCAAACTCAGAGAGGCGCCTCATAACATTTTTTCTCTTATCCCTCATTGTAATGATCTCAATTGAATCCAATGCACCAGGAGAGAGCAAGGGCAATCTGGTGGTCGGATGGGTTGAGAAAGTTTCCATTCACCCTGGAGACATTTTTATATCGGCAAAACTGGACACAGGTGCAGTGACTTGTTCCTTGCATGCCGCTGACGTCACTGAGTTCCAACGTGATGGACAGAACTGGGTAAAGCTTAGAATATCGGATTGCCAAGGCACAGAAAAAATAATTGAATGTCCAGCCGTGGGCGCTAGAAGAATCAAGCGTCATTTCGGGCGATTTCAGAAGCGTCTCGTCGTCAGTCTTGGGATATGCCTCGGAAGTGTGTTCAAAGAAGTGGACGTCAATTTAGTCGACCGGACTGGGTTTGAATATCCGATGCTCATAGGACGAAATTTCATGGAAGGAGACTTGTTAGTTAATCCTTCCGTAAAGTACACCGTTGAACCAGCCTGCTCTCCAAGGGTGCAAGATCAGCAACTCATCCACTAATACAGCTTCACCATAAAATTGGTAACTAAGCAAAACGCGCGGTTTGCACGCGGAGCGAAATCAGGTCTTGTCGTTCGTAGAGGAGAATCAACGCCTCATCTTGCATTATTTTCTTTGGACAATGGGCGATCCGCCGGCGGATCAACGGGTGCGCCGTCTGGCGGACAGCTTGATGAGTCTCTTAAAGTCCGACGTGCTTTTGAGTTGCCGCAATGCCTTATCCGTCATCGCTCTTTTCACTACAGCTTCCCCCCCGGCCTTTACTGCTAGGTCAAGGATGTCCAGGGCCTGTTTTGCTCGACCGGTCATTGCATAAACAACTGCTGCATTGTAGTGAAGCCATTCCGGTTCAAAGGGTTCAGCGTGGGTGAGAGCTTTACGATAGTATTTCAAAGCCTTTTCGTAATTCCCCATTTCGACATTTAGATAGACGAGCCGGCTTATAGTGTACGGCATAAGACGGGCATTACGCTGAAGAATTTTATTTATTTCCAGAGTCTTACGTCTGTTTCCCAGGACCCACTGAGCTACGGCCAGATCCGCAAGTGCAAACTGGTCATCCGGATCCTTTTTCAGTCCCTTGTAATAGTATTTCACCGCATGCCTGGGTTTACGTTTCTTGTAGAGAAAGTAATGACCAAGATGAAAATCTACTTGGGGATCGTCTGGGGCATTCTCAAAAGCTTTTCGGAACAGTTTCAGAGCATCTTCTTCGCGTTCCAACTCCAGGTAGAGATGTCCCAGTTCCGTAAGAAACTGGCTATCCACAGGGTTGATCTCCACGGCCTTTCTAAGGTATTGGAGTGCGCGCCGATAATTAGACTCATCAAAGTAGATCAGGCCTATGTTAAAGTATGGATCTCCATTGGTCCGGTCCAGGCTAATGGACTCCAGAAAATCTTCTTTAGCCTGATCAGTCTTGGACATTTTCCAGCTAATGAGTCCTCGGTTGTTGAATAGATAGGCGGTTCCACTTCCGCTCACGCGAATAGCAACATCTATGAGTTCTCTTGCCTCGTCGAGGCAATCCTCATCGTATTTTAGGAGAGCCCGGTCATTGAGGGTTCGGACGAGACGTTCCCTTTCCCATTCTTTTGCGCGGCTGTAGACCAGTCTCCCGGACCTTAGCCCAACCAGTTCAGATTCATCTACAATGAGTGAGTAATCGTTGACCTCCATCAGGTCATCATATGTACAAACCTCAACGGCAAAGACAGGTCGTCTACCATCCAACTCGAGAAAACTCAGGTAATGACAAATCTTCCTCTGGTCCCATTCGCCTATTTCCCAGATTTCATCAGGATGCTCCAGGGTGAAATCCACCCAAGACAAAAAATTCGTCTTCCCCAGTCTTAAATTTCCGGCAACAATTTCAGGAATGGCTTCTAGGATGGCCGTTTCCTCCGGAAAAACAGGTAAGAAAGTTTTTGGGACAGCTACAGTTTGGTCTTCCGGAGAAAAAAACTGTTCTAAATCTCTTGTCGCCATCCAAAACCTCTGTCGATGAAATTGTGTCTTCGGCCGCTTCGTACCTGCCCTCATTCAGGCCGTTTCCGACGCGTCGCGCAAGTAGTCCTTGCGTTGGCCCAAGGTATTCTTGACCATCATAACAATAATACGGCCTGGGCAAGAACTTGTTGTTGGGCTTTAGAGGGGCCCCGGTTCACATAATTGTTCATGCAAAAAAATATCATGAAGGCGGTCTGAGGTCAATCACTTGAAACATCCGAAAATCCGGCCTATCCTTTCGCCGTCGAATAACAGGTTTCATCTGGTTCCCCCTAGGAATCTTTTCTAGCGCCTCGCCCCCCAAGCCGGTCTGCCCATAAGGCTACAATACCGGCGGCCAACAAGGCAGCAGTTTCCGTTCTGAGCACCCTGCCGCCCAGGCTGGCGGCCAGAAAGCCGGCCTGGGTCGCTTTCGACTCCTCTAAAACATCCAGGCCACCCTCCGGCCCCACCAGGATTGCCACCTCATGGGGAGTATTGTCTGTCAAGAGAGCCGAGAGAGGTTCAGCACCCAGTGAACTCGAAAGAACTATTTTTACTGCCTCTCCTGAACAGGATTCGATAAATAGATCAAACGGAGTTGGCGGGTCCACGACGGGGGGGGGCTTGACCCCTGACTGTGCCGCTGCAGAAGCCACAACAAATTGCCATCGTTCCTTCCGCTCCCGTGGACGGCGATTCGACCTCGACGTAATTAATGGTACAAAACGGGAGATTCCCAACTCAGTCCCATGTCTCAGAATTTCCTCTATGGGCCCAGGTCGGACACAGGAAAAAGCCAAAGTGATTTCAGGTGAAATGGTTTGGGCTGACTGAATCAACTGTAACACATTCCCGATGACTGTGCCGCGAATGCACGTCATTAAACGTACCAGATATTGGTCGCCAGACTGCAAGATATTGACTTCGTCTCCCGCGCGTAGCCGTAACACTTTTTGGAGATAGCGCGCGTTCCTTGGTGAAAACGTCACTACTCCCTGCGAGAGTTCCTCTGGAGAAATAAGTACAGTCCGAGGTTTCATTTTTCATAATGGCGCATGTGGATTAATGCAATTCCTAAAACGAATTGCCGTGGGAGTTCATCAGCTACGCTGCGAATCTTCTCTTAAGGTAGAGTTCAATCCTGTCCAGTGCTGTGAGAATATTTTCGAGCGAATTCGTGTAAGAAAAACGTATGAAACCTTCGGCGTTGTTCCCGAAATCGATACCCGGGGCTACACCTACGCCTGTTTCCTCAAGGATTTCAAATGCAAAAGTATAGGAATCAGTTGAAAAACGTCTCGCATCGGCTAAGACATAAAATGCAGCAGTGGGGGCTACCTCGATTTGAAAGCCAATCTCTCGAAGCCTTGGAATCATTGCTTTTCTGCGTTCATTGAATACCTTCCGCATGTTACTTGTGGATTCTGACGAGTTAGTCAAGGCTTCGACTCCTGCCCATTGAACGAAATCTGCCGGGCTAATGAAGAAGTTTTGAATCATTTTCTGAATTGGTCTCACGTGCCCCGGAAGACATATCACGTACCCAAGCCTCCAGCCTGTCATGGCATAAAGTTTGGAGAAACCATTGACTACAAAGGCATTTTTGGTGAATTCCAGTACAGAATGCTCTTTCCCTTCGTAGACAAGCCCATGGTATATCTCATCGGATATGATGGGAAGATTCAAAGTTGCAAGCCTCTTCATCCTTTCGGACTCCATCACTGTTCCCGTGGGATTTGACGGAGAATTTATTAGAATTGCGCGAGTCCTCTCGGTTACAGCTTTTGATACATCGTCGGGATGTATCTGGAATCCGCTTTCAGGGGACGCGGGAACGAAAACAGGAACGCCTCCTAGGAAACGGATAAAATTGGGGTAACAGGCGTAATGGGGATCGGACAGTATGATTTCGCACCCTGGATCAAGTAGTGCGGCTAGGGCCAGAAGAATTGCAGGGGAGGAACCGGAGGTTATGACTACGCACTGCGGGTCTACATTGACTCCGTACGTCCGTTCATAGTGCTCGGCCACTGCTTTGCGAAGTTGAGGTATTCCCATACTCGGCGTGTAGTGTGTTTTACCGGCGCGCATAGCTTCAATGCCGGCTTGAATAATATTAGCAGGCGTATCGAAGTCCGGTTCTCCAACTTCGAGATGTATGATGTCCTCACCACATCGTGCTAAATCCATTGCCCGTTCCAATACGTCCATAACCAGAAAAGGTGGAATCTCGTCCGATCTTCTTGAAACAAATTCATTGGGATGATCCATTAAATCGATCTCCATGTGGTCAGAAAATTCTTAAGAAGTAGAACCCTTTACTCATCGAAAACTGATCAAAAACACAAAGTGAACAATTGTCCGCAGTCCGATGTCGACTTTTCTGTTGAATTGGTCTCATGCTCTGTTCGATGCCCCATCTCGTTACAAGTGTGACCCATTATAGATGCTACCAAGGAGTCGCTTCAACTTATTCGTCTTCAACTTATTCGTTGATTTTCCTGAACTTCCCTGTTAAGATTACGTATCTGTTAGAAAAGCCTGTGCTTTCAGGGCATGGTTTTTGAGCCCAAAGGATGCCATGGACCGTACGGAAGAACAAGTCACCTGCAGGATACAGAATCGACTGTTGGTCGTAACAACTGTGTTATGCGGTTTGATTTTTTTTCCATGCTTAAGTATGGGGCAAACCTATGGGATTAAAGATCCTTCAGGAAACTTCCAACCCAAAGTAATTGTCAACCTGGGAAACAATGAGATCATAATAAAAAAGACGAATCCCCAGGACAAGTTTCGGTCGATTTCCCTGACTTTGAACCCAAAAAACTCTGCTCTTATACGTAACGTAGGTATGCTGAACGTTGAGTGGGTCAACGTCAATGGCAAACCAGGGAAGGTCATGCCCTTTTCCGGTCCCCGTTATGATGCAGGGACAAGGAAATTTGAGGATTCAATGGGGAAATCCGTTGAATTTCGACTGTTAGACAAGTCGAATCGTAACCTATTTGCTGGAAAAACCATATCGGATCTGTTTGAAATCCGAATCGACGACCAACCAGTGTTGTCATCTGAGTCAGTGTTGGACAGAGACCGCACCGTCCAGATGGGAACAGGTCGCGACGTTTCAATAAACGTGGACAAGACGTCCGTAGTATTCAACGAAAACAATCTCAAAAAGGGCGAGATCCTAAACGTGGACAATAGATCCGGACTCAACCAAGTCCTTGGTATAGAGTTTCCTGAGAGGGGTCTTTTGTATCATCAGATAATCAGAAAGCCGGAGCAGACCAAGATCCCAAGAGATAGCTGGAAAAGATTTACTGTGGGAGCCGATTCCGGGATCTTCATAGTCATGATCCCAGAGCCGGATCAGGCACAATTAGTTCAGCTTAACGGAAAAGAAATTCTCATCAAAATTTTTCAGGGGAACAATGTAAGGGAGACATTCAGGGTCCCTATCAAAACCGCATCTGATTTGAGACTCGGCTCAGGAGACGTTCCCGCACGGAGTGAGATTCCCGCTAGTCAACCTGTTCAACGCACGACTAGTATAGCAGAGCCACAGGTCACAGGAGCGGGGGAAGGACGCGAAGTCGCTTCAAACCTTGGCCGACAAGCTGCTTCAGCTTCACCTGCAACTACACAGAAGGTCGGGAGTTGGAGCGACATCAAGACTTGGGTCCTTCAAATCGTCAACCTGGTGCTCCTGGCAGGCCTAGCCATCTACGGAATTTTCTTTATGCTGCCAAAGATCCAGGTCCTCCAGGACCGCCTTGCAAAGAACGAGATGTTCATACACTCCAGTCGTGAGGCTATTCGCGAGGAAATAGAACTGATTAAGGAAGAGATCCAGGCGCAAAACGTAAGCCATAAAAATTCAGAATAAATTTCGTTTTTGCTCATTTCCTTAGCAATTCTGATGCAATATTTTTTTTTGATGACAGGGGGGCTCGGGAAATGTTTCTTCGGGGCCACCGTTACCGGACTTAGAATAGGAGACGATGTAATGTTCGGGACCCTTCCGAAGCATTTTTTTCTTGTGTCCGGCTCTGGAGAATCATCCACGGAGCTTAACGCTTTCGATGCAGCCTTGCTTGGTGCTGGGATCGGCGACACCAACCTGATAAGATTGAGTAGTATACTCCCTCCGGGAGCCCGAGAAATTGAACCATTTGAACTGCCCAAAGGCTCCCTGGTGCCGCTGGCTTATGGTGAGCGAGTCTGTGCAAAACCCGGAACAATGATCTCAGCGGCTGTTGCCGTCGGCATCCCTGAAGATGATTCCGAAGCAGGCCTAATCATGGAATGTTCCAGAATCGGTGAGCCTGGCCCTTGCGAAGAAGCTGCTCGTCTGATGGTCAAAGAAGGAATGGAAGTCATACGGGGAAGGCGGATCCGAGAGATCAAGAGCATTTCCGCGTCACTCACCGTACACCGAGTAGGCGCAGTTTTTGCGGCGGTGATATTATGTCCCTGAACCAGTCTGAATGGTTTACTGAAGCCTTCCAAGGGAAGACTGCTTTCTCGGTGCGTTACTCCCGGAAACTCTACGACAGTTTAAGCGATTTCCAGAGGATCGAGGTGTTCGATACCGAGCCGATGGGTAGAATTCTGATCCTAGGCGGGTGCTTTATGGTCACGGAAAAAGACTCTTTCGTTTACCATGAAATGCTCGTTCATCCCGCCATGTCAGCTCTAAAAGAGGTTCGCAAGGTTCTGATAATCGGTGGGGGCGACGGCGGTGCAGTAACGGAGGTGGTCAAACACCCCGAAGTGGAATCCGTAGTGCTTTGCGAAATAGACCCTCTGGTCATTCACGCATGCAAAGACTACTTCCCGTCCATCTCGGCCGGTCTCAACGATCCACGAGTTACCATCGTCAATGATGATGGAGCTGCTTTTGTAGCAAATTTCAACAACGAATTCGACCTGATTCTGGTGGACTCTACCGATCCTGTCGGACCTGGCCAGGCACTTTTTGAGATTTCTTTTTACGAGTCTATAAAGAGAAGTCTCCGGCACTCTGGAGCGGCAGTCTTTCAGACCGAAAGCCCTTTTTTCATGGAGGACGTGTTCTCTGAGACTGTAATGAATTTAAAGCGTGTGTTTGGTTCGCAGACAGCCCTACCCTATCTTGCAACTATTCCCTCCTATCCAGGTGGGCTGTGGTCCTTCACTTTCTGCTCCGAGACTTGCAGTCCCATCTTGGCAGCACCGGACAGCCTACAGAAGCGGCTGGTGCAAAATCTTAAATACTACAGTGTTGATGTCCATCGCGGGTGTTTTGCGCTTCCAGTCTTTGTCCAGCAGTTACTAAAAAACTCTGATTGACTTCGAAAATTCTGTGCGTATTCAGGAGATCGGCTGCTATGAGTGATGCCCTCTTTCTTGAAGCTTCTTCAAGAGAAATTCTTCCCGGCTGCCCCGTTATTCTTGGATGTCCCCTTGATGAAACAGCAACGTACCGTGCAGGTTCAGACAAAGCTCCTCAAGCCATCCGTCTCGGCTCAGAATCTATTGAGACGTACTCACCTCTCCTGGACAGGGACCTTTCTGATCATGACTTTTTCGATTTGGGTGACTTGCATTTTGAACCGGAGGCGTTGGAGAAATCTCTTGAAATTATAGAATTATCCGTCACAGAGATTTTGAAAAGGGAGGCTTTTCCAATATGCCTGGGCGGCGAGCATACTATTACGCTGCCTATAGTCAAGGCTCTGAAAGCACTTCATTCGGACTTCATCATTGTGCATTTGGATGCCCACACAGACCTGAGAGATCACTATGAAGGCAGTCGTGTCAATCACGCCACGGTAATGAGACGAGTTCGAGAAATCGTGGGACCTGGGAGACTCTTACAACTTGGTATACGGTCGGGGACGAGGGAGGAGTTTTCATGGATGAGGGGACAAGGCACGCTTTTGGAATGGAATCCATCTTTAGACAAAGCTTTACTGGAGCGGGTACGGGATATGCCGGTCTACCTCACTTTGGATCTTGACGTATTGGATCCCGCTTGCCTACCCGGCACAGGAAATCCTGAGGCCGGAGGTTGGTTCTATGACGATCTAGAGCGATTTTTTTTGATTCTTGATCAGATAACTCTGGTGGGGGCCGACGTGGTGGAGCTGAATCCAGGTCTTGATTCATCAGGAGTCAGTGCAATAACTGCGTCCAAGATAGTGAGAGAACTCTTGTTGATCACCGGTCGTGATCGTTGATTTCGCTAAAAACTGTAAGGCTTCGCTTCGAGGCTGAGGGAAACCGCCTGGCTTGCAATGTCGCAAATTTCTTGGCGAAATATGATGTGTGGACAAGAATCGGCACCGCCGACTCACTTAAAGTTGACATATATAGAATGGGTTGATAGAGTTGAGATCATGCGAGAAAAGGTGACTATATTCCCACTACGTTATCCTGCTCTAATGTTTTTACGGCAGATTTTTTTTCTGGGACTCGCAATCTTATTCCTTTCATTTCCTGCCGGATCTTTATCGGCCGAGGATGATCAGAAGCGGATTCCTCGGGGAGGATGTCCGGACCTTATCGACTTGATTAAGGAACTCACTCCCGTAGTTGTCAACATTTCTATCGAACGCCATTTGCTTCAGAACACTTCCTCCCCCCCTGCCCTTTTCCGGTCAAGCAGAGGTGGTGCTGAAGATCTATCAAGGGGTAAGGAAAAGTTTCAGACGGATAGTCTAGGCAGCGGATTCATCTGTGATACTGTTGGAAACATTGTTACTAATGCACATGTGGTGGAAGGGGCCGGCAAGATACTGGTGACTTTTTCCACAGGAAAAGTTGTTCCGGCTAAAATAATATCTGTGCATCCCAAGGTGGACCTTGCCCTCATTCGGGTGACTCCCCCGTACCCTTTGCAAAAAGCTAAAATAGGAAATTCCTCCGAAGTTGAGGTAGGGGAATGGGTCCTTGCCGTTGGAAATCCATTCGGACTGGGGAGAACGGTCACAGTAGGAATAGTAAGCGGAAAGGGCCGTTTTATCGGACTGGGACCGGACGACGATTTCATCCAGACTGATGCGTCAATCAATCCAGGAAATTCCGGAGGCCCGCTGTTTAACATGGCTGGAGAGGTCATCGGCGTAAACACCGCCATGATTGCTGTCGGAAAGGGTATTGGTTTTTCCATTCCGGCAAACCACGTATCAGAACTTCTCAAGGCCCCCGTTGTTTCCGACCAAGCCTTTCGCGGATGGCTGGGAATCTTCGTGGAAGACTTAACGGATGAGAAAACCTCTACCTTGGGCCTTAATGTCCAGTCAGGCACACTCGTGGATGAGGTCCTGAGTTCCTCTCCGGCTCAAGAGGCAGGCTTGAGAAAAGGCGACTTGATACTGGATGCAGCGGGCATGCCGATAAGTAATGGTCGCCATTTGTCCAAGGTGATCGCGGGTTCGAAGCCTGGTGACTTGATGAAGATGACAGTCCTGCGCGAAAACCGCAAGCGATCTGTTGATGTGGTAATAGGGAGAACTCCGGAATAGTCTCCTCGGCAATACCACTACTCGACATCCGAGGACTGCGTGTCCAGACAGCTTCTGGATTCACTTCTTATGATGTCAGCCAGTTCTTGGACTGCTCGATTAAGATCATCGTTCACAACCTGATACTTGAAAGTGTCCCCATACGCCATCTCTAATACTGCATTGCTCATACGGATGCGGATGGATTCTTCGGTTTCGGTGGAGCGACGGCAAAGACGCTCTTCCAGAGCGGTTATGTTGGGCGCAGTGACAAAGATCCCAACGGCATCTCTAACTTTGGCGAACACCTCCAGTGCTCCTTGTACGTCGATGTCCAGTACCATTCTGCGTCCTGAGTTCAATGCCTTATGGACAGGTTTCGTAGGAGTACCGTAGAAATTTCCGTGAACTTTTTTCCATTCCAGAAATTCTCCGTTCTCTGTCATTGCCTTGAATCGTTCCTCATCCAGAAAATAATAGCTTATTCCATCTGTTTCTCCGGAGCGTGGCGGCCGCGTCGTGCAGGAAACTGAGTAAAGCATATCAGGGAATAGTGGGAGTACTCCAGCTATGAGAGTGGACTTCCCTGCTCCTGATGGAGCTGAAATCACGAATAGCTTGCCTTTTCTCATGTTTATTACGAACCTAGTTGACGAGGGGAGGAAGCAGGGTTGCGTATCCATCCTCCGAATATTTCACTACTCCCGGATACCAACGAATATCAGGGTCCAGTATGGCATGCGGGTCGGTCGGGAAATGCGGGCTCAACCCCATCAGGCAGCCTCCCTTTCGAGCACTTGCTCTGCATTAGCTTTGAAGTCGTCCAAAGAGATGAACTGCTTATCGGCTGCGCTGGTGATGCGACTTCTATCTTTCCTGCTCAGGTTTTCAAAATCCTCGTGAACCACAAAACTCTTGAAAGGTATTCTGGCCCGTTGAAATTCGAGGCAAGAAATAGTGGTAAGCCTCGCCTTTGAGGAGTCTTTCACGCCGAACAGGTAGATTGGTCGCGGTTTGATCCCGAACTGAAAATCAACCTCCAAGTCGTCCCGCTCCGGGATGGGCAATACCTTTGGTCGTGGGTTATATCTCTTGAGGAAATCCTCAATGAATTCCGTTAGCATCTCGTAGAAAAGAGTTTGAATCACCTCTCTCTTGAAGAGTTGCATGCTGGATACCTTGGCAACGGCCTGGGCGAATTGCAGCACCGATGGGTACAGGGTTTCCGGTTCAGCGTCCATGAAAAGGTTCCCTTTGTCTTCGATAACACGATTCTCCGAAAGAATTCTCTGAAAAATCCTTTCTTTATTCGGTGTGTCAATATCGAAATAGTAGGAAAGCCTCATGAGAGTCATGCCGTGGTCGCAAATCCTTATGTTTTCTCGTCCTGTGTTTGTCGGTTCCAGAAAAATATCAACCATATCTCCATCTTCGTGGTAAAGGGGAGCCACAAGTTGTAGCACTCCCGGACGCCTCTCCCGAAACGAGATCTGATTGTTGAACTGTTCCCTCAGAAGATCCAAATAGTTCATGGTTCAGACTCCTTTTCTGGTAGATTCAGAGGCAGCATTGGCTGACTAAGTTCCGGGAAATACTCCAATGCGTCAATGACATTTATTTCGTTGAGAAAAAAAGCAAGGGCGTCTTTGTACGACGCGTATCTTTCAGTAGGCTCTGCGACACACTCTGCCTTCAGCCCTTCTGCCATATTTTCCGCGTTCGCACGGTGGACGTGATACCGAAAATGGGATTCAGGAATAGGCGCCCCACCAAGAAAGTCACCGTGGGGGCCGTTGCAACGAAGCAAACACATTGCGCCACGTTCATCTCTTGGGGAATAGTTCAGTCCGATCGAGAAATTCTCATGAAAATCCTCGTTGATTCTCATGAATACCGAAAATTCTTGGTCGCTGTTCTTTGACTGAAGGGTCATGTTGTTACGTCGGGTTCCCCGCTCGCACCGCATCTCCTTTTTCGGTGGTTCTGTGATGACCTTCGCACAGGTCACAAGGCTGTCAATTTCCTCTTGGGAGTAAGTCCTCACACCTTTACCTCTACTACTATTGTGGTGTCGTTCCCGAAGATGTCTATCACTTAACGGCGATCTTGTACCGCCCGAGCTTCTCGTATGTGTTTTCTCCGCTGGTCAATTCCAGATTCCGGTCTTTGCGGGTGCGATAACTCTGCCATTCGTTTTCAAAGATGTAGTTTCCCGTCCAGACATCTCGCTCATTGCCGTCTTCCACGACCCGAATCACTTCGGGCCGGTTCTCATAGTCAAAGTCCACGGCCCATTAGTCAATCCAGTCCGTCCATTGAGGCAGACGAGTGTGTTATAACATGTTCGTGTTAAGAGTGCTTCGAAAAACAGCCGTGACGAACTGCCTGTGGACGGCTGGAAAAGGTGTAATTGATCTCTTCGCGGGGCCCAGAAATCCCCAATGGCTCCTAACCGATTGTATCTCCAAAAAATGGCGATGGATTGTGGCATCTAAATAATGTTGGATTTGTTAATAAAACGGATTACTGTGGCGAGTCAATGCCATTTGAGGTAGAATAACAAATCGTAGATGCCGGAAAAAGTTAGCGCTGCTGTTTGAATACCAGCTCGAACGTAAATTTTAATCAGTAGCGTTTGTTCTTGTTAGATTGGCCGGCAGGGACGCCGCCCAACTACAAGATTTCTATTTTCACAAAGCTGCTTCTGTGTTGGCGAATCGGTATCAGATGGATCTCGTATCCGTTAAAGGGGTAGATAGCAATGTTTAGAAAGACCTTTCTCGGAATTTTGATGCTTCTGAGCATCGCATTTATTCTATACGGCGGGTTTTTCAGGAAATTCCTCGTTTATGACAACCTGGAAAAGTTCGATAAACTCAAGAGCGTAGGCATCACCATAAAGATCCCTGGCTACGAACAGACGAAGGATGATTTTCAGGTTCAGTCCCAGTTATTTACGGAGCCGGAACTCGTCAATGCGATGACCTTCGATGGAGTCGGCAAATATAGAGATGGGCGGCTAATTTCCAACTATCCGGACTTGCGAATGCTCAAAGGCCGAATGCCCTGCCCCACCTGAATATAGTATTACCGCAGTTGCGGTCTTAGTTTGGAGTTAGCGTGGAAAGAATAAGATTAAAGGTTCAACTCATAGCGGCTGTTCTATTCAACATCGGCATCGTAAATTGGCACTTTATCTGTTTTCCCGTCCTGAACTGCCATTCCTGTCCGATATCGGTTTTTTCATGCCCTATTGGAATAATCGGCCAGTTTGCGGGAGTGGGCTTGATTCCTCTCAGCGTAATCGGAGTGGTTGGGCTCGTGGGCCTTGTAGCAGGGCGGTTTCTTTGCGGGTGGGCCTGTCCCTTTGGGTTCCTCCAAGAACTTCTCTACAAAGTCCCCTATGTAAAATTCAACTTACCGTCATGGACCAGATTCGTTAAATACGGTGTGTTTCTCGGGCTGGTGGTCGCAGTACCCATTTTTTTCACCACAGCATCTCCATTATACTTCTGTCGCCTCTGCCCTGTCGGTACCATAGAATCGGCCATTCCGTGGGCTATCATTAAGGGTAGTACCGACATTCTATCGCTTTCGGTCCGATTATTCATACTGTTTGCTTTAATAATCTCAGTTATGGGTCACCGGCGATTTTTCTGCAAGGTAATCTGCCCTTTAGGGGCCTGCCTGTCTCTCTTCAACCGGTTCGCTGTTGTCTTCCCGGAGAGGAGTACCGACTGTGTCGATTGCGGCACCTGCAACAAAGTGTGTACGATGGAAACGACTCAAGGGAGCCAAAAATTCGGCGTCTACGATGGTCGCGCCGAAGAATGCATTTCTTGTCTGGAGTGCCGCAAGAAATGTCCCACTGAGGCCATCCGAATTTGGGGATGATAAGAAGGATTGATCCACAAGAACGAAAACCTCTAAGAATTATCGAAAACTATTATCGGCCTTCTCGTCACCAACGGGAGACTGAGAAGTCCTTGATTGTTCCTTTCTTGACTTACTGATCCTACTTGTGCTAATTGTACTTGTAGTTTCAAAGTATTGCCGGTTCCACATGTCTATTGGAACAACACCGAAGCCTGACTCGTAACATGGAGCCGAATGATGCTGGTTAAGTTTTGGGGGGTACATGGCAGTCTCCCCCGACCTGGCCCCTCAACCCTGAAATATGGCGGAAATACCCCTTGCGTTGAGGTCCGCTGCGGTAAGAATCTGATAATCTTTGATGCAGGTTCAGGTATTCGCGAACTGGGTGAGGACATGGTTCGTCGCCGACGAGTTGGCGAAATCCATGAGACCAACATCACGGGACACATTTTTTTTTCGCATCTCCACTGGGACCATGTTCAGGGATTCCCTTTTTTTGCTCCTGCTTTCCAGAACAGCAACGAATTCCACCTCTATGCCGTACGAGGACTCAACTCTACAATCCATCGCATCATGAGCGATCAGATGGACCAACCCAATTTCCCGATAACGTTGAAGGATATGGGAGCAGCCCTGTTTTTTCACGACCTAAACAGCGGAGATACAGTGACCATTGACGAAGTGGTTGTTCGGGCCGAACGGGTCAACCATCCTGGGGGATGTTTTGGTTATCGCGTGGAAAGCGGTGAAAAAATAATGATCTACGCCAGTGATACTGAGATAGTAGAGGAAATTGACCCTCGAGTTGTGGAATTCGCTCGCAACGCAGACCTTCTGATTCACGATGGGATGTTCACGCCGGAGCAATATCACGGAATCGGTGACGATATTTCCAGGGAGTCATGGGGGCACAGCACTTGGGAGGGCGCAGTCAGAACGGCTGTAGCCGCTGCTGCAAAGCATTTGGTGATCTTTCACCACGGAAACGACGATGCGACAGTCCAGGAAATTGAAAGAAAAGCACGGGAGAGGTTTCCCAAGACCACTGCAGCCTATGAAGGTCTGGAAATCGAGATCTATTAGTGTAATTAGTCCAATACTCGATGATTGCCGCACCAAACAATCAGTCACATCTCAGCACCCTCAGATCACCTACATCCCAGCTTCTTCCCCGATTAATCCGGAGAGATGATTGTCCACCAACACTAAGAAATGATGAACAGAACCGTCATCCAGAACCCTCTTAGCCTCAAGCACCGGTTGAGGACACGCCAGTCCCCTTGCATCAATATTTGCTCTATTCCTCACGCTTCTCGTCCTCCCTGACATCTGAGAAAACCAAAGAGTCTATTCGGCCGACTCTCTAAACTTGATGAAGACAGCCTAGAATCTTGGAAGGAAATTTCATGGGATGGCCAGCCTTTCCATGTTAGTATGCTTTTATCATGTTCAGGCTGAACTTCATAGGCAATAACTATTTTAGTTATCAGATTTCCCTTTGAATTAATCTGATCATTATGGAGAAACGAGTGAGTACCATTGGCATTATCGGCGCAGGAAACATGGGGTCGGCACTGATTCGCGGGCTGCTTCAAGCCGGAACAATTGAAGCCGAAATGATTCGTGTTTTTGACATTGACCCTGCACGGGTTCTGGCTCTGAAGGAAGAATTCGGCATCCGCATGGTTCAGCAAATAGGAGAGACCATCGGCTCTGAAAGGTCAATATTAGTGCTGGCGGTCAAACCCCAGGTCATGACAGGTGTCCTGGACTCTATAGCTGAAAGGATTCATGAGAGACTGGTAGTCATCTCGATTGCCGCTGGTATTTCCACAAGCTTCATTCTGTCGCGCCTCAAGAGCCCGGCTAGGATAATTCGTGCGATGCCAAACGCTGCAGCCATGGTATGTAGCAGTGCTACGGCTCTGTGTAAGGCCGGAACTGCAGATGACGGCGACATTGAGATGGCCTTAAGTCTTTTCTCTGCAATAGGCCATGCGGTTGCAGTAGAAGAAAAAATGATGAATGTTGTTACAGCGCTTTCGGCCAGCGGCCCAGGTTATCTATTCGTCATGATGGAAGCCTTGACTGATGCGGGAGTGCGCATGGGACTCGACAGACAAACTTCACGGGAACTCACCGTGCAGATGGTGAGGGGAGCAGCGGTTATGGCTACCTCTGACAATACCCCATTCGGCGAACTAAAAGACCGTATCACATCCCCGGGAGGAACAACCCTTGCGGGATTACAGGTTATGGAACGCGCGGGATTCCGAGGAATCATAATGGATGCAGTGGAAGCAGCCACTCATCGAGCAGACGAGTTGGCTCCCAAAGAATAACCATGAAGCATACGACGATACGGCCTGACAACTTGACTTCAAGGGTAACATTATTTATCTTTTTCATGCATAATCAATAAGAAATCTAATCGAGGAGAGAGTTATGGCGTCACTCGAAAAGACAGATCGCAAGACCATTGCAGCGGCGTCCGAGATGAAAAAACTTTTGGCAGGACATTTCGAGGCATTGGATAAGGCAAAAAAAGAAGGAACACCCAAGGTCGCGTGGTGCACCTCAGTTGGCCCTGCGGAACTACTCCATGCCATGGGTTTCTTGGTGTATTATCCGGAGAATCATGGAGCGCTTCTCGGCGCGACCCGGATGGCCACCGACGTGATTCCAATAGCCAATGCCGTCGGATATTCCCCGGATATATGCTCTTACTTGACCTCGGATGTTGGAGCCTATCTTAAGGGCCTGACACCCTTGACCAAAGCTTACGGGATCCAATCGATTCCGAAGGCCGATGTGCTCGTGTACAACACAAACCAGTGCAGGGACGTTCAGGACTGGTTTGCCTTTTACGCTCGGGAATGGAAGGTCCCTCTTATCGGTATACATACTCACCGAAACATTAAAGCGGTTGAGGATTATCATATTACTGACCTGTCTGAACAGATTCAGGCAATGGTACCGATCCTGGAGGAGGTGTCGGGAAACCGCTTCGATATGGATCGCTTCCGGGAGGTCCTAGGGCTCAGCCTGGAATGCACCAAGCTTTGGCGCCAAGTTCTGGAATGCGGCGCAGCAAAGCCAGCCCCTTTGACGTTTTTCGACGCCACGGTCCATATGGCCCCGGCAGTAGTTCTCAGGGGTTTACAGGAAGCCGTGGATTATTACAAGCTGCTGTTGCCGGAACTCAAGGAGCGCGTCAAGAACGGCATTGCCGCAATTGATGGCGAACGTCACAGAATTTACTGGGATGGGATGCCGATCTGGGGCAAGTTGAAAGACTTGAGCACGCAGTTCCTAAGTCTCAAGACCAACATAGTGGCATCAACTTATTGCAACAGTTGGATATTCGACGCATTCGATCCCAAGACTCCTTTCGAGTCGATGGCGAGGGCTTATACCGAGCTTTTCATTGTACGGGACGAGTCTTATAAAGAAGCCTATATGGACGCCTGGATCAAGAACTTCTCCGTAGACGGGGTGATCTTTCATGATGCCAGGACTTGTCCGAATAATTCCAACAGTCGTTACGGAATGCCCCAGAGGATGAATGATCGCTTGGGTCTCCCTGTTCTGGTTTTAAACGGGGACTTAAACGATTTGCGCTGCTACTCGGAGGAACAGACAAGAACCAATATAGAGGCTTTCATTGAGCAACTGGAAGAGAGAAGATAGAGCCAGAATATGAAGTGCCTGCTGTCCGATACCAAAGGAAACAATGCATAATTTAGCCGGTGGCGTCGATGTGGGCTCATGCACCACAAAAGCGGTGATAATCGACCGTGAACATCGCATAGTGGCTAGTCACGTCACTTACTCGGGAACTGATTTTGAGTGTGCTTCCAGGGAGACCTGGGATAAATGTTTGAAGGCAGGTGGAATCACCCAAAGCGAGGTCGGCCAAGTAGTTTCAACGGGTTACGGCCGAAACAGCGTTCCTTTCGCTTCCGTTCATCTTACCGAAATTTCCTGTCACGGACGCGGCTGTCTCCACTTTCTCCCTGGCCCCATAACGGTTGTTGACATCGGAGGGCAGGATAACAAGATCATCAAACTTGATGAACGGGGACTGCGGGTCAGTTTCAAGATGAACAGAAAATGCGCAGCAGGAACGGGGGCTTTCCTAGAGGAAATGGCTCTCAGGCTGCGTCTCCCAATTGAAAAGCTGGACGATCTGGCCCGCACAGCCGATGGAGAGGTCCCTTTGGGCAGTTACTGCACTGTCTTTTCCGCAACCGAAGTCCTTGAGAAAATTAAGGCGGGGCACCCGATAGATCGAATAGTGCGAGGATTATTCCGCTCCGTTGTTAAGAGGATCCTGGAAATGGATACCCTCACCGACACCGTAGTATTGACTGGCGGCGTCATAGAACATAACCACTTCCTGGCTGACCTGATTCGGGAACACACAAGCACCCCTGTTCGTATTCCTCCGCATCCGCAGATAATTGGGGCTCTTGGCGCAGCTCTTTATGCTCTGGAAGTAGAATAGCACATATGTAAATACCGCGTTTTTCCAAACTATTACTTCATCAGTGCTTCTGGGAGGCTAATTTGGATCTTCTGGACTCAATCCGGTCCATGATGGAAAGTCTGGAGCAAGAGCTTATTCAGCAATTGAAAAGCCGGGTACCTGTAGCTTTTGAAATCGGCGCGCACATTATGAACAGCGGCGGCAAGAGAATTCGTCCACAACTCGCAATCATTGCAGCGAGAATGGGCGGCTATGCCGGGACGGACGCCGTCACGCTTTCCGGCGCCATAGAGTGTATCCACACAGCGACCCTGCTCCATGACGACGTAGTTGATAGAGCTGAGACCAGGCGTGGCAGGCCTTCCGCTAATTCCCTCTGGTCGAACGAGATGTGTGTGCTAGGAGGAGATTTCATACTTGCAAAGGCGTTCAGGGCTCTTACCTCACTGGGAAACCTGAGAATCCTTGACATAGTTTCCAGGACAACCGAAAGGCTTAGTGAAGGTGAACTGTTCCAGATGATGAATATCGGAAATATAGAGATGACTGAAGAAGATTATATCCGTATCATTACTGATAAGACTGCAGTCTTGATGGAAGCTGCTTGTAGAGGTGGAGCGATCCTCGGTGGATTGGACGCAGAAAGGGAAGAAGCTCTGGCCGATTTTGGGTTTAACTTGGGCATTGCCTTTCAGATGACTGATGACGTCATAGATTATAGATCCGACGTGGAGACCATGGGCAAGGAACCGGGTAAGGACCTGGAAGAAGGCAAGCTCACCCTCCCCCTTATCACCGCCCTAAGAAAAGCGGATGAGGTCGAGAAAAAACGTATAGCAACGATGATCAAAGAAAAACAGTTGACCACTGGAGACCTCGAATGGATTAGGGGTTTCTTGGAAAAATGTGGCGGCATAGAAGAAACCCTGAAGAAGAGTCACGACTATATCAATAAAGCCATTGGTCGCCTGGACATCTTCCCCCTATCGGAAGAGAAAACGGCCCTTATGAAGTTGGCAGAAAAGATCCTTCACAGAACTTATTGAGTGATTTCTTGACAGGGGGCTTCCCTGCTGATAAAGAGCAGTTGCTATAAGTGCTCGTCAGGGCAGGCGAAATGACTCTAGGAATTAAATTAACCGCCGTCTTATTCTCAGCGCTTCTCCTTGCAGGCTGCCCATCCTTGTGGAGTTCCGGCGCCGTGGAGAAAGCATCAACCCCCGAAGAGCTTTTTCAAAAAGCCGAAGAGCACTTCCGGAATAAGAACTACTCACAGTCTATAGAAGTTTTCGAACGCTTAAAATCCGCACACCCGGATTTCAAAAAGATCCCTGAAGTATACCTGAAGTTGGCTGATGCGTCTTTTAACCAGGGCTCCTATGAAAAGGCCGCTTCCCGATATCTCCAGTTCGTGGAACTTTATCCTGCGGAGAAGGAAGTGCCTCGTGCTAAATTCCAGATAGCCATGTGCTACTTCAACCAGATCAAGAACATGGATCTTGATAGTAGGGCAGTAAAACTTGCGCTTGATTCTTTCAAACTGGTCGCCGATGACGCTAACGCTGGAGAGTGGGGCAAGAAGGCTGATGAGAAAGTCAAGGAATGCTTAAAGAAGCTTGCAGAAAAGGAAATTTATAAAGCGCAAACCTATTTAAGCGTAAGCAACTACACAGCAGCTCGACTGGCTGCCAAGAGAGTTTTAGAAGAATTTCCCAAGATGGGGTATGACGATAAGGCCCAAGAACTCATAAAGAAACTGAAGGGCAAGTAGGATATCAGCAAAGGTTGCTACACCCCGCATCGCTATGGCTTTCCGCAAGAATGCTCCTGTAGCTCTTTACCGAAACTTGGCCGGGAATTGACCCTTTGGCCCTTCGTACATCCTTGACGTCAGCCACCATAACCTCCACTTTGCCCCTCTTCCGTGCCTTAGAAAAATAAACCGCCAAACCTGCTGCAAAATTAAGGTCCTTGTTGCTGACAGATCCTCCAGGACTGTGAGGTAGGATAACATGGGCTCCAGGGAAACCCTTGGCGTGTAACCAAAGATCGCCCTTGCGAGCTTTTTTAATCAAGATGAAATCATTGCCCTTGCCGCTTTTCCCAACCAAAACTATCTTGCCCGATGGCGTTCGAAACTCGCGGAACAGATTGGACACAAGAGCTGCCTCGTGATTCTTTCTTGTGAGACGTCCGGACTTCCCCTTGTCATCGGCGGGCGATAATTCCGGCAAGTGTCGTTCCAGTTCCGCCTGATTAGCAGACTCTTCTACGAAAAAAAGGAGGTCTTCCAGCGCTCTCTTTTCTTCGAGGGTATCCTGCAGCCGCTGTTGTACGAATTGCTCTCCCCGTCTGCCTTTAGCTGCCTTTGCAAAAATCCGATTCATGTTTGCCACTGCGTCAAGAGCCGGGTTCAGCTTTATGGTCCTCAGACTCTGGGAATTCCAATCCTGAAGATCTATACTCTCCATTCCTTTCTTCACAGTGGTCAAATTGGCCTTCAGCAATTCTCCTCCTTCCTGGAGTGCGGCAAGTAGCTGTAGTCTGTTCCTGTCTGTTTCAATTTTCATGGTTCGGCGTTCAAGCGAGCGAATTCTTGTTTTTAGTGGTCCAGCCACTTGCTTCTTAAGTGCGTCAAGAATCCCCGATTGCACCACTGGTCTGAAAAAGGCGTCTGCTGCTCCATTCATTGTGCTGAAGGTAATATCTTTAGGGGAAACCACTCGGAGAGCCAAGCGCCTTTGCCCATCCGTTCCAGTGCTTATAGCAGGTTGAATGTGTCCCATTTCGGTGTGCTTAAAATCAGAGGGAACAGCGGGCCTTACTCGTTCGGGCGGCGGTGAGTAGTGGCAGCCCGGCAATACAATTCTCCTCCCGGTCTTTTTTTCCGGGATACGATGGAGGCAGTCCATAATCAGATTCGAGGACCTGTCAATGAGGAGTATGTTGGAATCTCTCCCGAGAAGCTCCAAAACGAGGTTTCTCTCGACAAGGTTTTCTTCGTGACCCCGTAGTGCTCTTATGGTAACAATGCGGTCATTGTCGGCAGGCTTGACTTCAATAATTCTTCCCCCCTGGAGATGGGCTCTCAAAAAAGCGCAAAATCTTGGAGGTCTGGGAGGATTAGGGATCTTGAGGTCGATCAAATGAATACGGCCGAGCTTTGGGTCCGAGCTTAAGACCAGCATTTTTTCCCCGCCACCCAGGACCCTGATTCGCAGGACTATCTCGCGAGGTAACGGCTGATGGATCTTGTTGATAAACCCGCCGGGGAGAATTTCGTTTAGCTCAAGAGCCACTTTCTGAAGAATCGCCAGGTCCATGGGTCTCCCGCCATGTTAAACGAACAAGTGCTAATCCCTGCTTTTTTCAACGGCTGATGGAATTGAAGAACCTGCCCAGGAAAGGCTGGACAATACGCACAGCGTCGTTTGAACATAACTCGTGGCAGCAGAAGCACGAGATACACTTCCCACGATCTATAACCGTCACACCGTTTTTTTCGCTGATTGCTTTGGGTGGACAATGCGTCAGACAGATTCCGCAATTTCGGCAAGCGGATGAATCAATATGTGGCCTAGTGACCATATGGTTTTCAAGGAATCTCCTGACCGGGTTCCTGTTGGAAAGGTTCCACATCACGGTCATTGACTTAGGCGCTTTGAAGTCATTTAAAGGAAAACCTTCAAGCTTGTCACCTACCTGGGTGATCCCAGCGATTTCCGCTATCCCTAAGCCCAGAGTTTGTCCGATGACACAGGTACGGAGAGCATCTACGGGGAATCCCACCAGTCCGCAAATTATCGAGTCAAGAGCCACGGGATCCACAGAGGCCCCTATGATGCCAACATGGCGAGGTTCACCACTATTCGGGCCATTACCCTCCATGGCAAGGATCCCATCTATGATATTAAGAGCAGGCCGAACCTTGTCAAAAATCTGAATCAGTACTGTCGCAAAGCTATCGAAATCTTTTCCCGCGCGCAAATGCCACGACGCTTTATCCGTACCGATTACTGTTCCAAAAAGGTTTTTTACCGCCAAAGTCAGGACCATCTGGCAATGGGTTTTCAGCTTGGGCAGGTTTAAAATGGAGTCAAATTCGAAAATCTCACGTGCCAGATCAATGCGCCGGAAAAGTTTTCCTTCAGGGAAATCCAGGGAAATCTTTTCCAAGAAAGGCACTGCCTGAATCCCCATTCTTTTCATAAACGTGTCATAACCGCATTTTGACAGTAATTTGGGAAGATTTCCCAACGGTGGACTGTCCCCAATGAATACCAACGCCCCACAGTCCAGTACCATTGAGGCAACGGCCTCCACAAAAGCAGGGTGGGTTACAACCGCTGATTGTGGACCGGCGGATTTGAGCAGGTTCGGTTTCAGGAGAACCCGGTCTCCACGTTTAACAAACGAGCTGATTCCCCCAAGATCATCTATGGCATTTTTAAGGGCATCGCCCAACTGGAGAGGGAGGTAGTCGTCACACTTTCTGATTGCAACGAACGGTTTCATAATAGCTTTTTAGCACTTATCAATTTTGGGGTAAAGCGCGGTTTTCCCGAACCGTGATTATGCTCAATAGTCCCCGAGCTAAAATTTTGATAGAATTTTTTTTTCCAGATAGGGATTTACTCTTGACCTAAGAAAATTTTTCGTTATAGTTTTGTAAAGGTCTAGAGTTATCTAACGACCTGGAACCTTTATTTGTGTTGTTGACCAAAAATATACCGCCTGGATCCATTGGACCGGGACGGGAGGACGCAAAGAGTGGATGAAAAACGCCTTCCGACCGGAAGGTTTTTTTTTGGAAAATTTGCTATGAAGACGTTTCGTTCATTAGCACAGATGAAAGAGTGGTCCAGGGCCCAGATTACCCGGGGGGAGACAATCGGATTTGTTCCTACCATGGGTTATCTCCACGAGGGGCACCTCGGCCTTATGCGCCGCGCCCGTTCAGAAAATAGCCGAGTTATTGCCAGCATCTTTGTCAACCCGACGCAGTTCGGGCGGAGCGAAGATTTTGGTAGTTACCCAAGAGATCCTGAATCCGATTTTCTCAAGTGCCGACAGGCCGAAGTAGATGTTCTGTTCATACCAGAAACACAAGATGTCTACGGTCATGAGTTCCAGACTTATGTTGATGTCGAAAGGGTTTCCAAGCCTCTTTGCGGCAAGTCACGACCGGGGCATTTCAGAGGAGTGGCCACTGTTGTTCTCAAGCTCTTCAATATGGTCTACCCCTCCTCGGCCTATTTTGGCGCCAAGGACTACCAGCAACTTCAAGTAATTCGGAGCATGGTAAAGGACCTTAATCTTGACGTCCGTATAGTGTCGTGTCCAACCCTGCGTGAGGATGATGGTCTGGCCATGAGTTCTCGTAATTCCTACCTAGCCCCGCCAGAAAGGGCGCAAGCTGTTTGCCTATTCCAGGCTTTGCAGATTTCCGGTGAGTTATTCAGAAACGGTGAGAAAGAGCCCAGGAAATATATTGAGGCCATGTCGGGCCGGATAACCAGAGAACCTGATGCCGATCCGGATTACATAAGCCTTGTTCATCCTGAAACTCTCGAGGACTTGAACGTGGTGGATGATAGCTGTTTGGCAGTATTGGCGGTTCGCATAGGTAAAACGAGACTCATCGACAACATGCTGTTTGAGGGCCGTGCCCGAGATACCTGATTCGTCTGGTTCTCGGTGCAAATCTCTTAAT
>Ga0194057_10000105_pt1 | contig 39277 bp, 35 predicted proteins | sample SepL4415m_MetaG_FD_155474 | JGI IMG/M metagenome (GOLD analysis project Ga0194057, IMG submission 155474) | Anoxic zone freshwater microbial communities from boreal shield lake in IISD Experimental Lakes Area, Ontario, Canada - Sep2016-L442-15m | ecosystem: Environmental > Aquatic > Freshwater... | reverse complement strand
CTGTTGGGTGGCTGGTACGGGCTTTGGTTCGGATGATACTACAAAAGTTTCTGGTCGGCTGACAGGTTCGCCTCCCATTGGCCATTTAGGCTGGTTTTTAGGCACTCGTTGCAGGTTTTCTGGTGGTTTTATGGCTTCGGATATCTCGGCCTCTATTTCGGCCCTAGGACGGCTGTAGTTGCGTCGGGTGTTTTCGATAATTTTACCGGTGTTGTCTATCTGTGGAGTTGGCAGTGTCAATGTTGAGGCATTGAATGCTGGAGATTTCTCGCCTTTGATAACCATGTTAATTACGAAATTACGGTTGTGCATCTGTAACAGGTCGTTTGGTTCGAATTGCGGTTCAAATTGTTTAGACAGGATTGGGGCGTCGTCAGCCGAGACGCGGAAAGATATAACCGTACCGACGTTACCGAATACAGCGTCACGAACGGTTTCGCTCATTTGGCTGATGTATTGGTTGGCCACAGTTAGGTTCAGGCCGTATTTGCGGGCCTCAGATAGAATCGTGGCGAATGAATCGGTCGCAAAGTTCTGGAATTCGTCTACGTACAGATAGAAAGGTCGGCGGTCTTCAACATGTTCAATGTCGCTACGGCTCATTGACGCTAGCTGGATTTTGGTGACTAGGAATGCGCCTAGGATTGAAGCGTTGTCTTCGCCGATTAGACCTTTGGATAGATTGACGATTAGGATTTTGCCTTCGTCCATCATTTTGCGGATGTTAAATGTAGATTTGGGTTGACCGATGATGTTCCTGATAATTGGGTTGGCGGTAAAGGCACCGACTTTGTTTAGAACTGGTGAGATTGCTTCGGCGACGAATTTTTCATTCCAGCTGGCAAATTCATATTTCCAGAAATTCAATACGACTGTGTCTTGGCAGTAATCTAATGTTTCCGATCGGAATTTTTTATCTGTTAGCATCCTAGTAATGTCTAGCATTGTTGTCGTTGGGCGGTCTAGTAGCGCCAGGATGGTGTAACGCAAGATGTATTCTAGGCGTGGTCCCCAAGATTCCCCGAACATACGTTTTAGAACGCCGATAACTTCGGAACTGATATTAGGTTTTTGGTTTTTATTGTATTCAGTGATTTCTAGCGGGTTGAACCCGATTGGGAATGCGGTGTCGGCAGGGTTAAAATAGACGACGTCGTCCAGACGGCTGCCTGGGATGAATCGCATATTATTGACGGCGAAATCTCCGTGCGGGTCAATGATGGCGTATCCATGGCCGTGGAATATATCGCTGAGAGCGAATAGTTCCAATGTACCAGATTTACCAGCACCGGTTTGACCGATGATATAGACGTGACGAGAGCGGTCAGATCGTAACATGCCGAATTGGTGGTTAACACCGCGGAAATTGGTCATGCCAAATGCGCTGATGTTTTCATCAATAGCAGTGTTGCCAGTGATAATCGGTAGTTTTGAAGGCGGTTCAGCGTTTTTGCTGCTGGCCCAGACGACGTTAGGTGTTTCAACGTTGGTGTGTGGCAAGTGGTAGACGCTGGCTAGTTCTTCTATATTCAATATGAAACCACCACCGTTAAATCGGCGTTTGCGGTATCCGACTAGGTCTTCTTTTTTGAAACTGGCGCCTGACATTTTGAATCCGTTTAGATTGGTGCTGTTGTATTGTTTGAATGTTCCAACAATTGCCTGCATACGCAAACGTGCGTTGACAGTACTCTCCCCCATATAGACCAGGCGGATTTTGACTTTGTAACCTAATTTGGTGGCTTTTTTCTCGGCTTCGGACACTCGAGTTTTGTCACGTTCGCTTAATTCTTTGGTTGCTCCACCGGCTTTGCTTTCATCTGGTGGTGCCCATAGGGCGCTGAGGGCCTTGCCGAACCAAGATAGGCTTTCTCCGTTAATAATACCTGCGGATTTACCTTTTTTAACACCTTTGATCCAGTGGTCAGAGTTTTTGTGCCAGCTATCAGCAATCGGTCTGGTTAATATCTGTATCCAGACTTCTTCACCGGTTGATTCTAGTTTGGCCAATGCCCCTGTAATACCGGCCAATGGGTCGACTTCAAAGCTTTGGAAGGTTTTGATCGGTAACATTTCGTTGGCCGATAATGTTATCTCGGCCGAATATGCTACGCTGTGCTCAATCTCGTGCGTGACGTAATCTTCCTCGGCTTCACGTATCTGGACGCTAGGATATTGAGAATATATCTGGCCTTCGACGAAACTACGCAATGTTTTTGGTACATAGACGTAGAAACGGATCTGTCCATTGACGGATGCAATTTCAAAACTGAGGTGTTCTTGGCAGTTGTTATTAAGTTTTAATTCTTCTTTGTCGCGCAGGATACCATGAAGGCTGGCGAATAGTTGTTCGGCTGCCAGCTCGCTTTTGTCATTGGCTTTGGGGATTTCTAGTATCAATAGGTCGCTGTCGACATCTGGTGCGACTTCAATATTGCGATAATTGCGCCACGTTAAAAACGCGAGAATTATCACGATTGGTAGCCATACGTACCACTGTAGCAAGATGTTTATGATAGACAACAATATACCCATGATTTACCCTTTTATTGTCTCACTTTGGTGGCGACTTGACAATGTTTGTTATTTTGAAACTGGTTCAAATATATAAGTAGCTTTGGCAACACGTTTGAATTGAGGTTTACTCTGTAAGTTTAGCAAAATTGTGGTTTCTTTGACTTGGCGGCTGTCTAGTACACGTTTGACGATTTCGTCGCGGTGCAAAGGTTCGCCAGCGTTTTTTAACACATCAGCGATAATATCGCTAACTGTTCCACGGCTGAATCCCCAACTAGATAGTGCGTAGATACCACGGCCGATTAGGACGAATCGTGAATCTTTGATTAATTCGTTATGGATGGCTTGGGTTGTGACGTCTTTGCGTTTGAAATTACTATCTTTGATAGATTCAGAGATTTCGCTAAAGTGCATTGGTTTTTTGTTTTCCTCTAAGACAACAAAGATTTTGTCACGGATGTTTTTAGGGTTAACAGTTGGCCATTTTAATAGTCCCCAGCTGTCTTTTAGGTGAGCTAACGCTTTGGAAACACTGGCTAGCCCGCGGACGTAGTTTGGGTGATCATAAGATAATTTGTCGTGTAATTGATCAATAGTTAGTGGTTCACCGTGTTTTTTGACGACGGCTACGATAGCATCGACTTCGGATTTGATTTTCTTCTCATCGCCGTTTTCGCGGATGCTGACACTGTGGTAGTAATCATCATTCTCGTTGATAACAGTTAGGTTTGGAGATAATTCTGCAATGAAACCGACGTGTGCGCGTTCGCGTTGGTCAGTAGTTTTGCCGATTAGGGCGTCAGCTAGGTCTTGGACACGAGCAGTTCGGCCTAGATCAGTCAGTGTTCGGATCAAAGTCTTTTCAACACCTGCAATACCAGCGATTTTACCGTTTTCGGCAGCCATTTTTAGGCGGATTAAGATAGCTTTTTCTAGTTGTCGGACACGTTCTCGAGTAATACCCAATAGCTCACCGATTTGTTCTAGTGTTTCGCGGCGGTCGTACAAACCGAAACGACGAGTAATAATCTCGCGTTCGCGTTCTTGGTCAATAGCGGCCAATATTTCTTTGACGCTAGCCTGTAAATCGATTTTTTGTTCTTTTTCTGGTGTATTGCTCATGATCCTTGTTCCTTTTCCTGCCACCGTAGGAATAAACTAATATTTAGATATACTTATATTGTAAAAGAATGTTTTGTTAATGTCAAGTACTTTGTATACTTAATTCATTATAACATTAAATAGACACTATATGTAAATAGTTATGTAGGACTTTCAATTACTTACTCTTTGTGGTGCGACGCTTTTTTGTTGTTTTGCGGACAACGTGGCGTTTTTTGCTGGCTGGAGCAGATTTTAGCAATTCTATAGCCTGTTCGTGAGTGATTTCAGCTGGTTCGGTGCCTTTGGGAATCTTAGCGTTTTTGGCGCCGTCAGTGATATATGGTCCGAATCTACCCTTTAGAACTTTAATACCGTCGCCAAAATCAGCGATGTTTTTTTCGGCTTCGGATTTCAGTTTGTTGGCGTATAATTCTAACGATTCTTCCAGTGTGATGGTATGTGGGTCAAATGGTTTGATACTGACGAATAGTTTACCTATCTGGATATATGGGCCAAAACGGCCGACATTGGCCTTGATTGTGTCTCCGTCGGCAGTTTCGCCTACTAGACGTGGCAATTTGAATGCATGCAAAGCTTCTTCTAATGTCACATTTTCTATCTTGCGACCGGCTGGCATTGGGGCAAATTGCGGTTTGTCTTCGTCCTCAGCCCCACTACCTAATTGCAACATCGGTCCAAAACGGCCGAATCGTGCCAATACTGGCTTATTCGTCTTGGGATCAATACCTATTTCACGGGCTTGGGATACGGTGCTGCGGTCGATCCCGCCAGATTGTTCGATCAGTTTATGGAATGGAATGTAAAATCCGTCTAACATCTTGTTTCGGGCTAGCGCCCCTGTTGCTATCTGGTCAAAGCCGGTTTCGACAGATGCAGTAAAGCCATAATCGACGATTTTATCAAAATGATTGCATAAAAAGTCACTAACTATCTGTCCGGCAGCAGTTGGGACTAGTTTACCTCGGTCCGCCCCTGTTTTTTCAGTAATAATTTCGCGTTTGATGGTGGACTTGGCTAGATTTAGTGTGATTACATCGCGGGGTTGGCCCTCGCCCTCGCCTTTTTCGGCATAACCGCGGACTTGGACGGTGTTAATGATGGTTGCATAGGTTGATGGGCGGCCGATACCTAGTTCTTCTAGCTTTTTGACTAGACTACCTTCGCTATAGCGGGCTGGTGGTCGGCCAAAGACTTGGCGGGCATTTGCAGTATTTAGCGCTAGTTCGTCTCCTGTGGCAACAGATAGCAGGATTTCGGCTTCGGTTTTGCTGCCGCCGTAAACTTTCAAAAATCCGTCAAATATAATAACTTCGCCTTTGGCTTCAAAATTGGCTTTTGGAATTTGGCTATTGGAATTTGGCAATGTAATGCCAATAGTTATAACTGTTTTTTCCAGTTTTGCTGGTGCCATCTGGCTGGCTAGGGTGCGGCGACGGATTAGGTCGTACAGTTTTTGGTCGTATTCGTTGCTACTGCCCCGTTCTAGGCCCATATCTGTTGGGCGAATGGCTTCGTGAGCTTCTTGGGCGCTGGCAGATTTGGTTTTGAATGCCCGAACGGTGCTGTATTGATCGCCAAATTTAGATTTGATGTAGTCGGCAGCGGCGGCGATGGCCTGGCCGCTCAGCGTGACCGAATCGGTTCGCATATAGGTGATTTTACCCTCTTGATATAATTTCTGAGCGCTGGACATGGTGGCTTTGATGCCGAATCCTAGTCGGCTGTTGGCGTCTTGTTGCAATGTGCTGGTGGTGAAAGGCGCGGCTGGATTGCGCGTTGCTGGGCTAGTGGTGACATTAGAGACCGTTAATTTGGCATCTAGCAGGCTTTCTAGGAACGCTTGAGCCTGTGGCTCGGTATCAAATCGGTTTGGCAGTTCGGCCTTGATAGAATCGCCGCCATGGGTAAATACGGCCGTGACTTTGAAATTAGATGATCCGTTGAATCCGTCGATTTCGCGTTCGCGTTCGACTAGTAGCCGCACAGCTGGAGATTGGACGCGACCGGCAGATTTACCGCCCGGGACTTTGCGCCAGACAACTGGTGACAGTTCAAAACCTACTAGGCGGTCCAAGATTTGGCGCGCTTGTTGAGCTTGGACTAGATCCATGTCGATGGTCCGTGGGTTTTTGATAGCATCTTCAATAGCAGTTTTGGTGATTTCGTGGAAGACGATGCGTTTTGTTTTTGCAATGTCTAGTTTTAATACTTCACATAGATGCCAAGCAATGGCTTCACCTTCGCGGTCTTCATCGGTTGCTAGCCAGACTGTGTCGGCTGATTTGACGGCTTTTTTCAACCCAGTGATAATCTTTTTTTTGTCGTCGTCAACTTCGTAGGTGGTTTTGTAGCCGTTTTTGACGTCGATTGGCAGTTCGCTGCCTTTGGTTTTTTTGATAATACTACGGATATGGCCGACGCTGGAAAGTACAGTAAAATCACCGCCTAGATATTTTTCTATGGTTTTGGCTTTGGCTGGTGACTCGACGATGACTAGATTCTTACTCATATGCAATGACTTATACTACTGAACTTATGCTAGTTTGTAAACCTAGGTATTGTCAAATCTGTTGGAATAACAGTTATGGTTTAGTTTTTTTGGAATTAAAAAAAGCCACAACATTACTGTCATGACTTTTGTGGATCTTTACAATTGTTAATCTTTACTCTCTTCCCAGCCTTTTGCAGCCTTTAACCATGTTGGGCTATTGACTTCATTAAACCCCATTAGCATGTCAAAGTGCATTTTCACTGTTGCTGATTTGAGCAATTCATCATTTAGAATTTGGAGGTTACCTTCATTCATCAGCAAAAACGGGTAATGTCTTATCCCCCATATGCTGATGAACTCTTTACGTTTTGCACATTCCTCTTTTAGTAATTGTTGGGTTCGCGCATTTAATGCAGCACTTTCTTTTGGGGATGATTTGGGGAAAAAGAAATATCGCATTTGGTATTCTAGGTCTATTGTTTCTAGGTCTACGATGAAACAATAGTGGACTTCCTTTCTAGGAATTTTTCCGATCCCGTATTCTTCGCCAAGCTTTTCTGCAAAGCTGTCTATTGTATCTGGGATACCTTTGTAACTATCTAGGTTCATATTATCCACCGTCCTTTTTTATAGTTTCCTGATTACTTTCAGGCCAGAATTGGCAAACTTTCTTTATTGCCAATTTTGTTGGTAAATCTCTCTTTGCGTCAGTTTTAACTTTGTTGTAATGTTCAATCGCCCCTTTTAGGGAATTAACTTTACGTAGGTCATTACATCCACGATGATAACTGCCATCAATTTTTAAGGATTCTCGTACCAAGGCAGTGTAGTAACCCAAACCCAAGTGTCTTGCGATAGATTTAATCTCTTTTTCACTGTGCAATTACATCCACTCCCTTTGTGTAGCTAGAATATTTATATAAAAAAGGCTATGCCTGTTATTTTCAGATTAACAAAAATTGTAAAGTTTCTAACTAGAAACCACAATTTCGCCTCTCGTTGAACAGATTGCTAGTTATCAGTATTCTAACAATGAAATTTGGTTATTGCGAGCATAAGGGGTTTAGCGCAGCGTCCATTGGTTTCCGCCTAGTGCGCGCAAGGTGCCAGATATTTCCATCATGGTGATTGTTTGCGAGAACTCGCTGATGTCGGCGCCAGATTGGGCCTGTAATTCGTCGCCGTCGCGGATGCCAGATTGTAACAGGGATATTATCTGGGTTTCCAGTGCATTTGCCCCTAGTGGTAACATGTTTTGAGATTTCAATAGGTTTGGGGCGATGATTTCTAGGACATCTTCGGCGCAAGTTATCGGGTTGGCACCTTGTTTGATTAGTTTATTGCAACCGGCAGATAGCGGGCTGGTGATATTGCCGGGCACGACGAATACTTCTCGCCCCTGTTCTAGGGCGTATGATGCAGTCAGTATAGTACCGCTTTCAATCGCAGCCTCGGTGATGATAATAGCGTCCGATAGCCCGCTGACGATGCGGTTACGGTGGACGAATCTGAATTCGCGCGCCTCTATCCCCGGTTCGTATTCGCTGAGGATTGCTCCGCCAGATTTTAATATATTATCAGCCAAATTTTTGTGCGCTGCCGGATATATGATATCTACCCCATTGGCCAGTACTGCCATCGTGGTCCCGCCCGCTTCTAATGCAGCCTGATGTGCGATGCCATCTGTTCCTAGAGATAGCCCGCTGATTATAACTACACCGTGTTTCGCTAGATCATAGGCTATTTTATGAGTTACTTCCCTGCCGTACGCTGTTGGCTTACGCGTGCCGACGATTGCAACAGATACGCGTCGGTGTTCGGGTAGTTTCCCGATAAAATATAATCTTTTTGGGCAATCAGCAATAGTTTCTATTATCTGGGTGAATTTATGCTCTAGGGGTGATATTGTATTGATTTTCATATATTTTATGTCTAAGTGTCTTGACACCATGTCAAATGTATGCTAATATGTGACTGATTGGTTATATTGCGAGATTAACCAAAAGCACCTTATACCCCCTATCCTAACTTATAAGTTAGAGTATATGCAATGTGTTTTTAGGGTAGACTACCCTCCATCCCTATAAACTTTGGTTCGACCAAGCAGCATTGTATATATACTAATCCCTTTAACCAAGTCGGGCCTGCGAGATTTTCGAGGCGCCGAACTTACCCTCGGGTGGGTTAAAGGGTAAAATACGCCCACAGCGATGCCCACCCTTGCTGCGGGCGTTTTTTAGTGGTTTGAATTATTTATTGATTTTATGTTTATAAGATGGTATTATACCACCACACTCATTTTATGCATGTTGTTTTATGAGTGATACATCGAAAAAGGGGTTGATTGCATGAAAGCATCAGAGTATGTTTTTGTGGTTGTAGTCTTGGTCGCTAGTGTTTGTTGGTTCGGGCGGTCATTTGCAAGATTATTAATCGCTCAACAGTTACAAAAGACAGCACGGATTTTGACATTTATATTATCGTTAGCCATAGTCTGTTTGTCCTCGGTATGCTTTTACCAGCATATATTGATGGGTTCAGCTACCTGGCTAGGTGATATTGTTGTGGGAGGCATGTTCGCCGCGACAATATTTATGATCATAGTGACTATTTCGGTAGCATTATATTATAGATATAAATTGAGTAAAGCTAGAATGTCTAAAAAACCGATGAAGGCTGGTAGTCCTGTAATCAGGAGTATCATGCTGAACTTTTAAACAACTTGCGTTGTGGGATGGCAAAAAGGTCACTGCACGTTGCGCTCAGTCGCGCGACCGCATTGATTGCCATCTCACTATTCCTCCTGTAACAGGGAGGATTCTTTTTATTCTAAAGTTTTATGACTGGTTTTTTCTAGTGTCCCGGCGCAGAAATGTTGGGTTAGTTCGATAGCGCGTGGGATGATGTTGTCGGCTAGTTTAGCTGATTCGTCAGCGCTGAATTTGCCTAACACGAATGCGGTGTCATCCATCTGTTCGCGCAGGTCGTTAGACGTGCCTATACGGATGCGGACGTAATTGACGCCGATATGGTCGTTTAGTGATTTGATACCGTTATTACCAGCGTCACCGCCCTGTCCGCGGACGCGAATCATACCAAATGGCAGTGCCATGTCGTCGTGCAATACTAATAGATCGGTTGCGGGGTCGGATTTGTAAAAATCTGTGATTTTGCGGGCGGATAGGCCGGTTTCGTTGTAGTATGTCGTTGGTTTTACTAATAATAACTTTTCACCGTTAATATCGGTTTCGGCGACTACGGCGTCAAATTTGGACTTGTCAGCCCATTTTGCGCCCAGTTCTGTTGCTAATTGATTTAACACAGCAAATCCGACGTTATGTCGGGATCCGTTATAGTCTGGTTCTGGATTGCCTAGGGCGAGGATTATTTTCATTGATATCATTATAGCACTTAGGGTATGAGTAGATTTTAGATTTTGGATTTTAGATTTTAGAAGAATTACAAAATTCAATGCGATTAGAGATTGAGATTTATACTATAATCTATAATCTAAAATCTGTAATCTACTTGTTAGCCTTTGCTGCCTCGGCAGCTTCTTTTTCACGATTGGCTTTGATTTGGTTTTCATCGCGGAAGCTGAATTTGATCGGCGTGCCGGTGTAATTATAAGTTTCGCGGACTTGGCGTTCTAGATAGCGTTTGTAGCTCCAATGTAGGAATTTTAGATGTGAACCATAGATGACGAACCAAGGTGGTGTTGTATCGGTTTGGACGATATAGCGCAGTTTTGGATGCGTATTTTTCAACCCTGCTGGTGGGTGGCGTTGGATGCTTTTTTGTAACAAATCGTTTAGTGCACGAGTTTTGGTCGTTTGTTTGCGACGAGCATCAATATCTAGGGCTAGGTCAAATAATTTGGTCACATTCTGTCCAGTTACGGCGCTGGTGAATATCAGTGGTGCCCAAGGCGTAAAATCAAAGGTCCTGGAGATTTTAGGTGCTAATTCATCACGAGTATAGGCGTCTTTGCCTTCGACACTGTCCCATTTGGTAATGACAATGCCCATACCCTTGCCAGATTCGTCGATGATACCGGCGATTCGTTGGTCTAATTGGGTGTTTAGTTCGTTGACATCCATTAATAGGAAGCAAATATCAGATTGTTCAATGGCAGCCAGGGTTCGCAGGACGCTGAATTTTTCGATTCCTACCTCTTGTTTGCCAGGTTTGCGCATACCGGCGGTGTCTAGCAATTCGATGTCACGGCCACCATATTTGACGGCTACGCGGTTAACATCGCGGGTTGTGCCAGCAATATTGGCGACAATCGCCTGTTGTTTGCCAGCCAAGGTGTTAAACAGATAACTTTTGCCAACATTTGGGCGGCCAATCAACGCAACGCGCAATATATCGTCGGCAACATACTCGTGGGCGGCTGGTATTAGGTCTGTTATGGCGTCCAGAGCGTCAGCAATGCCTTGATTGTGTTCGGCGCTGGTTCGGATGATTTCTTTGATTCCTAGGCGTTTAAACTCGTCTGTGGGCAGAGATTCTTTTAGATCTGATTTGTTGGCCAATAGAATTACGGGTTTTTTGCTGCGTAATGCTTTTTTGGCGACCAAACGGTCCTGGTCAGAAACATATTGGCTGCTGTCGACGACGACCAATATGACATCGGCGGCTTCGGCGGCTTCGGTAATCTGATCTTGGATTGAGGCTTCAAAATCGTCGTTAGGGTCTTTTAATCCAGCCGTATCAACCAGCCAAAAACTGTGATGGTGGTATTCGACGCGACCCAATACGTTGTCACGGGTTGTGCCGGCTTCACGGGCGACAATCGCCTGTTGCGTGCGCAACATACGGTTAAAAAGCGAACTTTTACCTACGTTCGCTTGACCGATAATCGCAACTGTTGGGAGTTTTGAAGCCATGATTGATGCTAATTATAACAGAGATTCAACAGATAGGCGAGCATAAGCGTTACGGGGCGTGAAAAAACCACCTCTGGGGTGGCTTTAACTAAAAACTAGACTACATAAACATGGCTCCAAAAGTACGGTGCACGCCTTTTACGAATTCTTTCGTATCCATAAGAGTAATACTGTTCCCCCATCCTCGTCCTAAGGATCCTATTATGCCAGGGTCGTGATTGAAAATTTTACGTTCAATGCTCCGCAAAGTATCATCCATGTCAAAATTGTCCTTATCAACCATAGCAATTATAGTTTCAAATTGTTCTTGGAATGATAGTATGTGGTCGGCTAATAATTCTGAAAGTGACGGTTGGGGCTGGTCCGTTGATGGATCAAGCTTTAGGTCATATTTTTCAATCTTGCATTTTAGATTACTACTGATAAACGTAGCGAGAATACTGTCATCTAACCTGGTTGGTGCATACAAAACCAATATCTTGTCTGGTTCGGTAGTGATAGTACAGCCGTATCGTTCTTGGATATCCTGGTTATATTCGTCAAGATCATACCAGACTTCAAAGCTTTCTTCTCCTTGGTATTCTGGTGGTGCCTCTGTTCTGGATGTAGACTCAAAAACTATTACTTCTTGCAAAATACTGTTTGGCATATTTATCAACTCCCTTTTTTTGTATCACTGGGCAGCAATACATTTTTAAAGCTTAAAAATTTTAAGCCTTAAAAATGTATTGCGTAGCGTTACATATAGGGGGTTGGTCTTTAGTTTTTAAGTTACAGAATATACCACTCAACCAATACGGGAATGATAGACTCATCACTATTATACTAATTAGCCAGACTCACTGCGAGCATAAGCGCTTTCAAGGTAGATTATAGATTTTAGATTATGGATTATAGTATAAATCTCAATCTCAAATCTCATTGTATTTTGTAATTCTTCTAAAATCCAAAGTCTATAATCTACCCGAAACCTGGAATTTGCCGGGTTTTAGGTCACCTAGAGTATAATTGCCAAAATTGGTGCGGTGCAGTTTGTCTACGGTGTAACCTAGTGAGCCAAAAGTTCGGCGGATTTGGCGGTTACGGCCTTCGTGCATGGTGACAACCCAAGATTTGCGGTCCGTGTCGTTCATTCGTTCCAGTTGCAGTTTACTGACGCCGTCTTCTAGTGTGATACCGTGGTCACTAATCATCTGTTGATGTAATGGCGCTAGGTCGTTTTCCAGACGGACATTGTAAACCTTGGTTTTGTTGAAACTGGGATGTGTCATTTGATAAGTAAAATCACCGTCGTTAGACAAAATGATAATCCCGCTACTGTCGCGGTCCAATCGTCCAACTGTTTTCAGATTGTAAAACTCGGGTGGCAATAATTCGTAGATAGTCGGATGTTCCCCCTGTTGGCGGCGCGAGCAGACGTAACCAACAGGTTTGTTCATAACCAGATATTGGTATTCAGTTTTAGCGGCGATTTTATGACCGTTAACAGTGATGATATCGCCGTCACTGAACCGGGCGCCTAGTGTTGCGGCCTGGTCATTTATCCGGACAGAGCCTTTGTCTATCAGATTATCGGCTTCACGTCTAGAAATGCCCATAGATAGGGCTAGGTGTTTGTTGAGGCGCAATAAATTCGGCGATTGTTCCATTACGCCTATTATAACAGAGATGAGGGTAGATTATAGATTATGGATTATGGATTATAGTATGAATCTCAGTTTCTAATCGCATTCTATTTTGTAATTTACTTTGGTCCCATCGAATGATGGGACTCTAAAATCTAAAATCTAAAATCTAAAATCTACTGAGCAACCGGTGGTTGCGATTGTTCGCCACTGAGTTCTTGATTAATCATAGTAGCAACGTCTGGGACTGGGGTGATAGCTGGTTCAGGTGTCTGGTTATAATCAATCGTTGGCTGAGGTGGCATAGCAGGTGTTTCGGCCATGATTGGTTGAATCGGTTCGTTCATACTGTTGACCATTGAATCTGGTGCTGGAGTCGAAAAAGGTGCTGTTGGCTGAGGCATGGTTGGTTGCATGACAGGTTCGGGCATAGGTGCTGGTTGATCAATTGGCTCAGTGGCCATAATTGGTTCTGAGACTGGCTCTAGCGGCATCACAGACTCTGCAACAGGTGCAATTGGTTGTTGAGGTATAGTTGGCATAGGCGCTGGTTGAGCGGGCGCAGGTGCTGCAAATTGGGTTGGTGCTGGTGTTGCTGCGACAGGTGCGTCGATTAGTACGTCATGGATAGTTCGGACGACGTCTTCGATGCCGACTTGAGATTTGACCAGGTAGCGGTTAGCGCCTAGTGTTTCGCCACGAGCGCGTTGGTCTTCGCTGGATAATGCGGTCATCATGATGACTTTGATGTCTTTGGTTTCAGGGGTAGCGCGCAATATATCTAGCATATCAAAGCCACTGATTTTAGGCATCATAACATCGGCCAAGATTAGATCTGGGCGTTCTTTTATGGCCATAGCCAATGCTTCTTCACCGTCACCGGCAGATTTGATTTCGTAACCTTCGGCTTGCAAGCGTACGCCGTAGATCTCGCGTAGGCTCTTGTCATCTTCAACTAGCATTATCTTTGTCATATTGCCCCCATTGTACTATAGTTATGGTTTAAAATACCATAGTTCTTGTGTTTATTATTTTACTTCCACCCTAGCGGGTATTTTTATAGATGTTGGTCGAGCATCTGGTTGATTAGCTACAGGCTGGCTGGCAACTGGTTTTACACCTTGTTCTTGGGCTAATGCCCGTTGTTGGGCTACGTAGGTCGCGATTTGTTCTGGCGTCAACGCTTCACCGCGTGGGACTTGTTTGGCTGGTTTTACGGCTACGGGGGCTGGTTCGGGTGCGATTACGGGTTGTTCGGCTATTTGTTGTTTTGGTGGCTGTAATTGTTGTTGATCGGCGATATTAGCGGCTTGTTGGCTGTCCATTCTAGGCAGTTGGACATAGAATGTGCTACCAGATTTGAGGACACTTTCGGCCCAGATACGACCGCCCATTATTTCAACCAGACGGCGTGACAGGTATAACCCTAGGCCGGTGCCACCTATTTCGTTGGTATCTTTGCTGGCGACACGGTAGAATTTTTGGAACAAATGTGGCATATCTTCGGCTGGTATACCTATACCACTATCCTGGATGCTGATAGTCACATGGTCATCATCACCGGTGACATTAACTGTTACCGTGCCTTTGGGGGTGTATTTTATGGCATTTTCGACCAAGTTATCTACAACTTCACGTATATGGTCTCGGTCTAGGTTGACCAGATAAGCCGGTGTGATGGTACGTTCGTTACCATGTGATGTGTCTGGGATATAGTTTATCTTTAGGCCTTTTTCTGTGGCTTTGGGGGTTAGGCCTTGTAATATATCTTGGACAAAGCTAACTACATCAACGATGATTGGGTTATTGGATATGCGACCATCATCGGCTTTGGATACGTCCAGTAGGTCTTGGAATAACCTACCTAGGTGTTCGGCAGCGGCGTGGGCTTTTAATATGAAATCACGGGCTCGATCGTCTATTTGGGCCGTTTGGGGGTTTAATGCTAGGCCCATATAACCTTCAATTGAAGCTACGGGGGTGCGCATTTCGTGGCTGGCGGTGCTGATAAATTCGGCTTGTTCACGTTCTTCTGCCTTTTCCTTGGTAATGTCGCGGAATACGACAATTACGCCGGATGCTGTGGCACTGACTGGTGATGCTACTAATGAAATCATGACTTTTTTGCCACTTTTGGTCATTAGTGTTAAATTGCTGGTCCGGACTTCGGTATTGGTGTTGATAGCTTGGCTGATTGGGTCGTTGGCACCTTCGATTGCATCGCCTTGCATATTGACCAGATGAATGACTGATTTGTAATTCAATGTTAATGCGTCTTGTTTGCTCCATCCGATAGCGATTTGAGCGGCGGGGTTAATCAGTTGGATTATGCCGTTATTATCAATGGCTATGACACCGTCACCGATGGCGTTAATGACGACTTCAGATTTGCTGGCAACCTCGCTAAGCTCACTGGCCAGATTACGGTATGATCTGGTATCATCACCAGTCAGACTATTGTCAGATGGGTTGGATTGTCGGCGCCACATGACAAAGCTAATAATCAGCGGCAATAGTAACCCGCCACTGATCACGGCTATCGCTAGTGGCGTTAAATCACCTGTTATATACAGAAAAGCTGAATAACCAATGGTTGCTAGCAATATTGGCAGTAGGCCTAATAATCCGAATACACCAGCAAATATGGTCATCACTGATACTAATGGCGTAAACACCGAGGATATTGCACCACTATCGGCTATCAATGCTATTGATGAAGCCAGAGATAGCATGTAGATTGGGAAAGCCGTTGGCAGGAATATTTTTTTAGGTGTAAATATGCACATTATCAGGCTGAAAATCACTGTTACGCTAGCGACCGCGGGCGGTAATATTGTCAATATGGGTATGCCTGGTAATTTGATTACCCCGGATACTAATAGCCAACCATAATACCCTATGATTGACAGCGCAACTAACAAGGCTGCTATGCAGATACGACGATACCAAAAACGATTTAACGTGACTGGTTTGATGTTGCCTCCCTAATCGCTTACGCTAATCTGGTAACTATTATGACGATCATAGTTATTTTTTACAATAGCGATTAGCCGTTAGTATTGTATATTCTATTGATTGTGGTATAATAATATATAGTACTTTTATAATTTGGGCGATTGATTGAGAGCGATGTATTGTTGGTGGATGATACACCGCTCTCAATTGAGAAATTTGCGCCTGTGAATCACGGGCGCACGGTTTGAGGTGATATATATGAAAAAGATTCTGAAAAAGCCAAGACACTGGCAATTAAATCCAGTTGATATGGTCACTAAGACTAGACAGTTGTACGGCGCGAACCCAGATTGGGGAATGCCAAATGATGTAGCGATACCCAGACCACCTGAAGGGTTAATCCTTTCGGAGAGTCAGATATTACTGCCTGTTGGTTGTTTACCTGATACGGAAGACGCCTGTGGTTTCAATCGTACGATTGAAACCTACATAGACCTGGTAGCAAATATGCCGGTCTTTAAAGACTCAGTATTAGTTTGGGAGGAATTGAGGAAAAACCTAAGGGATATAAAGTTGGCGCCATATGGTACTAGTTTTATCCCCGGGACGGTTGATTGGTACGTACTGGACATGGACCAATATGCCGACAAGGCTCCGATTGAGATATTCACTGATTTTGCATTGGGTAATATCAATGGCAATTTGGCGCATATTCATGTGCTGATGGCCTTGTGGTTCTATCCATGGTTGGCAAAGAAATGGCACCAGCCTGGTCCATTTGGTAAATCGCCGTTTCTATCGGGGCTAGTGTTAAAATGTAATCCCTATAAGAATGATGAAAAGAAGACAAAGACGAATTATTCTGTGTTTGTTGATTTCCATGAGGGTGTCCTAGAAATTGGGCTTACCAGATCAACACACAAACCTAGTAGCACCGGCGGTTCTCCAACTGCCATCAAAATTAACGCCTGAATTAAAAAGTAAAAAACCTGTTACTATATAGTACCAGGTTTTTTTATTTGGCTTTAGGGCTATAATGTAGGTGTCATGACAGGCATATTAAAGCTACAAGGTATTTTTACTAGATGGCTAGATAGATGGTCTGATTTTAAATCACCTGCTTTTTGGCAGAAATTATTCATTTATTTTTGGGTGATTGCAGTTGCTGGCCATTATATTGAGCGGGCTTGGGCAATAATCAATCGAATTATCGTTGGTTCACCGCCTTGGAATCTGATTGTGCTAACATTTGTGCCGATGGCTATCCCTTATGGTTCTGGTGCGGTTGCAGTGGTTTTAATAACCATTACATTGATGAGACATTATAAATTAAACCCGGTTGTAGTGTTCGCTATTAACGTATTCGTTGCTGGGTTGGTTGAATATCTGTGTGCGGTTTTGATAGTTTTCTGGGATGGTGCCAACCGATTCTGGGATTACAGCCAGCATCCTTTTAATATCAACGGCTATACCTGCCTAGAATCTAGCTTGTTATTGGGCATTGTCGCTACGTTATTCGTCTATCTAATCTATCCGTTGATGGAAAAGATATTTGCAAAGTTAAAATACAGATATCTGAATATTATTTTTTGGGTATTGTTGGTTGTTTTTGTGGTTGATTCGTTGTATTCAGGGCTGCGCTAGTAGACATAACCTCTGTTATTTGATAGAATAGCGCAGTTATATGGTCTCGTCGTCTAACGGTTAGGACACCAGGTTCTCATCCTGGCAATCGGAGTTCAATTCTCCGCGAGATCACCAAAATAAATCGCCCATCTTCGTGATGGGCGTTTTATTTTAGCTGAGTTGTTCGATGACTGCGATTAGCTTTTTGGGAGTTATCTCGGCTTTGATTAGATAGGCATCGGCGTTTTGCTCCATGACAGCGCGGGATTCTTCGTCTTGTTCAAAATTAGTTAGGACGATGACTTTTGAATCTGGGATCAGATCTTGTTTACCGCTGCGTAGGGATTCTAAAACTTCGGTGCCTTTGCGCTGTGGCAACATGATATCTAGCAATATAAAATCATATTTTTTGTTGCGAGCCGCGACTAGCCCATCACTACCATCAACCATCCAATCGACTTCGTATCCAGCTTTTTTTAAACTGCGAACGTACATTTCGCCAATGAATCTGTCGTCCTCGATACATAAAATTGTTTTTGTCATATTCACCCTCCTAAATTTTTATGATAATTACTCAGCAATTTTTTTATGTGGTTTTTGCCCCAACCGGTTTTTAGCCACTTTTCCCTAGCAAATGCATCTTCGCTGGCTGAAAATGCTTCGTAATGGATTACTTCCAATGGCCTGCGCGTTCTGGTTGATTCCACTTGTCCGGAATTATGCAGAGCAATTCTTTTTTTCATATCTTTTGTACATCCAACATACAGCTCGTTATCTTTATTGCTTTTGAGTATATATACATATTGCATATCATAAAAATTTTGGAGGGCTAGCTCCTGTACATTGAATGGTTTTTTATCCAACCGCGACCTTCGCTGATGATGCCTTGGTTGCTGTTGTTTTGAGATTTTAATTTGCCTGCCACTGTCGAATATATTGGTATGGCTACAGTGAATGTTGATCCACGGCCGTCTTGGCTGCGGACGCTGATGGTACCGCCGTGTGATTCGACGATGGCTTTGCAGATATACAATCCAATACCAGTCCCGGCAACTGTTTCGCGTGATCGGTGTGACCGATAGAATTTTTGGAACAGATTACTGATGACGCTTTCGGGCATGCCGATACCATGGTCTGTGAACGACACTTCGATAAAATTACTATTGGCGGTTGCGGTGACATTGATTGCCCCACCTTCGTTGCTGTATTTGATGGCGTTGTCGATTAGGTTGCTAAACACTTCGCCCATACTGTTGATATCGACAGCAACTGTTGGTAGATTGTCTGGTAAATCGACTGTTAATGCTCGGTTCTGGATTTTGGATCGCATTTGCATGTCGTCGCTGATTGTAGCGTAGACTGCTGCGACTGTGCTTTCGACCATGGCCATTTTTAGATGGCGTCGGTCGTATTTGGACGTGTTGAGAATATTATTGATATAGCCTGATAGACGGTTGGCAGATATTATTAATCGGTGGAATAATTCGCCTTGGTCGTCTTGGAATTTGTCTACTAATTCGTCATTTAGGACATCTAGATAGCCGCGAATAACAGTAATCGGTCCGCGTAGTTCGTGGGCTGCAAATGACATAAAATCTAGGTTTTCTTCGTCGACTGTGTAGGTGCTGGATCGATCGATTAGTGATAATACAACTTCAGATTTGGCACCTTTTTGGTAGTTGGCGATAATATCAAAAAAACGTCGGCCTTCGTTGTTGGGCAGTTTGTCGGGGATACGCGTCCAGATATGTTCGCCATGGACTGAATCGCTGTCGCATTTGTCTAACCAATCATTTATCGTGTCGTTTTCATTGAATACTAGGTCTAGGCTTTTTTTGCCGTCGCTGTCTGATTTGGTTGGTGCGGATTTGTTGGAATATATTATCTGGCGCTTGTCGTCCATGACGACGAATCCGCAGATTGTGGAATCTAAGGCACCAGATATGATATCGTCGGCAGATTTGGTAGTCGTTGGTGTAGGTGTGTCGTTTTGACAGCTGGATAGTTTGTAGATGGTTTGGACAGCGTCGGCTAGGCCGGTTTTGACATCAGAACTGTTATTGGGTGTTGGCAATGGTAATTCGGGTTGTTCGCCAGCGGCATGGATGACCGATGCTAATAATTTCTTGGTTGGGCTGGTGGCGAATACTAATAACGTGATTAGAATTATTAGATTTAAAGCAAAAAATCCCCCCGATATGGCAGTAGCCCATAATATATCAATATTGACGATCAGTGCCAACGCCAATGCGATACCAGCGGAAATGATGATTTGCGAAACTACTAATGTGGCAATTGTTTTGTTAAAAAAACTGGACCAGAAATCACTAGCTAATCTGGGTTGTTTGGTTACTGCCATGTCACAGCCCCGTCACCATTGGGGACAGCTGCTATCCAAGTTTGACCACGCACTAGTGGTATTTCGATGCCAGCTGCATCTTTGAAACTAATCTGGCCTTTTTGGCTGGTTTTGGTCCATGTCCCAGTGATGGCGGTACCGTTCTGGAATATCACGGCTTTGCCACTATTAATTGTGCCGATGCTTTCTTCGTAGCCTTCTTCAACAGGGATGGTTGATTCGTTAACATACATGGCAATGACTACGCTAGGTGTTATTTGGCCTAATTCACGGTCGTTATGGGCTGCCCCGGCTTGGTAGCGGGCGTATGTATTGGTCGTGGCATTATAAACATATGAACTGTTGAACAATTCGCTGCTGATATTAACAGTAATGCTGGTGGCATCAGGAGTTGCAACTGGGGCACCGTCGGCTCGGGCAAATCCAGTGAATACTGATCGGGTATAGCCTTTTTCGGCGTTCAAAGCATCCAGTTTAGCAAAACTGGTGTATACGTTATGAGGTGCATCGCGGTCGGTTGATCGCCAATAAGTATCGGCGTTGAAAAATTCGTCTAGGTCGCGGTGAACACCGTTACGGACTTCGGCTAATGCGTCAATATTGCCACCGATGTGAGCTATGCTGGCGTTGAAACCGGCTGCCCAGTCAATGTAATACATGCGGACACTGCGAACAGGTCCGATTAATTGAGGTTTTTCGGTTTGGTATAATGCCAAGAATCTAGTTATGCCACCTTCACAGATAGCTTCGAAAACTACGCCAGCTTCTTTGAGGCCAGATTGTGGCCGGGCTTCGGGGCTGTTTTCGATCATGACACCGGTTACGGCTTGGTTCAGGTTAGTGCCTTCGGCGACTAATTGGCCTGTTAGTATAGAATATACCTTTACTGGTTCGGCTTTGGGTAATTGAGTTTCGGGTGTCGATCCCGTGGTGTTTGGTTTGTAAAATACGAATAAATAAGTCAACGCGGCGGCTGTTAATAAAACGACTGCCCCACTAACAATTAATATAACTTTGCGATGGTTGGTTACCCAACTACAGAACTTTGCCCATAGGTGTTTTTTGTCTATTGTTTGCATTAAATACCATTATAGCAGATAAACATAAGTTATTTAACAGCGTCAATTGCAGATTGCAGACGTGATATTGTTCGGTCTGAACCTATCGCTGCCAAGGTGTCATTTAGCGCTGGGCTGAATGGTGCCCATGATACGGCTAGTCGGATTAGGCTGAACAGAACACCTGGTTTTTGGCCAGTAGTCTCTAGCAATTGGTTCAAAGTGGTTTGTAGTGACTGCGCGTCAAATTGGCTGGTTTGTAGTGCAGATTTAGTTGCCGTCAAAAACGATACTAATTCATCGCGGGTCAATAGATTCAATTGTTTATTATCGGTAATCATTGACCAATCTGGTGTTGGTTCCGCAAAGAAATAGTCGGTCATGATTGGCAAGTCAGCTAGCGTTTTTAGACGGTCCTGGACTAATGTTAGGATGCGTTTTTTATCCTCGTCGCTAGCGTTAGCGGCAGATTCTGGCCAAAAGTTAGTAACGCGATTAAACAGGTCGTCGATAGATAGCGACCTGATGTGTTGGCCGTTCATCCATAATAGGCGTTTTTCGTCGAACTGTGCCCCGCTGCGTTGTACGCGGTCTAGGCTGAATTTTGCAACTAATTCATCAACGGTGAAAATCTCTTGTTCAGTGCCGTCGTTCCAACCCATGCTGGCTAGGAAATTAAACATCGCTTCGGGTAATATGCCGTCATCACGATATTCGGTTACGCTCTTTGCCCCGTCGCGTTTGCCTAGTTTTTTGCGGCCGTCAGCCGCCATAATATGCGGTAGACAAACTAGTACTGGTGGGGCTAGATCTAGCGCTTCGTATAGTGACAGGTATTTTGGAATTGATGGAATATATTCTAGTCCACGGATGACATGAGTGATTTCCATTTCGGCATCATCGACAATATGCGCAAAGTTATAGGTTGGCAGGCCATCGGTTTTGATCAATATAAAATCATCTAGTGCTTCGGGTCCAGCAGATAACTCGCCCATTACTGGATCGGTCCAGGTGTAGCGTTTGACGTCGGTGACTTTGAAACGTAGTGGCATTGAGCCGTCCCAAACGGGCGGGTTCTCTGGGCGATAGTCGCGGTATAGGAATGCGCGTTTGGCTGCCTTTGCCTCTTCACGGAAACCGTCGATTTGTTCGGGAGTGTATGGGTCGGCGTATGCCAGGCCTTTGTCAATTAATTTTTGAGCCCATTTTAAATAAGTTTCACGGCGCTCGGTTTGGGTGTATGGTCCGTATTGGCCACCAATGTCGGGGCCTTCATCCCAATTTAGGCCTAGCCATTTCATTACGTCCAAGATTATATCTGTGGAGCCTTCAATAAATCGGGCTTGGTCGGTGTCCTCAATGCGCAATATGAATTTGCCGTCTGATTGGCGAGCAAATAACCAAGTAAATAATGCCGAGCGGATGTTACCAACGTGGATATAGCCGGTTGGGCTGGGAGCAAAACGAGTACGGATGTTTGTCATATAGGATATATTATATCAGAGATATAATAAGTAGTAGTTAGATTTTGGATTTTAGATTTTAGAAGAAATCTCAAAAAATAATGCACAACAGCTTTTATTATTAACTGAAATTCGTAGCTATACTATAATCTATAATCCAAAATCTATAATCTACTCAGAGACTCGTAGCGATGCGGCGGATTTGGTCGCCTGATAGTGGTGCGTTGCCGTCGACCGTGTATAATATGCCGCCGTTAACCCATGCGGCATTGCCGTTGTAGGTGTAGATTGTTAGACCCTTTTCTTCGGTAGTTATGAATTCGCCGCCTGAATCTTTGTTAACTTTGTTGCGAACAGCGCTGGAATCCCAGGTGCTTTTGGTTTGTTTGATTTTGAAGTTGGCGTCGCCAGTATTGGCACGGAAATTGATGGTTACTTCGCCATTGTTATATGCGACTGGTCCATTGACACTGTAGCCATCTGGATGGTATTCGGGGAATTTGGCGTCGATACCAGCCTGGGCACTAGCTATGCGGACCGATATATTAGGCATGTTTAGATATACGACACAACCTACGATGATTAGCACTGCTAGGCTGATGCTGAATATATTGATAAATTTTAGATTACGTTTGAAAAAGCCTTTTTTGTCTGCGGCTGGTACGGTTTTTTGCATTGCATCTGCTATGGCAGACTCTTTGATTTGTTTAAGTGTCTGTGGGGCCTGTGATCGTTGTTGCTGTTGGCGTATAGCGTCAACCTTTCGTGCTATTGGGTGTCTAGACGGCGCAATATGTGGTTGGCTGGGGGCTGGCGTGACTGGTTTGGGTTGAGCAGCGAATCGGGCGACACTTTTGCTGCGAGCAATATCCATGCTGCGTCCGGCTTTGCGCATCAAAGATACGCTACTGGATAATGGCGTTTTGATGGCATTATTGTACAGTGTTTGGGATTTTTTAATTATTTTATTGGTAACTGTACCATTAGATGGTTTTTCGTTGGTCATGGGTTCCTCGCAGGTTTTATTGATGTTACGCTGTTTTTCAGCATAAGCGATATCACTATCTTAGGTTTATTTTAACAAACATACAAGGTTTTGCGCAAAAAATGTGCACGTATTGCTATAATGGTTACAGTAATATGCATCACCATAGTTCTAAAAAGAATAACCTAACGAAATTAATAGCGGTCTATACCGTTATGACGGTATTAGTTGTGGCTATCGTTACGTTTATCGTTATGATTGTTCTGGGATTTAGATTTGATGCGGGCAAAGGACAACTAGAGCAATACGCTTTCTTGCAATTTAATTCGGCTCCGACGGGCGCAACTGTAGCGGTCGATGGCAAGGTTATCAGCGGCCAAACACCTAATAAATCGTCTGTTCCCGAAGGTAGCCATGAAGTTGTGATATGGCGCGAAGGTTACGAGACTTGGCGTAAAACTTTGTATGTAAAATCCGGTACATTGACTTGGCTGAGCTATATATTAATGGTCCCCAAAAAATTAGCTGTCGAATCAATGGCTAATTATGATGCGCTATATTCTTCGCTAGCTAGCCCATCAGGCAAATATATGATGGTCCAAAAATCCGCTGATACACCAACATTTGAACTGTCAGATATTAGTGGCGATGCCGTGAAAAATACCGAACTGACTATACCTAAAAAGTTATATAGCGAAGCCTACACGTCTAGCATGAAACATGTTTTCAAAGTTGTTCGCTGGGATCCGGGTGAACGATATGTATTGATCCAACATGATTATGGCGACAAAGTTGAATGGTTAGTTATGGATTCCCAAGACGCCAGCACAACCAAGAATATAACTAAATTATTCGATCTGTCATTTAGCAATGTAGAGTTTTCGGGAAATGGCGGTAATATATTGTTCGCCCTGGAATCAGGTAATATCAGGAAACTAGATATTAATGCCGAGACGATATCTAAACTATTGGTGACAAAAGTTTTGCAGTTTACTTTGTATGATCAGAATATAATCACCTATATTGGCGAAGGCGAAGCTGGTGCGCGAGTTGTGGGGTTGTATCGAGATGGCGACGATTCATCGTATGTAATTAGGACTGTGCCCGTGGAAGTTAAATCTGTGTTGCAGGTCGTGTCAACTCATTATTTCAACGAAAACTATATTGCTATTGCTGAAGGCAATAGAGTGGATATTCTAAATGGTGATTATCAGGGTGCTATCAACAGCGATGCTTCTAGCCTGCAAGTTACCAAATCTTTTGACATAGTTGGTGATATTCAACATCTAAAATTCAGCCCTAGTGGCCAGTATGTGTTGGCTCAATCTGGTGCTAATTTTGCTAGTTACGATATAGAATATCAGAATATAGTTTTGTCTACAGTTGATGACAGCGGTTCGGCATCGTCACTGGATTGGTTGAATGGCAGTTATTTTTGGTCAGACAATGGTGGCAATTTGAATATACGCGAATTTGACGGCACTAACCCACGGACAATCAATCCGGTGGTCGCCGGTCAAGACGCTGTTATAACTAAAAACGGTCGATACATGTACAGCCTAGGTAAAACGGAAGCCGGCTATCAATTGCAACGTGTGCGATTAGTTCTGCCTTAGTTGCCCAGGCCGAATAATTGTTCTATCAATGTTGGTGAATTACCAGGAATCGATGATTGGTCTAATTTGCTGTCGCTAGATTTGGTAGGCGCAGCGGCTGATTGGGTTGGGTCTGGGCTGATTTGCTCGGCTGTGACTAGTAGGCGGTTCGTAGCGGTTCCTACGGGCGTACAAGTCAACAATGTTAGCATTGGTTTATTCGTTTCATAAACTAGCTTGCTGACGTCAGTTGGTCCGACGACTTCTTGGCGTACGACTGTGTATGAATAGCGTTTGGAATTGTAATTGATATATATTGTATCGCCTACACTTAGTTTCTCTAGTTGTGCAAAGATGAATTTGTAATCTCCGGCGCTGAATAAGTCGTTACTGCTGTGGCCGGCGATAACTGTGTTGCCGACTTGGCCTGGATGACTGCTGGCGCCTGGTATGGCGAAATGTGCGACGCCTTTTTTCATGGCGGCCATTTGCGATGCGTTATCGTTGCCTATGTCATATGATACGGGTACGTCGACGTTGATTTTGGGAATGATTAGCCGTGGTTCGGGGCTGACTGTGATGTTTGCTGTCGGGTCGATTACTATATTCTGGGGGTCAATGTTGCCGGGGCTGACATAGGCCATGACGTTGGCGATTAATAATTGGTTGTATTGCATGAATAAGAATGCCAATACGACGGCCAGGCCAGATATTATTGGGATAAAATGACGGCTTTTACGGACTTTGGTGGCCGAATCGCGGACTTTGCCTACTAGTTGTTGGTGTAGATCAAAAGTAGCTTCGTCAGGTGTGATGTTGTCGTTTGATGATTGGTCGGCTAATAGTTTTTCTTTGGCGGCTTTGACGTGGTGGGTGTAATAACCTTCGTAGTATTTCTGGTAATAATCTTGCCAGGCGGTGTGGTATTGTTTCCAATCGGCTGTTTGGATTTCTTCTTTGTCGGTGTGTGTTCGTTCGTAGGGATTAGTGTCATCTGTTTTGGTGTCGGTTGATGATTGTTGATCGAATAGATTATCTATTTTGGACAAGATTATTTTGGCAGCAGCTGATTGCGCGTCATGGGATAATTCCCCTGTTTTTGGGGCGACAGCCATAGACCGTTGCGGTAATAGCGGCGTCCCACCTTGGCTGCTACTGTTTTCATCTGGCTTCATATATAGATTCCTGTTACATTTTATTGTACAATACATTGGTATTAACTACTATGTTGATAAGTGATAGAATAATTAAAGCTCTTTTAGATTTTAGTTTATATTTAGTGCCGCGGTGGTGGCACGATAGACATTGTTTTACATCTAGTGCCGCGGTGGTGGAATGGTAGACACGCAAGACTCAAAATCTTGTGTCCGCAAGGATGTACCGGTTCAAGTCCGGTCCGCGGTACCAGATGTCAAACAATAGCTCATATCTGTTGATATGAGCTCGCTAGGGCGCCCCGCCTTTGGCGGGGCCGTTAAAACGAACAAAATCTTGTGTCCGCAATGGTGTACAAATAAAGAAAAACCCTGAGTATTAAAACTCAGGGTTTTTTGTCATCAAATCAATTTATTACAACTAGTACATGTTGAGCGGAAGCGTCTGCGAGGTAAAAACCTACAGACGCTTCACGACAACAGCATTTTTTGTTAATGCAGGAAGTTCCTTACACCCGCTATGGCGAAGATAATCAACGATATTATTCCGATAATTGTGAATACTCTGTAAAATATAGGTATATTATCATCGGCTTTGGCATCGTTGATCTTTTTGACTTTCTTCCATGCTTGAACAAAAAGCTCATTTTCGAAGTCATTACCTGCTGCGACCAACAATACTATTTTGATAGCTGCCAGTTCTTCGATTTTTTTACTGTCCATAGTCAACATGACCTCGTTTTCGTACTTGTCTGCCATGTCTTTTGAAATTTTCTCTTCCAGAATAATTTCCATACCGGTTACAAGCCTTTTCATACCTAGCTCTGTGATTGTTTTCATTTCATTTCCTCCTAATATTTTTTTAAAAAACTTATTTCGCATGATAATCTCATGTTAGATGCGCTCTCAAAAAATGCGGAGCAGCCGTTAGATAACCTGGTCAGATTAACTAGCGTGCCGCCCCTCATAGAATATAGGGTGTAATGAAAATGATAGTTGTTGTGGTCGTATGCATGGCGCGCAACCCTCAACATGTACTGTAATAAATTGATTTGTAAACGATCCACCTCTCAAATCGGGTTTTTATACCTAAAATGATTGATTGTCTACAATATAGCACAAATGTGCTGAAAAGTCAATACACTGATGTTATAAATCAAGCCATTACAATGTGCGTGTCGGGATCAATCCACCGACAAGCCATTGTAGCCAACTACCAAAAAAAGAAGTCTATCAACATGATGATGGTTGCTCCGGCGTAACCGTATAATGCGATTTTCGCCAAGAATAATCGCCACGCGATCGTTTCTTTTTGGACTATGCTGATAGCCCAGTCAGTAATAGATGATAGTATCATGATGCTAACGGTGTAAAAATAGCCTATTGCAGGCAATTTCATAGCCCAGCACATGACTACTAATAGTATGAATAATACTATCACGACCACTAGGGTCATATCATTTATCTGTTTTTCGGTAGGTGCTGTGGTCGTCTCTGTTGTTGTCATCATACTAAATCCCCCTTTGGATATATTTAGTTCTAGACAGCGACACGCACTGTAATGGTCTGGTTTATAAAAGTTCACCGCTGTTTATGCGGTTGATAATACAATAGTATCTTATGAACGATATGTCAATCGCTGATTAGGCTGGTGGTGATGCTGGCTAGTGGTTTGGTCGGGTTCCACAGCCAATATGCGGCTGCGATAGTGGCGGTTTTGCCTCGCCATATATCTGTTGGTTGGGTGCACGGCGTGCTGGTGACTTCTCCATCACTAGCGACTAGGATCATACCTTCATGGAATACGGATATAGTGATAGGATAAGTTATCGTGAATTTGTGCAATGCTTCGACCAGATTAGTCAGTTGCATGCTAAATGTTAGGACTTTTGGGTAATATACGGCCGAGAAAAGTTTTTGCAATTGCGCAAACGACGCCACCAGTAGCGTATTTGGCCTGTCGACTAGTGTTGATGCGCTGTTTTTGATCAGATCTATTGCATCTCGAGTAATTATCAATGGGCCATCGTATTTACGGATAAAATCTTCGTAGACAATGGCTGTTTCGCTGTTGCGGCCACAATCGCCTATCAATAATATGCCGGTTACCCAATCTCCTAGGGCATTCATCTCTGTTAAGGCTTCACGCGACAGGCTGCCAGACGGGTTGGATGGTCCGAATACTACATCGGTCATTGTAGGTGGGATGGATCGGCGCAAAGCATCAGGCATCAATACTCGGACTTCACCGACACCAGATTGTAACGCTACGCCGTAATTCTCGGCTACGCCTGTGAAACCTAGTTGGTTGCCGCCGATTATCCCTAATCGTCCGCGCATAGCCTTTTGCTCGGGTTTGGACCACTGGATGTCTGGGAATAATGGTTTATCGGTGGTTTGATGTTGCCAATATGGGTGGTCGTTGCTCATAGGTCAATCTCGATGCTGATTGGACAGTGGTCGGACCCATATATCTCGGGGTGGACGGATGCAGAAATGACGTTTTTGATGATTGATTTACTAACCAGCCAATAATCTATACGCCACCCGATATTACGAGCACGAGCGTTGGCACGCCATGTCCACCAGGTGTAGGCGCCAGTTTCTGTTGGGTGTAGGTGCCGAAAAGTATCTATAAAACCAGCAGATTCTAGGGTGTCAAAATCGGTGCGTTCTTCGATTGTGAACCCGGCGTTTAATACATTCTGTTTGGGGTTGGCTAGGTCGATTTCGTGGTGTGCTACGTTGAAATCACCAGATAGTAGGACTGGTTTAGATTTTTCTAGGTGTTTGATGTGTTCTAACAGTGCTGGTCCCCATTGTTTGTGGCGCAGTGGTAATCTGGATAGATCGCGTTTGGAATTGGGTGTATAGACTGTTACGACCCAGAATTTATCAAATTCGGCACTAATTACGCGGCCTTCAGCCGTCGGGTCACCGTAGCTATCGCCTGCTAGGTTGTATTTGTCGGCAATTCCATCAACAAATCCATTGATAACAGATAAGGGTTTAGTTTTGCTAAAAATGGCCGTACCGCTGTAGCCGGGTCGTTTGGCATCATGCCAATATTCAGTATAATCTGGCAGGTCAATCTCAGCTTGGCCTTGTTTGGCCTTGGTTTCTTGCATGCACAATATATCTGGTTGGCAATCAGCAATAAAAGACCCGAAAGCGCCTTTTTTGATTGTCGCTCGAATCCCGTTCACATTCCACGAATATAATTTCATTAATTCAATTATAGTACAATTACAGCTTTTTTATGGCACGACTGGCTTCGCGCTCTTGGTCACGGCGTTTGAGGGTTTCGCGTTTGTCATAGTTTTTCTTGCCTTTTCCTAGTGCAATGACGACTTTTATATATCGCCCGCCGGTCAATAATTTTAATGGGACGATACTCATACCAGATTGTTTGCGGGCTGCTAAACTGTCAATTTGTTTACGGCTGGCTAATAATTTGCGGGGCGATGTATCGATGCTACGAGCGCCAACTTTGCCTTTTTCGTTCAATTTGAGGCTGAAACTAGTGTTGTTCAACCATAATTCGTCATCTTTGATGGTGACGAATGAGCCTTTTAATTGGATATGCCCATCGCGAGCGGCACGGGTTTCCATGCCAGTCAAAACAACACCAACAACCAGGTCCTCGTCTAGCGCATAATCAAAAGATGCGCGTCGATTGACGATAGATTTTGGTGGTTGTTTGGTTGTTTTTTTCATGACTATTCCGTTGGCTCGTACTGGAAGCTGATTTTGGGGTCCATTTTGGCATGCAGTTCAACTGTACTTTTGTCGGTTCGGACATAGCGCATAATTTTAGGGATATTAAAGAATAATTCGACCATGCGAGTTTTGGCCAACATGTCTTGGATATATTCGACTTTGCCGACTTTTAGGGTGAACAGCGACAGGTCAACATCTTCATTGACCTGGTGGTCGTCCAGGTGTACATAATTAGCAATTTTATCCCAAACAACGTGGCGAATGGCCATATTATGCCCAGACATGATTGGGGCTGAGCCGACGTGGAAATCACCGATTTTGCGCAACATATATGCGATTGGGCTGAACCAGAAATGACCCTTTGGTGATAGCTCGCGGATTGCTACTCGGCCGGCGGCACCACATAACATCTTGTCACTATCAAATGCAGCTTTAATGGCAGCGATCCAACCTGGTGATGCTATTGTGTCGGCATCGATTCGGGCGATAATATCACTTTTGGCGGCGTTGAACCCGGCTGTGCGGCTGAAGGTTATGCCTTTTTGTTTTTCGTTGATGATTTTTACACTGGGGTATTCTGATGCGATTGATACTGTGGCATCGGTTGAATTGTTATTAACTAATATAATTTCGTCTGGTTTGACGGTTTGGCGCATCAAAGAATCTAGACATGCGGCGATGTCGCGTTCTTCATTGTATGTTGGTATGACTACACTGATTGTTAATTTCATATACAAGTATTATACATGATTGTGTTTAACCGCGGGCTGTCAATTTTACCTCTGTTATGGTATGCTGTTACGGATGATTGCCGATATTACAATTACTGAAAAAAGCTTTGGCCCCAAGATTTTAATGACTGGGATCAAATTCAGTGTCGATGACGCTGAAAAAGTCGGTGTTATTGGTCGTAATGGCGTTGGCAAATCTACGTTGTTTGGTATTCTATCAGGTGTTGATCACGATTTTACTGGTGAAATTATTTTCAAACGTGGCGTTACTGTCGTATCAACTGCTCAGGAACATCATGGCACTGGTGATATGACAGTGTTGCAATATGTCTTGTTCGGTCTGCCTGAATATAATGAATTGAGTCAGATTATTGAAACCTATCCCGAAACTATGGGCGAAGATATGAAATTGATCGAACAATACACCCAGGCTTTGATGCGGTTTGATGACAAGGGATTCTACCAGATAGAGGAAAAGATTGAACGCGAATTGGATAATTTTCAATTACCTGGTGTCGCCCACCGCCCATTCTCGACATTGTCTGGTGGCCAAAAACGCCTAGTCGAAGTCGTCAAAGTCATGCACAGCGACGCTCATCTGGCGCTAGTCGATGAACCAACCAATCACATGGACTATGTTGCCAAGGCACAATATATTGAGTGGATGAAAACCGCGCGCGAGGCGATGTTGGTTATTACTCACGACCGCGACGTTCTGAATGAAGTTGATCGGATAATTGAATTAAAAGATGGCGGCTGTGTCAGTTACAAGGGTAATTATGATGATTACCTGAAACAGAATGCTGTCAGTACTGGTGCCCAAATGAATGATTTTGAGATGATAGAAAAACGTATTGTTAATCTGAAAACCAAAGTCATTGATTACCAGCGATTGAAAGAAAAAGCTCGTAACCCAGCTACAATCCAAAAGTTCAAACGCCTGGAACAAGTTTCGCGCAAAGAACTAGCCGAGTTGCAGGCCAAAGAAAAACCAACTTTTTGGATTGACAAAGAATCGGCCGAGAATCTGCATTACAAAGTGGCGGCGCAATATGATAAATTTAAATCCAAAAACATCAGGATGAGCCTAAAGGGCGAAGAATCGCGATCAAAACATGTGCTGATAACAGCGCGAGATGTGTCATTAGGTTATACGGCGCCATTGTTTAGTGGTGTTAATATTGATCTACGTGAAAGTGAGGCATTGGAATTACGTGGTCGTAACGGATGTGGTAAAACTACGCTAATCAAGGAATTATTAGGTACTGGCAAAGATATCGTGCGCTATGCCGGTGAAATTATATTAGATACTCATACGAGAATCGGTGTTTATGAGCAGGAAGTTTCGGGAGATTATTTTGAATTGACTTTGGAACAAGCAATCGAACGGATGTATCTGGACAGGAAACTACCAATATCTACTACTAAAATTCGTGGCCTAATGAGCGACTACTTATTCACCGAGGGAGATTTGTGTACGCCGATATCTCGCCTGTCGGGTGGCGAAAAAGCTCGTTTCCAATTGATATCGATGTTGGCCAATAACCCACAATTGCTGATATTAGACGAACCTACAAACCACCTAGACCTACCTAGTATCGAAGAATTAGAGACGGCCTTGTCTAGGTATTCAGGTGCGGTTCTGTATGTTAGTCATGATGGATACTTCCGTCAGGCAATTGGTGGCGAAACATTGCAAATCGGGCCGTAGTGCTTGTGTTATAATTAATCTGTAAATATAGGTTAATTTTAGAGTGAAAAATAATAAAAACGGATTTGCCCTACCAACAGTTCTGATATCGTCAATTGTGATGTTGACGGTTCTATTGGTAGCGGTTGTTTCGACTTCGGCGGTGCGTGCATCATTAAACTCACAATATTATAATCAGTTGGCCAAATCGGCTGCCGATGCTGGGATGGTTTTTGCCAAGGGCTGTCTGGAGGTAAATAATGATATACCGCAATGGACCAATAACAGTCCGCTGACGCCTGCTACTGATTGTACTGGTGTTTCAATACCTGGCGCCAGTAATTTTGTTTTGGACGATACTGATAATAAATTGCAATCTACTTTTAGTGTTGGTTGCGTTGGTTGTACTGGCAGCAATAAATTAACTGAAATTGTCGCCAGTGGTACAACTAGGTTGTTGCGCCCTAGTAACGGCACGGAGTGGCGCCGATATAATCAAACTTCTCGTTTGGGCAAATATGAACTGAAGATGGGCTGGAAAAAGATTTCGTCTAGTACTAATCAAACTTGCGCGATCAGCAGCGACGACAAGGCATATTGTTGGGGCACTGGCTATCTGGGAGGTGTCGGTACGGCGTTTAGTAATTTTCCAGGCCAATATCAGAGCCTGGTGCCGGTTGCCGTATCAGATGTGGGCGGCGGTAGAATTATTGATATATCGGTTGGAGCAACTCATAGTTGCTATATCAATACAGCCAATAATGCATATTGCTGGGGCAATAACGGTTCTGGCCAATTGGGCAACGGAGACGCTTTATCAGCAGATCAGCTAAGGCCATCTATTGTATCGTCCGGGAGTTTAAGGTTCAAATCGATTTCGGCTGGAGAAAATTATACCTGTGCAATAGGTACCGACGACAAGGCTTACTGTTGGGGATCTGATGATAGCGGTAGATTAGGCAATGGCAGCGCAATTATTGGTAATCAGCTTGTGCCGTCCGCTGTAGCCGGAGGTTTTAAATTTAAATCAATTTCAACTGGACAATCACATACTTGTGCGATAGCTGCTGATGTTGCTAACGATGGCAAGGCTTATTGTTGGGGATATAATTGGGCTGGCCAATTGGGAGACAACACAATAACAGATAAAGTTTCACCATCGCTTGTAGTATCTGGAGCTGTAAGGTTTAAATCAATTTCAACTGGACAATCACATACTTGTGCGATAGCTGCTGATGTTGCTAACGATGGCAAGGCTTATTGTTGGGGCAATAATGGTGCCGGTCAATTGGGTGATAATAAGACGAGCTATGGTACGCCCCCAAATGATGTAATCTACAGTGTATTGCCGTCAATCGTATTTGGAGTAACAAAATATAGCTCAATCTCAGCTGGCAGTAATCATACTTGTGCGATAGATACTGCCAGCAAGGCCTATTGTTGGGGCTATAATAAAATCTGGTCTGGTCACGCAACTTTAGTTGATCTTTATGGGGAAAATGTCTATGCTTATGGAGTACTAGGGTCCAATAAGCCAGAAGATAGTTTGTATATTGCTAGCCCAACGGGAGGCATCTATATAACGCCACAGGCAGTTATACCTACGGGCGCATTAAATGGCATAACATTGTCATCTGTTGATACTGGTGATACCCACAGCTGTGTTTTGGACTCCACCGGATTGATTTATTGTTGGGGCGACAATGATTATTTGCAATTAGGCGTAACGACTATGCCAGTCGATTTGGGCTATGGGATCAAATATAGCTATAGCCCTGTTCCGTTATATGTACCTAGCCCGTTCATGACTAGTTTGTATTTGTAGATTGGCTGCGGGTTAGATGCCATTTGCAGCATCGTTCACATTTGTAGACTGATAGTTCCAGTGACATATCCATTAGCATTTTTAATTCAGCGGCATCGGTTGCTGATTTTTCGTTCGGATATTGTTTTTTGGACTGGCAGTTGTCAGATGCTATCAATCGAACATGTTTGATTTGGTTATTGCGTCTAGGCATTACGTTCCCCTATTATTTCACGGGCTTCATCGGTATTTTTTGTGTGCATCAGTTTATCACGCATTCCGCTGGCGCCTGGAAAGCCATGAAAATATATCTTGAAATATCGTTTTAGCGGATCGTATTTGCGTGGTGATAATTTGGTCGAGTACTTGTCGTGTAGATCTAATTGCAGATTCGCTAGTGCAACTAATTCTGCCCTGTCGTGTTGTTTTGGCGTGGGTTCAAATGCGAACGGGTTATTAAATACTCCACGTCCAATCATACAACCATCAATTCCGTACTGTTTAGCTAGTTCTAGACCGTGCTGGCGGTCACGTATGTCACCGTTGATAGTTATTAGCGTACGGGGTGCTATTTCGTCACGCAGGGCTATAATCTCGGGTATTAGTTCATAGTGGGCCGGGACTTTGGTCATTTCTTTTCTAGTTCGTAGGTGGACTGTTAGGTTGACTAGGTCTTGTTGCAATAACAATTTGATCCAATCATGCCATTCGTCCGGTTTATAGTCACCTATCCTGGTTTTTACGCTGATTGGTAGGCCACTGGTTTTTGCACTAGCGATTAGTTGACACGCTAGCTGTGGGGTGCGGATTAGGCCGCTACCCGATCCGTTTTTGACTACTGATTTGTCCGGGCAGCCCATATTGATATCAATGCCGGCAAAACCTTGCTCGGCTAGGCTTTTTGCCATGACCTCGAATTGTTCGGGTTTGTTGCCCCATATTTGGGCGACTATTGGTTGTTCGTCGGCTGTGAAGGCTAATCGGTCTCGCGTGCTGTGAACGCCTTTGGCACTGCAAAAACTAGATGCGTTAACAAATTCGGTGAAAAATATATCGGGCCTGGCTGCGGCTGCAACGACGTGACGGAATACAATATCAGTCACTGCCTCCATAGGAGCCAGTGCGCAGAAAGGTTTGGGTAATTCGGTCCAGAAGTTTTTCATTGTTCTAATTATACATTCTTTATCGGTTAGGTAAATAAAAGCGGCTTCCGTAAATGGAAGCCGTGGTGTAGAAATTAGAAAAAAGATGTTAGCAAGAAGCCGGGCACTGGCTCATTCGATGGTTAACCTGCCATCTGCATTTTGACGGTTTCCACCGCCAATGTAGCTGATACAGCCACGGTCGCTATTGGTGCTGTTACAACGGCAATCTCCAAAGGGTATTGCCAGATTGTCGTTGAGGATACTGCATAAAAAAACACTAAACTTACAACTAATATGATAGTTATCGTAGTTTTCATTTACATGCCCCCTTTGGTGCCCGGCTTTTGCTCATCTTTTTCAAACTGCTTGCAGGAACTGCGAAGAAAGGTGTCTAAAATTTGTGGAAAGACGTCCTAACCTCTCACTGCGTACTGATGATATTATCAAATATAATTGACATAGTCAACGATTATATTTTATTTTCTATTAAATCCGATTCAAATTGCCTAATACCGGTGATATCTGCCGTGTAATTCGATGTATCGGGCAGGTCTAGGCTGACAATTTTTTTATAAACAGCATTGATTAGTTTGATGAATTCATCAATTTCCGATTGGTCAAAATCTAATGATATATCAGTTATCTGGCCTGATTTGTTGGGCTCAACGAATTGGATGGTACCATGGTCGGCCTGGTAATCGCGGTATTTACTAGATGTTTCAATTAATAATTTGTAGAACATTAGTTGTTGGCGATATTTGTGAGCTTTGATACGACTGTCGCCTCGGTCCCAGCTGTCGAATTGTTTGCCGGTTTTATAGTCAATGACTGTGACTAGTTTTTTGGTTGGGTTGATATCCATTAGGTCGATTTTGCCACCGATTACGGCGTCGCCAACCACGCATCCGTAACCACCAAAGTTTTCTTCGGATTTTTGATTGCTATTGAAAAAATCTGGTTTGTCAGTAAAGAATTTAGCTAGACTGTCAGTACCTTTGGCGGTGTATTTTGCGATGTCGTCTTCGTCTAGATGTGTTTTGGAAATTTCATTTACAAAGAAATCTACAACGGATTTGATTTGAGTTTTGCCAGTTGCTACAAATTGGCTGTGGGCGTTTTTCATAGTTTCATGGATGCAGTTGCCATAGGTTGTGAATGGGTTTTGAGATTGTGGGAAGTGCAGCAAATTATTCAGCAGGAATTGTTCGGGTCCACAATTTTCTAGATCGATAAAATTATTGAGGGCGGTTGGATTCAGTTTGTAGTTGTCCAGTTTACCTTTTAATATGTCGCGCATATCTGCCGTGATTGGTGATACTAATGGCTGGTACCATTGTAATTGGGCGGATTCGGTCCTAGACAGTATGTCTTCGCGTGGTTCGACCACGTTTGTAGTTAATGAATTATCGACCAAGAATGCGCTAAGGCTGGCTGGTTTGGACCTGTCATTTTGTAGGCTGTAGCAGATATGTAACTGGTGCTTGGCGCGAGTCATGGCGACAAAGAATAATCTGGTTTTTTCGTCGGTGCTGTCACCTGCTCGGCCGATTTGTAGGTTTTCTGGGTAACTGAAATTACCTCGTCCGCCACGGTTTTTGTTCCAATTATCGTTGGTAGCGTCTAGGATATAAACTGTGTTAAATTCTAGGCCCTTGGCTGAATGGGCTGTCATCAAATTGATGGATTTGTCTGAGACCGAGAAATCCTGATTGATTTTAATTGGCTCACCAATTTGGTGGTATGATTGTATAATGCGTACAAAGGTTGCTAGATTTGGTTTTGTCTCTGGTTGGTGTTCAACTGTGCACCTGCGGATTGCACGTAATGATTCTAGGTAGGTTATATATTTTTCTGGGTCGTTAGTTAATTCGTTTTCACTAAAATAGTACTGGTACAGCGGGCTGGTGATTGAATCTTCGGTTGGTTTTTTTAGGCCGATGATGATATCCAGGATGTTTTCTAATGGCATGTGGACACAAAAGGCAGCTGTTTGGACCATCCATTCAAATATTGGGGCGAATACTGTCATTTTTTGCATTTGTTGTAGCCATTGGTTTTTGTCATTATAGGCTTTGACACCCAGTTCCCATAGGCTAACTGGATCTATCCTCCACGCTGAGTGTGATAATATCTCGGGCAATTTGGCATTTACCGATGCATGTTGGTTGTTGGATAGGTCCACTAACATTTGAGCGATTTTTTCTATGAATATGATTGGTTCTTGGTCCAGAGCGTTGTTGGATTTTTCGTAATTAACAGATATGCCTGCGTGGTATAGATATGGTAATATATCAATAATTTGTTGGTGGCTGCGGGCGATGATAGCAATTTCACTGGGTTTTTCACCTGCATCTAGACGTTGTTGTATGTTGTCGGCTATCCAATAGTTTTCGTCATTGATGGTTGTGGCCTGGTGCAGTGATACGCCGTCGCCGATAGTATGGTTGGCATTTAGTTTTTTATTCACTGATTCTAATTTATTTTCTAGCCGTTCGACGCTCTGTATTATTACTGCACGAGAAGTCGCCAATATATGTTCATTCGAACGATAGTTCTCGCCCAGTGTGATTATGGCTGATTTTGGGTAGGTTTTTTTGAAATCTAGGATATTGCTGATAGTTGCACCTTGGAAACTGTATATTGCTTGGTCGTCATCACCTACTACTAGGATATTGGGCATGCCTTCATTGACTATATTATCTGTTAAGTTATGTAATATCCTCATTTGTGACATATTGGTGTCTTGGAATTCGTCGACCATGATGTATTGGTATTTTTCTTGTAGGTTCAGTTTTAAATCAATATGTTGTTCGATTTTTTGGATGGCTTGCAATATCATATCGTCGTAATCGTAGACGTCGGCTGTATCCATTAATTGTATGTATTGTTGGTAGATGTTGCAGATTGAGCGAAGTTTGACTTGGCGGCTGCGGGATTTTAGTACGCGATTACCCGCATCATCTTTTTCGGTAAAGTCAGTTTTCCAATTGGATATTGGCGTTGTTTTGCCTGTGGCCTCGGCTTCGTCAACGGCATTTTGCAGGCTGTCGGCTAGTGCCTGACCTAGTGGCACGATTCCAGGTAGGTTACATTCAAATTTTATATTGGCTAATTGTGGTACCAGTGCACTGATAGCAGGGACCAATTTTGGAGCCATTCGTTGTTCAAAAACCGGTGCGATTAATGGTTCGACTAAATCGATGGTTTGGTCATTGGCGTCTAGGACGGCCGATAATTCGTCTGGCGACAACCCACTACGTTTGATGTCGGATATAGTGTTCTGGGCTAGTTTGATCTGTGTGAATTGCCCGTTATTGGTTGATGCCATTGGGTCGTTGTGAGGTAGTTTGGCAAATATATTGGTTAAAATCTCGTTGATGGTTATTTTGTCGGCCAGTTTACGAACAGCGCCGTTATAGAAATAGTCTGGATTTTGGTTGATTATATCGGCGCAAAATCCGTGGAATGTGTGGATACCGACTTTGTGTGCATCGGCACCGATTGTACTGATTAACCTTTGTCTCATAGCATTCACACCGCTTTCGGTATAGGTCAAACATAGGATGTTTTCGGGCGATGTATCGGTTTGGCGCAATATATTAGCGGTTCGTAGGGCCAATAATTCGGTCTTGCCTGTACCAGGGCCAGCAATAACCATTACAGGCCCGTCTATTAGGTCAACTGCCTGTTTCTGATTGGTATTTAGTTTGGCATAGCGTTTAGTAAAATCCATTTATTCTATTGTAGTTGATAAAATATACCTAGTCGAGTGGCACTCTGTGTCAAAGGTGTTATAATATCATCATATGAGCGACAGAACATACGATGAGGTTTCGATTGAACGAGCAATCAAAGAAAGATTTGGTGTTGATGCCGATATTAGGCAAGCAGTTTTATTTCGCGTACCGGTCAGTCCTACTGCCGAGGCGACTTTATTCCTGACTTCTAAAAAACAGTTGTTATTGTATATTACTGGTAAATCTAGATTGGTCTTTAGTGATATCAAAAAGATCGTTTTTGCTATGGGTTTAAAGGCTGACACATACATTCCGCCAAAGGGTCGTCCAGATTATTTTAACGAAGTCGGTCGGGCGAAGTTTTGTGAGATATTCCCGGGGCGCAAAAACATTAGCGAAGAAGATCTGATTTTTTATAAAACTTTGGCACCATACAACCCTGCCCTGGTCTCAATTAGTGAAGTTAAAAACGGGCATATTTATCAATACGACAGCGATTCTAATACTAATTGGCGGGTTAGCGCAAAATTTGCTTATCGGCGGATTAGAACAAGCTAGACGAAGTTGATGATATTAGATTGTTAGATATTGTTAATTAATATAAC